>Ga0116226_10001941_pt1 | contig 17943 bp, 12 predicted proteins | sample S1TSphfallax_FD_89692 | JGI IMG/M metagenome (GOLD analysis project Ga0116226, IMG submission 89692) | Host-associated microbial communities from peat moss isolated from Minnesota, USA - S1T2_Fa - Sphagnum fallax MG | ecosystem: Host-associated > Plants > Peat moss > Unclassified | place: USA... | reverse complement strand
AGACGTGACATGAATGCCCGAGAAAAGCAACGGGGGCCAGAAATTGATGAAACGCATGATCGTAGCAGGCGACATATAGCTTCCTTCAGCGGCATAGATGGTACCGCTCGGTCAAAAACGTCAAAAACGCGCGTCGTTTAAAAAGGCAACTAACAAGCCTTCACTTAGAGCCGGATGACATTAAATCGAATCGCTTTGCGATCCGATTTAATGTCCGAATCCGCCTCGAAATCGCACTCTAGCGTAGCAGACATACCCCGGCGCCGCGGGACGCCGGTAAGGGTATTCACCAAATGTTCTTAAAATAAGTGGAATACTGACTTTCCAAATCTTATCTTATTAGGCGCATCGCGCTCTAACGGAGTGCAATTCTCCTTTGAACGAATGCAGCATGTTCTGGCGTAGCAATTATGCACGCGCGACGCGATGGATAAGCGCGCGTTGGTGGCGTGGCATCGGCCGCGTCCACGGCGCCAGCGCCAAGGCATGTTCCATGTCCAAGCGCCCGGCGGTTCGGCGGGCGGCGATCGAGCTGCGGGAGAATTCAGTATCGCTGCTCGCGATTTGATCAGATCCCGGATGGAATGTAATATGGACGAGATCAAGCCGGCCTTTGCGCAGCTCCAGCGTGTCGGGCAGGCCCGCCATTTCCAGAAGTCCCGCCGTCTTGGCGATTGCCTGGGCGTGCTGATGGTTCGCAACACTTTGAACCACCTTCAAATCGTGCCCGGCGCGCCCGGCATATTGAATCTGTTTGATCCGCCAGAGCACGTCGTTCATGGTATTCGGCAGCGGGCCTGCGGCGTCCCATAAGTCGATGACGAACACCAGAAGCGGCTCGGTTCCCTGAGCAGCGGCGATCGCTTCCAACGGCGTATTGGAAACGCAGCCGCCGTCCCAGTAGAATTTTCCGTCGATTTCCGTGGCCGGGAATCCCGGCGGAAGCGATCCGCTGGCAATCACATGGGCGACCTCGATAGGCTGAGTATTACTGTCGAAAAACGCCAAAACACCGGTTGAAATATTTGTTGTCCCTAAGGTGAGGCGGGTCGTTTTCTGGTTGATCCGGTCGAATGAGGCAAAGCGTTGCAAGGTTTCGTGCAGCGCTCCTGTATCGTAGAAGCTGAGTTCGTCGGGCATGGCATTTGTTAAAAGATACGGGCTGATGGGACGCGGTGAAAAGAAATTGGGCTGTCCGAAGGCGATAGCCTCGCCGCTGCTGATCTGATCATGGATAATTCGCAGGGGTAAAAAATTCACAAGGCCCGGCAGCTCTGGCCATGATATATCCTGCCAGAACCCCAGTAGTTTTTCGAGCCGGTCGGCGGGTTCGTTTCCGGCGATAATTGCTGCGTTGAAGGCGCCGATGGAGATGCCTGCGACCCAGTCGGGCCCAAAGCCCGCCTTGTGCAGCGCCTCGAACGCACCGATATGATAGGCGCCGAGCGCACCACCGCCTTGCAGTACCAACGCAACCGTTGGCGCATCGTCATTTGGTTTTGTCGGTACCGGCAAGCTGGCGCCTGCCTCCGCGGGCGATAAATTATTCAGCGGCGTTTGCCGCGCTTGGCGTCACAGCGCCAGAAGTTGCAACACTTGGAACAGTTTTACCCTGTAATATGGGTTCGTTCATATGCAGCGCTGGCGGCAGTGCCTCAGACCGGTAACCGGTTTCGAATAGCGCCATTGTAGCATCGTTGCAGACATGCCAGGATTTGTTGGCCATATTACGCAGGCGTGTGATCAGGCTCTCACAGGCCTGCATCGCTTGGTTGAGCTGTTCCTGGGCACGTTCCTCTGGTTTTGCATCTGTCGCAGGCGCCTTGAGGTTTCCCATGACGCGCTGCAGAAGCTGTTGACCAATCTCCGCCTCCAGCCGCGCGACCTCGGCCATACCGTGCATAAATATTTCGCTGGAGCGCATCAGCCGCGCGGCACTTGATTGCCAGAATGCAGACACCGCGGCGGGATCGAATTTGGGCGCGGCGAAGCTTGCGGGAAACGTGTTCCCATTTGGTTTGGCGCCGATTTCATTAGGATCTGACATTTGTCTGCTCCGTAGGTTGGGTTGCCGGATCTTCTTGCACCGAGCAAGTTGGTTGTCCCGCTTTAGCTAACGGGCCGAAACGCGATATGGCAGACTCGGATTCTACCTATGCCGGACATTATTTGGCGTCGGCGCCGATGGCACGGCGGGTCGCGGAAATGGTGAAGGGCATAAGGAGTGCAGCGACAGTGCCCGAGGCCGCAACCATTAGGAACACACCGGGAAAGCCGGACGCGGCGCCCAGGGCTGCATAGAGCGAAGTTGCCATAATTGGCCCTGCCGCACCGCCCAGATGGCCAAGTCCATCCGTGAGGGAGACGCCGCTTGATCTCCCACCTGTTGGAAAACTTTCATTTGTCAGCGTGTACATTAGCGGGATGACGAATCCCAACGCCACGGTGACGATGAATACCAACGCGTAGATGGCAAGCGGATTGGCGATGAAGGCGATGCCGACAAACCCGACCGCCCAGATGAGCATGCCGATGCAGATCGAGCGCTTGCGCTCAAACTGGTCGCCCAGCCAAGCGGAAAGTGCTGCGCCGAGCGAAAGCCCAACCGAACTCATCAGCATGAACATGATGCTATGGGTGAGCGTGAACCCGCGATCGACAAAGAATACCGGGCCAAGGCCGAGCCAGATATACTCGCCGACATAGAACAGGAACCACATGGCGAACAGCAGGCCGAGACGATTGAGGTAAGGTGGATGAAACAGTTGTGTCATCGGAAACCCGTCAGCCTCCTGTTCCGTGGCGGCGACGACAGCCGGCGCCAATGTCTTACCTTGGGCAACGACGCGTTTTTCTGCGGCCTCAATGATCGACCGCGCTTTATCGAAGCGGCTCTTGCTGAGCAGCCAGCGCGGCGATTCTGGAAGAAGGGGGAAGGCAAATAACGTGAGTATTCCCAATGCTCCGGCTGCGAACATCGCGCGCCACCCACAGGAGAAATTCGGCACGAGCCACAAGGCCAGGATCGGCACGCAGGCCAGGCCGACAAAGGAGAACATGTTGGCAAGCCCGGTATAACGGCCCCGCATCGCCGAAGGTGCCAGCTCCCCGATATAGGTGGAGACAATCGCAATTTCCGCCCCAATCCCCATGCCGGTGACGAAGCGCCAGAATACCAAGGTCCACAAACCGTTCGACAAGGTGCAGCCGACGCACCCTATGGAGAAGAATATGGTCGCCATGACGATACCCAACTTGCGGCCGGCATAATCGGAGAGGTTACCGTTCAGCCAGGAGCCAAGAATATACCCGAAAAGGCTGAAGGAGATCGGATAGGCGGTCTGAGCCGCAGTCATATGGAAGAGTTTTGAAAATACTGGAAGGCCGAACGCAACATTCGTGATGTCGAAGAATGAGAGAAAGTAGCCGGCGCCGACCACCCAGATGACTGCATTCGTATATGGCCAGATCGTCAGCCGATCCAGCCTTGCGGTGAGTTCAGGGCTTTGTGCTTTATACAGAGGATGTGTTGTCGCGTCCATGCGTTTGCTCCCAAAAGATTTTCAGGAGCGTGAGCACGCTCTTGTTCAGCCGGAATAATGGGCAAACGGAACTTCTGGGGTAAGACTCGGAAAACACCTAAGACGCAGCGACCATTCGGCCTGCCGTATGAGACAGCCCCCATGACTCTACGCGATAGGTTGCTGCGTAGTTTCCGAGGCTAGCAGACGGGCTGAAAAAAATACATTTTCCTTTTCCAGGCCAACACTTTTTCAAAATGCTTCGCCTGAATTCTTGAAAGGATGAACAGCCGCATGTCAAAAGTCATCTCAGCAGCAGCCGCAGCCGCGCTGATAAAGGATGGTGCCACCGTCGGTGCCGCTGCCTGTGTTATGTCCGGCTGGCCGGAAGAAATTTCGATCGCGATGGAGAAGCATTTTCTGGAAACCGGCCATCCCGCAAAAATGACCTTCGTCCATGCTTCAGGAATCGGCAACTGGAAAGACAAAGGGCCGCAGCATTTTGCGCATGCAGGGATGATCGGCAAGTGGATTGGCGGCCATTGCGGGCTCTCGCCGGATTTCGCAAAAATGGTGCTGAGCGGCGGCTGCGAGGGTTACAACCTGCCGCAAGGCGTCATCTCGCAGCTATGGCGGGAAATTGCCGCGCATCGTCCGGGAATGATCACCAAAACGGGCATTGGAACTTACGTCGACCCGCGTTTGGAAGGCGGAAAGATGAACAAGATCACCACCAAGGATATCGTGAAGGTGATTACCTTCGAGGGCGAGGAATGGCTGTTCTACGCAGGCTTTCCGGTTGATGTTGCTATCATCCGCGGCACGACCGCGGACGAAAATGGCAACCTCACCATCGATGACGAAGGTGCGTGGTTTGAAATCCTACCACTGGCGCAGGCTGCGAAAAACAGCGGCGGAATCGTTATCGCCGAAGTCAAATATGTCGCCTTGGGGGGCACGCTGAATCCGAAAACAGTACGGGTTCCGGGCGTATTGATCGATCATATCGTCGTCTCTGCGCCGGAAAATCATTGGCAGTCGGCCGCCACGCTCTACAATCCGGCCTTCTCCGGCCGGACCCGTGAGCCGATGGGCCAGATCCCTGGAATGGCGTTGGATGATCGCCTGATCATCGCACGCCGCGCCGCAATGGAGTTGACGCCAGGTGCAGCGGTAAATTTCGGTGTGGGCATCCCGCAGGGCATTGCGGCCGTTACGGCCGTTGAGGGTGTTCCTGATCTTGCCACGATGACATCTGAGACGGGCACCATTGGCGGTGTGCCGGCCGACGGACAGGATTTCGGCATGTCCTACAACGCCGATGCGTTTGTCGAACAGATGGTCCAGTTCGACTGGTATAGCGGGGGCGGCTTGGATATCGCCTTTGAGAGCTTCGCGCAGGTCGACGCCATCGGCAATGTCAATGTAAGTAAGTTCAACGGAAAAAGCGTAGGTTGCGGCGGGTTCATTGATATTACGCAGCACGCCAAAAAAATTGTCTATGTCGGCAGCTTTACGGCGGGCGGGCTTAAGCTCACTGCCGCATCAGGTAAGCTAAAGATCGAAAATGAAGGTAAACACAGGAAATTCATCAAACAGGTCGAGCAGATTACCGCCAGCGGCGCTTATGCGACGAAGATCAAACAGCCTGTCCTCTTCGTGACGGAGCGCGCGGTATTCGAGATGCAGAACGGCAAGGTCGTTCTGATCGAAGTGGCACCTGGCCTCGATGCCGACAAGGATGTTATCGCGCATATGGACTTCACCCCTGAAAAATCGCCGCACATGAAAACGATGCTGGCTGAAATATTTCAGGAGAAATGGGGCGGGCTAAAAAAGATACTATCCACAAAATCAAAGACACCCTTGGCGGCTGCAGCATAGAGAGGTCCGAGATGAATTTATTAACCCAAGAACAAACCGAAATCCAAAAGACGGCGAAGGCTTTCGTCGCCCAACATATTATCCCGAATGCGGCGGCGTACGACAAGTCCGGAGAATTTCACGTTTTCCTGCTGGAAGCAGCAAAACCCGGCAAAATTTTCGGCATGGCGATCCCCAAAGCCTATGGCGGGTTGGAGTATTCGCCGTTGACGCAGGCGCTCGTACTGGAAGAATGGGGCTACGGATGCTGCGGCATGGCGACAACGCTTGCAGCCAGTATTTTGAGTATGGATTCGGTCCTCATTGCGGGAAATGAGGGGCAGAAGAAGCAGTTTTTTACGCCGATGCTGAACGGCAAAATCGGAGCCTTCGCGCTGACGGAACCCAGCGCCGGATCGGATGTCGGTGGCGGAAAAGCCACCGCCGTAAAAACAGCGCAAGGTTATACCATCAACGGATCGAAATGCTGGATAACCAATGGCGGCTTCGCGGAAGTGTTCATCGTCTTCGCGCAGACGGATCCAAAAGCCGGCGTCAAAGGCATCAGCGCGTTCATCATGGAACGCGGCACACCCGGCTTTACCGTAGGGCAAGAAGAAGACAAGCTCGGGCTACGCTCCTCCAACACCGTGTTTCTGCGTCTCGATGAGGTCAAAATTCCTGCCTCCAGCCTTCTTGGGAAAGAAGGTGACGGTATGAGAATCGCCATGGAAACGCTCGATCTGGCGCGCCCGGCGATCGCAGCACTCGCGGTGGGTCTGGCGCAGCGCGCCTTGGACCTCTGCGTCGCACATATGCATGAAAGATTCCCCGGCAAGCCGTTCCCCGGCCAGGCGCTGCAATTCAAGCTCGCGGATATGCGAATTCAAATCGAATCCGCGCGGCAGGTTCTGCATCACATGATGGCGTTGCGGGATGCCGGTAAGCCGTTCTCGGAAGAATCTGCGATGTCGAAAACCTATGCAACGGACGCGGCGATGAGTGTGGCCTCCAGCGCCATGCGGCTGATGGGCTCGGCGGGGTACACCTCCGAGGTCGGCAAGCTGATGCGCGATGCAAAAGTCATGCAGATTTACGAAGGCACCAATCAAATCCAGCGCCTGGTTGTTGCACGCGCGGTTCTCGCCCGTCCCAAAGTCGCAGTACATGCAGAAAAGGCGGTGGCAAAATGAACATTTCATCGACAGAAAATTTACAACGGATCCAAGCAAGCGCCGCGGCGTTTGCCGACGAATTCCTTGAACCAATCGCGATCGATCTCGATCGTACCGGAAATTTTCCGCGCGCCTTGGTCGCGGAACTGGCACGGCAACAACTTCTATCGCTGCCGACAGAGAAGAATACCGGATTTTCCGCCCATGTTGAGACGCTTCAAACGCTATCTCAGGTGTGCCCCGCTGTCGCGTCCATCCTGAACAATAACGCGATTGCGGCTTACGCGATTTTTAAATGGGGAACGGATGCGCAGAAGAACGCTCATCTCGCCGGACTCGCGGAAGGCCAGAATATTGGCGCCCTCGCTTTGTCGGAAAATGGCCCCGCCATCGGAATTGGCCCGGATGCACTCGTAGGCGTTTTCTCCAGCGGCAAGATCGTGCTGAATGGAAAAAAAATCTTTGTCCGTAACGCCGGCGTCGCGGATCTGTATGTCGGCTTCGCCAGCATCGGCGCCCCAGATGCCATGTCCATCACCGGCTTCATCGCGCCCGCTGAAACGCCCGGCATTTCGGTTGGAGCGATTCAGCTTACGATGGGGTTGCGCGGCTGCCCGGTTGCGGATGTAACGTTCAAGAACGTATCGCTGGACCAGACCAGCCTGCTCGGAACGGTGAAGGATGGCCCCGCCATATTGGCGGACCTGCTCGGCGCCCTGGCGCTGGGCGAGGCGGCGCAGACGATCGGGATCGGCAAAGCAGCGGCCAAACATGCCGCCGCGGCGGCACGGCACCGCATCCAATTCGGCCACCCGATTGCCAGCTTGCAAGCGATTCAGCAGTTGCTTGCCGAAATCGCGACCGACTCGCACCTTGCCTGGCTCGGTGTTTGCCATGCTGCGCAACTTGCCGATGACGGCGCCCCATTCGGGGTCGAAGCATCCATGGTCAAATCCTTTCTAGGCCGCTTTGGTCAGAAGCTTCTGACCGATGCGATTCAGGTCGAAGGTGGGATGGGCATTTGCGAGGTGGTACCGCCGCATTTCCAGGGCACGCTGCCGCTGGCACGGCTGTTCCGCGACATGGCGGGCACCACACTACTGGATGCGCCGGGCGATTTTCCCGAAGTGCTGGTCGCCGCCTCGCTTTGAAATAACACGCCGACCGTCATCCCATCATGGGGTGACGTCAACTGGAGATGGATCATGTTAGAAAAAGTCAATGCAGCCGAACATGTTGTACCCAAGACAGAGGATTTCAAAGTCGGCCAGAGTGTCACGTATAGCCAGGTCATCGATGATAAACTTGTCCGCGGCTATGCCGATCTGACGGGCGACCATAATCCGATCCATGTCGACGATGCTTTTGCCAAGCGCACGAAGTTCCATCAGCGCATCGCGCATGGCGGTATTCTGTTCGGGTTGGTCTCTATGGTTCTGGGCGATAAAATGCCCGGAATCGGCACGATCTATATGAGCCAGCTTGTCAACTTCCATGCCCCGGTCTTTATCAACGACAAGGTCACCGTTGTTGTGACCATCACCGCCTTGTTGCCGAAACATGTCGCTAAACTCTCCACCATCGTGACCAAGCAGGATGGTACGGTCGTTATGGACGGTGTCTCGACGATAAAGCTTCCAGGCTCACTGATGCTGCCGGTCGGCCCGGCGACCCCAAAGGCCGCGTAAACGATAAGGTCCGAACTGCCGGCGGCGGTTCGGACCACGAGGAGCGTTCTATGTTAGCATCGGTATTCGAGACGATTAATTTTGATATTGGGGGAGATGTGGCCGTGTTGACAATCAACCGGCCGGCCGTGCTCAACGCATTGAACCGGCAGACTGTCGCGGAGCTTTTTCAAGCGGTGCGCGAGATCGGAATGGACGACAAGGTCAGGGGCGCCATTATTACCGGTGCCGGGCCAAAAGCCTTCGCCGCGGGCGCCGATATCAAAGAACTCGCGTTGATGACGCCGATAGAGGCCCAGGCGCTCTCCCACCAGGGACATGCGTTAATGGATGCCATCGAAAATCTGGGAAAGCCTGTCGTTGCCGCAGTCAATGGCTACGCACTCGGCGGCGGGTGTGAACTGGCGATGGCCTGCACCATTCGTATCGCGTCGGAGACGGCGAAATTTGGCCAGCCGGAAGTGACGCTTGGGCTGATACCAGGTTATGGCGGTTCGCAGCGCCTGCCACGGCTTGTGGGCAAAGGAAGGGCCATGCAGATCATCCTTTCGGGAAAAACAATCGATGCGTCGGAAGCCTGGCGAATTGGGCTGGTCAATGAGGTCGTTGCCGCTCCACAACTCCTTGATCACGCGCGCGACGTGCTAAAATCGCTGACGGTAAACGCGCCCGTCGCGTTACGCTTGGCGATTTCAGCCGTGAACCGCGGCATGGAATCCGCACTAGGTGAAGGCTGCGCGCTCGAAGCTGATCTGTTTGGCCTGTGCGCGGCCACGGCAGACCGTGCTGAGGGAACAGCGGCATTTTTGGGAAAGCGGAAGCCAGCGTTCAATGGCCAATAATGCGGCATAGCCAAATCCCAGCAATGGGCTGTTGGGCTATCGGGCTTTGTGCGTCTGCACTTACGGGGGATACATATCCGACATCTGGGCCACGAGTTTCACGCCGTCGACGTGAATTTCGGTTTCATGGACGAGCCGGATATTCCGCGTGCGCTTGCTCAGCTCCGGGTCACGGCGTTTCCCTTGGTATCGAATGAGATGTTCTTCTTTGTCGGCCGTGAAAAAATCATCTTGGCCCCCGGCGCCGGCTTTTGGGCATGGCCAAAAGGCTTTTCATTTTCATGCATTTGATCATGCGCTCCGCCACGGAACATTGCTGAATTCCGTCGGGCCGCGTCATCGAAATCGGCGGTGAAACCAAGATCTGAACCTTGAAGAATTACAGCCCATGAGACGATACATCGACGCGGCCGCCGCGCTCATTTTGTACGATGTCTTCAATATTACCCGCCGGGCTTTGGTTTGCGAAATCGCTGGTGGTCGGAGACCAGAATGCGCGTTACGGGATAGTCCGCCCCTTCCGGAATGCACAGCCATGGTTGTCCATCATATTCGACCATTTTAGGCATGATGGTTTGGAATGGCGTCGCGGCGAGATGAAGCGCCATCTCTTCGAAGCGGGGGTATAAAGCAAGACGTTCAAGGTTACGAAGAGTTGGAAAGATGATGTGAAACCGGTCAGACTTGGCGTCGTCCAACGCCTCTTGCGCGGTCAACCAGATATGGTGCGTTGCTTCATCGACATCATGCGTGACTGCGGCGTTGCCTTGCGCGCGAGCGATGTAAAATCGAGTGTCAAACCGCCGCTCTGTGCTCAAATTCGGACACCAGCGCGCAAACGGGATGAGGTGCCTGAGGTCCATATGGCACTCCGCCGCCGCCAATAATGGCCCGAGGGGACTGCCTGATTTCAACGCAGTGCGCCACATCACAACAAGTTCGGCGGTGGGCGTCGGCCATATGCCGATGGGAATGCCAACTTCCTCAATCGTTTCACGGATTGCCGCAATACGTGACGCGGCATCCTGTATATCCTCCGGTGCGGAATGCACCAGCGCGGAATCTGCGGCGAGTTCGTGGTCACTGGTTTCAACACGGCCACCCGGAAATACCAGGGCCTCGGGCGCAAATGCCATCCTGGCAGTACGCTCGATCATCAAGTGCCGGGCAGGGCCGCTGGCGTCTTCCTGATAGAGGATGATGGTCGCGGCGGGGATCGCTGGCTGCAATGAATCTGACATACCGCCATTCTTCCGGATGAGCGATGGTATGGCAAGCGCGCAGTGCTCAGGCGGAGATCAAGCAATTTCCACCGCCTTCCGGAGCCTATCTCCCCCGACCACAACTCGCCCCTATCGATCTATCTGCTCCGGCCACTGGGCCGCGGCGGCCTCTCGCACCGGCGTTTGCGTCGCGGCAGGCGCGCGGCGAATATAGTCCAGCGCGCGGGCGAAAGCTGCGGGATCTTGCTGTTCAAGATTTTCCAGGAAGCGCATTGCGGCGTTCACCGAAAAGGGCTCCTTGATCTGGCGTTCGAAATGGCTGTCGAGCGCAGTCCAGATCGCGGCATCGTAGCCTGCGTTCAACGTCCAGTCAGCGATGGTTTCAACGGCGTGCGGGTGGCGCTGGGCCGCGACGGCGCTGCGCTTCTGCGAGCCGATTTCGACAAAGCCGACATCTGCACCGCTGGACATGCCTTCGCGCAGCCGTAGATTTTCAATCGCTTCGTCCAGCTCGCTGCAGGCGCTGGTGGCGGCGTAGGTTTGGCAGAGGGTCCCAAAGGTCTCATCTATGATCAGGGTCAGGCGGTGGTTTTTTGAAACGCGGCAGAATTCGATCGGCAGGCTTGGACCGGTGAGCGTGAAGGAGGTGGCAAGTTGGAGGTCTCTGGGGTCCCACAGCAAAGAGCCCCAGCCGAGAATGGCGATTTTCATGCTCTGGAAATGAGGTGCCGGAGGTCTGAGATCAAGTCGTATCGTGCAGATGACCTCATTTCGCCGGAGAGTGCGGCTTTTGCTAGGATACCAGCGAACTGAAACTGGCCGGGCAGCGTTGCGTTTATGCAATACAGTGTTTGCGGGCCTTCATCAGAGAGCGGTTCGGAGGCGCAGGATAAGACCATACCATGCTATATTACCGCTTGACCGGCCGCCGCTGCAACTTCTCCGACATTTTAACGAGATCAGCGACGGAGATTGCTTTCATCTTATGCATCAGCCTACCGCGATGAACCTTTACCGTGACTTCGCTCAGCTGAAGTTCCGCTGCGATTTGCTTATTCATCAAACCGTCGACCACAAGCGCCATCACCTGCCGCTCACGAAGCGACAACTGTTCGTATGCGGACACAATTTGTCCTATTTCTTCATTATATCGCCGCTGCGCGGCATCCCGGGCGACTGCCGCTTGAATAGCATCAAGCAATAGCTGCTCATGGATGGGCTTTGTTAAAAATTCGATCGCACCGGCTTTCATCGCGCGAACGGTCATCGGGATATCACCATGCCCGGTCATGATAATCACGGGCATATAGATGTTTTTGTCCTGCATTTCCCGCTGGAATTCGAGGCCGCTTTTCCCAGGCAGGCGGACATCCAACAACATGCAGCCTGGCGTGTCCCGGCGGTTACTCGCCAGAAAATCTTGAACCGACCCAAATAATTCTGATTTCAGACCGATTGATGCAAAGAGATTCGCCAGCGAATCTCGTGCGCCGCGGTCGTCGTCGATGACGACAATAACCGGACTTTCATGTTCAGGCGGCATCTTCGCTTAATCTCTCAAAATTTGCACTTGGCAAAGAAAATTTAAATACGGCGCCGCTCGGTGCGGATTTTTCCAACCATAGCCGGCCGCCATGCGCTTCAATAATGCTTCGGCAAATAGACAGGCCCATCCCTAATCCTTTAAACTTCGTTGTAACGAACGCCTCAAAAATTTGGTCGACGATTGTCGGACTTAAACCAGGGCCATTATCCTCGACAACCACATGGACTTCGCCGCCAGCATCGGCATATGAGGTCAGTTTTATGACACGCCTGGCGTTTTCAACCGCGGTCATGGCCTCCATGCCGTTTCGGACAAGATTCAAAATAACTTGGCGCAGTTGGACACCATCGCCGTAAACGCATAATGCCCCATGGCCAAGTTCCGTTTGTACGACGACCTCCTCCAGTTCAAGCTCACTGCGCATCAGAGCTAGAACTTCACGTATGATCAAGTTGATATCGAAATACATCGACTCCGGCGATTGCTTTTTCGCCAGGCGATAAATACCCTTGATGATCTCACCAGCACGATGACCCTCATCGACGATACTTTGCGCCGTCCTGCGGGCCGCCGCGATATCTGTTCTTTCATCTGCGAGCCATCGTAGACACGCATTTGCATTTGTCACGATCGCCGAGAGGGGCTGATTAACTTCATGCGCTACCGCAGCAGCCAATTCAGCCATTGCAGTCATTCGCGCCACGCGCCGGAAATCTTCCTGTGCCGTCATCAGCGCTTTCTCACCGCGCTTGCGTTCGGAGATATCCACCAAAGTACCCATATACTCATTTAAATTGCTGTGCTCACGATCCATTTCTTGCCCAACAGCGAGAAAATATTTGATCTCGCCCGAAGGAAGCCGCCCACGAAATTCAAAGGTAAACGGCTTTCGTTCGGATACAGCCGAATGCAACGTATGTTCAACAAACATGCGGTCTTCCGGATGAACGCCTTCCAAAAAAAAGTCAAAATTTGGCGTCACTTGGCCCGGTGTGTAGCCAAAGAGATAGAAGTGTTCGTCGGACCACTGTATTTCGCCTGTATCGACGTTCCAGCTCCAGGTGGCGGTGGCGCTATGCCTTTGGCCTTCCGCCAAAAATGCTTCACTTCGGCGCAGCTCCGTATATAGGCTGGCGTTCTCGAGCGAAATTGCCGCTTGTGCCGCAAGCAATTCGAGGATGGTGATACGCTCCGATGTAAAAGCATGTGACAAAAGGCTATTCTCAAGGCATAGTACGCCGCTCAGCCTTCCCTGTTTGACGATCGGTAACAACAAAATAGACTTGCTCTTTTTTGCCATAATATATTGGTCACTTGAAAAGTCAGATTTTCCTGCAGCATCATCAAGGATCAGGATTTCCTTTGTTCTTATAACGTATTGTAGCGTAGATTCCGGAAGTTCGGCTGCGGACACATCTTTTTGAGCGAGGTTGATTTCAAGCTCACCGGAAATAATCTCGGCAACGGCTACAACACGCGGCACATCATTGCGAACCAAAACTAGCGTCCCGCGCTCTGCGCCAGCGGCTTCGACCGTAATTGTCAACAGTGTTTTGATAAGCTCATCCAGAACGATTTCTCGTGACACCGCTTGCATAGCCTTTACGAAGGCAAGAATATCCAGTCGCCCAACAGGGGCATCTGTCGTCTGTATCAAGGACGGCGTGGATTTACGTTCCCGCAAAATAGGATAGCACCCTTCAAGCTGCTCAACTTTTCCATAAGCGCCCCAGCGTTGGTAACATTCACGGCTGACCCGTAAATGTGCTTGCGCGCAGGTATCGAACCTGTTTTGCATATGGAAGCGTGCCGCAACCTCGTGAGCGATTGCCTCATAATGAATAAGGGCATATTCTTTGGCCAACGAAATCGCCCGCTCATAAAGGCGGATGGCTTCTGCCGCATGCCCTTCAATACGCGCGATCTCGGCGCTTATCAGAGCGTTTTGAACGGCAAATGTGCTGGGCGATGTCTTTGTCCAGCGTCCCAACTCGCTGTTGGATTTTAAAATATACGATCTTCGCTCGAGTCCGAGAGGATCGGCTTCTCCGCCGGGGTCGAGTGCCGCCATCGCCAGTGCTGAAAAGAATTGAAAATCGGCATTTTGAATATGCCCCGGGGAGCCCCAGGACCATGTTCTCGCTCGGTCAAAAGCCGCGACGGCCTCGTCGAATCGTCCCGCCATATAGCGTGCCTGGCCTTTTAAAATCCAGTACCAGAATACGACGGTCGCCATGCTGTCAGAGGTCAGGCTGGCCTCGAAGATTTCTTCGTTAAACTCACCTCCGTTCAACGTTGCGAAGGCGTCCGTTCGTCCCTGAAGTTGGAGAATCCAGCGCTGCAGCGATATGATACAATCAATAACGATGCGATATCCGACCTTCTCAACGAAGGCGAGACTTCGTTCGGATTCACGAAAAATTTCATCAAGATGATCGCCGCGCTCAAGTCTGTCGTTGATCATATGATTGCATGCATAGCAGGCTATCGTGACGTCCCCGGTTTTCACACAAGCAAGGAATACAGATTGGATCGTTTCAAGAACAGTTGAGATCGGCTGGTTCCAAAGGCCGAGCATGTGAAGCGAATAGAGCGCTTTTGCTTGGTATGAATTGAACTGGTATTTCTCTACCAGGTCGGCAGCCAGCCGGCCAAATTTATATCCTTCCTGGTAGTCGCCGAAGGAGAGATGGCCGAGCATGATGCCATACCATCCCAAACCCTGTGGCGATGCAGCTGTCACGCCATGGTCAAGGGTAAGCCGGACCATATGGCACGTATGGAGGCCGACAAGGGGCTCATCGGTATAAATTGCGGGGGCCCATAGAACGGAGAGCACACTCATCGTCGCCTCCACATCGGGGTCGGTCGCGAGCGGAAGCTCGATGAGCGTTTCGATAGGGCGTTCGGCCAGCCGCGTCTGAATTTCAAAAAATGCCGCGCCCACTTCTTGCAAGGAAGGATGGGGATCCATATCAATATCAAAAAGTCGGAGACACTCCAGTGCCGCATCAATCGCCTGCCGATTTTCGGACATGACCACATGCATCGTGATTCTCAGCCGATACGCTGCCGCCAGATCGACCTTTGTTCTGCCAAGCTTTATTAATTCTACGATTCGCGTTTCGGCGGCATGGTGATCTCCTGTCAGAAACTCGCATTCCGCCGCATTGATCTGAAATGCGAAGGTAAGATCATATTGGCGCTCCCAGCCGCCGGGGCCCAATAATACGAGGCCAGTCTTAAGATATTTGAGTGCCGAGGCGTAGGCCGTACTGGCGCGGGCTTGCTGCGCTGCGGCCAGAAATAATGTCGCGATATTATCCTTCTCTGCCTCGCTTTGAATGAGCGAAGCGCCACGGTCGAACTGATTGACAATCTCGAAAATCATTTCTTTGACCTCTTCCTCGGACATGGAGGAAGCCAGGCGACGGCCAATTTTGAGATGCACCGTTGCGCGTTGGGCCGTGGGAATCATCGCGTAAGCGGCTTCCTGAACGCGATCGTGCAGAAAACTGTAGGTTTCAGCATGGCGTAACACGAGGCCGATGCGCACGGCGTCCAAAAGTGCTCGGTGCACCGCTGGTTCAGGCTGTTCTTCAACAATCAGTAATGTTTTAATATTGGCGATATTGCCCAGGCAGGCAAAACGCTGGAGTGCAAGCTGGGTTTCCTGCGGAAGTCTGTTGAGCTTAGCGGCCATCAGATCGATGACGTTATCGGTAAACCCTTTGTCTTGAATTTTCTTGATGTCCCATTGCCAGTTTCGCGTTTTGGAATCGAAGAAAAGCAGTTTTTTTTCCGCGAGTTCGGTGACGAACTGGATAACAAAGAATGGGTTGCCACCGGTTTTTTTGTAAACCAGTGCAGTGAGCGGCAACGCCTTTCCGGGTTGAGAATGCAGCGCATCTTCAATCAACTGTCCAATGTCATTCTGCGATAATGGCGACAGGACGATGTCCTTCACCGCCTTACCCGACTTTCGGATATCCTCGATCGTTCTCAGTAACGGGTGCGCATCATGGACCTCATTATCGCGATACGCGCCGATCAGCAGGATATTCCGGACCTCTGGATGGGTGATGAGATACTGCAGAAGCTGGAGGGTTGCGATGTCCAGCCATTGTAGATCATCCAGAAAAAGCGCTAGCGGGTGCTCGGGCTTGGCAAACACCTCCAAGAAAAGTCGAAACACGTTTTGAAACCGGCTTGCAGCGTCCTGGGCGGAAAGTTCGGGAATCGGCGGTTGCGGCCCTATGATGGCTTCGAGATCGGGTATCAGATTGACCATAATCTGGCCGTTCGATCCCAATGCCTCCTGAAAGCCGTTGCGCCAATGCTCCAGTTCTGTGGCGCTCTTACCCAGAATTTGGCGCACCAGGCTTTGAAAAGCCTGAGCAAGCGTCGCATAGGGGATATCCCTCTTATATTGGTCGAATTTTCCCGATGCGAAAAGGCCACGAGGCGGAACGAGGACTTTATGCAATTCATTGACGACGGAAGACTTTCCGACACCGGAATAGCCTGAGACGAGGACGAGTTCCGCTGTCCCCGCCGCCACAACCCGATCGAACGCTGCGATCAGCAACTCAATTTCGGTGTCACGCCCGTAGAGGCGTTCGGAAATCAACAAGCGGTCGGATTTATCGCTGTCGCCCAAGGCAAACAAATCGATCGTGCCGCACTGATCCCACTGGCTCTTGCAACGCCGCAAATCCGCTGCGAGGCCATCCGCCGTTTGGTACCGGTCGTCCGCGGTCTTGGCCAGAAGTTTCATAATTATCGCACAGATGGGCCTTGGCACGTCTGCGCGCTCACTCGGGGGCGGTGGCTTTAGGGCGGTGTGACAGTGGACCCATTCCAACGGGTCTGCCGCAACAAAGGGCAGTTGTCCGGTTATCATCTCGTAAAAGGTGACGCCGAGCGCATACAGATCACTGCGGGCGTCGATGGAACGGTTCATCCGCCCGGTTTGCTCGGGCGCCATATAGGCGAACGTGCCTGAAATAACTTCCAGTGGAACCGGCGCCTGGCGCTCTCGTGGCAGCGTTGATGCGAGGCCAAAGCCGGTAAGCCGCACCTGGCCTGCAGAATCCAAAAAGATATTTGCCGGTTTTATATCTTTGTGGACGAGCCCTTTCTGATGCATCCCGCTCAACGCCTCCGCGGTCAGAATGGCGACCCGCAAAAAGTCTTCAACATCCAAACGATTTTGGAGAATCACGTCGAGCGGATGGCCGCCGGGATCCTCCATCACGAGCATGGGTCGTCCGTCGTGTTGCGTCAGTTCCAGCGGGGATATGGCCCAGTGGGAATCCAGTTGCGGGGCGATCGCGTATTCATGCTCGAGCCATTTGAGATGCATCGGGAGGACTGGGTCACCGATGGGCGATCGGACAAGGATGCTACCAGAACCGCGCGTTTCATGCCCCCGCCGAAGGGTGAATTGGGATGTTTCGTGGACCGGTTCAAATTCATAATCGCAAAGCGCTGGCATCGGCATTGCCTCTCGCGGATTTTGCGGAAAGCCTAGGCTGAGCCTAATTTGTCGGCAAGCTTGATTTTAATACAAAAAAGTCGCGAGTGACTGCGTGGATCAGCAAAAATCAATCTACATATTTGTTGCAACGTTAGATGTGTTTCGTTCGTGTGTTTAAGGCGCGGCGTCTGTGGCGGCAGCCTTTGAAAGTTGCATTACAATCCGCCGCACATTCTCCACATGGTTGTGTGCTGCACGCTCTGCGGCGCTTGGGTCTTTGCCGGTGATCGCATCGTAGATCGCCTGATAGTCGGCCAGACGCACATGCCGCAGTTGCGGGGACTGGAATTGCGAATGGATGATGTGCATGCCGATGGCAGGAAACAGCCGCTGCAATTCCCGGTTGCCGCCAATTGCAAGCACCATTCGGTAAAAGCGCCGGCGTGCCTGGCTGAACACGCCGGGTTCGGAGAGCGCGCCTGCTTCTGAGAGCTGCCACATCGTGTTGTTGAATGCTGCGGCGTGTTGCATGCCGTCGAAGCGACGCGCGGCGGATCGCGCTGCAAGCCCCGTCATTGCTGCCGCAACCTCCAGTACCTCCATGGT
>Ga0116226_10001940_pt1 | contig 17947 bp, 18 predicted proteins | sample S1TSphfallax_FD_89692 | JGI IMG/M metagenome (GOLD analysis project Ga0116226, IMG submission 89692) | Host-associated microbial communities from peat moss isolated from Minnesota, USA - S1T2_Fa - Sphagnum fallax MG | ecosystem: Host-associated > Plants > Peat moss > Unclassified | place: USA... | reverse complement strand
GGCGTCTCGACACCGCCCATTCCGCCGAAGACTTCGTTGCTCTTCGGTCACAACGCTACGGCGTTGCTCCCTCATCGCGCCTCGCTTCGACGAAATGTTCGGTGCCGATCCGCGCGACGCCACATTTTCACAGGCCTGCTAGCCGGTTCCCGACTGTTCTTCGAAGCGCTGCGCGGATTCCTGAATGATCCGCCGCGCCTCGGCGGCGTCGGACCAGCCCCCGACGTCGGTCTTCTTCCCTTCGAGTAGTTTGTAGGTCTCGAAGAAATGCGAGATCTTGCGCAGCTGGTGCGCGAAGATCTGCGTGTAGTTGTGGACCTCGGCGTAGTCGGGCTCACCGACCGGGACCGCGAGGATCTTGTCGTCGGACTTCCCGTCGTCGATCATGGTAAGCAGCCCGATCGGTCGCGCCTTCACCAGGCACCCCGAGAAGGTCGGCTCGGAGACGAGGATCAGCACGTCGAGTGGGTCGTCGTCGAGGGCGAGCGTCCGTGGGACGAAACCGTAATCGCCGGGATAATACACCGGCGAGTGCAGCGCCCGATCCAGCTCGAAGATGTCGAGGGCCTTATTATATTCGTATTTATTTCGCGAGCCGCTCGCGATTTCGACGATGACGTTGATTTCTTCCGGTGCTTTTTCACCGAGCGGCAGCAAGAGTCGGTTTTGACGGGTATCGAGAGTCACGCGCTCGGCTTCCCGCCGACGTATACGTTGCCCTTGAATGCTCAGCGGATGTGCGCGAGCGCGCCGAGCGCGATCAACATCAGGATTTCGGCGACGACGATGCCCGCGCCGTAGAGATCGCCGCTGAGCACGCCGCCCAGGCGCCGACGCGCGGCGGGCGCCGCGGCGAGCACCAAGAGCCCCGCAAACGGCGCGAGCGCCCCCCCGGGCGCGACCGCGAACGCAAGGCCGAACACGAGCAACGTCATGAGCGCCGTCACGGGCCACGGCGGACGGGCGTTCACGACCGACCCAAGCGTGCCGCCGGCGGTCCCCGCCTCGCCGTACGGCTCCGCATAGGCGAGCCACACGAGGCACCAGCGCGCGCCGGCAGCGGCCGCGGCGGCGCCGAGCGCTAGGCGCCCCAGCGGCAGCGCGGCAAGCGCGGCGAGCCACAGCGCGGCGGCGACGGCGAAGTTCGCGACCGCGAAGGTCCCGTGCCGCGGGTCTTTGAGGATCTCGCGGCGCCGCTCGGGCGAGACGCTCGCGCCGAGCGCATCGGAGGCATCGAGAAAGCCGTCGACATGCAGCGCGCCGGTCAGGACGATCGAGAGACCGAACGCGAGCGCGACCGCGAGCGTGTGACCGAAGACCAGCGCCGCGACTTGCGCAACGCCGCCGGCGATGCCGCCCGTGACCGCACCGACGAGCGGTAACCACGCAAGCGCGGTCGCCCGCGGCGCACCGCGATACCCCACCGGCAGAATCGAGAAATACGAAAACGCGTCACGCATCGGCCCGCGTCTTAGACGGTCGCGGTCTCCTGATCGCTCGTCGCGACGCCGGCTTCCGCGAAGGTCTTCATTTCCCGAATCATCCGCGCCGCCGACTCGATGAGCGGGAGCGCGAGCGCCGCGCCGGACCCCTCGCCGAGCCGCAATTCCAGATCGAGCAGCGGCCGCAGGCCGAGCGCCTCGAGCGCCACCGCGTGGCCCGGCTCGTGCGAGCGGTGCGCGGCGATGCAATAGCCGAGCGCCGCCGGTGCGATGGCGCCCGCGATCAGCGCGGCGGCGGCGACGATGAACCCGTCGAGCACGACCGGGATCCGGGCCCGCGCCGCGCACAGGATCACGCCGGCGAGAGCGACGATTTCGTAGCCGCCCATCTCGCTTGCGATCTCGTCCCACGTGAAGTCGTTGCAGCGCGCGAGCGCGCGTTCGATCGCGGCGATTTTGCGCGCGAGCCGTTCGTCGTCGATCCCGGTGCCGCGGCCGACGACGTTCTGCACGGGCTTCCCCGTGAACGCCGCGACGATCGCCGTGGCGCTCGTCGTGTTGCCGATCCCCATTTCACCGAGTGCAAGCACGTCGAAGGGTGCGCGTTCGCGGACCTCGTCGAACGCGGCCGTACCGGCGGCGAGCACGTAGCCGAGATCGGCATGCTTGATCGCCGCGCGCTTCGCAAGATTTGCGGTCCCGTAGCCGACGTTGACGTCGAGCAGCTGCGGATGGGTGCCGAGCGGTTCGCGCACGCCGAAGTTGGCGACGAACACCGGCGCATGCGCCGTGCGCGCGAAGGCACTGATCGCAGCGAAGCCGGCCAAGAAGCCGCCGACCATTTGTGCCGTCACCTCGGGCGGATAGGCGCTGACGCCGTCGGCGGCGACGCCGTGATCGCCGGCACCGATGAGGATCGCGCGGCGCTCGTAGGCGTGCGCCGGCGTTCCCCCGGCGATGGCCGCGAGCTGGACGGCCAAGTCTTCGATACGGCCGAGGCTGCCGACGGGTTTGGTGAGCTGGTCGATCCGCTCGCGCGCGGCGGCAGCCGCTGCCGGGTCGGGCGCGACGATCGCCGCGCGGATGTCGCCGAGGTCCATGGCGCCGCTTACGGCGCGACGGGCTCGTTGACCCGCGCGAGCGTCCAGGGGATCCCCGCGCCGGTCAGGCGCATGACGCCGGCGGGGACGAACGTGATCCCAAGCGCGGACTCATCGGGCACGTCGAGCGCGACCCGCAGGAGCGCGTGCATGACGCCGGCGTGCGAGACGATGAGCGCCCGTCCGTCCGGACCCAGCCGCGCGGTCACCTCGGCCAGCACCGGGGCGATCCGGTCGCACAGCGCATCGAACCCCTCGCCTCCCTCGGCGACGTAGTACGTCGGCGACGTCGCGTACTCGGCGGCGAGGCCCGGCGTACGGGCGACGATCTCGTCCCACCTCAGCCCTTCCCAGGCGCCGAAGCGCATCTCGCGCAGCCGCGGTTCCGGCTCGATCGCGACGCCGCAGGCTGCGCCGATCGCGGCGGCCGTCTGCCACGCACGCGAGAGATCGGAGGCGATCGCAAACTCGAAGCGTTCGCCGGCCAGATGAGCGGCGAGGGCCTGCGCTTGCGCGCGGCCCTCGTCATCGAGCGGGATATCGGTTTGTCCTTGGAAGCGCCGCTCGGCGTTCCATGCCGTGCGCCCGTGACGGACGCAAACGAGTTCTCTGATGCGCTCCTAGTTCTTCGGGAGCATCGGGCGGCCTTCGTGCGCGACGAGCAAATCGTGCATGTCGTTCGCGTGCTCTTCTTCGACCGCGAGGATGCCTTCGATCATCACGCGCGTCGTCGGATCCTTGTCGGCGAAATAGCGAATGAGCTCGCGATAATGTTCGACCGCGATCCGCTCGGCGATCAAGTTCTCTTTGATCATGTCGACCAGATTCGCGCCTTCGGCGTACTGCGATGCCGAACGCGACGCAAGGCCCTCGGGATTGAAGTTCGGCGAGCCGCCGAGCTGATTGATGCGCTCCGCAACGGCCATCATGTGGGCCTGTTCCTCTTTCGCGTGCTCGGCGAATTCTGCTTTGACCGAATCGCTCGCGATACCGGTCGCGGCGATCGCATGCATCGTATAGCGCAGCACGCACACGATTTCGGTCGCGAGAACGGATTGCAGGATCTCGATCGCCTGGTCGACGTCGCCGCCGTAGTTGTCGGTTATCGCGCCCTCTTCGATGTTCTTGCGCGCGCGTTCGCGGAGCGTTTTTACATCGCTCAGGAATGGTTGATCGGTCTTCCCGTTTTTTGTGGCTGCCATGGCGCTGCGTTACCCGCTTCCTTGGTGCCCCAAACGGCGGCACCGGGCACGACGATGTAGCCATTTTCTAAATCGCCGAAGCACGCGCAAGCGGCGATCCCCCAGCGCCGCACGTACGACGCGACGTAGGCGCACGTGATCGCGTCGAGCGCGTCGTCCCAGCGTTTGTACTTGTGCGCGGTCACGCGCTCGGGAACGAAGCTGCCCAGATGCAGCGGGGGGTCGGCGTGCTCGAGCGACGCAAGCGCCGCGCGATACGCCGACCACGCATCGAGCACCGTCTCCCACGGCCGCTGCTTCTTCTTGTATGCGAAGATGCGGTCGCGCGCGAAGAGCCGGACGTGCGCCGGATGCGGGAAGACTTCGAGCGCGATCAGCCGCGTATCGCCTGGCTGCACGTCGAGCCGCTCGACCACGCCGTGGCTACCGGCAAGCCGGTCGATGATCCGCCGCGCGCGGCCGCCGTCGGGGAAGCGCCGCCGGTTCGCCGGATGCGGCGCCGCGTGCGCGCGCCGAAACGCGGCGCCGAGGGCCGACTCGCACGGCCGCATCCCCGCCTCGTTCGGCACGATCGTCGGCATATCGATCCCGATCACGCCGCTCGTACCGAGCCACCTATCGAGCCACCCGAGGATCGCCTCATCCGACACGAGATCGGCGCGTAAATCGAGCAGCGTGCCCGACTCATCGAGCACCGCGCACCCCGACGGATTGCGCTCCGACCACGCGAGATCCAGCCCCACGAACCGCACCGCCACGTGTATATCTCTATGTCGTGCTCCCGGAATGTCATGCTGCGGCTCAGCACGACAGGGCGGCCCGGCATGACATCGTGGCGCCGGATGGAAACGGAGACTGATGGGTCAGGACAACGGGCGCGTGGGCGTTCGCAAGATGTACAAGCTGTTCATCAACGGCGCATTCGTGCGCTCCGAATCGGCGCGCAGCGATCTGGTCGACGGCGAGAACGTTGCCCGCGGGTCGCGCAAGGACGTCCGCGATGCGGTCGTGGCGGCGCGTGCGGCGTTCGAGAAATGGCAGGCGCAGGCGCCCGCGCTGCGCGGCCTCGTTCTCTATCGGCTGGCCGAGATGATGGAAGCGCGCCGCGCCGAGCTGGCGGCGCAACTCGTGGCCGGCGGCACGACCGATGTCGACGGGGCAGCGCGTGAAGTGTCCGCGGCGATCGACCGCACGATCTGGTATGCCGGCTGGTGCGATAAGTACCTCGCGCTCGCATCGACGCGCAATCCCGTCGCGGGACCGCACTTCAATTTTTCCACGCCCGAGCCGACCGGCATCGTCATCGTCGCAGCGCCCGACGAGCCGGCGCTCTTGGGCCTCGTGACGATGCTCGTGCCGCCGCTGGTGAGCGGGAACGCGGTCATTGCGATCGCCTCCGAGCGCGATCCGAAAACGGCCGTCGTGTTCGCCGAGTGTCTCGCGACGAGCGATCTGCCGGCGGGAAGCGCGAACGTGATCACCGGCGAACGCGGCGAACTCTTGCCCGTCCTCGCCGCCCACATGGACGTCAACGCGATCGCCGCGGCGGGCCTGGGCCAAAGCGAAGCGGCCGATCTCGGCCGGCTGGCCGCGGACAACGTCAAGCGCACGCACTTCGAGCCCGGCGCAGCGCGCAAAGCGTGGTTCGATGCGCGTTTCGATGACCTCGACCGGGTCCTCGCGTACACCGAACTCAAGACCATTTGGCATCCGGCGCGCATTTAGCGCTGATTCGTACCGCACGCGCGCTGTGGGAGCGGCGGCTCATCAGCGGGACGAGCGGAAATCTCAGCGCGCGGCTCGATGACGGAACGCTGCTCATCACGCCGACGGGCTGTTCGTTTGCGCACGTCGAGCCGGCCGATCTCGTGCACCTCGATCACGCGGCCCAGCCGTATCACGCGGGCCAGCGGCCCTCGGTCGAATTACCGTTACATCGCGCCGCGTATCGAGCCCGTCCCGACATTCGCTACGTCGTCCACACGCATCCGACGTTTTGCGTCGTGTGCTCGCAATACGGCAAACTCTTCCCGCGCGATACCGTCGCAGCGACCGAGTCGCTTGCGGCGATGGCGTGGGTGGCCTTTCATCCCTCGGGTTCGCAAGCACTCGCCAACGCGACCGAATCCGCGCTCGCATCGGGCGCACCGCTCGCCCTGCTCGAAAATCACGGCCTCGTCGCGGTCGCGCGCGACATCGACGAGGCGTTCGTGCAAACCGATCTCGCCGAAGAGTGTGCGAAGGTCGCCTATCTCACCGCGCTCGGGAAGGACATCGCGTTTTGAACCTGCTCCGCTCGCTCTGCACGCTGCTCGCCGTCGCCGTCTTGTGTACGCTGCCGGATGCAGCGGGAGCCGCCTCGCGCGGCGCCGTCCTCGTGACGCTGGGCCCCGGCGTCGCGGCGCCCGAAGGCGGTCGGCTCATCGTGTTCGCCAGTCCGCACCAGCCCGCGGCCGGCAAGGCCGTGGATTTCGATTTCCTCGATCCGCACGCGGTCTATGTTACCTCGATCGACATCGCGAGCGCCCGCGCCGGTGAAACGTTGCGCTTGCCGTTCGATCGGCCGGGCTTTCCCGCTGCGCTAGCAAGCGCGCCGGCCGGAACGTATTATTTCTCCGCGTATCTCGACGTGAATCGACACTTCGCTTATACGGGCGAGCCCGAAGCCGGCGATCTCGCCGGCGCGGTCGCCAGCGGCCAACTCGGCGGCGGCACCGCTCCGCATCTGGTGCTCGATCATGTCATCCCGGGCGCCGTGCTGAACCCGCGGCCCGGGATTGCGATCCAGCGACTGCACAGCACGATGCTCAGTGCGTTTCACGGCAGCGAGACGACGATCAACGCGGTTGTCGTCGAACCGAGCGGCGTGAAGCCCGGCACGCGCGTCCCGACGGTCTTCATCGTCGGCGGTTTCGGCACAACGCTGGCATCGATCGTGAACCGCACGGCACCGCGGCTCGCCGCGCTCAAACGCCCGCTCTACTTCGTGCTGCTCGATCCCGAAGTGCCGCTGGGTCACAGCGTCTTCGCCGATTCGCAGAACAACGGCCCCTGGGGCACGGCGCTCGTCAAGGAAGCGATCCCGGCGCTCGAAGCGATGTATCCCGGGATGCTCGCCGAACCGCGCGGCCGGTTTCTGACCGGCCACTCCTCCGGCGGCTGGACGACGCTTTGGCTGCAGATCACGTATCCGGACTTCTTCGGCGGCACGTGGTCGACGTCGCCTGACCCGGTGGACTTCCACAATTTCACCGGCCCCGATCTGCTCGCGGCGCCGCAGCAAACGATGTACGTCGATGCCGCCGGCAAGCCGTACAACCTCGTGCGCTATCACGGCCGCGAGCTGATGACGCTCAAAGAGTACGTCGACCTCGAGAATGTGGAGGGCGCACAAGGCGGGCAATTCGCATCATTCAACGCGGTCTTCGGGCCGCGCGGTCGCGACGGTTTTCCGGTCAAACTCTTCAACCTCGCGACCGGCGCGATCGATCCCGCGATCGTTCGCGTGTGGGAGCACTACGATATCGCCGCTATCCTGCGCGCCCAGTGGCCGACGCTCGGTCCGAAGCTCGCGGGGAAACTGCACATCGCGGTCGGCACCGCCGACACGTTTCACCTCAACGAGGGCGTTGCGCTGCTTGCAACCGAGCTCCGTGCGCTCGACAGCGACGCCCAAATTACGTTCGTTCCGGGCCGCGACCACTTCGATCTCTACGACGACGGCCTCCAAGGCCGGATCTTCGATGCGATGGAGGCTCGGGCGGCCGCGACGGGAGTTGTTCCGGCGGCCCACTAACCTAGGGCGCTGGCCGTGCCCCCGACCAGGCACGCACCGGCCCGTTCGGAGAGATGGCAGAGTGGTCGAATGCGCTCGCTTGGAAAGCGAGTAGACCGCAAGGTCTCGGGGGTTCGAATCCCCCTCTCTCCTGTGGTCGCCACCTCCCGATCGCCGGGGGAGGCACGAGGCCTTCCCAGTCTTCTCTATTTCAGATACATCACACTAGTTGAGATGCTATTTGTGGAGGTGCCGCAGCCATTAAGACAGCAGGCTTTTGTGACTTTCGACTTCACGTCGCCGATCGTACGTACACCGATTCACCCGTACCGCGGGGCGGTCACGGTACGATCTAATTTCATAGCATTGTCGACAGAGACCCGATCGCTCAGATTCCGCAGTCCGTACTCAACTTACGGCTCTCTTTAGCTGCCTGTAATAATCCTTGTACCCAATGTTTTTAGGCGTGCCTCCAGCAAGGCAGCGCGCTCACGAGTTCGGGCTCGGCCCCATCCGCAGGCAAGCACAACGAACATAGGAATCTTTTTCGGATTATGCTTCTCCAATTCATCCGACTGTAAATTGCTTAATCGATTTAAGATGTTTTCGAATCCAGTCGCGAGTCCATATGCCGCAACCGCCATTCTTTCAACCGATTTATACGACGAAAAAGAATTGCCCGACATGCTCATGGCTAAGCTTTGTACAAAATATCTAGCATGCTTCCCGTCGAACCTCACGTCAGCGATATCGTCTTCTGATTCAATTAACGCGGCGACAGTATCGCCATCGTACACGACGATATCAATTTTGCGTCGCAGCGTCGTTTGCTCGATACCTTCAGGATAACGCCAAACCGGAACCCCTGAAGGCAGGATCCCCCGAGAGTCTTTTTCGTCAACGAGGTAGCCAGCTTGACGAATTGCTGCACTGATTGCTGGTGCGAGGATGGCTTCCGACGATTTCTGTCCGGGCGTATAGACGAACTGGTCGACTACTGACCGCAGAATCACTTCAATGGGTTCATTATAGTTTGTCATTAACAAGCCAATTAGCAGAGTGTTGGGCGTTATGTTAGGCCGTAACGGTCGTGCAGCGGTCAAACTAACCGCACGATCAGTGCGCCGGCGAGAGCCCTTTGTATAGATCGGGTCTCTTCTCTTGCAATTACGCTTTGACGAGACATCCCCGTTTCTCGTGCGATCTCGTAATTCGCGCGCCCGTCCGCCGCGAGCAAGATAACCTCGGCGCGTCGAACCGTTCGTTGCTTGGCGCTACGCTGACGAGTTACCGCAAGCAGTTCATCGCGTCGTTTCGAAGATAACCGCAATGCCCCGGAGCTGGTGAGCGCGCCATGCATCAAGTATAACGCGCTGTGCGCGATCCGACTTTTGTCGAGAAGATGCGAGACGTCGTTGGCCTTTATATGAGCCCGCCTCGAAAGGCTCTGATTTTGAGGGTCGATGAGAAGTCCCAAATCTAAGCCCTCGAGCGAACAGCACCGAGCGCAGCGCCGAAGGTGCTGAGTCGAGGAACAGCTCTACGGCTCGCCGTTGGGCTTCCCGAGCCCGATGAACCCGATCGAGGTCGCCTCGTGGGACCACAAGATCTCGGGATCTACTCCTTCTCGAACTTGCCGAGGAAAAGCACGCTGTATCTCGTGGCCGTGCGCTCCACGGTTTTCCAATCGCGCCAACGCTCGGCAACGACGCGATAGACCGAGAGATCTCCCGCTCCGAGGTCGTGCGGCTTCGGCTCTGCCAGTTGCTTCGTCAGCTGCAAGAGGGGCGAGGCGCCGTTCTTCTGGGGGTAGAGGCGATCCATCGGCGTGAGAGCCGCGACCACCGCATCGAGATCATCCCGCCCTTCAATCTTGTCGGCAAGGGCGACGAAGTCGATATAATCGCGGGTCGCGTTACGCGTGATGATCAGCCAGGCTTTGATCCGGGCCATCTCAGCGAGCGTCGGCAGCACGATGGTCCCATTTTTGCTTTCGTACGTCTCGGTTTCTAGCGGCTCCGTACGGATGAGATTGCGGATTCCGGTGTCGACTCCGGCGAGGTTACCGAGAATCATAACGGGCGGCTCGATGCGCTTCGTCTCCCATCCCGCTTGCGCTTCGAGATGCAGGAGTACGTTCTCGAATCGCTCGACCAGATTCACGACGACGTGATCATCGTCGTAGGAAAACCGATGCTCTGCGTGAATGGCGGCTGCCGTGCCGCCGACGAGGACCGCGTCCGGGACGAATTCCTGAAGTTGAGCCGCTGCCGAAAGCACACGTTCCCAGTCTTCCTGAGTGTTGATCTGCCCGCGTTTCTGATCGGGGCGGCTCATCTGGATCGGTGCGCCGGCGTTCCACTCGCCTGAAGCGAGCGCCGAGATTCAGCTTGCAGCGAAAGGACGAAGGCCTTCCAGAGCGGGCTCGCTCCGTAGATTGCTGTCGAGTCGCATACGCGCAACACGGTTTGGGCGACCGGTCCCATCGGCTCCGCCGCAACGGCATCACGAAGCGCCACCCAATCGGCGGGCGTCCCGCGCTCCAGAATGTCTTCGACGGCCGTCGGGGTATAGCCGACCCCGTCCACAAGATGACGGTGCTTCATGATGCCTCCTCGGCACGGTTCCTCGTCTCACGAATCGGTGCCTAGTCGGCTCTCATCGGATTCTCAGCGGGTTCCCGCACCGCTACACGTTCTCTGGATAGCCCCCACCTGGAGACATCCCCGTGAACACCCGCCCCATCGCTCTTCTGCTCAGCATCGCGCTCTTTTGCGCGTTTGGTGATCCGGCCGTCGCGCAAACCATCGTCGCTCCCGGCCCAGGCGTTCTGGTCGTCGGCGGCACACCCGCCGGCGTTGCCGCCGCGATTGCGGCGGCTCGGCGCGGCGAACGCGTGGATCTGGTCGCCGCACGGGCGGAGCTCGGCGGAGTACTAACCGACGCGATGATGGATCAGTGGGACCTCAATTTGACCGACGACGGGACGACGGTTGAAGGCGGCCTGTTCAGCGAAATCTACGCGCGGCTCGGGGACGTGTTTTCTCCGGCGCAGGCGGCCTCGACGTTTCTTGACCTCGTGATGGCGGAGCCGCGCATCTCGCTCTTTCTGAACGATCGAGCGATCGCCGTTACGGACGCGCCGGGCGTCGCGCCGCGGACGGTCTCGCAGGTGATCTTTCGCAACACGCGCACCGGCAAGATCTTCGCGCTTGGAGCGCCGCAGATCGTCGATGCGACCGACGATGCCGATGTCGCGGCATTGGCCGGCGCGCACTACGATCTCGGCCGCCAAGATACCGGACGCGATGAAAAGATGCAGGCCGTGACGTTGATGTTCACCGTGAACGGCGTCGATTGGCCGGCGGTCGTCACGTCGTACGACGCAGCGGTCGACGGTCCGGGCGGTGCGCTGGACCGGCGTGCCTGGGGCTATGCCCGAACGATGCGCAGCTATCGTCCGCTCTCATCCGACGTCTTGGTGCGCGACCTGAACCTCGGCCACGAAGACGGCGGCGCGGTCACGATCAACGCGATCGACGTGCTCGGCATCGACGGACTGGTACCGGCGGATCGTGCGCGCGCCCGTTCGCTCGTGGAAGCCGAGGCGCCGCATCTCATCGCTTGGCTGCGCACGCACCTCGCCGGCTTCAAGGACGCGAGCGTCGGACGGTATGCCGATGCGATCTACGTGCGCGAAACGCGCCACATCGCCGGCCTCGAACGGCTCGATTCGAGTGCCGTCTGGGACGGCAATATCCCCGCCAACTCGATCGGCTTCTCGTCCTATCCGCTCGACTTGCACCCGCTCACGGCCGACGACAAACCCGCCTACGCTCCCGAGCGTCATGTCTACGGGGTTCCGTTCGGTACGCTCGTGCCACGCGATCTTACGAACGTCGTACTGGCCAGCCCGGCGATCTCCGCGACGCACATCGCGTCGGGCAGCGCCCGCGTCATCCCGACGACGATCGAGGAAGGCGAAGCCGCCGGCGACGCGGCCGCGCTTGCGAACCAGCGCCGACTCACGTTCGCGCAGATCGACCGCATACCGTGGGCGCTTGCCGCATTGCGTGCCGATCTCAGCGGCGAAGGCGCGATCCTCGCGCTCACGACGCGAATGAAAAACGCCTAGATCTTCGGCGCGTTCACAGCCCACGCCAGCTAGCGCGGGAGCAGCGCCTTCACCCGATCGTACGGGAGGCCGAAGAGCGTCGCGCCGTGCGCGCCGGAGAGCGTTTTTGCGCTGAAGAGCGCGTCGTCGATCGCGGCTTCGGTTGCGTCGGCGGTCGCGGTGTAGAGTCCGTCGATCCGCTCTTCGTCGGTCTCGAGCGGTGGGCCGGCGATGCCGCCGGCGCGCGGATACCGGTGCGTCGTCGAGAACGCGATCAGCAGATCGCCGGATGATACATGCGAGGTGGCGCCGGTGCGGCCGAGGCCGAGCACGGCGCGTTTCGTGATATCGACGAGGGCGTTGTGATCGAGCGGCGCGTCCGTCGCGACGACGATGATGATGCTGCCGTCGGCGGCGCGGCCCTTCGTCGGCGGGACATAGGCGTGCGGATAGACGGGCAGCAATTCTTTGTCGAGCAATCGCCCGACATGAACGCCGCCGACGATCAGCTCATCGCGCGAACCGGTGTTCACGTTGACGAGCACGCCGACGGTATAGCCGCCGAGCGAAGTCGGTAACACCCGCGACGCGGAGCCGATTCCGCCTTTGAACCCGAAGGCATGCATCCCGGTCCCCGCGCCGACGTCGCCGCGTGGAAAATCTCCGCCGGTGGCGCCGGCCAGCATCGTGGCCACGTCATCGGCCGTGACGTGCCGGCCGCGAATATCGTTGAAGCCTTGATCGTCGCATTCCGCGACCACCGGCAACGGCACGTCATCGTCGATGCCGATGTGCGGATAGCGGCTCATCAAATACGAGATCACGCCGTCGTCGGCGCGGCCGACGTCGAGCGTGTCGGTGAGCACGATCGGCGTCTCGAGAAAGCCGGCCTGATCGACCCAGTGCGCGCCCGTCAACTCGCCGTTGCCGTTGAGCGCGAAGGTCGCCGCGGCGACGCGATCGTTCCAGGTATCGGCGCTCGGCAGAATGCCGGTCGCCCCGGTGCGCACGTCGCTGCCCTCGATCTTCGTCACCTGAGCGACGCGGACGCCCGCGACGTCCGTGATCGCGTCATTCGGTCCGCTCGCAAGCGTTCCGACCGCGACGGGGGAGTGCGTGGCGCCCACGAGTGCGACCGCGGCAATGAGCACGAGAAACGATGCGCGCATAGGCGCATCTAATCGACGATGCGGACCCCGTCGCCTTCGATCTCGGCTTCGATCGTGCTGCGATTGTCCGTCAGTTCGTAGCCGCTACCGTAGCCTTTGGAACGTACGTGAAGAACGTAGTTCGGCGTGCCTTGGCGCATAACGTAACCGCCGAAGGCATACTCGAGGAGCGGCAGCCGGCCGGCGCCGGGATCGACCATCCGCTCGCGCTCGACGAGGAGTCTCGCGATCCGCCGCTGCTTTTCGGAGGGGAGCATCGAGTCGCGCTGCTGAGCGGAGAGCAGGCTCCCCGCGCCGAGATTCCCCGCCAGCGGATCTTCGAGAACGAAGGCGACGAGCGCGTTCCAATCCTTGTCCGCGATCTGGACGAAATGCGTGCCGGCGAAGAAGCGCCCGTCTTGGCCCGGCACCGGGTGCGACCAGCAAATCTCCGCATCGAACGTCATACGCCGACCGGCGACATCGGCGGAAAACGCGACCCGCTTGCCGCCCAGCGCCTCTTGGGTGAGCGCGCAAAAGCCGCCGCCGCCAAGATTCATCCCAAAGGCCGGATGCATCAGTCCATCCTTGGATTGATACGTCATCGGAAAGGTCAACTTGCGCCGCGGATAGATGCGCCGGTTGGAGGCGTCCGTGAAATGCGGGTTCACGGGCCGTGTCGAGATGCCGGCGTCATTTTTTCACCCGCCTGCTAGTCGAGGACCTTGACCGCGTCTCCCTCGATCGCGACGAGCACCGAGGTCCGATGTTCGGCCGGCGAGCGATCCGCGTTGATCGTCTTGCTGCGCACGGAGAGCCGGTAGAACGGCGTGCCGCGCTGCATGACGTAATCGTTGAAGGTGTATTCGACGAGCGGGAGCCGCTTCTCGCCATGATAATCGAGCCGCTTCTTGAGCGCGAGTGCCTCGGCGATGCGATGCTGCTTCTCGGGCGGCAGGACCGTCGCGCGCTGGCTGTCGGTGAGCAGCGTCCCGGGGGTGAGCTGCGGGCCGCCTTCACCGTCGAGCGAGTGCTCCATCACGTAGTCCCAATCGCGATCCGAGATCTGCTTGAGGCGCACGCCGTAGCGGTAGTGCGTCGTCCCGCGCACCTTCACCGGAACGGCCCAACAGCCCGAGCCGGTGAACCGCACTTTGCGTTCGCCGATCATCACGAGCAATTCGAGATTCTTGAGGACCGAGGACGGAATCGGCTCTTTCGTGAGCAGGCAGATGCCGCCGCCGCTGATGTCGAGGCCGTAGGCCGGCTTCTGCGCGCTGCCGTCATCCACGTACGCGGCGGGGTACGTGTTGCGGCGGCGCGGATAGATGCGACGGTTACGCGGGTCGTCGGCCGAAGCGCGTTGACCTGCGCGGGTTGCGAACGGCATGGCCTGGTCGCTTCCGACTTTCCTCGGACAACCCTTCGCTCGAGCGTTTGCTGAGCGTTAAGACTGCACGCGAGCGACGAATGCGCTCTCAGCCGTCACATGCGTCGAGGGCGTGCCAGCGCATCAGTGCGCGCTCTGCGGCTGCCGCGACGAGCGCGGCATCGGCACGGCCGCCGTTGACCGCGCGCAGCAGCGCCGCGCCTTCGGCCGGCAGATCGTCGATCACGTGACGCACGAACCGGCACAGCACGAGCGACTCCCAGAGCAGCTCATTTTCGGTCGGCACGTGCGCGGCCGCGGACTCCTTGGGAACGCGCGCCAATCGATCCGATTGCGCCAATCGATCCGGCCGTTCGCGCACCACGTACATCTGCTCGCACTGCACGGGACAGCTCGCGCAGCCGGCCCGCAGCTCGACGAGGCCGGCACGCTCGCGCGGCCGATCCGGCGCCGGAGGCCGCGCCGCGAGCCGGCGCCGCAGCCCCTCGACGTGGTACGCGGCGGCGGCCGCGTCGGCGACCGGGACCTCGCCGCGTCCGCGCACCGCGATTGCGACGACGCCCTTGGCCGCCAGCGCCGCATCGAGCGTTCCGCCTTCGGTCATCGTGACGACCCGCGCCGTCCGGTCGACGAGCCGCTTGCGCACCGCCTTGACCGTCGCCTTCGCATCGCCGGCCGGTAGCCAGCCGCCGTCTTCGATCGTCACCCGATCGTGATCGACCACGATGAGGACGGGACCCGGCGAGCGACCGCGCAGGACGATCGCAGCCAGGCCGCAGCGTCGCAGCGTCGCCGACCAGTGACTGGGGGCGAGCCCCGCGGCGAGCCGGCCGCCGGGCAAGCGGACCGCATACGCGTGCGCGTAGCCGGCGGGGACCGCCGTCGAGCCGAACGGGCCCGCGGCGAAGACCAGCGGATCGCCCTGCGGTTCATCGCTGTAGAGCCGTAGCGCGAGCGCCACCCCGCCGATGGCATCCACGAAGACCTCGTCGGGGAGGCTCGTCCGGCGCGCGGCGCCGCTCGCACAATCGACTTCGAGCAGCCCGCGCGGTCCCAGGTACGGCACCGTTTCTGTCCGCTTCGGCGCGGGAATCACAAGGGTGACCGAAGCGGCCTCATCGCCAGCGGGTTCGCTCGCTCGCGGCGCGAACCTCGTGCTCTCCGGCAAGCGTTTTGCGGCCCATCGTCAAGGAGTTTTGCCATTCTCACCCTTCCCAACTATTCGAAACGACTCGAAGACGAACTCACGACCCTGGGTCTGGGCCGCGTCGAGAACGTGCATCGCAATCTGAGCGCGGCAGAACTCTACGAACACGCCTTACGCAAGAACGAAGCGGTCCTCGGCGCGGATGGTCAACTCGTGGTCGAAACCGGCAAGTGGACGGGGCGTTCGCCGAACGACAAATTCTTCGTCAAAGAGCCGGGCAGCGAGACGCATATCGATTGGGGCAAAACCAACAAGCCGGTCGAACCCGGCGTCTTCGACGCGCTGCTCGCGCGCGTCGCCGAGTATCTGGCCGGCAAGGACGTCTACTCGCTCGATTGTTACGTCGGAGCCGACCCGCGCTATCGCTTGCCCGTGCGCGTCGTGACGGAGTACGCGTGGCAGAACCTGTTCGCGCGCGACCTCTTCATCGATACGGCCGACGGCGTCGATGACTTCTCGCCGCAGTTCACCGTCCTCGACGCCTCGCTCTTCGATGCCGAACCGGCGCGCGACGGTACCGCGTCCTCGACGTTCATCCTCGTCAACTTCGCGCGCAAACTGGTCTTGATCGGCGGCACGCGCTATGCGGGCGAGATCAAGAAGTCCGTCTTCACGCTGATGAATTATCTGATGCCGCTGCGCGACGTGCTCTCGATGCACTGTTCCGCCAACGTCGGCCCCGACGGCGACGTCGCGATCTTCTTCGGCCTCTCCGGCACCGGCAAGACGACGCTCTCGGCCGATATGCGCCGGCCGTTGATCGGCGACGACGAACACGGCTGGTCCGCCGATGGGGTCTTCAACTTCGAGGGCGGCTGCTACGCGAAGGTGATCAATCTCTCGCAGAAGGCGGAGCCCGAAATCTGGGACGCCTCGCACCGCTTCGGCACCGTGCTCGAAAACGTCGTGATCGATCCGGTCACGCGCGCGCTCGATCTCACATCGCAAGCGAAAACCGAAAACACGCGGGCGGCGTATCCGATCTCATACATCCCGAACATCGTTCGCTCGGGGATGGCGGGACATCCGAAATCGATCGTGATGCTGACCGCCGATGCATTCGGGGTGTTGCCGCCGATCTCTCGACTGACCAAGGCGCAGGCGATGTATCACTTTCTCTCCGGCTACACGGCGAAGGTTGCCGGCACGGAGCGCGGCGTCACCGAACCGACCGCCACCTTCTCGACCTGCTTCGGTGCGCCGTTCATGGTGCATCATCCGACGGTCTACGCAAAACTGCTCGGCGAGCGCATCGACACGCACGACGTGACGTGCTGGCTCGTCAACACCGGCTGGATCGGCGGTCCGTACGGCGTCGGCAGCCGCATGAAGATCGACTTCACGCGCGCGATGGTGAATGCGGCGATCGAAGGTCACCTCGCGGACGTTGCGTTCGTCCGCGAGCCGTTCTTCGGGCTCGAGATCCCGGGCAGCGTGCCGGGCGTGCCGGCCGAGGTACTCGAACCGCGCGGCGTTTGGAGCGACCCAGCCGCCTACGACGTGCAGGCAAAGAAACTCGCCCAGCTCTTCAGCGAGAACTTCGAGCGCTTCGCGGCGCAGGCGTCGCCCGACGTGCTCGCCGCCGCGATCAAACCGTAGGCTTCCGGCGCGCCCACGACCGGCTGGCGGCAATCGTCGCCGCCGATCGCGCGAAGCCGCTGGTCGATCCCGCGAACGCGTACGCGGCGTGGCTGCATCGCAAGCACACGAAGCGCGCAATCGTGCTGCTGCACGGGTTCACGAACAATCCGCGTCAGTTCGCGGTCCTCGGCCCCGAGCTGCGCGCCGACGGCTACAACGTGATTGCGCCGCGTTTTCCCTACCACGGGTATCGCGACCGGATGACGGACGCGCTCGCGCGGATGCGCGCGGCCGACGTGCTCGCAACGGCCCTCGAAGCCGTCATCCTTGCCGCGCAACTCGCCGAACGCGTCGATGTGCTCGGCCTCTCCCTGGCGGGGACGGTGTGCGCGTGGCTCGCGCAGCGCGTCGCCATCGGCCAAGCGGTGGCGATCGCGCCGTTCTTCGGCATCCGCGATCTCAACGGCCCGGCAAACGACGCACTCACCGCCGCGATCGACGTCCTGCCGAACGTCTTCGTGTGGTGGGATCCGGTCCATCGCGAAGCGCAGCTCCCGCTGCACGCCTATCCGCGCTTCGCGACGCACGCGCTCGCCGAGTCGCTCTCGATCGGCGAAGCGGTCCGCCGCAGAGGCGGTCCACTCCGCGCGCAGCGGCTGCGGTTCGTCCTCAACCCCGGCGATCCGATCGTCAACAACGCCCTCGCGGAGCGCTGCGCCGCAACGCTCGAGCGCGGCGGAGCAGCAATCGAGGTGATCCGCGCGAGCGGCTTCCCGCCGCGTCATGACGTCATCGAGCCGACGCTGTCCGATCCGCCGATGCGGAGCGTCTATCCCTTCATTCGCGACCTTTTGGCGGCCGGCGCGCGCTAGCAGGCCTGTGAAAAAGTGGCGTCGCGCGGATCGGCACCGAACATTTCGTCGAAGCGAGGCGCGATGAGGGAGCAACGCCGTAGCGTTGTGACCGAAGAGCAACGAAGTCTTCGGCG
>Ga0116226_10001939_pt1 | contig 17951 bp, 14 predicted proteins | sample S1TSphfallax_FD_89692 | JGI IMG/M metagenome (GOLD analysis project Ga0116226, IMG submission 89692) | Host-associated microbial communities from peat moss isolated from Minnesota, USA - S1T2_Fa - Sphagnum fallax MG | ecosystem: Host-associated > Plants > Peat moss > Unclassified | place: USA... | reverse complement strand
CCCTTGCGCGACGGCTCGCACGGCGGCGGTCTGATTTCGGTCACCTTGCTCGACACGGGCCAGAAGCTGACGGCGGGTTTCACCAACCCGAAGGACGATGCAAAGTAGCTTGGCAATTCGTTCGAAGGGAAGCGGCTAACTCAGGTCATCTGCGAGCCGCTCAAACTCACTGCGCTACAACAAGTCCCGCAGCCGGTAATACAGCATCGCCAGCATCAGCGACGGCCGGCGAAACAGCGGACCGCCCGGAAAGTCGCGGTGCGGAATGCGCGCGAATACATCGAAGCGCTCGGCGGTGCCGGCCACGGCTTCAGCCACCAGCTTGCCGGCCAAGCCGGTGAGACTGATGCCGTGACCGGAGAAGCCTTGTAGATAGAATACGTTGGGCGCGAGCCGGCCGAAATCCGGCGCACGGCTCAGGGTGATATCGAGATACCCGCCCCAGGCGTAACCGACTTTGACGTCCTTCAGCGTCGGGAACACGCGCACCATGCGTTTGCGCATGCCTTCCGCGAGATGCCGCGGCTGCACGGAGCTGTAGCTGACGCGTCCGCCGAACAGCAGGCGGTCGTCGCTCGAGCGCCTGAAATAATCGAGGATCCAATTGATGTCGGCGACGGCGGCATTGTCCGGCAGCAGCGCCTGTGCGCGTTCCCTGCCCAGCGGCTCCGAGGCGATGATGTAGGTGCCTACGCCCAGGATGCGACGCGACAGCGTGGGTGCGAGTGCGCCGATGTAGGCGTTCGCGCACAACACGAGGTTTGCACAGCGCACCGTGCCGTGCGCGGTATGCACGCGTACCGCGGCACCGTCCTCGTAGCTCAGCACCGGCGAGTTTTCGAAGATGACGGCCCCGGCATCTTCCGCGGCGCGCGCAAGTCCCAGCGTGAATTTGAGCGGATGCAGGTGCCCGCTGCGCGAGTCGATCAGGCCGGCGAGATAGCGAGGACTGACGATGTGGCGCGGCAACTCCCCGGCACTCACGAAACGCGCCGAGGTGTAGGCGTATTCCTGATGCAGCTCCTCGGCCCATTCCTGAAGTTCGCGCACCTGCCTGGGTTTGGTGGCGACGTGCAGATGATTGGCGTGATAGTCGCAGTCGATGTGAAAATCGCGGATCAGTGACTGCGTCAATTCCAATGCCTCGATGGACGACGCGAACAGCCGATGCGCGTCCTCGCGGCCGACCTGTTCCATGAGCGTCTTCTGGCCCGCGGCCAGTCCGAAGATGGCCTGGCCGCCGCTGCGGCCGGATGCGCCGTAGCCGACGAAACGGCCCTCGAGCAAGACCACCCGGTAGCCGCGTTGTGCGAGGTGCAGCGCCGCGGAGCAACCGGCGATGCCTCCGCCCACCACCGCGATGTCCGCTTGCAGATCGCCGCGCAGTGCCGGGCGCGGCGGGGCGGATGCAGAGGCGGCGTAGTAGGACGGGGCGGCGGGATTATTGAGACGCACTTGACAACTTATTGCGCTTGAGTGTTTAAAATTTGGTAGCTATTGACAGAAATATGCCTATGTGAGCCTACAGAGCTTTTCGCCCAAAGTGCAATACTATTGCACTGCAGCAATCGAGGCTAAGTGTTGGAAATGCCTAATTCTTAGGCACTTTCGCTCGGTTGCCAAGGACGAGTAGCGGCGGGTGTGGTGTAATGAGGGCGTTCAAAGAGCTTATTCGTCCCCATGGACGTTCAATATATTAAACATGTCTCGTTTGCCGCTCATCGGAATTCCAGCCGACCGTTGTCTTTATGGAAAGCATTATTTCCACATGGTCGGAGAGAAATACATCGAGGCGATCGCCCAAGGTGCCCATGCCGTGCCGGTATTGGTACCGGCACTGGGACCGAAAATCGATCTGCCGTCCTTGTTGGATGCGTGCGACGGACTGCTGCTGACCGGGAGCGCATCGAATGTCGAACCCCATCACTACGGAGGACCGGCAAGTATGCCGGGAACACTGCATGACCCAAATCGGGACGCTACGACGCTTCCGTTGATTCCGCGGGCGGTCGCGGCCGGCTTGCCGGTTCTGGCGATCTGCCGCGGATTTCAGGAAATGAATGTCGCCTACGGCGGCAGCCTGCACCAGCGACTGCATGAGTTGCCGGGTTCCATGGACCACCGCGAGGATGAATCGCAACCGCTCGAGGTGCAGTACGGACCGGCACACGAGGTGCTGCTGGAGCCTGGAGGGGCGCTGCAAAAAATGGCGGGCGCTGACCGCCTCGAAGTCAATTCCCTGCATTGGCAGGGCATCGACGCACTTGGCCCCGGCCTCACCGTCGAGGCCCGCGCGCCCGATGGGGTGATCGAGGCATTCAGCGTCGCAGGGTCCGGGACTTTTTCGATGGGTTTGCAGTGGCATCCTGAGTGGCAGTTTGCCAAGGACCCATTTTCACGGGCGTTGTTCGCGGCCTTCGGGACGGCCGCCGGCCAGCGCGCCAGCTTAAGGTGATCTATGGCGAGTACGATTCAGCAATTTTTGCGGGAACACGGCATTTCGGAGGTTGAAGCGATCATTCCGGACATGGCCGGCGTGGCCCGCGGCAAGCTCATGCCTGCGGAGAAGTTCGCGGAAGAGGAGGGGATGCGCCTGCCGGAGGCGATTTTCCTGCAGACCGTCACCGGCGACTATCCCGATGATCAGAGCGCGATGAATCCTTCGGACATCGACATCGTATTGAAGGCTGATCCGAAAACGGTGCGGGTGGTACCGTGGGCGGCGGAGCCGACCGCGCAAGTCATCCATGATTGCTTCTATGGCGACGGACGGCCGGTCACCATGGCGCCGCGCTACGTCCTGCGGCGCGTGCTGGAGCTGTACGAGGCTCACGGCTGGGAGCCGGTGGTGGCCCCGGAGCTCGAGTTCTTCCTGGTCGAACCGAACATCGATTCGGATTATCCGCTGAAACCGCCCGTGGGGCGCTCCGGGCGTCCGGAAATCGGCCGCCAGGCGTACAGCATCGCCGCGGTGAATGAATTCGATCCGCTGTTCGACGACATGTATTCGTTCTGCGAGGCCCAGGATATCGAGATCGATACCTTGATCCACGAGTCCGGTGCCGCGCAGATGGAAATCAACCTGCTGCACGGTTACCCGATGAGCCTGGCCGACCAGGCGTTTCTGTTCAAGCGCACGGCACGCGAGGCGGCTCTGCGCCACAAGATGTATGCGACCTTCATGGCGAAGCCCATGGCCAAGGAGCCGGGCAGCGCCATGCATCTGCATCAGAGCATCGTCGATGTGAAGACGCGCAAGAACATCTTCAGCAATCCGGACGGCACGCCGTCGTCGCTGTTCTTCGGACACATCGCGGGACTGCAGAAATACCTGGCCGCGGCGATGTCGTTGCTGTGTCCCAACGTCAACAGCTACCGGCGCATCAGCCGCTACTCCTCCGCACCGATCAACGTGCATTGGGGCTACGACAACCGTACCGCCGGCCTGCGGGTGCCGATGTCGGGCCCGGACGCGCGGCGCGTGGAGAACCGCGTCGGCGGGGCGGATGCCAATCCATATCTCGCCATCGCCGCGTCCCTGGCCTGCGGCTACCTCGGCATGATCGAGGGCTTGAAGCCCTCGGAGCCGATTGCCGGGAGCGCCTATGACCTGGCGATCGCCCTGCCGCGCACGTTGGCCGAAGCCTTGCGGCTGCTGCGCGAATCGAAGCAGTTGGTGGAGTTGTTCGGCGATCGCTTCGTGCTCGCCTACACGGCGGTCAAGGAAGCCGAGTACGAGACCTTCGCCCAGGTCATCAGTTCATGGGAGCGCGAGCACCTGCTGTTGAACGTGTAGCTTCCCTCTTGAACGTGTAGCTTCCCCCGGGACACCTGCGCTATAAAGGGTGGGACCACAACTTCAGGGGATGCCGTAGATGTTCAAGGTTCGTCGCTTTGGCGTTCTTGCTTTTGCGTGCCTATCGGCTTTGAGCGCCTGCGGCGGACACAAATCCGGCTCCGAGGCCCCCGCCGCGGATGCCGGCGTCGGCAAGGTCCTCAATCTTTACATCTGGTCGGACTACCTCGCGCCCAACACGCTCGCCGACTTCGAAGCGAAAACCGGCATCAAGGTGCACGTCGCCTATTACGATGCCAATGAAACCTTGGAGACCAAGCTGCTCGCCGGCTCGAGCGGCTTCGACATCGTGGTGCCATCGGCGTCGTATTTCGAGCGTCAGATCAAGGCGGGGGTGTACAAGACGCTCGACAAGTCGAAGCTTCCCAACCTGAAGAACATGGATCCGCAGTTGATGGCGCGCGTCGCGCAACATGATCCGGACAATGCCCACGGCATCATCTACATGTGGGGCACCAACGGCATCGGCTACAACGCGAAGATGGTGCGCGCCTTGATGCCGGATGCCCCGCTCGACAGCTGGGGGTTGGTGCTCGATCCGGCGGTCGCGGCCAAAGTGGCCAAGTGCGGCATCAGCATTCTCGACTCACCGGCCGAGATGCTGCGCGGCGTCTATAGTTACCTCGGCAAGGATCCGAACTCCCAAAGCGCGGATGATCTGGCCCTGGCCGAGGCCACGCTGCTGAAGATCCGGCCGTACATCCGCAACATCAATTCCTCCGAATACATCGAGGCTCTCGCCAACGGCGATCTGTGCATCGCGGTCGGCTACAACGGCGATGTCATGCAGGCGCGCGACCGCGCACACGAGGCCAACAAGGGCATCGACATCGATTACGTCGTGCCCAAGGAAGGCACCATACTCTGGTTCGACATGATGGCCATCCCCGCGGATGCACCCGATCTCGAGAGTGCCTATGCGTTCATGAACTACATCATGGAGCCGCAGGTGAGCGCCGACATCTCGAACTTCAAGCGCTACGCGAACGCCAATCTGGCCTCGCAGCCGCTGGTGCAGCCGGCGGTGAAGGACGATCCGAGGATTTATCCACCGGCAAACTTGCGCGAGAAACTCACCGTGCAGACGGCGGACTCGGCCGAGCAGACGCGCGCGATCACGCGCGTGTGGCAAAAATTCAAGACCGGGCAATAACCGTGACATCAGCCGGTGGAGCCCTCAAAGCGCAGCCCTGGAAGGATCCGACCGCGCGTCCCTATGTGCAGGTCGATCGGGTCTGCAAGTCCTTCGGCGACTTCAAGGCGGTCGATGATGTCAGCCTGAAGATCTACAAGGGCGAGATCTTCTGCCTGCTGGGCGCCTCGGGCTGCGGCAAGACCACGCTGCTGCGCATGCTCGGCGGCTTCGAGACGCCGACGTCCGGCAAGATTTTCATCGACGGCGAGGACATGACCGGCGTTCCGCCCTATGAGCGGCCGGTCAACATGATGTTCCAGTCTTATGCGCTGTTTCCGCACATGACCGTCGAGCAAAACGTCGCCTTCGGCCTGAAGCAGGACCGCGTGCCAAAAGCGGAGATCCGCGACCGCGTCCGCGCCATGCTGGAGCTGGTCAAATTGTCGGACTTCGCGCAGCGCAAGCCGCAGCAACTGTCGGGTGGCCAGCGCCAGCGCGTGGCGCTGGCACGCTCGTTGGTGAAGCGGCCGAAGCTGTTGCTGCTGGATGAACCGCTGGGGGCGCTCGACAAGAAGCTGCGCGAGCATACGCAGTTCGAGCTCATCAGCATCCAGGAGACCCTCGGCGTGACGTTCGTGGTGGTGACGCACGATCAAGAGGAGGCCATGACCCTGGCAAGCCGCATCGGCGTGATGAATTACGGCGAAATCGTGCAGGCGGGGACGCCCTCGGAAATCTATGAGTTTCCGAGCTCGAAATTCGTGGCGGATTTCGTCGGCTCGGTGAACATGTTCGAGGGCAAGCTGATCGAGGACGAGCCGGAGTACGTGCGCATCGGCTCGGAGGAACTGGGCGGCACCATTTATGTGAGCCATGGAATCAGCGCGCCGCCGGAGGCGGTGGTGTGGGCGGCGGTGCGGCCGGAGAAAATCTTCATGTCGACCGCGGCGCCCGACGGCACCGACAATGTGGTGCGCGGCGCGGTGCAGGACATCGCCTATCTCGGTGACCTGTCGATTTACCTCGTCAAGCTGCCCACCGGCAAGGTGGTGCGAGTGACGCAGCCCAATACCTCGCGCCATGCCGAGGCGATCGGCTGGGATCAACAGGTGTATCTCTCCTGGGACTCGAGCAGCCCCGTGGTGGTGACCCGTTAGCTTCCTGACGCTGTCGCGCCGTCCCGGCGGGCTGGGACGAGGCTGGGTGGTGGCGCTGCCGTACCTGTGGCTGCTGCTGTTCTTCGTCGTTCCGTTCGTCATCGTCCTGAAGATTTCCTTCTCGGACGTCGATCTGGCGATACCGCCGTACAAGCCGCTGCTGGAGTGGGGCGCCAAACATGCGCTGACCATCCGGCTTAACTTCGACAACTACGCTTTTCTGTTCACCGACTCGCTGTATTTGCATGCATTCACGAACTCGGTGAAGGTGGCGTTCATCTCCACGGTGCTGTGTCTTTTGATCGGCTACCCGATGGCCTACGGCATCGCGCGCGCCGAGCCGAAGTTGCGCAATTTGCTGCTGCTGCTGGTGATACTGCCCTTTTGGACCTCGCTGCTGCTGCGGGTGTATGCCTGGATCGGCCTGATGAAGGCCAACGGCGTCATCAACAACGTGTTGCTGTCGATCGGCATCATTCACGAACCCTTGACCATGCTGTACACGCCGTTCGCGATGTACGTCGGCATCGTGTATTCCTACCTGCCGTTCCTGATCCTGCCGCTGTACTCGAATCTCGAGAAGATGGATTGGCAGCTGCTCGAGGCGGCACAGGACCTGGGGTGTCGCCCGTGGCAAGCGTTCTACAAAATCACCCTGCCGCTGTCGCGCAACGGCATCCTGGCGGGTTCGATGCTGGTGTTCATCCCGGCCACCGGCGAATTCGTGATCCCGGCATTGCTCGGCGGTCCCAACGCCCTGATGATCGGCCGGGTGCTGTGGGATGAGTTCTTCGCCAATCGCGCGTGGCCTGTGGCGAGCGCGGTGGCGATACTGATGCTGATCCTGCTCGTGCCCTTCATGATGTGGTACCAAAGCGTGCAGGCGCGCGAGTCGGCGGGTGCGCGTTGAACCGGCACATGTCGTACTTCATTCTGACGTGCATGAGCTTGGGCATGGCGTTTCTCTATATCCCGATTCTTTCCATGATCGTGTTCTCCTTCAATGCGTCGAAGCTGGTGACGGTGTGGGATTCCGCCCATTCCCCGACGCTCAAGTGGTACTTCTCGCTGCTCAACAACGAAGAGATACTGGACGCGGCGTGGATATCCGCGAAAGTGGCGGTGATCAATGCCACGGGTGCGGTGATCCTCGGGACACTCGCGGGTTTCGGGCTGGCGCGCTTTCGCCAGTTCCGCGGCCGCTTCATGTTGAATGCGATGACCACCGCACCCTTGGTGATGCCCGAAGTCATCACCGGATTGTCGCTGCTGTTGTTGTTCGTGGCCATGGAGCAGCTGGTCGGCTGGCCGGCGGGCCGCGGCATCACCACCATGACCATCGGGCACATGACGTTCTCGATGGCCTATGTCACGGTCATCGTGAACTCGCGCATGGCGACCTTCGACACCGCCCTCGAGGAGGCGGCGATGGATTTGGGCGCGCGGCCCGTCAAGGTGTTCTTCCTCATCACGCTGCCCATCATCTTTCCCGCGATTCTTTCCGGCTGGCTGCTCGCCTTCACGCTGTCCTGGGACGATTTGGTGATCTCGAGCTTCACCTCCGGCCCGGGCACCAGCACCTTGCCGATGGTGGTGTTCTCCAAGGTACGCCTCGGGGTCAGCCCCGAGATCAACGTATTGGCGACCTTGACCATCGCGGTGGTCACCGCGGCCATCATCGGTGTGAACTGGTTCGTGGCGCGTGCCAACAAGCGTGACGCCGCGACTACGTGAATTTACCTGGTGCGATGCCTGGTGCGATAGAGCTCAGCGCGGCTACGGAAAATGCACAGTAGCCGCGCTGAGCTTTATCGCACCAGGCCAGCACCGGGTCCGTTAAAACACGGTGTCGACGGCATGGTACGCTAATGTTGACGGGCTCACTCCATGACGGTGGGTGCGAGGCGGCCTGGCGGGAACTGTGCCTTTCCGTTCCCGCCAGGTCGCCTCGCACCCACTGCCACGCGAGCCGGTCAAAATCGGCGTGTTCGGATACTAGACATGACTACGGAAGGAAATTGCGATGAAAGCTCCCCAGACAATGGCGGTAATGGCCCTCGTCATCACTTGCGCAGCGGCGCACGCCGCAGACAAGTACGATGGATATCTGTGCTGCAACATGCGCTCGACCGGCAGCTGGATCAGCGACATCAATTATGACGAGAACGGCAAGCACATCATTCCCGCGGGCACGCCGCTGACGGTGCTTGGCACCGGCCGCAATCGCATCAAGATCAAGATCGAGGGCAAGGATGAGGCGATCGGCAACGACTACAGCCGCGATCTGTCGCTGGACGATTTCGCCAAGCGCTATGTGGTCGCAGACGATCCCAAACTCAAAATCGCCGGCTATCCAAAAAACATCCAGGATGCGATCGCGAGTGCGCGCATCACCAAGGGGATGACCCGCGAGCAGGTGCTGATGGCGGTGGGTTATCCCGTGAGCAGCGAGAACCACGTGCTCAGCGACAAGACCTGGCGCTTCTGGCTGACGAGCTTCGGCGAGTTTCACGTCAAGTTCGATGATTCCGATCACGTCGTGGATGTCACGGGCGACGAGGATACTCGCGACAAGGTGTTCGTACATTGAGGGGGGTGGGAGGCCGAGGGGCGGCAACGAGAAGAACAGTTGCCGCCCCTCGGTCTCCCACCCCCTCGCGGTGTACGAGCCGACTGGCGCGCGCGACCTAACTAAGTGCGTTGGGCCAGGTACAACTCGACTCGATCACTGGTCCAAGTTGATACGCCCTCTCAGCCACCGCCCCGCTTGTCCTTTCTCATCCGTTTGAATTCCTGCATCGCGACATCCTCACTAATGCCCTTCTGTGCCATCAGTGTATCGAGCACACGTCCGGCTTCCTCCAACGCCTCGAGATCAGCCGTTTCCGGTTTACGGCGCACCGGGATGTAAAACCCCACCGTGCGGCCATGCCTGGTGATGGCAACCGGTTTGCCCGCGTCAACGAATTCACCAAATTGATGGCGGAATTCCCGCATACCCACTTTTGCAGTTTCCATGAGCTCGCTCAATTCTAAATGTTAAACAATTGTGTCACATTTTTCTGAGGCAGACAACAAGCGCGAAGGAGATGCGGCGCATTCTACGAATGCCGAGCGATCGCTCACGTGCCGCCGCAAACCTTATCCCGCCAGGCAAGCACTGCCCGTCACACCAGCACGCGCTCGATACCGCCTTGGTTGGCGCGCTGCACATACTCCGGCAGCCATCCCTCGCCGAGGATGTTCTTGGCGATCTCGACCACGATGTAATCGGCGTCCGTGCCGGCGTCGTCATTGAAACGCTTCAGCCCCTGCAGGCAGGAAGGGCAGGAGGTCAGGATCTTGATCTCGCCGCCCTGGCCGGCGGCGCGGATCTTGTCGACGCCGATGCGTACCTCCTGTTCCTTGCGAAAGCGCACCTGCGTCGAAATGTCGGGCCGGGTGACGGCGAGGGTTCCGGATTCGCCGCAGCAGCGGTCGTTCTTGGCGATCGCGCCGTTCAGTGTGCTGTTCATGAGCTTGTTCACCACGCTCAAGGGTGCATGCTTTTTCATGGGTGAATGGCAGGGGTCGTGATACATGTAGCGCACTCCCGTGACGTTCTCCAGATGCACGCCGCGCTCCATCAGGAACTCGTGGATGTCCAGGATCTTGCAGCCGGGAAAGATTTTGTCGAATTCGTAACCCTGCAGTTGATCGAAGCAGGTGCCGCAGCTCACCACCACGGTCTTGATGTCGAGGTAGTTCAGGGTATTGGCGACGCGGTGGAACAACACGCGGTTGTCGGTGATGATTTTTTCCGCCTTGTCGAACTCACCCGCGCCGCGCTGCGGATAGCCGCAGCAGAGATACCCGGGCGGCAGCACGGTCTGCACGCCGACGTGCCACAGCATCGCCTGCGTCGCGAGGCCGACCTGCGAGAACAGGCGTTCCGAGCCGCAGCCCGGAAAATAGAACACCGCCTCGGATTCCGTGCTCAAGCGGGCGGGGTCGCGGATGATGGGTACGTAGTTGCGGTCCTCGATGTCGAGCAGCGCGCGTGCGGTGCGCTTCGGCAGTCCGCCCGGCATGCGCTTGTTGACGAAGTGCACCACCTGTTCCTTGACCGGCGCCCGGCCGGTGGTCGCGGGCGGGCGCTTGGTTTGGGCCTTGGCAAAGGTGTTCAGGGCGCGATTTCCCAGGCGCTGCGCCTTGTAGCCCCAATTCACCATGACCTTGCGCGTCAACTTGATGGTTTCCGGGTTGGTGGCATTCAAGAAAAACATCGACGCGGCTGTGCCCAAGTTGAAACGCTTCTTGCCCATGCGCCGCAGCAGGTCGCGCATGGCCATCGAGACATCGCCGAAATCGATGTCGACCGGGCAGGGAGATTCGCACTTGTGGCACACCGTGCAGTGATCGGCGACATCGGACAACTCGTCCCAATGGCGCAACGAGACGCCGCGCCGCGTCTGTTCTTCGTAAAGGAAGGCCTCGATCAACAGCGATGTGGCCAGTATCTTGTCGCGCGGCGAGTACAGCAGGTTGGCGCGCGGCACATGGGTGGCGCACACCGGCTTGCACTTGCCGCAGCGCAGGCAGTCCTTGATGGCATCCGAAATGGTGCTGATGTCCGATTGCTGCATGATGAGGGACTCATGCCCAAGGAGTCCGAAGCTCGGTGTGTAGGCGCGGCGCAGATCGCCTTCCGGCATGAGCTTGTTTTTGTTGAAACGGCCCTGCGGATCGACCCGCTGCTTGTAGGCGCGGAACGCCGCGAGTTCAGGCTCGGTGAGGTACTCGAGCTTGGTGATGCCGATGCCATGCTCTCCAGAGATCACTCCATTCAAGTCACGCGCAATCGCCATGATGCGCGACACGACGCGGTTGGCCGTTTGCAGCATGGCGTAATTGTCCGAGTTGACCGGGATGTTGGTATGCACGTTGCCGTCGCCGGCGTGCATGTGCAGAGCCACGAACAGACGGCCTTGCAATACGCGCTTGTGCACGGCATCGCATTGCGCGAGGATTCCAGCGAACTCATCGCCGCTCAAGATGCGCGCGAGCTCTGCGCGCACCTGCGTCTTCCAGCTGACGCGGATGCTGCGTTCCTGCAGCTGGTTGAACACCGCGCCATCCGGCTGCGCCATGGCGTCGAGCAGGTGCTGCCAGCGTGCGCGCACCAGTACGAGCACTTCCTGAGCTTCGTTCCTGCGCGCCGCATCGACATCGGCGCCGCCGGCGCGCAGATCGCCGGCGAAATACGCCTGCAGCGCGTCGAGCAATTCGAGTTTGTTGTGGATCGAGAGCTCGATGTTGATGCGCTCGATGGCGTCGGTATAGGTGCCCAGGCGCTCGAGCGGGATGACCACATCCTCGTTGATCTTGAAGGCATTGGTATGTTTGGCGATGGCGGCGGTGCGGGCGCGGTCCAGCCAGAATTTGCGGCGCGCCTCGGCACTCACCGCGATGAATCCCTCGCCGGCACGCGCATTGGCGATGCGCACCACGTCCGAGGCGGCGGCGGCCACCACCGCCTCATCCTCGCCGACGATATCGCCGAACAGCGCCATCTTCGGCAGCGCGCCGCGCTTGGATTTGGCGCTGTAGCCGACGGCGCGCAGGTAGCGCTCATCGAGGTGTTCCAGTCCAGCGAGTATCGCGCCATTGGGTTTTGCGGCGCTCGCGTCCAGGTATTGTTTGATCTCGACGATGCTGGGAATGGCATCGCGCGCCTGGCCGAAGAATTCCAGACACACGGTGCGCGTGTACTTCGGCATTCGGTACAGCACCCAGCGGGCGGCGGTGATCAGGCCGTCGCAGCCTTCCTTCTGCACGCCAGGAAGCCCGCCTAAGAATTTGTCGGTGACATCCTTGCCCAGTCCGACTTTGCGAAAGCGCGCCCCCTCGATGACGAGGCGCTCGCTGCGCAGGATCTGCGCTGCTTCCGGCGGCTGCGTGCCGTCCTTCCAGATGAGTTCGAAGCTCGCCACCGGGGCGTCGTGGATCTTGCCGAAGTTGTGATCGAGACGCGTCACCTCCAGCCAGTTGCCGTCGGGATCGACCATGCGCCACCACAGCAGATTGTCGACCGCCGTGCCCCACAACACCGCCTTCTTGCCGCCGGCGTTCATGGCGATGTTACCGCCGATGCAGGATGCGTCCGCGGAGGTCGGATCGACGGCAAAGACGAAGCCGGCGTTTTCGGCTGCATCGCTGACGCGCCTGGTGACCACGCCGGCGCCGGTGAATACCGACGCGGCTTCCGCCCGGGGATTCACCAGCGCTGCATCCTGCGCCTGCCCGGCGCGCGGCAGTACGGTCTCCACGTCGCCGAGCGTCTGCAGTTTTTCGGTGTTGATCACCGCCGACCAGGGCGTCAATGGCACGGCGCCGCCGGTATAGCCGGTGCCGCCGCCGCGCGGAATGACGCTCAAATTCAACTCGATGCAGGCCCGCACCAGGGCCGGGATTTCCGCCTCGCTGTCCGGCATCAACACCACGAACGGCAACTCGACGCGCCAATCCGTGGCGTCCGTGACATGTGCCACGCGCGAGAACGCGTCGAAGCGAATGTTGTCGGCGCGCGTGTGTCTGAGCAGCAGGCGTCGTGCGCGCCGGCGGCGCGCGGCGAACTCGGCGAAATTGGCCTCGAAACGCTCCACCGCCTGCGTCGCCGCGCCCAACAGCCGTACCACCTTGGCGTCGCGTTCGGTATCCGCCGCCTCGCGGCGCTTCTGCACTTCGCCCAGGCGGTGATGCAGCGCTGCGATCAACTGGCGGCGCCGCTTGCTGTTGTCCAAGAGGTCATCCTGGAGATAGGGGTTGCGCTCGACCACCCAGATGTCGCCGAGCACCTCGTAGAGCATACGGGCTGAACGTCCGGTGCGACGCTCGCCGCGCAACTCGTCCAGCAAACGCCATGCCGGCTCACCCAGCAGGCGAATGACGATCTCCCGGTCGGCGAGCGAGGTGTAGTTGTAGGGAATTTCGCGCAGCCGTGGTTCCGGCGCAGCGTCGGATATATCTGCGACGGCGTTCATGTTGGCGCGAATCTTAGCGTTAAATGCCGTGACTTGCGCCCTCATTGCGGGAGGGTGAGGACTCAAGTCATTGTTTCGGCGGCCGCTAATCTCCCATGGCTTCCCAGTCTTCCGACATGACATCCGAGTCCGCCGGCGCGCAGGAGCGAACCGACGGTTACATGCAGGTTCTGAACGGCGTGCGGAATTATTTGGCGTCCGATGAGCTCGCCCTTCCCCTGCTGCCTGACGTCGCCGTGCGCGTGGTCGCCAGCGGCACCAACCAGGCCTCCAGCGCGCACGCGCTGGCCGAGATCATCAGCAGGGATGCCTCGCTCGCCATGTATGTGCTGCGCATCGCCGCTTCCGCGGCCAAGCGTCCGGCGCAGCGCATCGTGTCCTTGCCGCATGCGCTGGCGTGGCTCGGCCTCGATGAAGTCAGGAACATCGCCTTCACGCTGGCGCTGCAGGGAAAGATGCTCGACGTCAAGGGACAGCAGCGCAAGGCGCGGCGGCTATGGCGGCATTCGCTGGCGAGCGCGTTGTGGGCGCGGCAGCTGGCGCACATGCTATCGCGCGACACGGGGGTCTGTTACCTGTGTGGGCTGCTGCACAACATCGGCAAGGCCGTCACCCTGGGAGCCGTGCATGATATCGCGCAGAGCGAGAGAATCCGCCTGAGCGGCGATGAGTACGATCGCTTGGTCGAGCTCTTTCACCATGACATCGGGGTGCAGGTGGTGAATTCCTGGTCGTTGCCTGAGCCGGTGCCGAGCGTCATCGCCCGCTGGCAGGATTATCCGTCGGCGGGCTCGGTGCAGTGGGAGAGCAACGTGGTGAACCTCGCGCATCTGTTCGCGGACTTCACGCTGCACGAACCCACCATGCTCAAACGCGACGAACTCATCGATACGCAGGCCTACCGGGATCTCGGGCTCGAGCGCGGCGACTCGGGGCGATTGTTCGATTCCGCCGGCGCGATCGATGCCGAGTTGGATCGCTACCTCTCGCCGTGAGGCAGGTACCCGCCGGGTGAAGTGCCGCGCCGACGAAGCCTGCGGCGCGTGGCTTCAACGCAGCCCGGTCTCCTGCCTGGCGATGACCAGGCGCTGGATCTCACTCGTCCCCTCGTAGATCTCCGTGATCTTCGCATCGCGGAAGAAGCGCTCCAGCGGCATCTCCTTGCTATAACCCATGCCGCCGTGAATTTGCAGCGCGGCGTGGGCGTTGAACATGGCGGTCTCCGAGGCGAACAGCTTGGCCATGCTGCCTTCGGTGGTTGTCCTCGCGCCGCTGCTCTTGGCATTCTGCTTGGCCCATGCGGCTTGCAGCATCAACAGCCGCGAGGCAGTCAGGCGCGTCTTCATGTCGGCGATCTTCGCTTGGATCATCTGGAATGTGCCGATCGGCGCGCCGAATGCCTTGCGCTCCTTGACGTAGGCGAGCGCGGCGTCATACGCGGCGCGGGCGATGCCGTTGGCCTGGGCCGCGATGCCGACGCGGCCCTGATCGAGAATGGTCATGGCGATGGCGAAGCCTTCGCCTTCACGGCCCAGTCGATTGGCAACGGGAATCTTGTAGTCGATGAATTCGATCTCGCAGGTGGCCGAGGCGCGAATGCCGAGTTTCGGTTCGGTCTTGCCGCGCACGAATCCGGGCTGCTTGCAGTCGAGGATGAAGGCAGTGATGCCTTTGGCTTTCGCCTCCGGGTTGGTGACCGCGAACGCCACCATGAAATCGGCCACGGGACCGGAGGTGATCCAGGATTTCTTGCCGTTGAGCACGTAGTGCGTGCCGTCCGTGGAAGCCACCGCCCGCGTGCGCATGTTGGCGGCATCGGAGCCTGACTGCGGCTCGGTGAGACCGTAGCAGCCGACCGCCTTTCCGGAGGCCACCGGCATGACGTAGGCGCGTTTCTGCGCCTCACTGCCGAACTGCAGTATGCCGTTGTTGTAGAGGGTGTTGTTGACCGAGACGATGGTGGCGTGCGCGGCATCGGCGTATGCAATTTCCTCCATCATCAACACGTAGCTGATCGAGTCCATGCCGGCGCCGCCGTATTCCTCCGGCACCTCGACGCCCATGAAGCCAAGTTCGCCGGCTTTGCGGACATTGTCGGCGGGGAAATCGCCGCTCAAATCGAAACTGGCGGCCACGGGGGCGATCTCGCGCTGTGCGAAGTCGCGGGCCGCGGCCTGGATCATGAGCTGGTTTTCGGTGAGGTTGAAGTCCATGGGGCATTTTGGACCGCGGCGAACCCGCTTTCAATGAGTATCGCGCTCGACTATCGTGTTGTGTCATGAAAGACAACACACGCGTGAACCACCCGCCCGCCGTCGTGGTGCCGGCCGACAACCGACCGCTGGTGGCGCCGATCTATCAGTCGGTGAAGTTCACCTTCGACGACACGGCCGAGACGCAGCGCTTCCTGCGCGGCGAGCGCGCGGGGTTCTTCTACTCGCGCTCCGTCAATCCGACCTTGACGCAGCTGGGACAGCTGCTGGCGGGACTGCAGGGCCGCGATGATTGTCTGCTCACGGGATCCGGCGTGGCGACCATCGCGGTCGGTCTGCTGGCCTTGTGCAAGGCGGGCGAACATGTGCTGGCGTTCATCGAGTCCTATGGTCCGACGCGGTATATCGTGCAGCGGCTGCTCGCGAAGTTCGGTGTGACGCATACGCTGCTCTCGATCGAGGATCTGCCGGGCATCGAACGGGTGCTGTCCACCACGCCCACGCGCTTGGTCATTTTCGAGAGCCCGACCAATCCGGTGAACAAGATCGCCGACATCGAGCATCTCGTCGCGCAGGCGCGCGGCAACGGCTGTCTCACCGTGCTCGATAACACCTTTGCCGGTTTTCACAATCACGGCGCCTACGACATCGATGTGTACCTGCATAGTCTCACCAAGTACGCCTCGGGCCACGGCGATGTGATGGGCGGGGCCATCATCGCGCGCCGCGCGCTGATCGAGGAGATGCGCAAGGACATCGCGGCCATCGGCGCTGCGCTCGATCCGCACGCCGCGTTTCTGATCCAGCGCGGCATGCGCACCTACTTCCTGCGCTACGAGCGTCAATGCGCCAACGCGCTCGCGGTCAGCCGCTTCCTGCAGACCCACCCGCGCGTCGCAGCCGTGCACTACCCGGGGCTGCCGGAACACCCGCAGCATGCGCTTGCGAGGCGACAGATGAAGGATTTCGGCACAGTGGTCAGCCTGGAGATCGGAGGCGGTGCCAAGGAGGCGGCAAGGTTCGCGGAGTCGCTGCAGTATTTCTCGATCACGGCGAGCGTGGGCTCGACCGAATCGCTGGTCATGCCGCCGCAGCTGCTGGGCGGCGGGGAGTTCGACGCTGCGCAACGGGCGGCCTCGTTGCTGAGGCCGGGTACGGTGCGACTGTCGATCGGCTTGGAGGATGAGTCCGACCTGATCGAGGATATTTCCCAGGCTCTGGCCAAGGCATCGACATGACCTAGGGCGCAGGCATGAGCCAAAGCGCGGCGCTGAGCGTGGATTCGACATGGCGACGGCGCGCGTTTTTTTACATAACGCGGCGCACGCTCAAGCATCCGCTCGACTTGCCGATCTATGGAGGTCGCGACCGACAGAAGGGATGCAGAAATGAGTCTACCAGCAGCCGTACTCCTGTCTTCCTTGCATTCGCAGGCGGCCCGCGACTTCATGAATGATGAGTTGTCGGCCCCGCAGCGGATTGCGCCCTTGCCGCGCGTTTGTGCACAGCTTGCGGAGCTCACGGCGCAGCATGCCCCGGATGCCGCACAGCTGGCGAAGTTGATTCAGTCCGATCCGGCACTGGCCGGTGAAATCATGCGTGTCGCGAACTCACCGGTGCTGCGGCCGCGCTCGCCGATCGTGTCCTTGCAACAGGCCGTGTCGTGGCTGGGCGTCGCCGAGGTGCGCAACATCGCCATGGCCGTGATGCTGCGCGGCGAAGTGTTCGTGGCGCCCGGTCATGAGCCTGAGTCCGAAGAATTGTGGCGCGAAGCGTGGCTCGCGGGACTGTGGGCCAAGGAGATCGCGCGCGAACGGCGCAAGCACGTCGAGAGCTCATTCCTCGCCGCGCTCATGCATCGCACCGGCGCTGCACTGGCGCTGAAAATTCTCTCTGGGTTCGAGGTGCAGCAACGTACCGTGATGGACGCGCAGACCTTCGCGAATCTGGTGATGGAATTCGAACCTCAGTTCGGCATGCTGCTGATGGCGCAGTGGCATCTGCCCGATGAGGTGCAAATCGCGGCGAGCCAGTGGCGCGATTGCCGCAATTCCCGCCATCGCGATCTGGCCTGCACCGTCAATGCGGCGCATCTGCTGGCCACGCACACCATGTATCCGCAGTTGTTAAACGAGGATGCGGTGGTGGACGACCCAGTGTTCGAGCAACTCGGCGTGTTTCCGGACAACCGGCGCGAATTGCTCGCCAAGCGCGAGCAGGTGCGCATCCTGGCGGGCATCTAGCCGGTCCTTCGCCAATGCCGCAGTACGACTTCGATCTGATTTGCCTGGGGTCCGGACCTGCCGGTCAGAAAGCGGCGATCCAGGCGGCCAAAGCCGGCTTCAAATCCGCGATCATCGAGCGCGAACCGCAGGTGGGTGGGTCGTGTCTCCTGTCGGGCACGATTCCCAGCAAGGCGCTGCGCGAGCAGGCGCTGCGTTACCGGCGCATGCACTCGAGCGCGTCCTCGCTGGCGGTGGAGCTGCGCGGCGATGCGCCGCTGTCGGCGCTGCTGCAGGGGGTCGATGGCGTCATCGCCGCGCAGGATCGTTATCTGCAGGCGCAGCT
>Ga0116226_10001938_pt1 | contig 17953 bp, 4 predicted proteins | sample S1TSphfallax_FD_89692 | JGI IMG/M metagenome (GOLD analysis project Ga0116226, IMG submission 89692) | Host-associated microbial communities from peat moss isolated from Minnesota, USA - S1T2_Fa - Sphagnum fallax MG | ecosystem: Host-associated > Plants > Peat moss > Unclassified | place: USA... | reverse complement strand
CAATCCATGTTTAATATTTTCTAAACTATCTTCAATAAGGAGGTTTTTGTGAACATTTGTTGGTTCCTAATATCCCTGATTTCTCTCACTTCATGTATGAAGACAACTTATTAGTGGTGGCATATAACTTAAACCATTTTACTAGTTTAACTAATAATGGCTTTCTTTCAAATTTTTTGGATTCACATTCATAATTTTTTAGCTGAAAGTTACAAAAAGTTGCATTTGCATTCAACTTTTGTTTGCATTTGCTTCTTGTTTTCCTTTGTCTTTTCCAATGTTGGGCAGATCAATCCTTTTACCTTGATATACCCACAGGTACATCATAGGGTAAACATACCTTACCTAGGTGGTAACCATTTTTTCGATTACCCTTTAGTTACCCTGTTCAGCTGGTAAAAATATTAGGATAAATGTTTGTCGTTTACTTTTATCCTTCTGTGGGTTGATAATTTTGCAGGGATTATATTACCTCTACATTTGTGAGAAATTTTTGAAGCCTATATACCTTTACTTAGATGATATATCATATACTAAAATGGATATACCAACCCAACACCACTCTTTTCCAATGTTGTGTGGTTCTTTGAATATTCCAAAATCAGAAAACCACTTGTTCTAGTTCTTCGAAGAGTTTTCAAAATCAAAGAATGATTAGTTCCACTTATTTCAGAAACCTTAAAGAACCAGCACTAATCATGAAAGAACTGGCAAAGAATCAATGGTTCTTTGACATTTTCATATTTTTGAAAACCACAATTATATGCCAAAGTTAATTCTTTGAATAATTTAAGAACTAGTGAGTAACTGGGCACATACCCAGGTTGATAGCTAACAAGTATATGTCCATCCTTCTAAGAACCACCCAACATTGATCTTTGCCTTCTTTTTTGTATTTTGTTGAACTTTTCATCTTTTCCTTTCCTTTCCTTTTATGATTCTTTGAGTTACATACTACTACCATCATGGTTAAGATTGGTCGGTAGTCGGTACTGCCAATGAGTACCAGAAACTTATTATGTTTATTGAATCATGTGACAAGGACCATGCATTTGCTTTGATGTACAACACCTTAAAAGCAACTTGGACCTTATGGTGACAAATAAGTCATCTGCAAGAACATTGTCCATAAAAAGGAGTGTTAGGTATCTCATCTCATTTCCTTCTTATGCAGTTTTCATGTTATGTTAAGTAATATAAATAATAAATAATAAATATAATAATATGAACTAAAATATAATTAAACTTAAAAAAATAATGCCAATATCATGTCATGCCCCTCCTATAGTTTACATCTTTATCTTATTAAATTATGAAAAATTTCCTGGAACAATTAGTTTTTTGTGTGTTAAATTTCGCTCAAATGTGAAGTCCAACTATAGGTTGCAATTTGTTTAAAGGAAAAAAGAAAGACATTTAAAGATTTGTCAAAAACCTAAAGCTTTGATTCAGGGTTTGTTGTATTTGCCCTGGGTGATCATTGTTCATTGTCACCTCTCACAATTTCCAAAACTGCAAATGAGCTTGACACCCTCCATCATGACCAAACACCTCCTTCAAGCTTTGTAATGGCCATGATTGACATAGTTTCTTCAAATTCCCGTTTTCTTTCACAATTTTTCTCTTCCCTCATTGTTTTTGTAGTTGGAAGGATTTCACATTCAGGTTGAGGGTCATCACTTAGGTGTTCATCTTCATAAAATGTTAGTTGTCCGTTACATTCATAACAAGTTTGCGATGGGCTGGTGGTAGTAACAAATCTTGAAGCATTGTAAAGATGGGTAAATCTTCAAATACTTGGTTAGGTTTCATTGATCATTTTTTATTTTAGCCAGGAGGTTGAAATTGAACGAACCTGTCAAAGGACTGAGAGACAAAATACTCCCCATTGAAATGCCCATGGGACACTTCATCAATAGCTAATACTGATTATCCTTTTGGATATCCTCCTCATCAACTTTTCTTTTTCTAGTGAAATGTAATTTTATTTTATTTTGAGATTTTTAGTTCTCTTGTTTTCATTAAAAAATAAATCTCAATATTTCGTAAAACCTGCATCTGTTCTTTCTAACATACCTAGAGATCGCCTCCAATTACATTATTGTACAACCCACCATCGTTTTTTCCCCATTATACCCACCACCCACCAGGTACATATCACTGGAATTACTTAAATTAAGGCACACGATTTTTATGCTGTGTAACACCCTTGGCCAGTAGTGGAATTGGGCTCACCTCAGCTTCGCCTTGCACATATATATTTCACCTCTCCTATAATAAGATAAGTTGCCTCCCAAGTTCATTTTTATTCTCTTGCAATGAGCCAATTTGACTGGCCCATCACTCAAAATAAATGAAACTATGGAGGCTCTCCAGAATAGAAGGTTCTATTTTGAAGTATAGAGTTCCCCACCTTTGGCCCAGCTATATAGGTGAAAGAAGGACAACATTTGCCAAAGCATATGGGATAAAAGTGAGGTGTTATTTGGAACTTTTTGGGAAACATGTGAGAACTTGGGAACTTTTTGCTTGGGCACACCCCCTGCCCACACCCACAAGGAAAAAAAAGGGAGGTCCCTTCATTCCATGCGCTTCTCATTGGTTGCCTGGAAATTATATTCCTAAAATTGGCTGCCACTATTTTGGCGTAGATTAATAGCCCTTCCTAAAGACACCTTTCCTATTCTGGTAATGCACACAGGTCAGGGCATTACCCTATATACTATATTAGGCTGGAACAGGTACCCACGAATATGAAAGGGTGTTTACGTGTTTTATTTTCAGCCCTCATTTATAGTAAAATTTGACTGAGTCTGCTTATGAACGTCATTCTTGTCAAGGGTGTATGTCTTTTTTGGATGATGGCCACTTTGGTTACATAAAAACCTCTCTCTTTATTTCTCTTTCTATTTTGAGGTTTTTCCCCAGCAGAAGATGACCAGGGAGTTATGCAGTGGGGGAGATCGCACTATATTTCTATGTTCCCATGTTCTCATGGAACAATTTTTGATGAGATGGATCAGGAAAATTCAAAAACACAAGGAGGAAGGGGACAAATCAGGAAAATTCAAGAAAACAAGAAGGAAATAATTCAGGAAAGAAAGAGAAGAGATCTTTGCATATGTGGAGGTTCACATACTTGTGTGTTTGCCATTGGTTGGGGATGCCCCGGGCTACCACCCTTGTGTGACCCTCTGTCAGGAGAACCCACGCATATGGGAACCTCCCTTACAACATCACAAATTGGAAAAAAAACACGCTCCTCCTGTCCTCATCATAAATCCTTGCATACAAGTAATAATACAAGCGATAGTATCAAGTGTCAGGTCCAACTACCGCAAGCAATTATCATACTATTTATAGTTTCTGTAGAGGGGGAATGACTGGAAAATGTTTAACTGGCCAAGGTCTTCACTACGGCCAGCTGTAGAAAATGTACCCTCACAAAATATTTAACCTGTCTGCCCTTCGACTGTCTAAAATTTTCCCAGAAATTTTTATTTGATACAAGATGAATGTCAGACACCTTTGGTATCATAACATGCCATATTATGTAGTGTGCATACTAGATAGCACACTATGTACACATTAATGTCTGGGGTGACAGATTATGTCATTTTCTTGTTCACATTATATGACAGAATCTTCCAGTGACAATCATACACTCATCATACTAACCAATTTCTTTGTTGAATTTCATAAAGAATTGCTGAAACTGTTCTATCGGACACCTTAATGTCATGGAATGGCCTCACCCTTGCCCATTATGTTGGGTGTGTCACCAAGGTCACCATAATGCACCCAACATATTTTTAGTTGCATTATTGATAATATTAATTGGTTGAGGGGACTAGGAAGTTTCATTTATTTTTCTTTTGTGATGGGCATCTTTGATTGGCCCATCACAAAAAAAACTAATAAATCTTTTGACACTCAAAATAAATATATTATAATCTCCTCCTTTGGATTGGTTATGTAGATTGCAAGAGTAGAACTTAGGGTGAAGGATTTGGAATAAAGTGATGAGCTATTGGGAACATGTCAAAAAACACATTAAAAACTTGATGGGAACATATTGAGAACAACAAAAATCTCTAACATTTCATTTTTTATCGTGGGTTGTACATTGTAGTTCATTACACAATTTTTGCATCATGAGCTTTGTATTGCATATTCATCTATCACAACCATGGATGATAACAACAAAGTTATATGGCTTTAGTTGATTTGGCAATAAACTTTTTTGACACTTGAACATTACACATATTACATATGTGTCAATTTACAATAAACACCATCTATATGTTATATAAAAATGAATGAAATAACAAAGTTTAGTACATAAGTGTCAAATTGCAATAAATACCACCTAAATGTTGTATTAAAATGCATGAAATTATAATTCACAAGTGAGTTTAGGATCAAAATTATGTATGTTTATTACATAATTATGGAAATTTATGTTTTTGTTACATAAATGTATTCTCACATTTCTATTGTGTATGTATAATTAATATGTCACACCATTTTCTTACCATGGACTTCACATAAACTATACCAAAACCTTTCAAAACAAAAAATTTAATTCTTTTCACAATTCTATTCCATGAAAGTTTTCAATCATATAACATATTTTTCATTAAGTGAAGGTGTTTCTAAAGGTCACAAACACCCAGTTATATACTAACCAAAAAGAAACTAAACAAGAAATTTTTAAAAGTTTATGCATCACACGGCTCCCCATATGATTTTACATGCATAATAAAGTGCCAAAGTTTTTTTACATAAATTATCATGTGTGAATCAATGCACACTAATGTGTCAAAAACTTTTCATATGAGTTTCATATAAATTATCATGTGTGAATCAATGCACACTAATGTGCCAAAGATTTTTCAAATGATTTTCATATAAATTATCATGTGTGAATCAATGCACACTAATGTGCCAAAAACTTTTCATATGATTTTCATGTAAATTATCATGTGTGAGTCAATGCACATTAATGTGCCAAAAACTTTTCACATGAATTATGATATGAAATCCAAGCATCATGACCAAATCATACTTAAATTATGAAACCCTACCAACAAGTAAATCACCAAACTTATTCATTAAATAATTACATAAATAATAATTTAATTACATCAAGTTACATTTTCAACATTTTCAAAAGAGCCTTCTTAATAGCCATATTAACCCCAAAAAGCTTACATTCTAAGCAATGTTGGGGATACTCCAACTATTGAATATACTTTTGGCATTTTATTTCATTGAACAAAAGTATTATTACCATATGTTCATGCAACCTTTGTAAACATTAGTACCATTTGCCAATCAGAATGTTTTGCATGTATTTTTATGACTATTAATTGGTTTCATCCAATTTTGTTTAAATTTTCTTATAGATATTTAAAATTTCATATGTTATTTTTTAGTTTTCATGATGTTTTTCCCAAAAGCAGGGAATGTCTGACAGAATATTCAGCATATATCAGGTAGTTTCCTGCCTTCTTTTTTCCAGCTTTCACCCTACCCCAAAATGATAAGTTAGCAAGACAAGTCCTTGCATGTCCAGACATCAATTACATCTTGTAACCAGTGTCCAGGGATGGACATTGTAGTGCACTTCCAGTAGTGGTGGAGTGGGTTGCATTGTGGACTCGCTAAACATTAGAAAAAAAACTGTTTTTTGCAACTTGTTTTCTGCAATTAAACATGTCATATACAACCAAAAAATGTTGCATATAACTATTTTTTAAATTGCATATGACATATATAATTGGATGAGACAAATTGCAAAAGACAATTTTTCTACCAGTGAGATATTGTTTACCTATTAGGAAAGACTCCTCCAAATTCTGTAGTCTAGGAGGTGACCTTACGCCAGCATATTCTTTCCTCCACTGATTGCAGGGCCATTTGGAAAATTGAATGCCTACCAAATGGGATGTTCTGTGTATCAGAAGGCCTTGCAGGGTACTATGCCCTGGCATCTACGGTGGAGCCTGAGGGCTGGGGTGTCCTGCCTTGAGACCAGGCATTGACCAGCACCAACAGTGACTCAGTTCGCTCTGTTTTTCAACGGTCAAATAATGGGTGCCCGTTTTCAATGCCCCCAATTACTGAATTGTACAGAGGGTTCTTCCACCCAATATTTGGCATAATGCCCTCCATATAGGTGAAAGAACCCTCTCTCTGAGATCGGGTCTGATTACCAAAACTGAGGGTTCCCCCCATGCACTGAAAACAATCTAGAGTGCTTTATCAGCATTTGAAAAATGCCACTTTTTTTCATTTTTCCTCTTGATACCCAGTGGGTAGGTACTAGGTGGTAGGCGTAGTTACCCCACACAGCCTTGGGCTTTAGCCTGCACAGGAACTAAATTAATGAATTTGTATCATGTGGTAGTTTCAGGTTTGACATGGTACCTTCGGCCCTTGCGCCTTAAACTGGAGGCTCATTGTAGGTTTTCGTGCAGTAGTTAGTAGTTTTGAGAAGGTTGTTTTTCCAGCAAGGTTTACAGCCATGTTGGGTGGGTCTCACTTTTTCCAAGAAAGATCCGGTGTGTAAGGGTTGGGTATATGGAACTCGGACCAGTGATTTTTAGCAAATCAAACAATTGATTTTAACCCCAAACTACAGATTTTAAAAATTCAAAGAAACAGTCAAAGAATCTACCCTGAACCTTTGGTTCTTAGTTGGTTCTTTGAGGAAACCAGCCAGTCCTTTGAATTTTTTTCAAATACCCAGAACCTGAAATGACTTCAGTCTGAAGTTTTAATAAAAGCCCAGCACACGGGTTGCTTGAATTTGAAAATTTTCAAAAACCTGGACTGAGAGGTTAGAACAAAATCCAAGAACCACCCAATAGTGGTTCATGGGGCAAGGAAAGATGTGGTCTTTCATGGTTCATTATTGAAACAAAATTTGCATCTTCCCAGGTTATTTGACCCAGCACATAGGACTGCAACACCCATGGTTTCCCCTTTTCATGGGCTTACCAGAGTAAGTGCCCAGGACCCACCATGCGCCATGAAACATGGATGACAAGTGGTCAGGAAACAATTTTCTGTTGGTTTCCAGTTCTGTAGGTAACCATGGCAGTTACCTTAGTTGCACCTCAAGTGGGCTGTTAAGAGCTAGGCAGTAAAAAAGAGCCATTACCTCTATATAAAACATGTATTTACTTAGTTGTCATCCTTTTTCATACGTATTTACGTATAAGTATAGGACCTACTTCTGACAAAATGGGTTCCCAAGGTGAAACCAGATATTAGAAACCAGATAATAGAGTTATCCATAAAGTAACGTAGCGGTCTTCACCCTGTCTTTGGGCCTCTTGTCACTTCCTATCCCGTCTTTCAGCGGTCTCTGCAAAGTCGAGACATTTTATTAAATCTCTGTATGAAATGTTGCAACTCGGTATGAAATGCTGAAATTCAGCATTTAATGCACAAAGTTCGAGATTAATTATAGTACTTGTATAGTTAGGAACGCTGAACATACATGTAACAGCAGTGGAGATGCTAATGAAAAAAGAAAGACAGGGTGAAACTCAGTTTACTACCAAAATTGATAGTTTTCTGAGTTTCATCCCCCCTTGAATGCTAATGTACTTTTTTGCCGGTTTTTTTTAATCTCACCCTGTGTATGACCAAACTCAGGGTTATGGTGCTGTGTTGTTCTTACTTTACGGATAACTCTATTAATTGGGATTAGGTTCAGCTACTACTGAGTCATAATGGGCATCCAGTGGATGGTGCGCGGGTCGGTGCTGGTTCAGTTTCGCCCATCTGTTGTTGTACTCTCTGTGGATCAGCCGGCGCGGGGACCTGAACGACTTTGCGTGGGGAGTCCGTCCACTTGCGGGTTTCATGGAAGGCTTCAACTTGACAATTGTACAACTATTGTATAACCATGTGCACTGGGCAGTGGTTCAAATGAAAATCACTACTTTCACTGGTCTATCACAAAACAATTAATCTATATTCCAACATGTAGGTCCTACTGAGTTTTGCAAGTGGAGAACTTAAGGCAAAGCACTTGGGATTAAGTGAGGAGCTAATGGGAACACATTGGGGAACACATTAGGAACTTGAGAAACATGTTGAGAACCCATTGAGAACTTGATGGGAACACAGTAACAACAACAAAAATCCACACCCTCACTCCCCCCAAAAATGACATTGGCCCCTTGAGTGCATGCTACCTCACCTCATTGGCTGGAAGATTTTTTTTTGGCTAGTTGTGTTCTTTGTAACTTTTTGGCTCATGCTAATGGCAGGAGGATGAAGTATGGGTATATGTTTGTATGTTTGAAATCCCTGGCAAACGTCAGGACAAGTCTGCTATCCTTACATAAAGATTTGCTATAAAATTTCTAGTTCCATTTAATGTACAACACCTGAAAAGCAACTTACAACAAGCACTAAACACGAGTCATATATTAAATGCAGCACCAAGCTCAATGCAGTTGCAAGATTGTGTTCCGTTAGAAAACTAATCAATTTTTTAATTATTGTGCCTGAACTATGATTAATGTATTACATATTTTTCTTGCATAATTCTTTCAAGGGGGAAAAATGTGATGCAGTGATTAAAAGTTCTACCTTCACCTCAAAGGTGTAGGATATAATTATCTTTTCCAAAAAATGTAATTTTATGGACAGATGAAATAGACAATGTAATCTTTGAGGAATTTCCTCAAGCTAGTTGTCACAAGAAGACAAAGGAGTTGCAACTTACCCGAGGATGGAGGACTTGGAAGCCCCTTGACCAAGTTGTTCAATGAAATTCTGTAAAAGTGCACAATGCTTCATCCATTTTGTAAATTTTCAATTACATTATGCAACATTTGACAGTGAAAATTTTGGGAACCTAATAGCTAAATATGACAATTTCAAAAGAAGAAAGCTAAAAATGTACCCACATCTTTGAAAAATCTTAATGATTTCATAAGTTTCTTTCCCAAAGTATGGTGATTTTTGGGAAATTTTCCAAAGAGTTCCCTTGAGCATGTTGGTTGGGACTTCTTTTTAAGCAAAGAATTTTCCCAAAAAAAAATTCACTGTTTATAATCCAAAGTGCAATTATAATAAAACTAACTGACAATAATGCAAATGTCATCTCATGGCCCTCAGGCATTTTACATCTTTATCGTATTAAATTATGTCAAATTTCCAGCACCAACAGTTGGGGTTAATGTTTTTTTTAAATATATAAATTATGTTGCAGCACGGACTCACTCGTGAGCATCCTAAGAAAGATCTAGCAAATGGTGACAGATTAGTAGAACCTGTCCACCAGGGATTTTTTTTTCAACTTTGTGAAGTTGGTGGACTGGGTACATCCAAAGGACGACTGAGCGAAATTCAGCTAGAGGTCAGACAAGAGAGTCAATTTTTTTATAAATCCTACCTAGTTCTGGCGACCTTCTTTGAACTCATTGTCTAAATATAGCAACTTCTAGCCCTTTTTTTTCGTCTCAAACTATGGTGACTTTTGTGTATTCTTTTTAAAAGACCCCTTCTCTCAATTCACACTGAACTTTCTTTTCATAGTGCGAAAATTGGCCAAAAATAAAACAGATGCTGTCCAAGATGTAAATAGATGTTAGAAGATATCCCCCCCCCCTTTCCCGTCTCTCCTCTAAAATACAAGTTGAAATGAGCCAAAAAAAATTTCAAATTTTAATTTCAAATTTTGATGATTTTCTTTCAAAAATCAAGGAATATGTGACAGCATATTCAGGTTATAATAGATAGGTCGTCTACTACGTTCTTTTTTCCAATTTCTACTTACCCCAAAAAGATAAGACAAGCCAACAAGACAAATCCTTCACTGTCCAGACATTAGTTACATGCAGTAACCAGTGTCTTCATCTCTTTCACACATACCCGCTAGTGAAGCTCCATCACTAGTTCATTTGTGGCAGCCCATGCCCTGTTAGCATTAGGTCTTCTACTTCATTACGACTATTTTGATTTTACTGACGTGTGTTGATATTTGCTTTGACATGCCTTGTACTTATTGTGAATGGATTTCCATCTTTCTTGATATATATAAATACAGGCTTCTCCTTCTAGTAGTGATGAGGGTGTCTACTACCGGTGGAGCCCATGTCCAGTAGTGGTGACAGCTCCACAAGTACTGGACGCCCATTACAAGCAGTGGCCACCCCCTAGATACTAAATACCGAAAATTCAAAGACCTGCTCCAATTTGTGTACTGTAATTGGAGGGTCCTTTACACCAGCATATTCTTTCCTCCACTGATTGGAGGGCCTTTTGTGTACGGTACAGGGTTACGGTGGAGGCATTCTCCAAATAAGGGGCCTACAAGAAGATGATAGCCAGGAGTTCGGCCTCCCATTTTGGGAATGTCCATCAGCAGTGTGTTTTTTTGTTCCAATTTGCTGATTGTGTCAGGTAGTGAGCATCCCTAGGCACATTCAAGCAGATTTCGTCAAGTTGGCGACATTATTTCGAGGAATAAATGTGATGGCACCCTTCCCCCCTCCCAAAAAAATTGCTGTCAGTTTTTTGTGATTTAAAATGGAAAACCCCTTTTGTATTGGTAGCCAGGGTTTTTGAAAAGTTAAAAAATGGCAATAAATCGCCAAAAGAAAAAACACTGTCCCCCACCCATTGGGCCTTACTTACCGTAATGCATGAGCCAAATGAACCATCTACTTACCTAGGTGACTACCTATTAGATCCTACTTATTTACATATAAATAGGGGATCTCCTTCTTACAAAATGGGTTACAGCGATAGAACCAGATATTAACTCTGTTAAGGCTCATGTACAGCAGAGGCATTATGGGCATCCAGTGGACAGTGAGCCCGTCAATACTGCTTTACTTGGAAGCAACTGTCGTACCACTGAAAGTCATCATGGGCATCCACTGCATGGTGGGCTGGACTAGTGGGTGCTTGTGTATAGAATACCAAAGGGGCGCTTATTTTGTCAGGTTGTACTTTCTCGCTTTACTCTTTTGTCAACCTCCCATTTACTGTTTTCCAAGTTAACATCCTTATAATGGTAAGTTTGCCAGATGCACACTGCTAAAATGCTACAATGCCTACTGCACTTAGCTAGGTGACCAATTCAACATTCACAAATTCTCAATTGCACCTTGCCAAATTTACAACTTCAGATAGTCAAATCACCATTTTCACATCTCCACTTTTCCATTGTAAACATGACAAGATTACATTATTTTACGGGCTTCCTGAAATTTTCGTACTGCTCCCCAAAATATCCATTGGTTGCCCAATTTGTTTTTAAAGTTTTTTTTGCCCAAACTTTTTTTTTGGGCCATTTTCTTTTGGGGTGGGTGGGGGGCTTGCATGAGTGGCATACCCTCCTACCTCCTACCCTACATACTCACTAATTTACATACTCACCTACTTAGGCTACCTATCCACCTACCAACCTACCTAGGTGTAGGCCCCTATCCTCACCTACCTACAATTGAGGATATCAACTCATGCCCAAGTTTGCGAGTATGCAAGTTTACAAGTTTGCAAATTTACAAAATCAAAAATTCTAAAATTACAAGTTAATAATTACAAATTGCATCTTTGCAAGTATGTAAGTTTGCAAGTTTGCAAATTTACAGAATTAAAAACCCTAAAAATTATTAATTACCAATTACAATCTGCAAGTATGCAACTTGCAAGTATGTAAGTTTGCAAGTTTACACATTTACAAAATTAAAAACTCTAAAAATTAATAATTAATAATTACAATTTGGAACTTTGCAAGTATGCAAATATGCAAGTTTGCAAATTTAAAATTTTAAAAATAATTAAAATCTAGAAATTAATAATTAATAATTACAATTTACAACTTAACAAATTGCAAGTGTACATGTTTGTAAGTTTGCAAGTTTACAAGTTTGCAAATTTACACAATTAAAAAATCTAGAAATTGCAAATTAATAATTACAAATTTACAAATTTACAAAATCTACAAATTATAAATTATAAATTTTCAACTTAACAAATTGCAAGTGCACAATTGCAAGTTCACAAGTTTGTAACTTTCAAAAATTACAAAATCTAGAAATTACAAATTTTACAACTTAACAAATTGCAAGTGTGCATTTGCAAATTTGTGCAAGTTTGCAAGTTTGCAAATTTACACATTTACAAAATCTAGAAATTACAAATTAATAATTATAAATTTTCAATTTATCAAATTGCAAGTACGCATTTGCAAGTTTGCAAGTTTTTTAATTAAAAAAATTAAAAAATATAAAGAATAAAAATTTAATAATTACAATTCTACAACTTTACAAATTGCAAGTGTGCATTTGCAAGTTCACAAGTTTGCAAGTTTACAAAATCACAAAATCTAGAAATTACAACTTAATAAATTGCAAACATGCATTTGCAAGTATGCAAAATCACCACATTACCAAATTGCATGTGCTCCTTTGTAAATTTCAAATTTATAAATTAAAAAAATAAAAATGAAAGTACATGTTTGCAAATATACAAAATTGCCAAATTAGCAAATTAACAAAATCACCAAAATTACAATATTATAAATTGCAAGTGTATTTTTTTCATATTTAAAAATTTGCACATGTTGAATTTGCACATTTTCATACTTGCATGTGTTACAAAATTATAAAATTATAAAATTATAAACATATAAATTTCGAATTTGCAAGGTTTGCAAGTTAGAAATTACAAAATTACAAATGCAAAATGCAAAATTGCAAGCCTACAAATAACAATGTTTCCAAGTTTACAAGTAATAAAACATATACAGGTATTGCACAAAATTTCAAATTTCAAATTACAAAATTGCAAGTTTACAAGTTTGCAAATTTGCAAGTTAAAAAATAAATTAAATTAAATCACAAGTCACATATTACAATATTACAATTAGAAATTATTATTTCAATTAGAAATTTACAAATTTACAACATGACAATATTACATAGTAACAAATTACAAACAAGTGCACATTTGTAAATTGCAAATTTTCAAATGCAAAAATCTACATACAAATAATTTTGTAATTTGATAATTTGTGCATCTTACAAATTAAAAAATTGTCAATTCAAAATTGCAAAAGAGCAACTTTGCAACTTTGCAAATTTGTAGATTTCCAAGTTACAAATCAACGATCATAAACTTTCAAGTGCAAAATTTGCACAAATTGACCAAGAAACAATAGGGGATTTTATGGATCCCACGAGTGTATCATATCCTAAACCACAAATAACAATACATATTTAAGGTGCCTTATTTGGGTATTGCAACTTACATCTTAAAACCAATCCTTATTCGTAGACATTTATGTGGGTATTGCATAATTTGGTAACTATTTTTTGAAGATTTGATTAGATCAACACCCAATCTTATAAGTATACCTGAATATGAAAATCATACATCAAGTGCAAGAAACATGTCAATCAATATATGATTATTGAACTAAATGCAAGTATTGCATTTTTTTCACAAAAAACCAATCCTTTTTTTATGAAACTATATGCGGGTATTGCATAATTTGGTAAATGGTATGCAAAAATTGACTAGTTGAAAACCCAATCCCAAAATCCAATACCCGAATATGATATATCAAATGCAAAAAAATGTAAATCAATACCTATTTTATTGTGGGCCTAAACACATGTATTGCATTTTCTTCATAAAAAAAAAGTCCTTTTGAGGCCCTATATGTGGGTATTGCAAATATTGACAAATGTTGTGACATTCTTTTGGGACACATGTGCAAGTACATTGCTTTATGGCAAAAATTCAATCACTATTTTTAATGTTTATACACGGGTATTGCAAATGTGAGTAAAATAAACACATATTAATCACAAATGACAACTACATGGTTCACAAAGCATATGGGTAACAATGCATATGATACACAAAACATAAGCATATGGGTCACAACAATATGATACACAACAATCATTATATTATGTTAATGTTTACATCATTTACTACCTAATATTTTCTACATACTCGTAAATCTCAAGAGAATCTAATACCAACTACAAAATTGGTTTCTATCTCTTGAAATTAATAGAATACTTAAATTTATCCCTAAAATCAAAGCATCCACTTTTGAGTTGTAGCAAAGTAATTTTTTTAAATTAATGTTTCTTTGTTGATTATTTTTCAAATGTTTGATAATCTAACGTGTTCCCCAAGTTCCAAATGGACTCCCAACAAGCTCATAACAATGTGCCTTATGGTATCCCATGCACTATTTGCCTTATGTTCAACTATTACAATATATTTTGCCCAAATACACATGTTCAAGAGTTGGCAACAATTAATCTATTTTGGTATCATCTAACGTTTCAATTAATGTTTTCAATGATGAAAACAGATGACCACATAACTTGAAAAAAATAAAGAACTTGAGGGGTGGCACAATTAATTGATACATTCAAGGCACATTATATCACATATATAATGTTAATATACTAAATCTAACTCATCAAAGCCTTTCAAACAACCCATGATTATTCAATTTTGATTAAATGTATTATATAGCCTTCTTCATCCATAGGCAATGGGTGTTAGTCTATTTTTGTAAACCATGTAAATATTTACTTTAGGCTATGCATTTTGTCAATTACACACAAGGGTTTGGGTAGGGTAACAACACTACATATGGATTGGAAGAAAACACACGCCCCTTCCCTATAGAGCACGCCTTTTGCATAAATGGAACTATATATTGAAAATGGTGATAATTTGTAGATACTTTGACCCAAAAAAATGATTGCAAAAGGTGGAAAAGTGTATGTTATTGACCATCAAATAAGTTGAACATGTTCATTTCATGAAACCCCAAACCCTAAACCTTAAGCCCTACCACCTACTCCATAACAAAGAAAAATCTAAGTGCATAAAAGTAAATGTGAGAATGTGGGGAGCAATGACATCCAAGTCCAATATAAATTCTTGAAGTAATATATTTCATAAAGCTCCAAAACCCTAAACCCTATCAAGCCCTAGCCCATAACAAAAAAAGATTGCACATACATAAAAGGATTGATGGGGAACATGGGGAGCGATGACATTTTGTTGGTCGTAATTATGGAATAAACCCATTTCATAAAGCCCCAAACCCTATCAAACCCTATCAAACCATAGCCCATAACAAAAAAAGTTGTAGCTACATAAAAGTAAAATATGGGAATGTGGGGCACAATGATATATAATTAGTACCACTCCTTGAACAAAAAACATTTCCTAAAGCCCCAAAACCTATCAAACCATAACAAATGACAAAGTTGCAAAAGTATATATTGGGAACATGGGAAGTAATGTCATGTAGATGCCATTGAATGTTGTCACTTGTTTCATGGAACCTCAAACAATGGACCACTTGCACGACACTTACTTAACATAAATCTATCTTGTTGTTTGAATGTCTTGCATTATTGAGCTTGTAATTATGATCAACTCCCTAATCAAACCAAAAAAGAGTTCTTTTAAGTTATGTTCAATCTAATAAGTATTTAACATTCTTGGGATATTGATTTTTTTTCAATACTAGGCAAGGTGATTATTACAAGATTTTGAAATTTGACTTACATGTAGGGTATCAAAAAAAAATTCAGATTTTTGGGACCAACCGGGTATCAATTTGTTTGAATGGCTACCACATTAAGACATTAATATTTTTTTGGTATGGATTAACAACTATCAAATATGCATAAGGGTTTGTTTTTGCAATAACCTACTTAGAGCTCGATTCAACATGATTTTACATATAGACCTTTATCTCATACTAAAAGCTTGGAGTGAATATGGTAACCATTAAAGGCCAAAAGGTGTTAAACCAAGTGATCGATCAATCTATGTCCTTCTATTAACCAAAGACAGATATCATCAAAAGCTAAGAGGGAACAACTTCACATAGAAATGAATGAACAAGATGGTATAAAGTTTCTAGGCAAAAGACAAAAAAAACAATTACCCCCAAATGGATGGAAGATTTACTAGTATAAGTTGTGATTAAATCCAATCAACCTTTGACAACCTACATAAAATACAATCAAATGAATTAGAGACGGATGAAAGTCCATGTCAGATAACTTTTGTAGGCACAACACCAAAATAGTTGAAATGGATTGTAACTAATCTGGTACACAACTGATTGTCATCATATTTTTTAGTGTGGAATTGCAAAAAATAGAAATTAGTTACAAATTATTGCATGCAACTATGTGGTAGTTATAATGACAAATTACAAATTTCTAAATTTCTTTTAGTGAGGCTAAAGATGGTTAATTAGAGCTACTCAAGGATTAATAAATTTAATTTCGGGTTGAAGAAAGGCCATATTGAGGCCTAATTTTGAGGTAATAAAAATAAATTGACCTTAAATAAAGGTGCTTCAAAGGTTAATTAAAGCATTAGGAAGCATATCAAAGGGTTAATCAAGATGAATTAAGGACTAAAATCAAAGGTTAATAAGACCTCAAATCAACCAAAAAAGTCTAATTAGAGGTTAATTGTGAACTAATTGGGGCTAATCAAGTGGAAAATAGGCACTAATCAAGCAAAAGCTAGCAAAACTTCATATTAATTCCCATCAAAGTGGACTGATGATAAGATATCAAAACAATTATAGATTGTGTAGATTATGCATTTGGAAACAAGTGAAGGAAAGGCCTAAACATCCCTTAAGTGGGAGTTTTCAAGGTTGGCTACAAGGCTTGGAGGTTTATTCCAACTTATGTCCAAACTATTCACTTGCCACCCATATAATGCATCCTTCAACTTTCATATCTATTTTACTATGTTCTAGATATTGTGCAGACCCATGAACATCCAACCACTAACACCAAAATTGAAAGCACATCATTTCTTACCTCAACAACCCATTTTAAATTTTATTGGAAACAAAAGGATGTTCAAATCTGGTAGGTAAAAAAAAACATGAATCAACAATATGCATCAAAGATGACCATTTGTGAATGGTTTGTTGTTGGTGACACTTGAAAAGCAAATTGACAACTTAATTTTTTGAATTTTATATTGTAAAAAATAAATAATAATAAATAAATTTTTTTTTAATAAAATGTTATTGTGAATATATCTTTTACATATCATAAAAATTTGGAATCAATCTATTTCAAACACTTTTAAGGCATTATAACCACCGGTTTTTAAAAAGATTAAAAAAAGTTGAATACGTTAATCAATTAACTAAATAATTACTTACCTTCCCTTGCCTCCCTACGTACCTACCTAATTAATAAACCTAATAATTAATGCCAACAATTAGAAAATTATTTATTTATTTACCTACCTACCTTATGTCTTAGGCCTAGGCTAGGCCATTTAACTTAACCACCCTAAGCTAGACTAAGCCACTTAAGTTAGGCCACCTAGCTTAACCACTTGGGTGAAAGCACACTAGGGGTGAGCCACTTTTTTTCAAAAAAGGTGATGTATAACAACCATTATAACACACAATAAGCTAAAATCTTGATGGCATCCCTTGGTTATCCTAAACACAAGTTAAGAAATTAAAAATTTGCACAATAACATTTTTGAACTCAATGTCCATTTTGAGTCAAAATTATTGTTCATCCAACAGTTAGATGAGGAGGATTGGATAAAATCCATGTACACAAAGTACATAACTTATAGTTTTTCAACACCCACAAGGCTTCATGTTTATGATGCATGAAACATTACCAAACAAAAGAAAATTGAAAACAAATACAATGCCCATCTATAAAATCTCCTCCTTTTTGATATGGTAGTGATTTTTTTTCCTAAAAACACTACTACATATTGTGCCTTTTTGCGAAGGGCCAAACAAAAAACCTCAAGGGTTTGCGAAGCAAAAACAACCTACCATATTTGCGATGCGTGTCGCATCGCACCATTTGGTGCACCAACCATCGCTAATTTATAATGTACATTAAATCATCGTAGCACTTTT
>Ga0116226_10001937_pt1 | contig 17955 bp, 15 predicted proteins | sample S1TSphfallax_FD_89692 | JGI IMG/M metagenome (GOLD analysis project Ga0116226, IMG submission 89692) | Host-associated microbial communities from peat moss isolated from Minnesota, USA - S1T2_Fa - Sphagnum fallax MG | ecosystem: Host-associated > Plants > Peat moss > Unclassified | place: USA... | reverse complement strand
GACCGGATGGAGCGCCCGCGACCATTCGCCTGATGGAGAATATCGGCGCCGAATGCGTCGTCTATTTCCAGGCGGGCGAGGAAACCCTGGTGACCTCGGTATCCTCGCCGAGCGTGGCGCATCTCGACATCGGCTCGCCCTTTCCTTTCGCGGTCAGCGCCGAGGGCCTGCTGGTCTATGACCGCGCAACCGGTGACCTTCTGGGCTGCGGGCAGGGACAAGCCAATGCCTGACATCCGCCTGACCCAGGTCTCGCGCGTCTTCGGTGCCTTCAAGGCGGTGGATGACATCACCACCGTCTTTCCCGAAGGCACGGTCACGTGTCTGCTTGGCCCCTCGGGCTGCGGCAAGACGACGCTCATGCGCATGATCGCGGGGCTCGAGACGCCGACCCATGGCAGCATCAAGTTCGGCGAGCGAGACGTGACGCAGCTGCCGCCCGGCAAGCGCGATGTGGCCATGGTGTTCCAGTACCCGGTCATGTACCGGACGTTGAACGTCATTGAGAATATCGAGCTGCCGCTGCGCCGCGACCGCTCGTTGTCAGCCGCCGAGATACGGCGCCGCGCCGATGAGGTTCTGGACGTGCTGCAGCTCACAGGCGAGCGCCGCCGCCGTATCGGTGACCTGGATATCGGCACGCGGCAGAGGGTGGCGGTGGGCCGGGCCATCGCCCGGCAATGCGACGTGATCCTGTTCGATGAGCCAACCACCAATGTGGAGGTGCATGCCAAGCTCGCGCTGATCCGCGCCTTCAAGGAGTTTCGCGCGCGCCTTCGCCAGACTGTCATCTACGTCACCCACGACCAGACCGAAGCGATGACGCTCGCCGACCAGATTGCGCTGATGCAGTCGGGGCGCATCTCCCAGTGCGCGCCGCCGCATGTGATGTATGACAGGCCCGAGAGCCGTTTCGGCGGCTGGTTTCTCGGCAATCCGGGCATGAATTTCCTCACCCCGCGCACCCGGGATGGCCGCCTGTTGCAGTTTGATGCGCTGCCCTGCGCGATCGCTGTGCCGGCAGATGCCGATGGCGAGTTGTCGCTCGGAATCCGGCCGGAGCACATCGATGTCCTGCATGAGCCGGCAGCGGATACCGTGCCGGCGCGCATCACGCGGTCCAGCATCACCATCGGCGGTCAGCATCTGCTAAGCCTCGCGGTGGGGGAGGCGAGGTTGAAGGCGAAGACCGCGCCGGGCGAGCCGCCCAAGGACGGGTCCACGGTGTTCATCCGCTGCCCGCTGGAGCACACCGTTCTGTTCAATGACGGGCTGAGGCTGCATGAGACGGTAGCCAGAGCCGGCTGAGGGAGGCGCGGTGCGATGACGACCGGGCGCATCTATGTCGCAGGGACCTGCGATACCAAAGGCGCGGAACTCGCCTATGTCCGGGACCTGATCGCCGAGCAGGGGCTCGCCGCCGTCGTGGTGGACGTCTCGACACGTCAGCACCAACAGCCTGCCGATGTCGCGGCCTCCGCAGTCGCGGCGTGCCATCCCGAAGGCCGCGACGCCGTTTTCACCGGGGATCGCGGGCGGTCCGTGGCTGCCATGGCTGTGGCGTTCGAGAGGTTCCTGCGGTCTCGTGACGATGTCGCCGGTATCATCGGTCTCGGGGGATCGGGCGGCACAGCGCTGATTTCCCCGGCCATGCGGGCGCTGCCAATCGGCCGGCCGAAACTCATGGTCTCGACGGTCGCGTCCAGCAACGTGGCGCCCTATGTCGGTTCCAGCGACATCGCGATGATGTATTCCGTCACCGATCTGGCCGGCCTCAACCGCATCTCGCGCATCGTGCTCGCCAACGCCGCGCATGCCATCGCCGGCATGGTGGCGACAGCGCCGCCAGTGGCGGTGGCCGACAAGCCCGCCCTCGGCATCACCATGTTCGGCGTCACCACGCCATGCGTGAACCGGCTGGTGGAGCTGCTCGAGCCCACTCATGATTGCCTCGTCTTCCACGCGACGGGCACCGGCGGCCAATCCATGGAGAAGCTTTCCGAGTCCGGGCTTCTGCAGGGTGTCATCGATGTGACGACAACCGAGGTCTGCGACCTGCTGATGGGCGGCGTCTTTCCCTGCACGGAAGACCGGTTCGGCGCGATCGCGCGCACCGGGCTGCCCTATGTCGGCTCCTGCGGTGCCCTCGACATGGTCAATTTCGGCGCCATCGAGACCGTGCCGGCGCACTACAAAGACCGGACGCTCTACGTTCATAATCCGCAGGTCACGCTGATGCGCACGACGGTGGAGGAGAATGCCCGCATGGGGCGCTGGATCGGCGAGCGGCTCAACCGGTGCGACGGGCTCGTCCGCTTCCTGCTGCCGGAGGGCGGGGTTTCGGTGCTCGACGCGCCCGGGATGCCCTTCCACGATCCCGCGGCCGACGCTGCCCTCTTCGCGGCGCTGGAGGAGACGGTTGTGCAGACCAAGCGCCGGCGGCTGATCCGTGCGCCCCATGCCATCAACGACCCGGCTTTCGCGGATGCGCTGCTGGCGGAGTATCGCGCGGTGCTGGAGGAGGCGTGAGATGCCACGGATGATGCGCGACGCGTTGATGGATCGGTTCCGCGCCATGGTGCAGGCGGGCCAGCCGATTCTGGGTGGCGGCGCAGGCACCGGCCTCTCGGCCAAGTGCGAGGAGGCGGGCGGCATCGACCTCATCGTCATCTACAATTCCGGCCGCTATCGGATGGCAGGGCGCGGTTCGCTTGCGGGCATGCTCGCCTACGGCAACGCAAACGAGATCGTGGTCGAGATGGCGCGGGAGGTCCTGCCGGTCGTGCGCCACACGCCGGTCCTGGCCGGCGTCAACGGCACCGATCCATTCTGCAACTTCGACTACTTCCTTGATCAGTTGAAGGCGCTCGGCTTTTCCGGCGTGCAGAATTTTCCGACTGTCGGACTGATCGACGGCACCTTCAGGGCCGGGCTGGAAGAAACCGGCATGGGCTATGGGCTGGAGGTGGAGATGATCCGCCTCGCCCACGCCAAGGACCTGCTCACCACGCCTTATGTCTTCAACCCGGAAGATGCGCGGGCAATGGCGGAGGCGGGCGCGGATATCCTCGTCGCGCATATGGGCCTGACGACCGGCGGCGCGATCGGTGCCACCACGGCGCTTTCGCTCGATGACTGTGTCGAGCGCATCAACGCAATCGGTGAAGCTGGGCGCCGCGTGCGAGGCGACATCATCCTGCTCTGCCACGGCGGGCCGATCGCCGAGCCGCATGACGCGCGGTATGTTCTGTCGCGTTGCCCGGACTGCCACGGCTTTTATGGGGCATCCAGCATGGAACGGCTGCCGAGCGAGGTGGCTCTCATCCAGCGGACCCGCGACTTCAAGCAAATAACCCGCGGAACAGCGGGGTAGGGAGGACAGCATGGGACGAGCATACGCGACGGCGATCATCGAAGCGCCGGTCGAGGCTGTTTGGGCAACGATCCGGGATTTTTCGTCACTCGCCGCTTGGCATCCTGCCGTCTCGCACAGCGAGATCGAGGGCGGCGGCGATCCGGATGTGGTCGGCTGCATCCGGGTGCTGACGTTGGACGGAGGGGCCAGCGCGCGGGAGCGCCTGCTGATGCTCGACGACAGCCGCTACACCTTCTCCTACAATTTCGAGACACCAGCGTTCCCGATAGAGAATTATATCGCGACTGTGGAACTCATCCCCGTCACCAACGGGGACCATACGCTGGCGATTTGGACCGGGACATTCGACGAGCGACCCGAGGATAAAGGGGTCTACGAAGCGCTGATTTCCAACGCTGTCTTCGCGACCGGCTGGGCGGCCCTCGCCGAGCGACTCAAAGGCGCCTTGGCTCCGGCTGACGCTGATCCGCGCTGGCAGGGCCTCCGTCCGGCGAAAGTGTTCTGCTCGTCAGTCATTGCTGCTTCTGCTGACCGGGTGTGGGCGGTGATGCGAGACTTCGCGGGCATGAGCGACTGGCATCCGGACATTTCGGACATGGCGATGATCGGCGGTGTTCGATCCGACAAGGTCTCCGGCGTCAGGGGATTCCGCTTCGGCGAGGGGGTGCTGGAGGAACAGTTGACGCAGCTTTCGGATCCTGACCGGAGCTTTCGGTACAAGATCAACCGGAGTGGCCTTTCCTGGCTAAACTATCACTCAGGCGTACGACTGTATGAGGTGACAGGGCAAGATTGGTGCTGCGGTGTTTGGACGGCGGATTGGGTCGCGGCGCCACAAGATGATCTCAGACTGATACCGTTTGTCCACAACGAGGTCTTTCAGCGGGCGTTCGACACGCTGGCTGCGAAGCTTTCGGATAATGCACTGGTGTGAGTAACGGGCGTCGGCGGAGCGTAGCCCCGAACCTTCATGGTGGGGGCAGTCGCCTAGTCCGAAAAAAGTCCCAAACTACTTGGGCGGTGTCGATGTCCCTATTTCTTGCGCCTGAAGCCGCCCAGTCTCCTGGTTCGGGAGGTGCTTTCGAAGGCACGCTGTGACCTGACCCGTCGACGCGATAGAAAAAAACATCGGCATCGTTTAGGCATTCCGTGAACTCGATAAGAGAGACCGTCGAGTTTATCGTATCATCGAGATGCGGAAGGGGCTGTTCGGTTCGAAGCTTGCATCCATTACGGTTCTTGAAAAACCATACTGTGTCGGGGACGGAGGCATTCTGATCACTTCCGGTGTATGCAACAATCGGATCCGTCGTGCTCGCCAGAAGCATAACGGGAATAGGTCGGGTATCCTTACAGTGCTTTAGCGTCACCAGCCGAGCTGTGGCTAGGATGATGGCGACAGCCGTTACGACATTGCCGAGTTCACAGGTGAGGCGAGCCGCCATGTAGCCACCGGCCGATATGCCTGCAACGTAAATGCGCTGTGGGTCACCATTGTCGTGCTCGACGAGCACGTTGATGAGCGCCCTCACGAAGGCAACATCGTCAGCGGGAGCTGGAGCGAGCCCGAATAACCTCCGGAGGAACTCTCGCCGGCTATTCGGCCTCTCGGCAGGAGCGTTCCATTTTCCATCCACGCCTTGAGGCCGAACAAGAAGGGCTGGTTCCATATTGGGCAGGGTGTCGAAGGGCAAGGCAAAGCGAAGGGGCTCGGGCTTGGTGACGTCCCCGAATAGGCCATGCAAGTAGATAATTATCGGCAGCCGACCATGCGCTGTGTTCGTCTGAAATCGCTCGAGAGCATAGATCCGTTGCTGCCCATTTATGCTGAGTTCTTCGATCGATTGTGCAGGCCGGTCGACGGACTGCGCAACCGCAATCGGGCTGGTACCCGCGAGCAGACTGGCAGCAAGCGCTAACCGGACGTAATACATCATCATGCCGTAGACAGACGAAAGTAGTTATTCATCCGCAGTCTACGCGCACTACCGGGTTGAATGCCATCCGGCATTCGGAGATGGTGCCGTTGTGAAGCCAAGGACCCGGCCGATGTCATCGCCGTCCTCAAGCCTATCACACGTTGGACGCCGCGCAGCAGCGAAAACGCACGAAGAACGAGGACGCAGCGCCCCGTGATGCCGTCAGGTCGATGATAAGATCTGTCTCAACCGGGATCCGGCCTGGATGAGATGGCTCCGCATAGCCTCCGCCGCCGCGGGCGCATCGTGGCGTTCGATGGCATCGGCAATGGCAAGATGCTCCTCGATTGTGCGGCCCTTGGTCTCGGGGATGTAGTAGGTCTTCGGATACCAGATCCGCACCATGGATTGGATCGTCGCGCCGATGTTCTCGAAGATCGGATTGCGGGCCGCCTGCGCGATCGCCAGGTGGAACCGCGTGTCGCTTTCCATGAAGGCCTCGTGATCCGTCCCGCTGGCCCGCATGTCCATGAGTGAAGCCCTCAACTGATCGCGGGTCTCCGCGCCGCCGTCTTCCGCGGCACGGCGTGTGCACTCGACCTCGACCAGCACGCGGACATCGACCAGGTCGTCGAGGTTGCGCTCCCCCAGCAACAGGCCCCAGCGAAAGGCGCCCGATAGAAGTTCTGAGGTCGCCTCGCGCACGAAGGAGCCCTCGCCGGCCCGCGCCTCCAGCACGCCCAGCACGGCGAGGCTCTTCACCGCCTCCCGAATGGTTGAGCGGCCGACCTGAAAGCGCAGGGCAAGCTCCTTCTCGCTCGGGATCATGTCTCCGGGCTTCCAGGCGCCCTTCATGATGAGGTCGGTCAGCGCCTTGACGATCTCCTGCGGGAGGGTGGCGCGGGCGATCGGGCGGATTAGGGCGGCAGAGTCTGTCATGGGATCCATCTACACGCTGGTCGAGTCGTCGAGAATGCTGGGCGCGGCCCTTGGCTTCGGCTTTCTTCGTGACAGCCCGCATCTTGACAGACCCGGCTCACCGGCGATATTCATAATATCAGACATTAAGAATAAGCAAAAACGTTGGTGTCTGGCATGATCAAGCAGGCTTTGGATCGTCGTGCTGCGCAGCATAATCCCATACAGGTGGGATTTGTGGGCGCGGGCCGCATGGGTACGGGCGCGATCAGTCAGATCGGGCTCATGAAGGGTATCCGCACGGCGGTCATCGCCGATGTCCAAACCGAACGGGTGGTGCGCGCTTTCGAACTGTGCGGACATCGCAGGGAAGACGTCGTCGTCACGGACCGCAGGTCGGTCGCGGCCGACGCTATTCGCGCCCACCGTCCGGTCGCCACGCAGGATTCCGACATGCTGGTGGACCTCGACATCGATGCCATTGTCGAGTCGACCGGCAGCCCGGAGGTCGGTGCGAAAGTCGCGCTGCGGGCAATTCTGGCGCGCAAGCACATCATCATGCTGAACGTGGAGACGGATGTCGTCGTCGGGCCGATCCTGCATCGCATGGCGCAGGCGGCGGGCGTCGTCTACACGGTCTCATCCGGTGACGAGCCGGGTCTGATTGCCGAATACTATGATCGTTACGCGGCCTTGGGATTCGAGATCGTCGCGGTGGGCAAGGCGCCGTCCAGCATCGGGCTGTTCGATCGCTATGCGACACCCGATAGCGTGGCCGAAGATGCGCGGCGGCTGGGCGTGAACCCGCATTTCCTGGTGACGTTCCGGGATGCCACGAAGACCATGATCGAGATGGCCTGTATCTCGAACTATACCGGCCTTGTGCCGGATATTCGCGGCATGCATGGGCCGGTTGCGGGCGTCAACGAGGTGCCGAAGCTGTTCCGGCCGAAGAGCGAAGGCGGCCTGCTCAATCGGCGCGGCGTCGTCGACTATGCGCGTCCGCTGAAGCATCCCGACGGCTCGATTGATTTCGACCGCAGCGTGACCCCCGGGGTCTTCCTTTGCGTCTACACCGACCACAAGCAGATCCAGGAGGATCTGAAATACCTCGATGTCACGGGGTCGGATGGCTACTACAACATGTACACGCCCTATCATCTCGTCACCAACGAGATCCCGCTCTCGATCGTCGCCGCCGTCGAATTCGGCCACCCGACCATCGTGCCGAAGCTCGGCCTGGTGACTGAGGTTTTCGGCGCCGCCAAGCGCCCGTTGAAGGCGGGCGAGGTGATCGACGGCGCGGGCGGATCGACGGTCTATGCCCTGAACGATCTCTACGCGACGACCCAGGCCGAGAACGTCGTGCCGCTGGGCTTGCTGACGGGTGCGAAGCTTCTGTGCGACGCACAGACCGATGCCGCGATCACCTATGACATGGTCGAGATCGTGACGGGTTCGACGCTGTATCATCTGCGTGCGATGCAGGATTCAGGCGCTGCAGGGTCCTTCGGGCTCACGTCGCAACCTGAGCCCTCGCGTGATCTGCGGCGGGTGACGCATCTGGCAGGCTGACGGCGCGGAGGGCCCGCGCGTGACGTGACAAGACTGCCCGGCGATGAGGCGGTCGGCAACAACAGGGAGAGAGATTGGGATGACAAGGAAATCGTCTTTGCGCGGTCTTTTGGGTGGGGTGATGCTGGTCGGCGGTCTCGCCATCGGCGGCCATGCGATGGCGCAGGGCACCGTGCGCTCCGAGCCTTACCCCGCCTGGCCTGATCCGGTTATCCAGCCGACCCTCTCGGTCGATCAGGCGAAGGCGATCGTTGCCGAGCGCACCCAGCCGCAGACCCAATGGACCGGGCCGACAACCGGGCCGGAGGCGCCCAAAGGAAGCTTCACCATCGCCTATGTGTCGCCTGATCAATCCTACACCCCTTACGTACAATGGGGGAAAGGCATTGCCGAGGCGGCGGACGCGCTGGGCTGGAAGATGATCACCTTTGACGGGCAGGGAACTGTCAGCGGCACCTTGGCCGCCATCCAGCAGGCCCGCGCCGCCACTCCCGCGGCCATTATCACCCCCGCCGATGCAAATGCCCTGCAGAAGCCCATCCAGGACGCCGTGGCCCACCACATCCCGGTCATCGGCATCCATGCCACGGCCTTCCCGGGACCCAGCCCGCAGCTTGGCCTCTACATGAACATCGTCTCGAACCCGGCCGAGATCGGCCAGACGGAAGCGGCCTATGTCATTGCGATGTCGAACGGCACCGCCCACGACATCCATATGGTCGATGACAGCTACGCCATCGCCCGCTTCAAGGCGAAGGCGACGGTCACGCCCATCGCAAATTGCTCCGGCTGCAAGATGCTGGAGACGGTCAACATGCCATTGGCCGAGGCCTCCACGCGCATGACTCCGGTGATCTCGGGTCTGCTCGCCCGCTACGGCACCAGTTGGTGGATGACCACGTGCTGCGACGGCTACTACACCAACGCCGCTGCCGCCCTGCGCGCCTCTGGCGCCTCTCCCGACAACATCAAGCTCGTGGGCGCCGATGCGCCGCCATCGGCCTATGACATGATCCGTCGCGGCGGCTTCGAGGTTGCGAGCGTGCCGGAACCCAGCTCCCTCTTCGGCTATGAGGCTGTGGATGCCGTGGTGCGTGCCATGGCAGGGCAGCCGCCCGCGCATTTCCTTCAGCCGACCTTCCTGATCGTCAAGGCCAATGTCGACAGCGAAGGGGGATCGAGCAACCAGTTCGTGCCAAGCAACAACTTCGCCTGCCATTACGAGAACATCTGGAAGGGGACGAAGACATCCTGTTGATCGCCCCGGTGCGAATCTGAGAATTCTCAATGGCGTCCATCGCGCCCCCAGCCGTCGCCATTGCGGGATTGAGCAAATCCTTCCTAAGCACGCGTGCCCTTGACCGCGTGGATCTCACCATTCGACGCGGTGAGATTCACGCGCTGGTGGGTGAGAACGGTGCCGGCAAGTCCACGCTCATCAAGGTTCTGGCAGGTCTGGTCCTGCCAGACGCGGGAGAAATCCGCATTCATGGCAAAGTGGTGGAACCGCATCCTGACACGGTGCCCATAGCCTTCGTGCATCAGGATATTGGCCTGGTGGATGACCTGAGCATCGGCGAGAACGTGGCGCTCATTACCGGCTATCCGCGTAGCTGGGGCATGATCAAGTGGAAGAAGGTCTGGGCGCAGACGCAACAGACGTATGCCGCGATGGGCGTGGAGCCGCCGGACCCGCGCGCGCCCGTCGGCACGCTGAGCGCCGCGAGCAAGGCCGTACTCGGCATCGTCCGTGCCTTGTCCCGGAAGGTCGATATCGTTGTGCTGGATGAGCCGACGGCCTCGCTGCCCGGTCCGGATGCGCAGCATCTGTTCGAGGTCCTTAAGCGCTTGCGGGCGGCGGGCACCAGCATCCTCTATGTCAGCCATCGGCTCAACGAGCTTTTCGGTCTCGTCGACTCTGTCACGGTGTTTCGTGACGGGCGGCACGTGAGTTCACGGCCCATCGGTGAGCTGACGCCGGATGATATCGTGCGGGACATGCTGGGGCGCGAGCTGGAATTGCACAAGGATGCCGTCGCAATCGGCGCCGTCGCCAAGCCCCTGCTGGAGGTCACCGGCCTTTGCGTCGGCGACCAGGGACCTGTGAGCTTCTCCATCGCCTCCGGAGAAATCCTTGGCCTCATTGGGCTGCGCGGCGCGGGCTATGAGGCCATCGGGCGCGCGCTCTTCGGTCTGTCACGCCAGAGCGCCGGAACCGTGCGTCTGGCCGGGGTGGAGGTGGAGCCCGGCCTGTCGATCTCCGATCGCATTGCGCGCGGCATCGCGCTGCTCGCGGGTGACAGGCTGCGGGAAAGCGCGTTGACCGGCATGTCCCTGCGCGAGAACCTTTTTCCCAACCCACCCGGGGATCACGGCAGCCTGTTCAAGCCTGTTGACCGGCCGCGGGAGGCGCGCGAGACCAACGCCATCCTGGACCGCTTCGACGTGCGACCGCGCAACGGCGCGGCGCTCATCGACTGGCTCAGCGGCGGCAACCAGCAAAAGATCTTCGTCGGTCGTTGGCTCGCCACAGGGGCGAAGGTCTACATCATGGAAGAGCCTACGGCGGGCGTCGATATCGGGGCGAAGGCCGTCATCCACCGGATTCTCAAGGGCCTCGCGGCGGATGGCGCGGCGATCCTGGTCGTGTCGTCGGACTTCGAGGAGGTCGCGTCGCTCTGCGAGCGCGCCTTGATCATCGGGCGCGGCGCCATCACGGGCGAACTGGCCGGTGCGTCCCTCACTCTCGACGGATTGATCGCGCGGTCGTCGCTGAGCGCACCGGCACGGGAAGAGGTGCACTAGGATGTTAGACCGCAAGCTGTCGGACCCGGCGCTGAACGAGGGAGGCGCCCGCGCGATCACGGTGCCGTCCCGCTCGGCTGTGCACATCCTGTCGAATATCGTCGCGGTCTACGGCCTTCTGGTTGTCTTCATACTGGTCCTCATCATTTTCGGGGCCCTGCGGCCGCGGAGCTTCCTGAGCGTCAGCAACGTCAATTCGATCATGGTCAGCCAATCGGTCACCGCCATGCTCGCCCTGGCGGAAATGCTGCCCTTGGCCACGAAGCAGTTCGACCTCTCGGTGGGCTATCATCTCGGCATGGCGCAGATGCTGATCATCGGGCTCCAGGTGCAGCAGGGCCTGTCCTGGCCGGTTGCCAGCGCCATGATCCTGATGCTGTCGGTGCTGGTTGGTTTCCTGAACGGCGCCCTTGTCACCTGGCTCAAGATCGATTCCTTCATCGCGACCATGGGCGTCGGCACGCTGCTCTACGGCATAAGCAATTGGTACAGCAACGGCGAGCAGATCGTCGGTATGTCGCTCTCCGACAGCTTCACCAACATGACCGGCATCGTTCACGGCCTGCCGCTTCCGGCGCTCTATGTCGGGGTCCTCGCCATCATCCTTTGGGTCGTGATGGAGCGGCTGCCCGTCGGGCGGCATCTCTATGTCATCGGATCCAATGTCAGGGCCGCAGAGCTGACGGGCATTCGGGTCTCCAACCACATCATGGGCGCCTTCGTCGCCTCCGGCTTCATCAGCGGTATTGCCGGCATCGTGCTGGGAAGCATTCTGCAAACGGGCACGCCGAGCGTCGGACCGGAATATCTGTTGCCGGCCTTTGCCGCGACACTGCTGGGCGCCACCTCCATTCGGCCGGGCCGGGTGAATGTCATCGGCACACTCCTTTCGGTGCTCGTGCTGGCATTCTCGTTCTCGGGAGTTCAGCAGCTCGGCGCGCCCTTCTTCGTTCAATATTTCTTCAACGGCGGCATTCTGATTGTGGCCGTCGGACTATCCGTCTACGCGGCGCGGCGGCGCCAGCGTGCGGCAACGACGCCGAAGAACCCGTGACCCGACAGGCCGCCGCCGCAATCCCCTGTCAGGACTGAGCGCATGACCCAGATTGCTTTGATTGGCGCCGGTGTTGTCGGGTCATCCTGGGCTCTGGTCTTCGCGCGAGCCGGCCAGAGGGCGACGGTCTATGATCCGGATGCCGGGTCCCTGGCGCGCGTCATTGATTTCATCCGTGCCTCGCTGAATGGCCATCCGGAGACGGACGCGATCCTCGGGCGCGTTACGATGACGAGTTGTCTGGAAGAGGCACTGCGTGGTGCCGGTTACGTGCAGGAGAGCGCACCGGAGCGGCTTGAGATCAAGCAGCCTCTGTATCGGGAGCTTGATCGGCTCGCGTCGCCCGATGCCATTCTGGCGAGTTCGACATCGGGCTTCCCTGCCTCCTCCTTCACCGGGCCGCTGGCGCATCGGGAGCGTTGCCTTGTCGTCCATCCCATCAACCCGCCTCATCTGATTCCGCTGGTCGAGATCGTGCCCGCGCCATGGACCGCGCCCGAGGTGGTGACCCGTGCCGCCGCGTTGATGCGGGCGGTGGGGCAGTCGCCCGTCATGCTGAAACGCGAAATCCCGGGCTTCCTGGTCAACCGTCTGCAAAGCGCCATCCTGGGCGAGGCGTTTCGTCTGATCGAGGATGGTATTTGTGACGCGGATGATGTCGACCGCGCCGTTTCCGATGGCCTTGGCCGCCGCTGGGCTTTCCTTGGCCCTTTCGAGACGATCGATCTCAACGCCCAGGGTGGCATCGCCGACTACTGTCAGAAGCTGGGGCCGATGTATCTCGATCTCGCCAAGGATCAGGCCGATCCGCGGCCATGGACCGCGGAGCTGGTCTCGACGATCGAGCAGCAGTTGCGGACGCGAACCCCGGCGGATACGCTTGGCGATCGGCGGGTCTGGCGTGATGTGCAGCTCGCCCGTCTGGATGCGATCAAGCGGTCTACCGAGTAGGCAATTGGCGTCTCAGGCGGGCGCTGCCTGCGCCGTCTTTTGCCGGCCGCGCCATTGCGCGGGACCGAGGGTGTGGATTGATGATCCGCCCGGATCGACCGCGACGATCACGGGCATATCCTCCACAACGAATTCATGGATAGCCTCCATCCCGAGATCCGCGAAGGCAATGACGCGCGCCTGCTTGATCGCCTTGGAGATGAGGAAGGCCGCGCCGCCAATGGCGATCAGGTAGGCTGCTTTATGGCGGGCGATGGATGCAATCGTCTCCGGCCCGCGTTCCGCCTTGCCGAGCATCGCCAGCAGCCCGAGGTCGAGCATCATCTCCGTAAACCCGTCCATGCGGGTGGCTGTGGTCGGGCCGGCGGGTCCGATCACCTCATGGCCTACGGCATCAACCGGACCGACGTAGTAGATCACGCGATCCTTGAAGCTGACGGGTAGCGCTTCGCCCCGCGCCATCATCTGCGCGATGCGGCGATGGGCGGCATCACGCCCGGTCAGCATATGGCCGGACAGCAGCAAGGTCTCGCCCGGCTTCCAGCTTGCCATGTCATCGCGGGTCAGGCTGTCGAGGTTGATGCGCCGAGCGCTGCGGCCAGACCGCCCGAGCGCGATCTCCGGCCAATCGGCCAGGTTCGGCGGGTCGAGCCGCGCCGGTCCGCTGCCGTCCAGTTCGATGCGAACGTGCCGGTTAGCCGCGCATTGCGGAATGAGGGCGACGGGCAGTGAGGCCGCATGCGTTGGATAGGTCGCGATCTTCACGTCGACGACCGTCGTGAGACCGCCGAGCCCCTGGGCGCCGATGCCAAGCGCGTTGATCCGGTCATAGAGTTCGATGCGCATCGCCTCCTCGCGGGTCGCCGGCCCGCGCGCGAGGAGGTCGGTCATGTCGATCGGCTCCATCAGCGCTTCCTTGGCGAGCAGCATCGCCTTTTCGGCACTGCCGCCGACGCCGAGCGCCAGCAGCCCGGGCGGGCACCAGCCTGCGCCGAGGGAGGCAACCGTCTCGACCACCCAATCGATAACCGATGCGCCGGGGTTAAGGACCGCGAAGCGGGCTTTGTTTTCCGAGCCGAAACCCTTGGCGGAAAGCGTCAGTTGCAGCGTTGATCCATGAACGAGCTCGACATGCAGGACGGCGGGCGCGTTGTCCGTCGTATTCGGCCTGTCGAAGAGCGGATCGGCGACGATGGAAGGCCGCAGCGGATTCTGCGCACTCCTATAGGCGAGCCGCACGCCCTCGTTGACGAGATCGGCGAGTGGCCGATCGGAGGCGATCCGCGCATCCTGCCCAAGCTTGGCGAAGACCACGACCATGCCGGTATCCTGGCACATCGGTCGGTGGCCGAGTGCCGCCATCCGCGCATTGACCAGGATCTGGGCGATTGCGTCTTTCGCCGCGGGACTCTCCTCCGTCTCGTACGCAGCCGAAAGGTGACGGATGTAGTCGGCCGGATGAAAATAGGAGATGAACTGCAGGGCATCGCGGACGCTGCTGATGATGTCGCCTTCCGCGATCTCGACCGCTCGGCATCTCTTGGCGTCGACCGACATAAGTCCTCCCTTGGCAGCGCTTCAGAACGAACGGGGCAGACCGAGCACGTGTTCGGCCACATAGGAGAGAATGAGATTGGTTGAAATCGGGGCGACCTGATAGAGGCGCGTCTCACGAAACTTCCGTTCTATGTCATATTCGTTCGCGAATCCGAAGCCGCCGTGGGTCTGGATGCAGGCATTGCCCGCCTCCCAGGACGCTTTGGCGGCCAGATATTTGGCCATGTTCGCCTCCGCACCACAGGGCTGGCCGGCGTCGAAGAGTGCGCAGGCCTTGTAGCGCATGAGGTCGGCGGCCCGGAGCTCGATATAGGTCTCTGCCAATGGAAACTGCACGCCCTGGTTTTTCCCGATCGGGCGATCGAAGACGATCCGGTCCTTCGCATAGGCGACAGCGCGGTCGATAAACCAGTAGCCGTCGCCGATACATTCCGCCGCGATCAGGGTGCGCTCCGCATTGAGGCCGTCGAGTATGTAGCGGAACCCGTGTCCCTCTTCGCCGATCAGATTCTCTTCGGGGATTTCCAGGCCCGACAGGAAGACCTCGTTCGTTTCGTGATTGACCATATTGGCGATCGGCCGGACCTCCATGCCTTGCCCGATGGCGGCGTGCAGATCGACCAGGAAAACCGACAGTCCCTGCGATCGTTTCGTGACCTGTTCGATCGGCGTCGTGCGCGCCAGCAGGATCATCAAATCCGAATGCTGGACGCGGCTTGTCCACACTTTTTGCCCGTCGACGACATAGCGGTCGCCGCGCTTCACCGCGCGCGTCTTGAGCTTGGTCGTATCCGTGCCCGTGCTCGGCTCCGTCACCGCCATCGATTGCAGGCGCACCTCGCCCGAAGCGATCCGCGGCAGGTATTTCTGCTTCTGCGCTTCCGATCCGTGGCGCAGGAGGGTGCCCATATTATACATCTGGCCGTGGCAGGCGCCTGAATTGCCGCCACAGCGGTTGATCTCCTCCATGATGACGGACGCCTCGGTCAAGCCGAGGCCCGCGCCGCCATATTGCTCGGGGATCATGGCGGCGAGCCAGCCCGCTCTGGTCAGGGCATCGACGAAGGCCTCCGGATAGCCGCGCGCCTGATCGATCTCGCGGAAATAGGCGTCCGGAAATCCTTCGCAGAGCGCGCGGACTGCCTCCCGGATGTCGGCGTGATCCTGCTCGAAGCCGGTCTCGGTCATGCTCTGCCCCCGTCTGCTGCGCAGAGGCGCGCTGCGCGGATCAGGTGTCGCCCCTGCTCCTCAACCTGAAAAGAACAGTGTTGAACTAGCAGGCATAAGGGCAAATTATGGCTCAAAACAAAGGGAGACGTCATGGATCTCCGGCAGCTGCGATACTTCGTCTCGATCGTCGATCATGCCTCGCTGTCCAAGGCGGCGGAACGGCTGCATGTCGCGCAGCCGGCGCTCAGCCAGCATGTCCGCCATCTCGAGGAGGAACTGCGCGTCAAGCTGCTGATCCGCGGCGCCCGCGGCGTGACGACGACCGAGCCGGGGCGGCGGCTGCACCACCATGCGAGACACCTTCTGGCGCAGCTCGACGCGTTGCCGGACCTTGTGCGCGCGGGGGACGATGATCCCGTGGGGGAGGTGCGGCTCGGCATGTCCGGGACTGTGAGCGAGCTGGTCACCGTGCCGCTGATCGAGGATGCCTGCCTGCGTTACCCTGGCGTGCGGATCCGCCCTGTTGAAGCCATGAGCGGCTATGTTCTGGAGTGGCTACGGCGCGGCGAGATCGACGCCGCCATCGTCTACGGCACGACGGATCCCGTCGGCGTGACAACCCATCATGTGCTCACGGAGGAGCTTTGCCTGTTTGGCCGCACGGGCAGCCAGCCGCCGGGGGTCGCTCCGGATACGACCATTGCGCTCGCGCATGTGCTGAAGCTCGATCTCATCACGCCGGGCGGCGGCCACGGCTTGCGCGATCTGGTCGATGCTGCGGCTGCGAGCATCAGGGGCTCCGTGAAGCCCGCATTCGAAATCGACTCGTACAGCCAGATCAAGGCGCTGTCCGCGAAGGGATTCGGTTATGGAATCCTACCGGAGATGGCGGTGGCGCGCGAGGCCCGCGAGCACTTCCTGAGTGTCTGGCATATCGTGGACCCTGTCATAAAGCGGAAGATTTTCATTGCCTACCGGCCGGATCTGCAGCTTTCGGCAGCGACGGCGGCCGTCGTGCGGCTGAGCCACCAGGTCATCCGCCGGCTCGTCCATAAGGCCGTATGGATCGCGACGCTCCCCGAGGACAGCCCGAGCGATAGCCTCACCTTATAGCTCCGATGCGTAATCAGTCTTTGACGCTCCGCCGCCGATGCCGTTCCCTCGCGTCAAAACATAAGAAGAAGGAGGCCGTTGTGGATATCCGCGCTGCCGTTCTCCACAGATCGCCAGTTGCCGCCCCATACGCCGAATCTCTGCCTCTCACGATCGAAACACTGGCCCTGGCCCCGCCGGGTGACGGCGAGATCCTGGTGGAGATCAAGGCGGCCGGGCTGTGTCACTCCGATCTCTCCGTCATCAACGGTGACCGGCCAAGGCCCACGCCGATGGCCCTCGGCCACGAGGCGGCGGGCATCGTGCGGGAGATCGGTCGGGGCGTGCAGGGTCTGGCGCCCGGCGATCACGTGGTCCTCGTCTTCGTGCCGTCCTGCGGCAGCTGCCTGAGTTGCGCCGAGGGGCGGCCCGCCCTTTGCGAGCCCGGCAACGCCGCCAATGGCCGCGGCGAGATGCTGGGCGGCGGGCGCCGCCTGTCGCTGAAGGCGGAACCGGTCAATCACCACGTCGGCGTCTCGGCTTTTGCCACGCATGCCGTCGTCTCCCAGCATTCGGCGGTGAAGGTCGATCCGGCTCTGCCGCTGGAGATCGCGGCCGTCTTCGGCTGTGCCGTGCTCACGGGGATGGGCGCGGTCGTCAACACCGCCGGGATCAAGGCGGGGCAGACCGTCGCCGTGGTCGGCCTCGGCGGCGTGGGGCTCAGCGCCGTGCTGGGCGCCGCCGCCGCTGGCGCGGCGCGCATCCTCGCGGTCGACCTCTCCGACGAGAAGCTGGCCTTCGCCCGCGAGCTGGGTGCGACCGACACCGTCAATGCCGGCGATCCGGCGGCGGTGGAGGCGGTGCGGTCGTCACTCGGCGGCGTTGATTACGCCTTCGAGATGGCGGGCTCCGTGCGCGCTCTGGAGACCGCCTTCCTGTTGACGAAGCGCGGTGGCAGCACGATTACGGCGGGGCTCGCCAACCCCGCCCATACCTTTGCGGTTTCGCCCACAAAACTTGTGGCGGAGGAGCGGGTGCTGCGCGGAAGCTATGTCGGCAGTTGCATCCCGAACCGCGATATCCCACGCTACATCGGCCTTTATCAGCGCGGCAAACTCCCGGTCGACAAGCTGCTGACCAGCCACAGCGGGCTGGACGGCATCAACGCCGCCTTCGACGCGCTGGCCCAGGCGAAGACGGTTCGGCATGTCATCACCTTCTAGCGCCGGGGGAATCGTATCATGACGGATTTCGATTCCAGGATGGCGGGCTCGATCCTGACGGCCGACATTCCGCCCGATGCGGTGCCGTTCGGTGGCGGATCGGGCGGCGAGCAGGATAGCGCGACCCTCGCCTATGTCCTGGCTGTGCGTCCGGCTTTCGAGATGCTGAAGCATGCCGCGTCTCAGCTCGCCGCGTTCTTCATTCTGGCGGTTACAGGTAGCGAGGCGGCGGGACCGCATCATCCGTTGCTTGCCGAAGCGCGCAACGCCCTCCAGGAAGCAACGGATGGCGTCCGCACCTGCCCGCATGTGACG
>Ga0116226_10001935_pt1 | contig 17965 bp, 14 predicted proteins | sample S1TSphfallax_FD_89692 | JGI IMG/M metagenome (GOLD analysis project Ga0116226, IMG submission 89692) | Host-associated microbial communities from peat moss isolated from Minnesota, USA - S1T2_Fa - Sphagnum fallax MG | ecosystem: Host-associated > Plants > Peat moss > Unclassified | place: USA... | reverse complement strand
TAATGTCTGAATCGCCCTCTAAATCATTGAATGAGAGACTGATTCAGCTAATAGATTTAATCGCGGAGCGATTCAATCTATTAGCATCAGGCTCTAGAGCGCGATGACATTAGATTGACGCGAGTCCGCGTTAATCTAATGTCTGAATCGCCCTCTAAACCATTGAATGAGAGACTGCCCCCTCGCGGCATACCTCACTCAATTGCATGCGTGCAGCGATCCCTTATCGCGATCGACAATGAGCGAGAGATCTCACGGATTGAGGGCCTTGCAATCGAAAATTGGCTCCGACGCGCGTGAATTATAAGAATGAAACGGGTTGCGGCGGCTTAACCAGCTCAGGCGCACCGATTTCACCACCCCGAGATCTTGGTCGGGCGCGGCGGTGCCGGTTTCACCGTTGCTGAGGTTCCCGCCAGCCATTTACCCGGCAATTCCCCGTCGCCCGGCCCAAGCGCCCGCTGCACCAGCACCGAGTCGCTCCAATGGCCGAATTTGAAGCCGACCGAGGGCAACAGTCCGACCTGGCGGAAACCGCACATTTCATGCAGCTTGAGTGACGCCTGATTGGCGCTGTCGATATAGCCGATCAATTGGCGATAGCCGGCGGCGGCGCAGGCCTCGACCAGGGCAGGCAGCAGGATGCGGCCGATCCCCGATTTGAGAAAGCCGGGATGGACATAGATCGAATGTTTGAGGGTGAACCGATAGGCCGGACGCTTGCGGAAGGGCACAGCATAGGCATAGCCGGCCAGCGTGCCGCCGCATTCGGCGACCAGATGGGGCAGCTTGCGGCTCTTCATGTTTTTGCGGCGCTGTTTGAGGTCGTTGGCGTCGAGCGGTTCGGATGAAAAATCGCCGAGATCGCCGACGCCATGCTCGATGTGATGTTGGTAGATCGCCAGCATCATCGCGACGTCCTCATCGGTCGAGGGTCGCACGGTGATCGCCGGCAGGGTCTCACCCATCGCGTTCACTCGCGAGCCACATAAGTGAAGAAGCGGGTCTGGCCATTTTCATCTTTTTCCCGGTAGAGCCCCTGGATCTCATTGTCAAAACCGGGGAATAAATTGGCGCCTTTTTCGAACATTTTCAGATAATCCAGCATCGGTTTGGCGCGCTCGCCCAATCGCTCGCCGGGGATGATGGTGGCGATACCGGGCGGATAGACGAGGAAAAGCGTGGTGGCGATCCGCCCCTCGATCTCGGACAGCGGCAGATAATCGACATTGTTGCGCACCATTTCGCGCACCGCGTCATGCGGCGCCATCACCGCCTCGGGCAGATGATCGGGCCGGAAGATCTGCCGCTGCAATTGGCTGACATTGGCGTCCTTGTAGAAATTATGCATGTCCTGGCAAAGGTCGCGTACCCGCAGACTTCGATAGCGCTGCGGCCGGCGATTGACGAATTCAGGGATCACGTCCTCCAGCAGGGCATTATCGTCATGCAACCGCTTGAAGGCCACCAGACCGCTCAGCAGATTGCCCGCCTTGGCCGATTCCACCCCTGGGGTCAGGAGGAACAGGATTGAATTGAGATCGTTCTTCTCGGGAACGATCTGGTTCTCGCGCAGATATTGCGCCAGCACGGCCGCTGGTATGCCATAGCTTTCATATTGTCCGGTGGAGCGGTCAAAGCCGGGTGTCAGCAGGGTCAATTTGTTCGGATCGGTGATGGCGTAGCCCTTCGCCACATGCCGGAAGCCATGCCAGGCGGCACCCGGCGTCAATTCCCAGAAGCGGGATTGCGAGGCCAGATCATCCGTATCGATCTCCTCCCAGGCGACCAGGCTGGCCGGGTCATTCTGGTCCGACAGCACCAAATCCGGCACGAAAGGATCGAAAAACCAACGCTTGGCCGGGTCCTCTTCGCGGCCGCGGAATTCGGCATGAATGGCGCGGATCTTTTTGCGCAGCTCGATACCCAGGCGGATGGTGTCATCCCACAGCACCTCGCCTGAGCGTCCCTTCATCATCTGCGCGCCGACATCAAGGGAGGCGAAGAGCGGATAGAAGGGCGAGGTGGTGGCGTGCAACAGAAATATCTCATTGAATCGCCGATGTTCGACTCGGCGCCTCTGGCCGCGCAAATGATTGTCCTTCACATGGATCTGCGAGGCCTGGGAAAAGCTGGCCAGTTGCTTATGGGTCGATTGGGTGGCGATGATGCCGGGATGATCCCCCGTCAAGGGCTCGAGACCCATGGCGAAGCGTCCCTTGAACAGGGGATGGAATTTGAGGAAACCGGCCCAGGCTTCGTCGAACAAAATATAGTCGCAAAGCGTGCCGATCTTCGAGAGGATCATCTCGGCGCTGTAGATGGTGCCGTCATAGCTGCATTGCTGGATCACCGCGACCCGGAAGGGGCGCTCTTTCTTCCAGGCGTCCTTATCCTTGACCAGCGGGTTGGTGCGGATCTTCTCGCGGATCTTGTCCGCGTCGAGCGCTTCATAATCGATCGGACCGATCAGCCCATAGGCGTTGCGGTCGGTTTCCAGATAGATCGGAATCGCGCCGCCGAGAAACAGCGCGCCGTGATGCGCGGCCTTATGATTATTGCGGTCGAACAGCACCAGGTCATCCTCGGTGGCCAGGGCCGAGAGGACGATTTTGTTGGAGGATGAGGTGCCATTGAGGACGAAATAGGTCCGCTCGGCGCCGAATATCTTGGCGGCTTCCTTTTGCGCCCGCAAGGCCGGCCCCTCATGGACCAGCAGATCGCCCATCTCAATGACTGAGTTATCAATATCGTCGCGGAAGATCGCTTCGCCGTAATGTTCGACGAAAATCCGCCCGATCGGGCTGCGGCGGTAGAAAATACCGCCATTATGGCCGGGGCAGGTCCAAAGCTGATTGCCCTCGTCATTATAATCAACCAATTCGCCGAAAAAGGGCGTTTTCAGCGTATCGGCATATTGTTTGACGCGACTGGCGAGATTCTTGGCGATGAATTCCGGCGTTTCCTCGGCGACAAAGACATAGCCGTCGATTTCGTTCATCACATCGACGGGAATATTGTCGAGCCGCTGGCGCCGCACCATCAGCACGATCGGCATCTGGATGCCGCGGCTGCGGACGAAGGCAATCAGGCTGGCGGCCTTGCCCTCCAGCCCCTTCTTGCCCCAATCGACGACGATGCAGCCGATCGCCGCATCGGTGCGGATCGCCAATTCCGCGTCGTCGAATTTGCGCGCCTTGATGACCTGAAAGCCGAGCTTTTCCACCTCACCCGTGATCCGCTGCAGGCGAACCCCCTCAAGCTCATCCTGGTCATAGCCGGGCGCGCAGAACAAAAAGGCAAAACGACGGGAAAAATCCATGGGGATGTCCTTCAGGGCTTAGGCCGAATTGCTGACGATGAGCGCCGCAAAAAGATCTTCCCAATGAATTTTGTCTTACAAAAGGCGTCAGCCGCCATGCAGATAAGCACAGCTCTTGTCGCCCGGGTCATGGCTCAGGATCCGGTCATAGAGCCCGAGATTTTCGCTGAGGGCCCGCGCGACATCCTCCTGCAGCAGAAAACCCTGCCCGACCAGTTCAGCCGCGGCTGCCTCCAGCCGGGCTTTGTACGCATCGCGGGTGGCGTAGCGTTCGGCCAGGCTGGGCCGCGGATCATGGGCCAGGGTCCGTTCGGCCTCGGTGCGCGCGAAGGGCAGAAAGCTGCCGTCGAACCGCGCGGTCGCCCAGGCAAAGCCGGTCTCGGGCGCCCGCCCGTTCCATCCGGTATGGGTACCGAGCGGGACTTCAAGCTCGAGTGGACGCACGCCGCCCCGATCATTGCCGTCGGCGTCGGGCGCCGGCACACGGGTTTCATAGGCCGGGCCTTCCTCGGGCGGCGCATGGTCGGCGATGCCAAGCCTGGTGAAATTGGGTCCGAAATCAAGGCGCGGTTCGCGCAGATTCTGCGTCGGCGGGGTCAGGCCGATGGCGCTCGGGAAGGCCCTGTCATAGGCCTCGACGGTGATCAGGCTGCCGTCACTGATCTGCGGATAGGCGCTGTCCGGCGGCGGCGGCCCGCCGGCCACCCAGCGGTCGAGGGCCAGCAGAAGAGCGCGCATGGCGAGCGTGTGATCCGTGGTCGAAACGCAATTGACATAGGGAAAGCGGGTCCGCGACCGGCCGACATAATGCTGCGCGCCCATCACGCCATAGACCCGCGCGCTGTCGGCCGGCGCGATATCCTGCGCGCCGTCGGGGCTGGTCGTATTCAGCGACGCGCCACGGTTCCAATATTCTGTCGAATTGTTGGAAATGATCAGTTTGGGCAAATTGCCCTCCCGGTCGCGCGCATGATCGAGGCGCGATGCGGTGACGCCGGAGACGGGGTCCTGCGACGGTTGGGTGGTAAAAGGGAAGCTATCCGCCGGGTAGTCATGTTCCTCGAGCAGCGAGGGATGGCGGGTCGGCTGCAGGAAACGGCCATTGAATCCCGCTGATCCGCCGGCGCCGGGCACCTGCAGATAGGCGCCGCTGAAGGCCAGTTTTCCCGTTTCATCGACATTCAGACCATCTTGCAGCATGCGGCCGATGACCCGCGCCGATTGACTGATGCCGAATATCATGACCTGACGTGGCGGCTTGCCGCCGGCGAAGTTCTGGTCACGGAAAAAAGCCAGTAAATCCCGGATTCCGGCCAGACCGGCACCCATGACATAGGGATCCTTGGCGAGGTAGCTAAGCTCATAGACGGTACCCGGCTTGAAGCCACCCTCCAGCTGCACCCGACCGGCGCTGCCCTTTTGCTCGGGCGGCAGGAAATGCCAGAAATGCCGGTCGATCGGGCGACGTGCTTCGCTGGGCCGGCTGCGTTCGGTCAGCTCCGCGGCCGGATCATCTTCAATCGCCGGCTCATAGGTCAGGCCGCGCATGCCGGCATAGGTCGTGATCTCGGCACGTTGGCTGACGGTGAATTCATTGACCAGCGGTCCGGTGAGGGTCGCGCCCTTCGGCCCTTTGGCGATCGGCGGGTCGAAGATCAGCGGCTTCACCCCCGCCGGTGGCGCCGTCACATCCCAGGTCCAGGCCGAGAAGAGCAGGCTGAAGCCATGGCGCATCAGGAAGCCATCGCCGGCGTCCGCCAGGCTGGTCGGGTCATTATTGGCCGGACTGCGACCATCGATCTGTCCCAGCATGGCGATATAGCCGCGATTATTGACGTCATAGATCAAGCTGCTGTCGATCGCCGCAATCGGCCGCAACAAGATGAATTCCGCGCTGAAGGTCACCAATCCGCGCTTGTCGCGCGGTGCCAGGGCAAGATCGGTGATCGACTGATTGGCCGGTCGCTTGGGATCGAGGGCAAAATGGGCGATGGCGCGGATTTTCTCGTAACTGCCGACCTCGCCGAAACTGGCGCCGTCGGCAAAGGGCACCCGCTCGATGATCTCGATCGTCTCGACCGCTGCCCGGCCAGACCCGTCCAGCAGCATCGCCGCCAGCATCACCGCCCAAAACCGCAATTTTTGCATTGAAAGCCCCCGGATAGATGGGGAACAGGCTACAGCCTGTCGGCAAGCTGCGGCAAGATGGGTTGTAAAGAGGCGTTCCCGCGCTACACTGGGGTCAATAAACCGGTCGGTAAGCCGAAAACATCATAAGGGAGACCATCCTGAGCGATATCGAGATTGCCCAGTCTACGCTGGCCTTGCCAATTGCGTCAGTCGCGGCAAAGCTGGGAATTCCCGAAACCGCTCTTGAGCTTTATGGCCGCGATAAGGCCAAGCTGAGCCTCGATTATCTTGCCGAAATCAACCAGCGTCCCGCCGGCAAGCTGATCCTGGTCACCGCGATCAGCCCGACCCCCGCCGGCGAGGGCAAGACCACCACCACCATCGGATTGGGCGATGCGCTCAATCTGATCGGCAAGCGCGCGGTGATCTGTCTGCGCGAACCGAGCATGGGGCCGGTATTCGGCCAGAAAGGCGGCGCAACCGGCGGCGGACATGCGCAAGTGATCCCGATGGAGGATATCAATCTCCACTTTACCGGCGATTTCGCCGCCATCGGCCAGGCGCATAACCTATTGGCGGCGATGATCGACAATCATCTGCAACAGGGCAATGAACTGGACCTGGATGCCCGGCGCATCACCTGGCGACGGGTCATGGATATGAATGATCGGGCCTTGCGCGAAATGGTGGTTGGTCTCGGCGGGCCGGCCAATGGCGTGCCGCGCAGCGAGGGATTTGACATCGTCGTCGCGTCGGAAGTGATGGCAATTCTCTGTCTTGCCGGCGATTTGGCCGATCTCAAGCAGCGTCTGGGGAAGATCTTGGTCGGCTATCGGCGCGATGACACGCCGGTCACCGCCGATGATCTCAAGGCGGCGGGCGCCATGGCGGCGCTGCTGAAACATGCGATCAAGCCCAATCTGGTGCAGACCCTGGCGGGCAATCCGGCTTTGGTGCATGGCGGACCCTTCGCCAATATCGCCCATGGCTGCAATTCCCTGCTTGCCACCCGCGCCGGGCTGGCGTTGGGCAATTATGTGGTGACCGAAGCCGGCTTTGGCGCCGATCTTGGCGCGGAAAAATTCATCGATATCAAATGCCGCAAATCGGGACTTGCGCCGGCGGCAGTGGTGGTGGTGGCGACCTTGCGGGCGCTGAAATTCCATGGTGGCGTGGCGCTGGCCGACGTCAATCAACCCAATCCGGCGGCGCTCGAGGCCGGCCTCAAAAATCTTGAGCGCCATGTCGCCAATCTCACCGGACCGTTCGGTCTGCCCTGTGTGGTGGCGATCAATCACTTCACCCATGACACCGAAGCCGAACTTTCGCTGGTGCAGAACCATCTCACGGCGCTCGGCGTCAAGGCAGTGATGGCCCATCATTGGGGGATCGGCGCCGAAGGGGCGCGTCTTCTCGCCGAAGAAGTGGTCCGTCTGGCCGATCAGCCGGCCAAGCCGCAGCGCTTCCTCTATCCCGACGATATGGCGCTGCTCGACAAAATCCGCGCCATCGCCACCAGCATCTATGGCGCGGCCGACGTCACCGCCGATGCCAAGGTGTTGGCCCGCCTCGCGAAATATGAGCAGCAGGGCTATCGCGCGCTGCCGATCTGCATGGCCAAGACACAGATGTCGTTTTCCACCGATCCCAAACGGCGCGGCGCACCCAGCGGCCACCATGTGGTGATCCGCGAGGTCCACCTCAAGGCCGGCGCCGAATTCATCGTCGTCGTCTGCGGCGATATCCTGACCATGCCCGGACTGCCGAAAAGCCCGGCGGCCGAGCGCATTGACATCGCACCCGACGGACGGATCAGCGGATTATTTTAGGGGGTGGCGACGAATCCTTCCAACGCGCCTGGAACCAGGCCAGGGGTGACAGTTTTCAGCCGGCGTGAGCTGCTATTGTCCTTTCGCCAGCATCGCCCCACATGCCAGACAGGAGTATCGGGTATAACATCATGACGCCATTATCTAAGGTGCCAAGTGCCGCCGCATGGCTGGGGGGTCTCGGCTTCCTGCCCTTTCTGTCGCTCAGCGTCTCTCTGCCCATTCTTGACGGCGACCAGCGTGCGCTCGCCGCGCGCGCGCTGCTGGCCTATGGCGCGGTCATTCTGTCCTTTCTCGGCGGCGTCCAATGGGGTCTGGCCATCGCCGCGCCCCCGCCGGCGCTGCTGTGGCCGAGGCTCAGTCTCAGCGTCATGCCATCGCTGCTCGCCTGGCTGGCCGTACTGCTGCCGACCAAGCTCGGATTTTGTCTGTTGGTTCTGTCCCTCGCGCTCGTGCTGTGGGCCGATCTGCGCGCCGTCGGCCAAGGCGCGGCGCCCGCCTGGTATGGCCGCCTGCGCCTGCCGCTATCTTGCGCGGTGATGACCAGCCTGGCGCTGGCCGCCCTGTGGTAGCGCTGCGGTCTTTTCCACCGGGCGGGCTGGCGGTTGTGATCGGCGCCAGCGGCGGTATCGGCGGCGCCATGCTCAGTCACCTGCAGAATGCCGGATTCGCCCGCGTGGTAGGGCTGTCGCGGCCCAACCTCGATATCACCGTTGAGGCGAAGGTCAAAACCGCCGCCACTGAGATCGCCGCCAGCGGGCTGGAATTGCGCCTAATATTTTGTGCCACCGGATTGCTGCAGGACGGGACACAACAGCCCGAGAAAAGCTGGCGCGAGCTCGATTCCGACCGGCTTGCGCGCAGTTTCGCCAACAATGCCATCGGTCCGGCGCTTTTGCTGAAGCATTTCCTGCCGCTGCTGCCGCGCCAGGGCAAAGCGGTGTTCGCCGCGCTCTCGGCACGGGTCGGCAGCATCGGTGATAATCAGCTGGGCGGATGGTATGGCTATCGCGCGGCGAAGGCTGCCCTCAACCAGCTGATCCGCACTGCCGCGATCGAGCTGGCGCGCCGCCAGCCCGACGCGATCTGCGTCGCGCTGCATCCCGGCACCGTCGCCACCCGCCTGTCGCAGCCCTTCGCCAAGCAGGGACTGGCGGTGCGGCAGCCGGCCACCGCCGCCGCCGACCTTTTGGCCGTCATCGACGGATTGACCGCCGCACAGTCGGGCGGATTCTTCGATCATCACGGCGCCAGCATCCCATGGTAGGCAAGATGAAGAAACCGCATCTGCCGGAGAAGCTTTGCCAGTCTTGCGGCCGACCTTTCGCCTGGCGCAAGAAATGGCGACTGACTTGGGAGAGGGTCAAGACCTGCTCCGATCGCTGCAAAGGCGAACTCCGCAAGAAAAACGCCGCCCCATGACAGGCTGTTTGCGTTTTCTGCTCGGCGATCACCTGAGCCTTGAGCTGTCCGCGCTAAGGGATATCGATCTTGCCGATGATGTCGTGGTGCTGGCTGAAATGGTCAGCGAGACCAGCTATGTGCCGCATCACCAGCAGAAAATCACCCTTTTTCTTGCGGCGATGCGCCATTTCTCGGCCGACCTTCTGGCGCGTGGCGTCACTGTCGATTATGTCCGCCTGGATGATCCGGAGAATAGCGGCAATCTCGCGGGCGAACTCGACCGAATGGTAACGAAATACCGGCCGGAGCGTGTGGTGATGACCGAACCGGGCGAGTGGCGCCTTTGGCAAGTCTTGCAGGATTGGCGATCAAGGTCTGCCATCCCGCTTGAGATCCGCGACGATGAACGCTTTTTTTGCTCACGGGCCCAGTTCAGCGCCTGGGCTGCCGGCCGCAAGACGACCCGCATGGAATATTTCTACCGCGACATGCGGCGTGCCAGCTTCCTGCTGATGGAAGGCAGCGAACCCATTGGCGGTCGCTGGAATTTCGATCAGGAGAATCGCAAAAGCCTGCCGGCCGGGCACCGGCCGCCGCGCCGCCGCCGCTTCGCTCCGGATGGTGTGACCCGCGAGGTAATGGCCTTGGTCGGTGCGCGGTTCGCCCATCATTTCGGGGCGCTGGAGGATTTCGACTGGGCGGTGACACGGGCCGATGCGCTGGACGCGCTGGAGGATTTCATCGCGCTCTGTCTGCCTGATTTCGGCGATTTTCAAGATGCGATGCAAAGCGGCGAACCCTTCCTCTATCATGCGGTTCTCTCGCCCTATCTGAACCTCGGGCTGCTGGGGGCGCGGGAAGTTTGCGCCGCTGCAGAAGCGGCGTACAAAGCGGGTCTTGTGCCGCTCAACGCCGCCGAGGGCTTCATCCGGCAAATTCTTGGCTGGCGTGAATATGTCCGCGGTCTCTATTGGCTGACGATGCCCGGATACGCCCAAGGCAACGCGTTGGCGGCGACCCGCCGGCTGCCGGAGTTTTATTGGACCGGCGAGACCGCGCTCAATTGCATGCGCCAAGTGATTTCTGACACCAGGCGGTTCGCCTATTCCCACCATATTCAGCGTCTGATGGTCACCGGTAATTTTGCCTTGCTGGCGGGGATCGCACCGGCCGAGGTCGAGGCGTGGTATCTCGCCGTCTATGCCGATGCTGTCGAATGGGTCGAATTGCCCAACACCCACGGCATGGCGCTGTTCGCCGATGGCGGTCTGCTGGCCTCCAAACCCTATGCGGCGTCGGGCGCCTATATCGATCGCATGTCGGATTATTGCGCTGCCTGCCGCTACGACCCGACAATCAAGTTGGGTCCAGGTGCTTGTCCCTTCAATTTACTCTATTGGCATTTTATCGGTGAACAGCGCGGCCGACTGGCCAATAATCCGCGCATGGCGATGCCGTTCCGCCTCTGGGACAAGAAAAGCCCGGCCGATCAGGCGCAGATCTACCGTGAAGCGCGGGCGTTTCTGGAATCGCTGTAGAATGGTCGGGTTCTATCGCGTAAATGTCCCCGCGAAGATCGCGACGCAGCCACCGCCGACGCGCGATCTGATGCCGTCTTCGTCTCGCAAGGCGCTCACCCGCAGCAGGCTCGGTCGCCCCATCTCGATCCCCTGAACCATCTCATAATCGCCGCTCGCCGCTGCGGTCAGCGACAGCAGGAAGGCGCCCAATGCGGCATTGGCGCTGCCGGTGGCGGGGTCTTCGATGATTCCGCTAAGGGGCGCGAACATGCGGTCGCGAATATGTCCATCGTGATGGGCGTAAAGCAGCAGCGAAAAATCCTTGCCCAAGCCGGTCTTGGTCGCGGCGTCGCGCAAAGCCGCAAGATCGGGCGCTGCTGTTTGCAGCGCGGCCAGACTGGTTTCGGCAAGGACGAACGGCATGCCGACCGATGCCACTATTGGCGCATGACGATCGCCTAAGATATCCGCCACCGCGAGACCGGCGCAGGCAGCGACGATGTCAGCGGCGATCTGTGGTCCGGTGGTGAGCGGTCGCGGCGCAGAGATTTCTGCGCCGGTGATTTGCCCGCTGGTGGCACGGTCGATGCTGACCACGACCAGCCCTGCCGGCACCTCGAACAGCAGTTCAGTATCATCGGGCCGATCCTGCGCCATGACGAAGCCAGTACCGACCAGCGGATGGCCGGCGAAATTCATCTCCCCGGCCGGGCAAAAAATGCGGATCCGCGCGCTATGGGCCGGGTTTTCCGGCGGCAAGATGAAGGTGGTTTCGCTGAGATTGAATTCGCGGGTCAAGGACAGCATCTCAGCGTCGCTGAGACCGCGCCCGTCCGTGAACACCGCCAGCGGATTGCCGCCAAAGGCCTGATCGGTAAACACATCCACCGTGACGAAGGGGAAGTCTGTCATCCTTTGGCGCGCGAGCGCTCAAAGCGGCCCCAGACGCCGTCCTCGCCATCCCAGCTGCCGCGGCTGGCGCCCTTGGAATATTCGGTCGAACGCTGTTCGAAGAAATTGGCATGCTCGACGCCATTGAGGATTTCGACCAGCCAGGGCAGAGGATGCGGCTTGACCTGCTGATAGACCTGATCCTGCTCTTTGAAATAGCCGAATACCGGCGTCAGCTTCAACTGAGTCAGGCGCCAATCGCCGATATAGCGCACATAGGATTTAATGTCGTCCGCCGTCATACCCTCGATACCACCCAGGCCAAACGCCAGATCGACGAAGCTCTCCTCAAGCCCGACCATGGTCTTGGCGACGTCGATGATATCGTCGGCGACCTGTCGGCTGACCACCCCGGTTTCAAAGCTCCATTGATGGTACAGGCGAATGATCCCTTCGCAATGCAGGCTCTCGTCGCGCACCGACCAGCTGACGATCTGGCCCATGCCGTTCATCTTGTTGTGGCGCGGGAAATTCAACAACATGGCGAAACTGGCGAAGAGCGCCATGCCCTCGGTGAAGGCGCCGAACATAGCCAGCGTCCGGGCCACGTCGGCACATGTTTCGACTCCGAAACTATGCATATAGTCGGCCTTGTCGCGCATCGCCTGATAGTCGCGAAAGGCGGCGAATTCGGATTTCGGCATGCCCAGCGTCTTCAGCAACAACGCATAGGCGTCGATATGGACGGTCTCCATGTTGGAGAAGGCCGCCATCATCATCTGCACCTCAAGCGGCTGAAAGATCGGGATGTAGCGTTTGAGATAATTGTCGCCGACCTCGACATCCGACTGGGTGAAGAAGCGGAAAATCTGCGTCAGCAGGGTCCGTTCGTCATCGCTGACCCTGTCTGATGCCCAATCCTTGATGTCATTGCCGAGCGGCACTTCTTCGCCCATCCAATGAACCTGCTGCTGGCGCTTCCAGAATTCATAAGCCCAGGGGTAGCGTTCGATGTCATAGGTGCCGGTCGACCGCAGCAAACCGATCTGGCTGCTACCGATCAAGCTCTTGGGATTGATGTCGGCTAGCTTCATTACTGACATGCGAGACATTCCTCATAATCGGTCGGCGTATCCAGGGCGACAGCGATCTTTTCAGATGCCTCCTGCTGTCCGGCAAAGGCGGCGCGCTGGAGGGATTTCGAGCGGCAATAATAGAGGCTCTTGATCCCCCGCTCCCACGCCGTCCAATGCAGCATATGCAGATCCCATTTATCGATATCGGCCGGCAGGAACAGATTGATCGACTGGCTCTGGCAGATCAGCGGCGCGCGATCGGCGGCCAGTTCGATGATCCAGCGCTGATCGATCTCAAAGGCGGTGCGGAAGATTGATTTCTCATCAATGCTCAGGCAACCGAGATGCTGCACCGAACCCTGCTGCTCGACGATCGACTGCCAGACCGGCTCGGTGTCAGAGCCTTTTTCCGCCAGCAGGGCCGCCAGATGCGGATTTCTGACGACAAAGGCGCCCGACAGCGTCTTATGGGTATAGATATTGGCCGGGATCGGTTCGACACAGGCGGAGGTTCCGCCGCAGATGATGCTGATCGAGGCGGTCGGCGCGATGGCGATCTTGTGGCTGAAGCGCGCCTTCATGCCCCGCTCGGCGGCGTCGATGCAGGGCCCGCGCTCCAGCGCCAATTGCACCGATGCCGCATCGGCCTCACGACGGATCTTCCTGAAGATGCGGAAATTCCATGATTTCGCCATCGCGCTCTCGAAGGGAATGCGGTTCTTCTGCAGGAAGCTATGAAAGCCCATCACCCCCAGCCCGACCGAGCGTTCGCGGAGCGCCGAATAGCGTGCGTGCGCCATGGAGTCGGGTGCCACCTTGATGAAATGGCTGAGCACATTGTCGAGCATGCGCAACACATCCTCGACCAGACCGGACTGATGACCCCACTCGTCCCAGGTTTCGATATTCAAGGAGGACAGGCAGCAGACGGCGGTGCGTTCCTCGTCGCGATGATCACGACCGGTCGGCAAGGTGATTTCGCTGCACAGATTTGAGGTATTGACCGATAGGCCAAGGTCGCGCTGATGCTTCGGCAAGGCCCGATTGACGCTGTCAATAAACAGCAGGTAAGGCTCGCCGGTCTGCAGCCTCGTCTCAAGGATGCGCTGCCACAATTGCCGCGCGTCGACTTCGCGCAGAACTTCGCCGTTTTTCGGGCTTTTGAGGCCGAATTTGGCGCCAGCCCGGACCGCCTCCATGAAATCGTCGGTGAGGCAGATGCCGTGATGCAGATTGAGCCCCTTACGGTTGAAGTCGCCCGACGCTTTGCGAATTTCGAGGAATTCCTCGATCTCGGGATGATGCACATCGAGATAGCAGGCGGCGGAGCCGCGCCGTAGGGAGCCTTGCGAGATCGCCAAGGTCAGGCCGTCCATCACATGGATGAAAGGAATGATGCCGGATGTCTCGCCCGATCCTTTGACTGACTCGCCGATTGAGCGCACGCCGCCCCAATAGGTGCCGATGCCGCCGCCATTCGAGGCCAGGGCGACATTCTCGTTCCAGGTGCCGACGATGCCGTCGAGACTGTCCGGCACCGAATTGAGGAAACAGGAGATCGGCAGGCCGCGGGTGGTTCCGCCATTGCTGAGGATCGGCGTCGCCGGCATGAACCACAGGCGCGACATGGCGTCATAGAGGCGCTGCGCATGAGCGACATCATCGGCAAAGGCGCAAGAGACGCGCGCGAACATGTCTTGGTAGCTCTCGCCCGGCAGAAGATAGCGATCATTGAGGGTGGCCTTGCCAAACCCGGTCAGCAGCGCGTCCCGGCCGCGATCCAGCACCAGATCGGTCGGCACCGGCGCGGGAGCCAGCGGATAGGGCAGCGGAGCGCGAAAATCCCGGTTTTCAGCCGGGGATCGCGGTTCAGCCGCCACAGGCGGCAGGACCGGCTCCGGCACGTGGGGTGTAACCAATTGACCGAATTGATCGAAATCATAAGCGACAGCAGGCATTGGTCCCCCGGGACAGGTTGGCTTGCAGCAGGATACGGTGACCAACCAAGCCCGATCATGCGACCCGCCGCGCGGGCCGGACAATCCGGCGAGGTCGCTTTAATTCAATATTTGGATGAATTATCGGACCGCAACCCCTAGATATTGTGGGATTGCGGCGGGGCGCGTCAAGCGCCGAATTGGCCTCAGCCGAGTTGACCGCCGCTGAACTCGTTCAGGATCAAAATCATCATCGCGTAATGGCAGGCGCTGGCCGCCAGCACGCAGCCATGCCAGATGGCGCTGTGATAGCGCAGCCGGGAAAAACGATGCAGCGGAGCGCCAATGGTGTAAAGCAGACCACCGGCCAGGAGCAGCACCAGCCCAGCGGTGGTCATCCGGGTGGCGATCAGGTCGGCATGGATCATTCCCGACCACCCCATGAGCACATAGAGGGTAATCAGCGCATGCTGGTAGCGGCGATGCAGCGCGACGCGCAAGACCACGCCCAAGGCGGCTGCCAGCCACATGATCAGCAATAATTGCAGGCCCTGCCGGCCACCGATGACCAGCAAACAGAAGGGCGTATAGGTGCCGGCAATCAAACAATAGATGAAGGAATGGTCAAGCAGCCTGATGACGGCCTGTCGCTTCGGGTCCTGCACTAAAGTATTCATCAGAGAGAACAGGAACATGGCGACCAATGTCAGCCCGTAGACCAGACTGGCGCCGACCGCGGCATCCTGCCCGGATTGGGCGGCCTTGCCAACCATCACCACCACGCCAACCAGACTGGCCAGCAGTCCGGCGCCTTGTACCACGCTGTCGATCATCACGTCCCGCTGTTCACTCATCGACCCATCCTTTGCTGCTTACTAGCATGCCATGGCCGAGGCCGATCTGTCATCTATGCGTGTCAGGCAATTTTCGCCCTATGCACGCGATTGCGCCCCCCCGCCTTGGCAGAGTAAAGGGCCTGATCGGCCGCCTGGATCAGGGACGCCTCGTCAGTTGGCGATTGGGGGGGCGATTGGGGGGGCGATTGGGGGGGCGACGCAAACGGCGTCTCACCGCGCAGGGTGGCGACACCGGCGCTGATCGTGACATGACCCGCGATGGGGGATTTCTCATGCGGCAGGCCGAGGGCGGCGATCCGCTGACGCATTTTTTCGGCCAGGGCCAAACCGGCGTCAGAGCCGCAGAAGGGCAGGATCACCGCAAATTCCTCGCCACCATAGCGCGCCACAAATTCGCCGGGCCGTTCCGCCGCACGGCCCAGACTGGCCGCGACAGAGCGCAGACAGTCATCGCCAGCCTGATGGCCATAATGGTCATTATAGGGTTTGAAATAGTCGATATCGATCATCACCAGCGACAAGGACGTATGGTTGCGTCGCGCACGCCGCCATTCCAGGGCGAGGGTCTGGTCGAAGGCGCGGCGATTGGCCAATCCGGTCAGGCCATCGACGGAAGCCAGTCGCAGGAGTTGCTGGGTTCGCTGGCGTAACGCCAATTGGGTTCGTACCCTGGCCCGCACGATCGGTGGGTTGGGAGGTTTCAGGATATAATCGACCGCACCGGCTTCCAATCCCCGTTTCTCAGTCTCAACATCATGATGGCCGGATATAAACAGCACGGGAAGATCGGCGAAGCTGGGATCGTCTTTGATGGCGGCGCAGACGTCGAACCCGCTGATTCCCGGCATATCGACATCGAGCAGCACCAGATCGATCGGCCGTTCACGGAGCATGAGCAACGCCTCCTCGCCATTGCTTACGGTTGTGATCTCACCCATTGGGACCAGGATATGGGCCAAGAGGCGAACCATCACCGGATCATCGTCGACGATTAAAATTTGTGCCGGGGGGGCAACGCTTTGCATCGATTTTTCGTCAATCACGGCGCGTGCGACCGCAAGCGGCTTTCGGCGCCGACGGGCGCCGCGCCGGGCGTCCGGCGGAATCGTTGAGGCGGAGCCGAGGCGTCAAAAACAATCCAGAGCGGTTCGCGATCGCATGCGATCGCAAACCGCTCTGGTGTAACAGGAAAAGAGGCATTGCATTGGCGCTTGACCATGGCCTATCTACGATCAGCAAACCATATCACAGGTCGAAGCGGGCATGAAACCCAACTCGGCAAGCTGCATGCCTTAGCCCCCAGCGAGGATCATCGTCCCCCGTGAGCGAAATTGCGACGACGACCCCCGATTTTTACGCGGTGCTCGGCGTTGCCCGGAGCGCCGACAGCGCCGCCATCAAGGCCGCCTATCGCAGGCGGGCCGCTGACCATCATCCCGATGTCGGCGGCAGACCGGAAGATTTTCACATCTTGGCCCTGGCCTATGAGGTGTTATCGAACCCCGAGGATCGCCAGCATTATGATCTGACCGGCGAGTCGCCCGCCGACAGGGCGGCGCGGCGGGCCGAGGATGCCCGCTTCCGGACGCTGGCGAGCGATTTCCTGGTTACCATCATCGCGAACAGCGGGGCGCCCGAATTCAATGATATTGCCGCCTTGGCGCGTCAATCCGTGGCTCAGCAGATCCACTCGGCCGATGCTCTGATCGCCCAAACCGAGGGTCTGATCCATCGCGTCGCCGAGAGCAATGCGCGACTGCACAGTCGGGCCGGCGACCATCTGCTCAACGACATTCTTTCCGACAAACTGCAGGATCTGCGCAACAGTATTGCGCAAACCCGCCAGCAACGGGCGCGTTGGCTGCGCCTGGCGCAAATGCTAGAAGATTATGGCTATGAATTGTTCGATGAAAGCCTGCCTTAGGCCCCTCGCGATCCTCGCCCTGCCGATCCTGCTGGCAGCCTGCCAAAGTCAGCCGGCGGCCTCGTTGGTGGGACGCCCGCCTGCGGGCCCGCCGCAGCGTCCAGGAACCCCTGCTCTGCCGGCGCCGGCGGTTCCGCCGGCCAGTCCGCTCAACAGCGCCGATCTGATCAATGATCCGCAACGTTTCAAAGGCATGAGTCTCGACGCCGTCACGGCGCTGCTCGGTCGGCCCAGTTTTCAGCGTCGCGATGCCGATGCCGAGATCTGGCAATATTATGGCCCATCCTCCGCCTGTGTGCTTGACCTGTTCGTCTATCCAGTCCCGGAGGGCGGTAGCGCGCAGGTTGCCTATGCAGAGCTGCGCTCGCGCGGTGGCGCCTCGTCGGCGGCTGCGGCTTGCATGGCCCAGATCATCGATGGCAAGCGGGGGTAGGGTGCGTCCCCAGTTGCGCCATGCTGGCCTGCAAATGACGGTTTCCTGCACTTCCGCGGCTCACCTACTTCAAGTACGCTGCGCTGCGGTTCCCGGAAATCCGCCATTTTCGGCTCAGCCTGACACAACTGAAGACGCACCCTCGCGAGTCTTTTCTTTGAATCGGCAGAGGTCGGATACCGGGCAAGCCGGGCAGTCGGGCTTGCGGGCCTTGCAGATATAGCGGCCATGCAGAATCAGCCAATGATGGGCGTGCAGCTTCCAATGCGCCGGAATACGCTTCTCGAGCTTCTGCTCGACGACGGTCGGTGTTCCGCCCGGTCCCATGCCGGTCCGATTGGCGACCCGGAACAGGTGGGTGTCGACGGCGATTGTTGGCTGCCCGAAGGCCATGTTAAGGACCACATTGGCTGTCTTGCGGCCGACACCGGGGAGGGCGATAAGGGCGTCGCGATCGGCCGGCACCTCGCCGCCATGGCGGTCAAGCAGAAGTTGCGATAGGTGGATGACGTTCTTCGCCTTGGCATTGAACAGGCCGATGGTTTTGATGTGATCGCGCACTCCCGCTTCCCCCAGCGCCAGCATGTCCATCGGGTTATCGGCGACGGCGAACAGACCGCGGGTCGCTTTGTTCACTCCGAC
>Ga0116226_10001934_pt1 | contig 17983 bp, 13 predicted proteins | sample S1TSphfallax_FD_89692 | JGI IMG/M metagenome (GOLD analysis project Ga0116226, IMG submission 89692) | Host-associated microbial communities from peat moss isolated from Minnesota, USA - S1T2_Fa - Sphagnum fallax MG | ecosystem: Host-associated > Plants > Peat moss > Unclassified | place: USA... | reverse complement strand
CCCCGCGATCAAGCAGCTGCTGCGGCACACCGAGATGGTTCCGGAGCACGAAGCCTTCGAATTGCACGATTCGCTGGATGCGGTGCAGCGGGTGATCCGTTCCGATGATTTGAAGGAAGGGGCCCGGGCATTCTCGGAGAAGCGCAAACCGCAATGGAGCGGGCGATAAGCTTTTCGTAGCGGGCACCGGGTGTCGCGCGGCCAGTCCACGGCAGGGGTGAGCGCAAGCCTGACGGCGCTGCCGCCTTTCCCGCCGCCGTCAGGCTTGCTCTCACCCCCCCAACGGCCGCAGCAAACTGCGCGAGATGATGTGCCGTTGCACCTCGCTCGTGCCGTCCCAGATTCTCTCGATGCGCGCATCGCGCCAGATTCTCTCCAGCGGCAGGTCGGCCATCAAGCCCATGCCGCCATGGATCTGCAGCGCCTCGTCGGCCACCATCGCCAGCATCTCCGTCGCTTTCAGTTTGGCGATGGCCATGTCCATGTCGGTGTCGATTTTCTGATCGCGCTTCCAGGCCGCATCGAGCACCAGCAGTTCGGCGGCGCGCAGTTCGACCGCCATATCGGCCAGCTTGAAGCTGACACCCTGAAATTTGCCGATCTGCTGGCCGAACTGCACACGATCCACAGCCCACTGCTTTGCCAGTTCCAGCGCACGTTCGGCACGTCCGAGGCAGGTCGCCGCGACCTGTAGCCGCGTCGCGCCGAGCCAGGTGTTGGCCACCTCGAATCCGCGATGAACCTCGCCGAGCACCGCGGACTTCGGCACACGGCAATCATGGAATTCCAGGATGCTGTTGGTATAACCGCGATGCGACACGTTCTTGTAGCCGGTCCGCACCTCAAAGCCCGCCAGCCCCATGTCGACGAGGAAGGCAGTGATCTTCTTACGGCTCCCCTGGGCGCCCGCCTCCTCGCCTGTGGCGGCGAACAGAATCACGAAATCCGAATGATCGGCGCCGCTGATGAAATGTTTGGTGCCGTTGATGACGAAATCCCCGCCCGACACGACGGCGGTGGTCTTCATGCCACGAAGATCCGAACCCGCCCCCGGCTCGGTCATGGCCAGGCATTCGTATCGCTCACCCCGTACCGCCGGCAATAAATAACGTTCGCGTTGCTCGGCGTTGCACGCCAGCAGAATGTTCGAAGGCCGCCCGACGCACGAGTAGTGCAGCGCATAGTTGACGCGCCCGAGTTCCTTCTCGTAGAGGACCCACGTGACGGTATCGAGGCCTGCGCCCCCGACCTCGACCGGCATGTTGGCGGCATACAAACCCGCCTCGATCGCCTTGGCCTTCAACTGCCGCTGCAGCTCCGGACGCAGCACGCCGGTTTCCTCCACTTCCAGCTCGTGAGGCATGAGTTCTTGCCGCACGAAATCCCGGGTCGTCTTGACCACCAGCTGCTGTTCATCTGTGAGCGCAAAGTCCATCGGATACTCCTCGTCTAGCCGGCCCGTGCCACTCGGGCGGGCTTTGCCCAACCCTTGAGCAGATTCAACTGCAGCTGCAGTTGCTCGACCTGCCGCGCCGCCGGCCAGTCGCGCGGACTGGTGACCGCGCTGGCGGTCAGCCCGTTGATGAAGGTCATGACCGACCCCAGTACCTGCTCCCGCACCGGTTCGGGCCACGTGGACCAGTCAGGCCAGTGTTCCGCCAGGCAGCGTGCGAACAAACGCGAGTACGCTCGGTGCACCCAGACGTTCAGCCGCTTCAGCTTCGGATCCGCGGACACCTGGCCCCAGAACGCCATCCAAAAAGCACACTCCGTGAATCGCTGTTCATCGAGCGCCAGCGTCTCGCAGAGCACGGCGACCAGATTGGCCTCGCCGCCGCGTTCGCGCGTCAGCCGTTGTTCGATACGCAGCAGCATGAGGCGCAGCGCCGCCAGGATGATTTCCTGCTTGGATTCGAAGTAATGCGCCAGCATTCCCGTGGTGTAGCCGGCCGCCCGTGCAATCCGCGCGACGGTCGCGCGCTCGAACCCATGGTCCGCGACGACCTGGCAGGCAGCTTGCGCGATTTCGTCGCGGCGCTGGGCGTGATCGACGACCTTGGGCACGCTGCTGGCCTTAAGGTGCCCTGCCGATCGAACGGCCCGCCTCGGCCGGCCGCGGCAATGCCGCCTGACTCTGCAAAATCGACTCCAGCCGCGCGCGAATGTCGGGGTCGACCGCAGACGATTTTTCCGCCGCCGTATCCACGTGCAGGTGCATCTGCTCACCGGTGGCGATGAGCGCATCGTCGCGTCCGCGATGCAAGCGATGAAAGACGTGCAGCCGCTTCTCATCGACCTTCAGCAGCTGTACGGTCACGTACAGCGACTCGCCTTCGCGGGCCTGGCCGATATGGCGAACGTGGCTCTCGACCGAGTAATACATGTGGCCGCCGGCCCGGTATGCCGCGTCCACACCGACCTTGCGATACAACGCGTCCATCGCATCGCCGAACAACTGCCCGTAGCGAAAGTCGGTCAGGTGGTGGTTGTAGTCGATCCATTCGGACCGGACCACGGTCTCGAGGAGTCTCAGCGGGCCGCCGTCCGCGATTTGCGGTGCCGGAGCATCTCGGTAGAGACGCTCCTCGAGCGCGCGCAGTGTCGCGCCCGCCCCGATGTTGAACTGACGCAGCGTCTGCTGGATGGCAACCAACGAATCGTCCCTCAGCCGCTCGAGGTCGCGTATCGACCGGCCGGCGGCCTGCGCCGCGGTGCCCTCGACCATCCGATCAATCAGCTGCTCGCTCAACTCGGGGGCTTCGAGCTTGGTCCAGGGCCATTTCAAGCAAGGGCCGAACTGCGCCAACATGTGCCGCATGCCGCTCTCGCCGCCCGCCAGATGATAAATGAGATTGGTGCCCATCGCGGCCCAGCGCAGTCCCGGCCCGTAAATGATCGACTCATCCAGTTCCCCGGTGGTCGCTACGCCATCGTTCACCAGGTGCAGGATTTCGCGCCACAAGGCCTCTTGCAGGCGGTCGGTCAAATGACCCGGCACTTCATGCCGCACGCGCAGGGGATGCATGCCGATGTAGGTAAAAAAATCCGCCGCGGCGTCGATGCTCGCGGCCGAGGTCGCATCACCGCGCACCAGCTCGACCAAGGGCAGCAGGTAGACGGGATTGAAGGGATGCGCGACGCAAAAGCGTTCCGGAGACCTCATGTCGCGCTGCAAATCCGTCGGCGTGATGCCCGACGTGCTCGAGGCAATGACCACATCCGCGGGGCAGAACCGGCTCACCTCGGCCAGCACCCGCTGCTTGAGGGCCACCTGTTCGGGAATGTTCTCCTGGATGAAATCGGCACGCTCCGCCATCTCGCGCAGATTGGTCGTGAACGACAGCGTGCCTTTGCGGGGCAATGGCGCATTCGTCAGGCGCGCGAGCGCCGGTTCGGCATTGGCGACCGCGCCGCGCAGCCACGACTCCATCTCCGGCTTGACGTCCGCAGCGATCACATCGATGCCAAAATGCAGGGCCCTCGCCGCCCATCCACCGCCGATGACGCCGGTGCCAAGAAGTCCCAGGGTTTTAACCTTGCGCATGCATCCGCCCTGCCGATGAATCATTGTAATGTCATCAGTATAATATAAAAAATGCCGCCGGTGCCAGCGCGGCGCATGCGCCGATACACAGTCATTCCTGCCGCGGAAACCCTGCAGGCATCCCTGCAAAATCCAATTATGTGACGACCATCACCTTGCGAATAATGGAAAAACAGCGCGGTTGTCGCCGGGTTCGGCATCGCATTCTCTAGAGTGGGCGGATGGTCTTCCGCTCACCGCGCGCGGCGTAGCATGCATTCCCCCGCCGCCCGTACCGCAAAATTGGTGTTCCTGTACACCTGTACCTACGCGATCGTGGTGATTGCGCTGAATCGCTTTGCCTTCAGCGAGGCCTGGAACATCATCTGGCCGATCAACGGGGTGAATATTGCGCTGCTGCTCATGCGTCCCCGATCCACCTGGGTCTGGATGCTGCTCGGCATCGAATTGGGGACCGGGATCGGCGACAGCCTCGACGGACTGCCGGTCTGGATGAAACTGTTTGACCGGATGTGTTCGGCGCTGGAAGTCGTCACCTGTGCGATGCTGTTGCCCCGCTTCAGATCGCTGGACCAGTGGCTGCGCACGCCGCGCCTCTATTCGCGTCTCGTGGCGGCGCTGATTCTCGGACCCGGAATCTCCGGACTGGTGAGCGCCGGGGTTCTCTACTACGCCGCCGGCAGCCCCTTTCTCACCGGGCTCAAAGACTGGGCGGTTGCCGACGCGCTCGGCATCGCCGCCACCATGCCGTTGACGTTGTCCATGGGTTCGCCGCAGATGCGGGCGCTGTTTCGCCCCGAGGCACTCGCCAGGACGCTCGGTGTGCTCATGCTGGCGTTTCTCGGCACCACCGCCATGTTCTCGATCAGCAAATTCCCCACCATCTACCTGCTGTTTCCGCTGTTGTTGCTGGTCGATTCGTTGCTCGGATTCGCAGGCTCCGCCATCGCGGTGGTCGGCGTCGTGTTGATCACGATTTATTGCACCATCCATGGTTTCGGCATGTTCGCCAACTGGGACAGCGGGGTCGCGGACGGGCGCGATCTCATGCTGCAGGTGTATCTCGGCTGCCACATGATCGCGCTGTTCCCCGCGTCCATCTTGTTCATGGAGCGGCGGCGCATGGCGCAGGAGTTGACGGCAACGAACCGGGAGATCGCCGAGCGCGCCCGGGTGCTCGAATCATTGAGCATGCGAGCTGAAGCGGCCAACCGCGCGAAGAGTGAATTCCTGGCCAACATGAGCCACGAGATCCGCACTCCGCTGAACGGGGTCATCGGCATGACCAGCATGCTCCTGGAGACGCCGCTCGCGCCCGAGCAGCGCGAGTATGCGCAGATTGCCCGCTCCAGCGGTCAGTCGTTGCTTGGCTTGATCAACGACATTCTCGATGTGTCGAAAATCGAGTCCGGCCGGCTCGAACTCGAATGCATCGACTTCGACGTGCGCACCGTCATCGACGACGCGGTCGATGCCGTTGCATTGCGCGCAGCGGAAAAATCGCTCGAGTTCGTGGTTGACATCGAACCCTCCGCACCCTGGCACTATCGCGGCGATCCGACGCGGCTGCGCCAGATTGTGCTCAACCTGCTGAGCAATGCGGTGAAGTTTACCGCGCAGGGTGAGATCGGCTTGTCCTTCGATGCGATCCGGCGCAATGCGGAGGAGGTGGAATTGCAATTCGCCGTCTGGGACAGCGGCATCGGCATTCCGGCGGACCGGTTGAGCTCGCTATTCAAGCCATTCACCCAGGCGGACAGCTCCACGACCCGCCGTTTCGGCGGCACCGGTCTCGGACTGAGCATCTCGAAGCAATTGGCAGAAGCCATGGGCGGCGACATCACGGTGGAAAGTACCGACGGGCGCGGCACGACGTTCCGCGCCACCGTTTACCTGCCGTGCGCCGCCGCCGACGCGTCGGAACCGTCGGCCGACGCAGTACCGGCAGAACGCCTACGCGGCTTGAAAGTGCTGTTGGCTGTCAGTCACCCACGCATCAGGTCACTCATCGCGCGGCAGTTGCAGACCTTCGGATGCCATGCCCTCATCGCCGCTTCGGCGGCCGAAGCGTGGGATGAATATCGACGCCATCTGTCGGGCGGCGCACCACCGGCGGTTGCCATCGTCGATCAACGGCTCGCCGATCATGACGGTCAATGGCTTGCGGCGCGCATCCGTGAATTGCCGGCACCGCCACCCGGATTGATGTTGCTGCGCCCCTTGTCGACAGCCGTGGATCCCGACCGCCGGCTGTTCGACCGCATCGTCAACATGCCGGTGAAAGCCGGCGTATTGTTGCGCGCCCTGGCAGAGCTCACCGAAATCCAAGCGACCCCGGCCCCTGACCTGCGGGCACCATTCCCCACTGCCTCCCTCGAGCCCGGTCTGCGGGTGCTCCTGGCGGATGACAATCCCGTGAATCAGAAAGTCGCGATGCATCTCTTGAAGAAACTCGGTGCCCATGTGCACAGCGTCGGCAACGGTGTCGAGGCATTGCGGGCGCTTCGCGACGCCGATTTCGACGTGGTGCTGATGGATTGCCAGATGCCGGAGATGGACGGCTATGAAGCAACGCGGCGGCTGCGCCGGCCCACGGAAGCGTGCAGGAACCCGCGGATTCCGGTGATCGCCCTGACGGCCAATGCGTTCGCCACGGATCGCGAGCAATGCCTTGACGCCGGCATGGACGACTTCCTGACGAAACCCATCGAGCGAACCCGGCTGGAGGAGGCGTTGCTGCGGGTGCTGCGGACGCCGCCTTCCTGGTCAGCCCCCGCTACGGTAAGAAGCGTTCCGAAGGTGGCGCTTTAAAACGACGCATCCAGCGAAATGCTCACCGGGCAGTGGTCGCTGCCGAGCACCTTGGCATGAATCTGCGCCTTCTTCACTGCGGTGCGCAGCTTCTCCGACACCAGGACGTAGTCGATCCTCCATCCCACATTGCGCGCCCGCGAATTGGCGAAATGACTCCACCAGGAATAATGTCCGTTGCCCTCGGTGAACATGCGAAATGTATCGACGAAGCCGGCGTCTACGAAGGCTTGGAATCCGGCGCGCTCCTCGTCCGTGAAACCCTTCTTGCCGCGATTCGGCTTTGGATTGGCGAGGTCCAGTTCGGTATGCGCGACGTTCAAGTCGCCGCAAAATATCACCGGCTTTTTCTTTTCCAGCTGTTTGCAGTAGGCGAGGAACGCCGGATCCCAATGCTTGAAGCGCAGCTGCACGCGGCTCAAATCATCTTTGGCATTCGGCGTGTAGACGGTCACCATGTAGAACTTGGCGTATTCCGCCGTGATGACCCGGCCCTCTTCCGCGCTGTCGCGCTGCAGCTCATCGGCGAACGAATAGCGTTTGGCGAAATCCTTCGGGAATCCGTTTACCGTGGACAGCGCCTCCTTCTTGGAGAAAATCGCGGTACCCGAATAGCCCTTCTTCACCGCCGAGTTCCAATACTCCTTGTAATTGGGCAGGTCGATTTCGATCTGACCGCGCTCGGCCTTGGTTTCCTGCAGGCACAAGATGTCCGGGTCGTGAGCGTCGAGGAACGACTGCAACAATCCCTTCTTGTGAACGGCGCGGATGCCGTTGACGTTCCATGAGTAGATCTCGAGCATCGCCGTATCTTAGCGCCCCGCCACGGCGACCGCCGGATCGCCCGGCTGCGCCTCCCACCCCGCCCCGAGCGCCTTGTATACCGCCACCAGCGACGTCGCGGCATCGGTACGGCTCTGCGACAGCAACAACTCCGCGTTCAACGCCGTACGCTCCGCGTCCAGCACCTCGAGAAAGTCGATGAGTCCGCCCTGAAAGCGCTGGCGCGCGAGGTCTGCCGCCTTGTCGCTCGCAGCCGCCGCCACCTGCAGCGCCTGGCGCCGCGTCTGCGCCCGGCCATACGTGATGAGCGCGCCTTCGGTGTCCTCGAGCGCGTTCAATACCGCGCCTTGGTAGCTCGCCAGCGCCGCGTTCGTCAACGCCTTGGACTCACCGATGCGTGCCTGCACCCGTCCCAGATCGAAGGCCGCCCACGTGATGCTGGGACCGAACGCAAAGAAGCGCGCCTCGTTCGATCCGAAATCACCGAAGCTCGGTGCCGAATAACCAAGTTCTCCGGTCAGCGTCACCTTCGGAAAGAGATCGCCCACGGCAACGCCGATGCGTGCGGTTGCCGCGGCCAGCCGCCGCTCGGCGATGCGCACATCGGGCCGCCGACGCAGCAATTGTTCCGGCGTGCCGATGGCCGTGAGCGGCGGCAGCGGCGGCGCAGCCGCGACCGGCGTGAGGCGTCCGCTCAACGCTGCCGGTTGCCGTCCCGTGAGCACGCTCAAGCGGTACATCGTCGTGGCGATGGTCGCCTCCAGGGACGGAATGGAGGCGAGCGTGGTCTGCCATTGCGCTTCGGCGCGCGAGGTGTCGAGCTCGTTGCCGCGTCCCGCCTCCAGGCGATTGCGCGTCAGCGTCAAGGTGCTCTGCTGGTTGTCGGCGTTGCGCTGGGTGAGCGCCAGTTGATCTTGGAGCCCCCGCAGCACGAAGTAATCCCGCGTCACTTCCGCGATGACACTGACGCGCGCATCCTGCAGCGTGGCCGCGCTGGCGCCCACATCGCCGCGCGCCGCCTCGACGTTGCGCCGCACGCGCCCGAACAAATCGAGTTCCCACAAGCCGTCGAAACCCGCCTGCGCCGTGTCGAACTCCCGCTCCTGGAAATCCGCGCCGAACGCCTGCTGCTGCGAATACAGATCCTTCGAGTAACCGCCGGCGAATGTCACGGTCGGGTATTGATCGAATCCCGCCAGGCGCCGCGCTGCACGTGCCGCTTGCAGATTGCCCGCCGCCACGGCCAGATCGCGGTTGTGCAGCAACGCGTCCTGCACCAGCTCGTTCAACAGAGGATCGGCAAAACCGGTCCAGTATTGCTGCAGGGCGTCGCCTTGGCCGACGCCCGGCTCACCCGCATTGACGAAGCGGCTGTCGACCGCAATGTCGGGCCGATGATAGTTCGGGCCGACCGCGCACGCTGCCAGGAGCACGCCGGCGGCGGCGGCGCAGATGGCCGACCTGCCGACGCCAACGCCCATTACCAGGCCGATGCGACGCCGGCTATGCACGTGGCGATTCCTCGGCCGGAGTGAGCGGCGGATAATCCTGGTGCGGCTCGCGATTGCGCGCCAGCCAGCTCTCGATGGTGACGAAGAACACCGGCGTCAAGAACAACCCGAACGAGGTCACGCCCAGCATGCCGGCGAACACCGCCACGCCGATGGCCTGGCGCATCTCGCTGCCGGCGCCGCTGGCCGTGACCAGCGGCACGACGCCCATGATGAACGCGAACGAGGTCATCAGAATGGGGCGCAATCGCAGCCGGCATGCCTCGACCGCTGCCTGCACCGGTGACAAGCCTTGCTCGACGCGCTCGCGCGCGAACTCGACGATGAGAATGGCATTCTTGCAGGCGAGCCCGACCAGGACGATGAAACCGATCTGCGTCAGCACGTTGTTGTCGGATCCCTTCCAGTAGACGCCCACCATGGCCGACAGCAAGCACATGGGTACGATCAAGATCACCGCCAGCGGCAGCGCCCAACTCTCGTACTGCGCGGAGAGGATCAAGAACACCAGCAGCACGCAGATGGGAAACACCAACAGCGCGGTATTGCCCGCGGATTTCTCCTGGAAGGTCAGATCCGTCCATTCGTAGCCGAAGCCGTTCGGCAGCGTGTCGCGCAGCACCCCTTCCATGGCGGCCGTCGCTTGATCGGATGAAACCCCGGGCGCGCCCTGACTGTTGATGTCCGCCGCCAGGTACACGTTGTAGTGCGACACGCGGTCGGGTCCCGCTTGGAAACGAATATCGGCCACCGCACCGATCGGCACTTGATCGCCATTGAGGTTGCGCATCTTCAGATTGGCGATATCTTCCGGTTGATTGCGGAACTGCGGTTCGGCCTGTGCATACACCCGATAAGTCCGGCCGAAGCGATTGAAGTCGTTGACGTAAACCGATCCCAGGTACGCCTGCAAGGTATCGAACACCTTCGACAGCGGCACCGCCTCGCGTTTGGCCTTGACCCGGTCGACGTCGGCATACAGCTGCGGCACGCTGTTCTGGAAGGTGCTGTAGGTCGCGTACGGATTGAGCACGCCGGTCTGCCGCGCCTTGTTCAAGACCTCGTTGGTGACGCGCGCCAGTTCATCGTAGCCATGCGCGCCCCTGTCCTGCACGAACAGCTTGAATCCGCCCGTGTTGCCCAATCCTTGCACCGGCGGCGGCGGCACCGCGAAAATCGTCGCCTCTTGAATGGCACCGAATTTCCGGTTGAGCGCCCCCGCGATCGCGCCCGCCGACAGATCCGGGGTCTTGCGCTTGTCGAAATCCTCGAGCGGGAAGAACAGCACCGCCGCATTGCTCAGATTGACGAAGCCTTGCACCGACAGGCCGGTGAAGCCGATGGCGTGCTCGACGCCCGGCGTGTGCATCGCCAGATCGGACACCTGGCGCACCACTTTTTCGGTGCGATCGAGCGATGCGGCATCCGGCAGCTGCACGATGCCGATCAGATACTGCTTGTCCTGCTGCGGGATGAAACCGCCCGGCACCAGGTGAAACATGCCCCAGGTGAGCACCAGCAAACCGCCGAACACGCACAGCACCACCACCCGCATGGCCGTGATGCGCTTCACGCCGTTGCCGTAGCGATCGGAGGCGCTCTCGAAGCCGCGATTGAACAGACGGAAGAATCTGCCGAGCACGGTGTTGATGCCGCGCTGAAACAGATCCGGCTGCGCATGGCGGGGCTTGAGCAGCAGCGCCGCCAACGCGGGGGACAGCGTCAGGGAGTTGAAGGTGGAGATGATGGTGCTGGCGGCGATGGTGATGCCGAACTGCCGGTAGAACTGGCCGGTCACGCCCGACACGAACGCCACCGGCACGAATACGGCGCACAGCACCAACGCGATGGAGATGATGGGGCGGGTCACCTCGTCCATGGCGGCATGCGCCGCCGCATGCGGGTTCAATCCCTGCTCGATTTTGCGCTCGATGTTCTCCACCACGACGATGGCATCGTCGACCACGATGCCGGTCGCCAGCACCAGGCCGAACAAGGTCAGCGAGTTGATGGTGAAGCCCGCCAGCAACAGCGCGGCGAGCGTACCGATGATGGCCACCGGCACCGCCACCAACGGAATGATGCTCGCGCGCCAGGTCTGCAGGAACACCACGACCACCAACACGACCAGCAGCACCGCCTCGAACAAGGTATGCACGACCGACTCGATCGAGCTGCGCACGAACACCGTCGGGTCGTAATCGATTTCGTAGCTGACGCCTTCCGGAAAACCCTTGGCGAGCTCCTTCATGGTGGCACGCACCGCATCGGACAGCTGCAGCGCATTGGCGCCCGGCAGCTGAAAAACCGGAATCGCCACGGCCGGTCCGCCGTCGAGCATGCTGCGCAACGCATAGGTGTCGGGCCCGAGCTCGACCCGCGCCACGTCGCGCAGGTAGGTGGTCTCGCCGTTGGCGCCGCTTTTGACGACGATGCTTTCGAATTCCTGCTCGGTCTGCAGACGCCCCTGTGCGTTGACGATGTACTGGAACTGGGTGCCGGGGAGCGCCGGCTGGCCGCCGATCTGCCCGGCGGCGACTTGCACGTTTTGCTCGCGCACCGCGGCCAGCACCTCATCCACGTCCATGTTGCGCGCGGCAATCTTGCCGGGATCGAGCCACAGGCGCATGGCGTAATCCCCGGAACCGAACACCTGCACATCACCCATGCCGGGAAGCCGCGCCAGCACATCTCGGATTTGAATCACGGCGTAGTTGCGCAGGTAGAGCGAGTCGTAGCGCCCATCCGCCGCCTTCAAGAAAACCACCATGGTCAGATCCGGCGACTTCTTCTGCGTCACCAGGCCGATTTGGCTCACCACGTCCGGCAGTCGCGATGCTGCCTGCGCCACGCGGTTTTGCGTTTGCACCTGGGCAATGTCGAGGTTGGTGCCCAGACGGAAGGTCACCGTGATGGAAAACGCGCCGTCCGGGGTGGCGCTCGAGTTCGTGTAGATCGCGTTTTCCACGCCGTTGATCTGCTGCTCGAGCGGGGTGATCACGGTCTCGGCGATGGTCTTGGGAGAGGCACCCGGATACTGGCCGCTCACCACCACGGTGGGCGGCACGATCTCCGGATATTCGCTGATGGCCAGGTTGGGCATGGCGAGCAAGCCGGCGATCGTGATCAAGATCGCAAGAACGGTGGCGAATATCGGCCGCTCGATGAAGAACGAGGAAATGTTCATCGGTGACTTTTAGCCGGCGGCGGGCGCGGCTGCGGACGCAGGCGCATCGGTGCCCATCACCACACGCTGCGGCGTCACGGAGACGCCCGGATGCACGCGCTGCGCGCCGTTCACGACGATCACATCGCCCGCCTTCAGGCCATCGCGGACGATTCGCAGGCCCTCGACCACGCGACCCAGGGTCACCTTGCGATATTCGATCTTGTTGTCCGCGCCGAGCACCAGCACGTATTTCTGGCTTTGATCGGTGTTGACCGCACGATCCTCGATCAAGATCGCGGAGTATTCGCCGCTGCCCAGCAATTGCACCCGCGCGAACAACCCCGGCGTCAACCGGCCGTCCTTGTTCGCGAGCACGGCACGGGCGCGAATGGTGCCGGTCTGCGGGTTCAACTGGTTGTCGACGAAGTCCACACTGCCCGCATGCGGGAAGCCGTCTTCGTTGGCCAAACCGACCATGACGGGATTGCCGGCCTCGTGCGGATTCAAGCCCGCGCCGGAGTGCGAATTCTCGGTATAGCGCAGGAAGCTTTGCTCGTCCGCATCGAAGTACAGGTAGATCGGGTCTATCGACACCACGGTGGAGAGCAAGGTGCCGCCATTGCTGCCGCCGGTGACCAGGTTGCCGCGCGTGACCTCGGCGCGGCTGACGCGCCCGGCAATCGGGCTGGTAACGCGCGTGAAGTTCAAATTGAGCGCCGCCGCTTCGAGACTCGCTTGCGCACCGCCCACATTTGCCTCGGCCTGCGCCAAGGTGCTCTTGCGCTCGTCCAGTTCCTCCTGGGAAACCGCGCCGCTGTCTTTCAAATGCTGCACGCGCTGCAGTTCGACGCGCGCCAATTCGAGCGCCGTCTTGTAACGTTTCACGTCGGCGTTGGCGCGATCGTATTCAGCCTGGTAGGGACGCGGATCGATGACGAATAGAAGATCGCCCCGCTTCACGAGACTGCCCTCGGTGAAGGCGACCTTGTCGATGTACCCGGACACGCGCGGACGGATTTCCACCGATTCGACCGCCTGCAGGCGCCCCGTGAATTCGTCCCAATCCTTGACCCGCTTCTCCAGCACCTGCGCCACGCTCACCTCGGGCGGCGGCGGGGCTTGTGGACCCGCGGATCGACTGCACGCATCGAGCAGCAACGCAAACATTGCCGCTAACACCATCGTTCTTCCCACGACTTCTCCCTGGAATCCCATCACCGGCGCCTCGGGCGCGCTGATTCACCATAATGATGTCGTTTCGTTAATATTCAATGTGACAGTTGGTGACAGTGGCAGCTCCTCAATGGCCACCCCGCTCCAGCGCCGTATTGACAATCATTCGCATTCGCGTTCACAATAACGCCATGATTGTTTGCGTCTGCAAGGCTGTTTCCGACCGTCATATTCGCGCCGCCGTGAAGGACGGGGCAAGTTGCATGCGAGACCTCGCCCGCGAACTCGGCGTCGGGGGGTGCTGCGGGAAATGCCTGCCGGAAGCCCGAAAGGTCCTGTCCAACTCGCTATCATCGAACGCCGCTTCCGCATCGCCGATGCTCATCCCCGCCTTGGGCTGAATTCAAGCCGGTTTCGGGCCTACAATCCTCCCAGCCGTCGACGCGGCCGAAACTCGACTCTAACGTAAGGGGCTGCCGTGCGCGGTGATAGCAAAGTTTTGGAATATTTGAATCAGGCGCTCAAGAACGAGCTCACCTCCATCAATCAGTATTTCCTGCACGCCCGCATGCTGCAGAACTGGGGCATGCGCCGCTTGGGCAAGCTCGAATACGAAGAATCCATCGACGAGATGAAGCACGCCGACCGACTGGTCAAGCGCATCCTGTTCCTCGAAGGGCTGCCCAATTTGCAGGATTTGGGCAAGCTGTTCATCGGTGAGGACGTCAAAGAGGTCTTGCAATGCGATTTGCGCCGTGAGATGGAGGCGCACCCGCTATACAAGGAAGCGATCGCTTACTGCGAGACGGTGCGGGACTTCGTGACGCGCGAACTGCTGGTGTACATTCAAAAAAGCGAGGAAGAGCACATCGATTTCATCGAGGAGCAGCTCGCGCTCATCGACAAAATGGGTTTGCAGAACTATGTGCAAAGCGCCGTCGGCGAAATCGAGGATGCCGGCGACGCGTGATGCCCTCGCCTCGGGCGATTCAAGCCATCGCGCGTGTTCCCGTGAACGTCGCGGAGCCGAGCATGTACTTGGCGCTGCCGCTGATGCGGTCCGCATCAACCACCGCGCTGAACTTGAAGCTCAAGCGCATGGGCTGCTCAATTCTCGCCGACCAGCTCAAGCGGTTGCCATCGACCCGGCCGTCGCTGATGGCGACGGAATGCTCGCCGTGGGTAAGAGTGCCGGAGAGAGACGTGCCGGCGACCCGCAAGTCGAGCAACCCGGCCCGTTCACCCATGGGCGTCTTGATGGTGACGTTCCACCGGCCGTGCGCGCCGCTCATCGCGAGCCCCGCTCGAGCGGCTCCCGCTTGCGCGGCCCACGCTTGGGGGACCGCGGCTTGGGCGGCCCGCGCATGAGCGGCTTCTCTCGCACCGGCCGCTGTTCTTGACTGGCGATCAGCGACTCGAGCTTCTCGGCGGCGAACTCGACGAATGCCGCGACCGCCGCCGGGATCTGCTCGCGGCTCGGCAGCAGCACGCAAAAGTCACCGCTCGCGCTCCGGTAACCGGGCAGCACGTGCACCAGACGCCCGGCATGGATGTCGGCAATGATGAGCATATTGGGCAGCAATGCTATACCCAACCCCGCCAGACAGCTCTGTAATAACGCGCGCGCCGTATTGGCGCCGATCCGGCCGGACACTTCCACCTGCTCCGGACCGCGCGGACCCGTGAGCACCCAGGTGGCCGACGCCGGCCGGCCGCTGATGAGACAATCGTGACCGTGAAGCGCCTGCAGATTGAGCGGCATGCCGCGCGCTTCAAGATAGGCGGGACTCGCCACCAATTTGAGGTGCTGCGTGGCCACGCGTCGGTACGCATAACGCGGGTCCGCGGTCGTGCTGCCGCGGAATGCCACATCGATGCCTTCTCCGATCAAATCGGCGTGTGAATCGCTGAGCACGAAATCCAAACGTACCTTGGGGTAACGTCCCAGGAACTCCGCCAGCCACTGCATCCTGAATAAATCGAGGAAGTCGGCGGGCGCGGCGATGCGCACGCTGCCGCTGGGAACCGCATTGCCATCCACCACCTTTTTGCCGGCCTCGAGCACCTCATCCACCGCATCGGCGCATCGATCGTAGAAAGTGGAACCCGAGTCGGTGAGCGTCAGTTTACGCGTGGAGCGCTGCATGAGCCGCGTGTCCAAGGCCTCCTCGAGTTGACGCACGTGCCGGCTCAGCGTGTTCGCAGGAACACCCAAGCGCCGGGCAGCCTCCGCGAAGCTGCGCGCCCGCACAACCTGGACGAACATGCGCACTTGATTCAAGTCGAGCATCTGAGCGGATGGTACTTTCAAACCTGCCCGTCGGGCGATCCTCGTTTGCGTGCGTAAACGACGCCCTGCTTCATTGCTTGGGAAATCTTTCATTCCTTCCAAATGTGGATGAGTGTAATTCCATTACTCAATCTAGTAAGCAAATGCAGCTTCCTCTATTCTCGTCGCATTCAGGCGATACCCGCCGAAACTGAAGTGGTGTGCTATGGCTAAAGTGCTGGTCCTGTATTACTCCTCGTATGGCCACATCGAGACGATGGCCAATGCCGTTGCCGAAGGCGCCCGTTCCGCCGGTGCCAAGGTCGATGTGAAGCGCGTACCCGAAACCGCTCCCGCGGAAGTGGCCAAAGCAGCCCATTTCAAGCTCGATCAGAAGGCCCCGGTGGCGAGTGTCGAAGACCTCGCCAACTACGACGCCGTCGTCATCGGCTGCCCCACACGCTTCGGACGCATGCCCTCGCAGATGGCGAGCTTTCTCGACCAAGCCGGCGGCCTATGGATGCGCGGCGCGCTGAACGGCAAGGTGGGCGGTGCGTTCACCTCAACCGCCAGCCAACACGGTGGTCAGGAAGTCACCCTGTTTTCGATCATCACCAATCTGCTGCACTTCGGCATGACCATCGTGGGCCTACCCTACAGTCATCAAGGCATGATGACGCTTGATGAGATCGTCGGCGGCTCGCCCTACGGAGCCACCACCATCTCCGGTGGCGACGGCAAGCGCCAGCCCAGCGCGATCGAACTGGCCGGCGCGCAGCATCAAGGTGAGTTGATCGCGAAGACCGCGGCAAAGCTCTTCCCCGGTTAGAGCCACGGGTTCGTAGCCGAGCCACTACGCACACCGCTGCGGCCGCCGCGGGCACGCGCCGCGGCGCGGGCAGATGACGCTCGCCGGAATCTCCAGAGCGTCCGCGATCCAGGAGATATTCAGCACCTGCGAGGCCGCGCGGATCGCCGCACTCGCCTCCGCCGGGATGACGCCATCGCCGCCGCCGCGCCGGCAGCTCTCCGCCACGGCCTCGACGATGCTGTCGCCCGCGAAACCTTGCGCATCCAAGGCGGGCAACAGGTCGACCCCCACGGACAGCACGTGCAGTTCATCGAGCGCATCGCGCGTCAACAGCGAGTGACAGCAATAGAGGCGCGCGCCCTTGCCATCCTGCATGATGGAGATCTGCGATTTGGGTCTTTGCTGCGCCGGCGTTGCGGAAGTTTGCTGCAGCAGCCGGAACACCGCCCAGCGCGGGCAGGGATCGGAAACCAGGCTCATGTTGCCCCAGGGCAGCGGTATGCCGTTGCCGCGGTACACCGCTCGCAGATAGCCCGGCGAATACGCATCGAAAAAATGCCAGTGCCGATACGGCGACACGGCCGTCATGCGGCGCATGACCAGCGCCGGCGTCACACCGAGCTTGTGGCAGGCGGTGACGCTGTGCGCCTCGCGGATCAAGAAGCGTCTGAACGGCACGCGCGGGCAGAGCAGCGCGCCGGCGAAGAAGCTGCATTCGAAATCCCGCCACGCGTACAGCACGTCCTGTGCCCCCATGCCCGCCGCGGAACCGGCCGGTTCCGCCTCGCTGGCCCGTCCCGTGCTGTGCGGCGAAATGGCCCCGTCGCCGTTGTGCAGGATCTTGTGCCCGATGAAAAACGCGAGATCGTACTTCAGCCGCTCGTGCTGATTGCGCAGCCGCTTGTTGAGCAGCACGGTACCCGGGGCCTCGAACCGTGATCGCACCAGCGCCCCGCTCGGCTTGCGACCGTCACCGTCGAACCACTTGATCTGCAGGCCATGGCGTTCGCCGATGGCCATCACGGCATCCAGGCTCAACGGCATTTCGCGCCCGCCGCACTCCTCCGCGGCGCGCTCGATGTCGGGAAAGTTGTTGTGGCGGGTCTCCTGCCACACGCGGATCAAGAGCTGCGCGAATTGACGCCCCGTCGTGCCGGTTTGCGACAGCAATTCGGGCAGCGCATTCTGCAGCAGCTCATTCGAGAACAGGAACGCCGGCTCGAGCGGCATGGCCTCGAGACCGCCGCGCTCCCGCACCTTCGGTGCCGCTTCCACATCCGTGTTCTCATCCAGAAACCAGCGCGTCTCCTTGCTGAAAATGCCGGCCAGCATGCTCAGCATCTCGGGCGAGGGCATGCGCTTGCCCGTTTCCACCATGCTCAGGTACGACACCGACGGCGCCCCTGCCGCGTCGATCTGCACGCATCGCGCTGACAATTCGTCCAGGGTGAGGCCGTTGCGTTTGCGCAGGCTGCGCAGCTTGGCGCCCAGGAAATGCCCCTGCCTGATCAAACCAGCCATCTGTTCAACAGCCTGTGTGTGAAATTCACACTGTGAAATTTCTAATGTGTAAATCTTCGCCCAGAACACTCTAAACTTGACGCACTTGGAGAATCAAGTCCATTTAACTTTAGGAGAACGGCTTTGAGCGATTTCGCGAGCAATCGGTGGCAAGGTGTAGAGCGCCCTTATAGTGAAGCAGAGGTCGAGCGCCTGCGCGGCTCCGTGCGCATCGAATACACCTTGGCGCGGCTCGGTGCGGAGAAGTTCTGGCGCCAGCTGCACACCGAACCCGTGGTCACGGGCTTAGGCTCCATGACCGGCAACCAAGCCATTCAAACCGTGCAGGCGGGGCTCAAATCCATCTACTGCTCCGGCTGGCAAGTTGCCGGCGACGGCAATTCCTCCGGTG
>Ga0116226_10001933_pt1 | contig 17985 bp, 14 predicted proteins | sample S1TSphfallax_FD_89692 | JGI IMG/M metagenome (GOLD analysis project Ga0116226, IMG submission 89692) | Host-associated microbial communities from peat moss isolated from Minnesota, USA - S1T2_Fa - Sphagnum fallax MG | ecosystem: Host-associated > Plants > Peat moss > Unclassified | place: USA... | reverse complement strand
GGCCCGATGGCGGATTGAAACCAGGGTTGCTCAGCGACGACATAGGAGGTGGCGGCAAGAACGACGAGCACGGCGAGGAATTTCGACAGCGCATCCATCAGAGATAGATGACGAGGCCGTCATAGCCGGGCTCGATATGCGCCGGCAGCGTGTCGGCGAGACGGCGATAATCCATATCGGGGCCCATATGCGTCAGAATGGTGCGTTTGGGTTGCAGGCGGTCCACCCAAGCCTCGACCTGGGCGAGATTGGCATGCGTCGGATGGCTGGGCCCGGAGGTGAAGCAGTCGACGATCAGCACGTCCAGATTTTGCAGCGCATCGAGGGCTTGCTCGTCCAGGCGGACGACATCTGTGCAATAGGCGAAATTCTGGATGCGCAAGCCGAGCGATCGGGCGTAGCCATGGTCCTGGTCGATCAACTGGAGCGGAATATCAAGGATATCAATCGTTTCCCCGGCGGTAACGACATGTTGCTCAAGCACGGGGCGCATGAAGAAGCCGCCATTATAGGGTTTGAAGGCGTAATCGAAGCGGCGGCGCAGCTCGTCCCAATCGCCCGCCACGGCATAGGCGGGCATCGGAGCGCCGAGGATGCGGTTGAGGATGCGGATTTCATCCAGCCCGGCAATATGGTCAGCATGGGTGTGGGTGTAGAGGACCGCGTCTATTTTGCCGATGCCGGCGGTGGTGAGCTGGGTCCGCAGATCCGGGCCGGTATCGACCAGAAGGCGTTTATGTTCAGGGGTTTCGATGACGATGCTTGCACGGGACCGGCGGTTGCGGGGCTCGCGCGGGTCGAGCTGGCCCCATTCGCCGAAGCCGCCCGGGCCGCCGATCTGTGGCGAACCGGCGGACCCGCCGACCCCCAGCAGCGTGACCTTCACGCGGCCTTCCGGAAGAGACTACGGAAGTTTCGGGTCGTATTTTCCGCAATCGCTTCGGGCGGCAATCCTTTGATATCGGCCAGAACCTTAGCCGTATGGACCGTATAGGCAGGCTCGTTGCGTTTGCCGCGAAAAGGAACCGGCGCGAGATAGGGCGAGTCCGTCTCCACCAGCAGGCGATCGAGCGGCACCGTGGCGGCGATCTCCCGTAATTCCTGGGATTTGGGAAAGGTTAAAATGCCGGAGAAGGAGATATAGCCGCCCATTTCGATCGCGGCTTCGGCGAGTTTCGCGCCGGAGGAAAAACAGTGCAGCAGGAAGGCGAAATCGCCCCCCCTCGCCCGTTCCTCCGCCAGCATTCGGGCGATATCCGAATCCGCATCGCGGGCGTGGATAGCAAGCGGCAGGCCGGAGATTTGGGCGGCGCGGATATTGGCGCGAAAATTCTGCTCCTGCACGTCGCGCGGCGCTTTGTCATAGAAATAATCCAGCCCGGACTCGCCGATGCCGATGACCTTGGGATGGTTCGCCAGCGCGGCGATGGTCTCTGGCTCGGGCACCGGGCCCTCCTCCCCCGCATGGTTGGGATGGATGCCTATGCAGGCCCAAACATGCTCATTTTTTTCTGCAATGTCAATGGCTTGTTTGGATTGGCTCAGCGTAACGCCAATCGTGACCATTTGTTCCACCCCGGCCAGCCGGGCGCGGGCGATCACGTCTGCCTGCTCGCCGGGCTGGTTGAAATAGTCCAGATGGCAATGGCTATCGATGAGCATCAGGTTCCTCCGCTCATTCCGTGCCGACGAAGCGCGGGAAAATGCCGGATGGTGCGGGCAGCGCCGTGCCCTCGGCCAAAGGCGTTTCCAGCGCCGCGAATTGCCGGTCCTCCGGCGGGATGCCAAGCTGGGTAAGGAGCTTGTCCATGCTCTCCGGCATGAAGGGCTGGAGCAGGATCGAAACCGTGCGGAGCACGGCAGTGAGGACGAAGAGCACGGTGTTCATGCGTGCCGTGTCGGTCTTTTTCAGCGTCCAGGGCGCCTGATGGTCGATATAGCCGTCGGCCGCCCGGATGAGTTTCCAGGTTTCGTCCAGCGCCTCATGGAAGGCGAGACGGTTGATCGCTCCCCTCACCTTCTCCGGCAGCGCTTCCGCCAGGGCGAGCAGGGCGTGGTCGGCCTCGTGCAGCGCGCCCTTCGGCGGCACCACGCCGCCCGCGTTTTTGGCAATGAAGGAGAGCGTGCGCTGGGCAAGGTTACCGATGCCATTGGCCAGCTCCGCATTGGTGCGGGCGATCAGGGATTTGCGGGAAAAATCCCCATCATTGCCGAAAGGAACTTCGCGCAGCAGGAAGAAACGCACCGTATCCAGGCCGAATTCGTCGATCAGCGGGCGGACATCGATGAAATTGCCGGTGGATTTGCTCATTTTCTCGCCCTCGACCGTCCACCAGCCATGGCTGAAGACGCGGCCGGGCAGCGGCAAATTTGCCGCCATCAGGAAGGCGGGCCAGTAGACGGCATGGAAGCGGATGATCTCCTTGCCGACGAGATGCAGGTTGGCGGGCCAGTAGCCGTAGCGTGGCGAAGATTCATCCGGATAGCCGGCGGCGGTGAGGTAGTTCACCAGCGCGTCCAGCCACACATACATAACATGCTTCTCATCGCCCGGGACGGGAATGCCCCAGGAGAAGCTGGTGCGGCTGATGGAGAGATCGTTGAGCCCACCGCGCACGAAAGAGAGGATCTCGTTGCGCTTGGTAGCGGGTGCGATGAAGCCCGGATTGGCGTCATAGAACGCCAGAAGCTTGTCCTGGAAAGCACTGAGTTTAAAGAAATAGGAAGGTTCGACGACCCATTCCACCGGCGCGCCGGTGGGGGCTTTTTTACTGCCATCCGAGGAGGTGACGAGTTCTTCCTCGTCGTAGAACGCCTCATCGCGCACGGCGTACCAGCCTTCATAGGCCCCGAGAAAAATCGCGCCCGCCGCCTCCAGCCGCCGCCAGAGCGCCTGGGCGGCTTGTTTGTGGCGGGTTTCGGTCGTGCGAATGAAATCGTCGTTCGAGATATTCATCCGCCGCGCCATGTCTTGAAAATCGGCGGCGACCTGATCGGTGAAGGCTTGTGGCTCGATGCCCGCATTGCGCGCGGCGGCTTCCACCTTTTGGCCGTGCTCATCCGTGCCGGTGAGGAAGAACACGTCGAACCCGTCCAGCCGCTTGAAGCGCGCCAGCGCGTCCGCCGCCGTGGAGGTATAGGCATGGCCCAGATGCGGGGCGCCGTTGACGTAGTAGATCGGCGTGGTGATGTAGAATTTCTCTTTGCTCATGACCTGTGCAACTGGCTGAGCGCCACGATGACCGCGGCGCGTTTGTCGAGATTGAGGCCGGTGACCTCGCGTTCGAGTTTCCCGAACTCCTGCCAGAGTGACACATCGCCCGCAAGCCGCGCGGGGGGCTGGCCAGACCGCGCGGCGGCGCGGGTGGTGGCGGCAAGCCCGGCGCGCAGCAGCGTGAAAAAGGGCGCGAATTTATCCACGCCCTCAATGGCGCGGGAGACGGTATCGGCGATGTTCTGCGCGCGCTCTGGGGAAACCGGGGCTTGCAGCACTTCTTCCACCAGCCCAGCGAGCGCCACGCCGCCTTCGGCCGCGAGGGTGAGCGCGGTGCCGATACTGCCTTCGGCAAGCCCGATGAGGCGCGCGGCTTCATGGGCGCTCAGCTCCGGGGCGTATTCGGCGAGCAGCGCGCGCAGCGTATCCTCCGGCAGATGCGCCATGGGAAGCGCGCGGCAGCGGCTGCGGATGGTGGGAAGCAGGCGGCCCGGCGCGGAGGAGATGAGAAGCAGGATCGCCCGTGCTGGCGGTTCCTCCAGCACTTTGAGCAGCGCGTTGGCGGCGTTCGGGTTCATGTCCTCCGCACCGTCGATGATGACGACCCGCCAGCCGCCCTCGGCGGGGGTGAGACGCATGAAGGCGCAGGCCTCCTGGATGGTGTTGATGACGATTTCGGACTGAAGCTTATCGGTTTTGGTGTTGATCCGGCGCTCGACGGTGAAGAGGTCCGGATGCGTGCCGGCGGCGATGCGTCGGAACACGCCTTCCGCGCCAGGTGGGAGCGAGAGATCTGGCGCGGTGCCGCCCGCCAGCAGCCAGCGGGCAAATCGGAATGCCAGCGTCGCCTTGCCGATGCCGGGCTGGCCGGAGATGAGCCAGCCATGGTGCAGACGCCCCGAAAGCGCTGCCTGCGCGAGCGCCGCCACGGCCGCATCATGGCCCCGAAAATCCGGGTTGGCGCGCGGTTCCAGGCTCAACGTCCGGTCCGGGCTTTGATCGCGGTGCGCATCTGGCTGATGATGGCCTCAACCGGCTGGCTACCATCCATCATCACGCAGCGCCCGGGCTCGGAGGCGGCGATGGCGCGGAAGCCGAGCGCGATACGGGCCATGGTCTCGCTGTTCATGCGCTCGTAGCGGTCGCTCGCCGCACCCCGGGATTTTAGCCGCGATTTTGATATGTTTTCCGGGACTTCCATCATAAAGGTGATGTCGGGTCGGAGGTTGATGAGGCGGATAAGGCTGGCAACGGCGGCGACATCCACGCCCTGACCATAGGCCTGATAGGCCATGGTGGAATCCGAATAACGGTCGCAGATGACGACGGCGCCGCGCGCCAGAGCGGGGCGGATGATGTTTTCCACATGGTCCGCCCGCGCCGCAAAATGCAGCAAAGTCTGAGACATCGGGTCCAGCCTTGTATCAGTGCTGAGCAACAGGGTTCGGATGGCTTCAGCGCCCGGCGTGCCGCCCGGCTCGCGCGTCATGATGACTTCGCCGCCTTCTGCCTGGAGCAAGGCGGTGAGCCTGGCCGCGGCGGTGGATTTTCCCGCCCCCTCCCCGCCTTCGAGCGTGATGAACAGTCCCTGGCGTTCACTCACCTAGAGCAAATCTCTGGCGCGCTCATCGCAAACCAAATCTGTGACGCGCTCATCGCACGATATGCCGCTGACGCGCTCATCGCACGATGATCTCAGGGTCGGGAATGCCTTGGGCCAGAACCTGCTGCAGGGCTGCGTCGGCATCTTCGACCGAGTGGTATGGGCCGATATTCACGGCGTAGAGCGTACGATCGCCGCCATAAACGGGCACGATCTGCCCATCCATCCCGTTGAGCCGCTGCATGACCTGATAGGCGTCGAACTCGCGGCCGAAGCCGGGAATTTGGACGAAAAGCGGGCCTGGTGCTGGCTGCGTGATGGTGACCGCGCCGGAAAGGGTGACGGCTTGGCCGGCCGGGTCGTCATTCTGCGCGGGGGTCAGATTTTGCACCGCGCCGGGCGTGGCGCCCCCTGGCGGGCCGAGACTCTGGGCCGTGATGCCGGCGACGGGGGCGGCGGTAAGCTTGGGCCCCTGGCCCAAAGCGCCATCCAGTGCCGCCGTTTCGCTGCCGTTCAGCTTGACCTCGACCTCGACGACGCCGCCTGTCGGGTAGCCCAGCAATTGCGCGACGCGCGGGGTGACGGCGATGACGCGGCCGGGAATGGCGGGGCCGCGATCGTTCACCCGCACATCGACCGAATAGCCGTTGACGAGGTTGGTGATGGTGACAATGGACGGGAGTTGGAGAACGGGGCTCTGCGCGGCCAAAGCGTTGGGGTCGTAGGCCTCGTTATCCGCCGTGATGGGAGGGGCGCCATCGCCGATGACGGTGGACAGGCCGGTCACGTCGTAGCTGTTGAACTGGCGCGGGTAACGCCATTCGCCGCCGGCCTGATACGGGTTACCGATGGTGAAACTCGGCGGGCCTGACGGGGCGGGCGTGGTGGCCTGCTGGGCGCAGCTGGCAAGCGCCATGAAGACGCCGAGAATATAACGGTTGATCATGCGCTCAGCACCATACGCCCCAGCGCGCCGACGGCGAGCGCGTAGTAATCCGAGGCGTTATAGCGCCGGATGACGCGGAAATTGGCGTAGACCAGAAAGGCTTCGCCGCCCGGACCGTCCGGCAGCAGCAGGGCGGCCGGGGTATCCTCCGGCAACGCCAAGGCGCCGGGCAGGCGCTGCACGCCCTGGGCCAGCCAGAAACCGAGCGTTTGCACATTCTCCCGCCCGGTCATCGCCATGTTGAGATTGGCCGGCGCCAGCACGGGTTCGCTGGAGGGCAGGCCCGGCTGCCAGCCGGCCTTGGCGAGATAATGGGCCATGGAGGCCAGCGTATCGGCATCGGAATTCCAGATATCCGGCTGGCCGCTGCCGGAGAAGGAGATCGCGGTGGAGAGATAGACGCTCGGCATGAATTGCGGCTGCCCCATCGCGCCCGCATAGGAGCCGATGAGGCTGGAGGCCGGCGCGTCGCCATTGGCGATGATGCGCATCGCATCGATCACCTGCCCCGCGAAGAAACTGCTGTTGCGGTCCCAAGCCAAGGTGGTGAGAGCGTCGATCACGTCGAAATTACCCTGGGTGGTGCCGTAATTGGTCTCGATGCCCCAGATGCCGAGGAGCGGCCCGGGGGAAACGCCGAAGCGGCTGGTAACGGCGGCGAGCAGGCTTTGCGAGGCGCCGGCCTTTTGCTCGCCCGCCTGCACGCGGGCCTGGTTGAGGACATGGGAGGAATAGGTCGCCCAGGTTTCGGTGAATTCGGGCTGGTGCTGGTCGAGCTTCAGCACATCCGCATTGGGGACGAGGTTGGCGGTGGTTTGCGTGATGACCGATTGCGGGATGCCGGCCGCCGCGGCGCGTGCCTGCAATGCGGCGAGGAAGCTGTTGAAATCGCCCGCGCGCGCAAAGCGCGGGAGGGCCAGCGAGAGGGGAATACCGGTGAGAAGCGCGCGCCTGTCCATGATTGCAATCCTGCCACGGCGGGCGACCGCGCCGCAACATGCGGTTGGTTTGTTCTGGCGGGGCCTGCGAATGACGTCACGATCTTAACCGCGTTCATCGGCCGGATAATTGATGAGGAGAATCGGGTCGATAGACCGCTCCGGCTCTCATAAAAAACCCCTCCGGCGAGGAGGGGTTTTTGAACGCAAGCGGGTATCCCCTGCCCTGTCAGAACCGCCCTGAGATCGCGATGCTGCCATATTGGAAGGCGGGGGCGGAGTTGTGGAATTCCGGGGTTTCGAACACTTCCGTCGCCGTGACCCGCACGCCGTAGAGGATGATCGCGCCGCCGACTTCCAGGTCGCCCTGCAGCGGGGTAAGCGGAACGCCGCGGCTGGATTGGAAGTCGTTCCCCTGGACGAAAATATCATGCGCCACGATGCGGCCGACCGCGCCGCCGAAAATATACCAGGTGATCGGCTGTACGGGGGTATAGGCATCCGAGCCGGAGATCCCGGGCTGGATGAGCGAGGGGCCGAAATCCGCGTCCAGACCCTGGCCGAAGCGCACGATGCCGCCGGCCTGGGCGTAGATTTCCGTATTGCCGGCCTGGGCGGTGACTTGCGGGAGGAACTGCACGCCGATCGCCCCGTTGCCGAAAGAGGCGATATCCTCGCGCCAGGTGCGCCCGGCGAGGAAATCCAGGGTAGGCTCGTTACGCAGCTGGTAGTGCCAGCCTTTGTTCGAGGTATCGCCGATAATGTCGTGGAAGCCGTTCTGGACGGACTGGCCCAGCGCGTCCGGCCCGACGATGCCGACACTGACCTGCGCGACGGTGCGCGTCGTCGTGGTGTCCTGGATCAGGCTGATATGCAGCGCCAGCTGCGCGGAATAGGGCAGGTCATGCGGGTTGGGGTTATAGAGCTGCGTATCGGTGGGGGTATAGATTTTCTGCTGAAGGTCGAATTCCAGTCGCTGCGTGCCGTCCCCAAAAAACTGGTGGCCAAAATCGCTCACGAAATCCGGCAAGTCGCCGGTCGGTGCCACGTAACCCAGGCGCTCGCCGGAGGTGTAGAGCCGGTCCGTCCCGGGGATCGAGAACGCGTCATTCTCGATCTGCACGGTGACGATATTTCCCGGATCGGGCGGCGGACTATCCGCGCGGGCGGCGAGCGGCATGGCGAGAAGGGCGGCGGCTGGCAGGATGGCGCTGAGAAGATATTGTTTCATGCACTTTTAATCGGCATGAACGCGACGTTATGCAAGGTGCAAGGTGCTGCAATATCCGGTAATACGGAAATGCGGCGAAACTATCGCTCCCGCGCCGTGCAGGATGCGAGGTCGATCAAGCGTTCCAGCACCTCGCTCTCTTGCGCGCCGGCAATCGCGTGTTCCCCGTCGATCAGAAAACATGGCACGCCGTTAATGCCGAGGCGGTGGGCGTGGAGGTTTTCGGCATGGACGAATTCCGTACCGTCGCTGGCGGCGAGAAAGACTTCCGCGGCGGCTGCGTCCAGCCCCTGCTCGGCGGCGAGCCTTGAGAGCAGCGCATGGCTGCCAATATCCAGCCCTTCGATGAAATGGGCGCTGAAAATGCGGTCCACGAGACCATCCGCCGCGCCGAATCGGGCGGCATAGCGCACGAGCCGGTGGGCATCCACGCTGTTGGGCGTGCGGCGGATGCTGGCGAAGTTGAAGACGATCCCCTCCGCCGCACCCAATTCCGCGATGGAGGCGTAAAGCCGGCGGGCGCGGTCCTCGGCGCCGAATTTGCGGATCATGTAATCGGCGCGCGACATGCCTGAACGCGGCATGTCCGGGTTCAGCAGGAAGGGCCGCCACACCAGATCGACCCCCAGATCCTGCCGCCTTGCGAGCAGAAAGGAGAGGCGTTTGACGCCCAGATAGCACCAGGGGCACACGAAATCGTAGACGATTTCGATGACCAGCCGCGCCGGCAGGGGGGCGAGGATATTCATGATTCCGTCATAGCGAAATTCCACGCATTTCGCGAGTTTTCTGGATGCGCTTGACGAATGGCGTTGCGGCGCGATGATCGGGCCGTGCGGGGCAAATCAGCCGCTGGAGAAAAAGATTGAAATTCAGGATATTAGCTGCCGTGTTGGCGACTGCCTCCGGCGTGGCCGGGGCGCAGGCGCGCCAGACTCCGACACCGCCGCCTTCGGGGATCGTGGTGCATTTGTTCGGGCCGGAATCGATCATGTCCAACGTGCTGCCGACCGGCGTGGGCAGCGGCGGCGGTACGCCCGCATCCGGCGCGGCGGGCGGTGGTGGCGCTTCAGCAGGTGCCGGTGCTGCGCCCTATGTGGAACCCAGTACGCATGACATTCTGCACGAGATGTTCGTCACCGGCGACCCTGATCTGAAGCCGGGAACCAACTTCGCCAAGGGCCGCACGGGTAACGAGTAGCCTTTTTTAGTCCTGTGCGCGCAGCTTGTCGGCCTCCGCTTCCAGATGTTTGGCCATGCCGTCGAGATGCCAGGCCTGGATGTCGTAGAAGGTGATATAGCCGCGATTTTCGGTGTCGATTTCGGAGAAATGGTCGACGATTGGCTGAAGCCCGGCGGATTTGGCCTGGGCGAGAGTCAGATGGCCGTCATGTGTCGTGTTGGCGGCGTAGAATTTCATCAGCATATCGCCGCCATCGGGGCCGCGCATCCAATCGCCATGGTGCTTCCAGTCTCCATGCTGTGTCCAGCCATCGGGTCCGCCGGGCGGCGGGGGCGGCATATCCATCCCAGGCGGACCGGGCGGCGGTGGGTTGGGGGCATCCTGCGCCAGGGCGACGCCCGGCAGGACGCTGAGGCTGAGCAGGGTAAGCAGGGCGAGACGGCGCATGAAACGACTCCTGTTGAATAGGATCGGCTCTATGCGCCCATATTGTAACCGCCTGATATCGCGCAGGTAACACCTGAAAACAAAAACGGCGCCCCCTGCGGGACGCCGTTTGGCAAAGCCGGAAAAATCCCGGATTAACGCGAGTAGTATTCGACCACGAGATTCGGGTCCATCTGCACCGGGAAGGGCACATCGGCCAGTTTCGGGGCGCGCAGGAAGCGGCCTTTCATGGCGCGGTGGTCGACTTCCATGTATTCCGGCACGTCGCGCTCGCCGCTCTGGGCGGCATCGAGCACCACGGCGATCTGCTTGGATTTCTCACGCACTTCGATGACATCATTATCCTTCACGAGATAGGACGGGATGTTCACCTTCTGGCCATTTACCGTGATATGGCCGTGGCTGACGAACTGGCGGGCGGCGAACGGGGTAACCGCGAATTTCAGGCGGTAAACCACGGCATCGAGACGGCGCTCCAGGATTTCGATGAGGTTTTCGGACGTATCGCCTTTGCGGCGCACGGCTTCCTCATAATATTTGTAGAAGGATTTTTCAGAGATATTGCCGTAATAGCCCTTCAGCTTTTGCTTCGCCATGAGCTGCACGCCGTAATCGGACGGCTTCTTGCGGCGCTGGCCGTGCTGGCCGGGGCCGTATTCGCGCTTGTTCACGGGGGATTTGGCGCGGCCCCATAGGTTGACGCCGAGGCGGCGGTTGATTTTGTACTTACTCTCAGTGCGCTTGGTCACGGTGATGACCTTTCTTGCTTAAAATTACGCCAGTAGTCTCTTCCCGGCCTTTGCCTCACGGCAAAAACAAAGAGAGCGGGCGCAGGCGACCACCGCCTGTCCACGTTCCCGGCAACGAGCGCGGGGTCTAGCCGCCAGGGGGCGGCGCGTCAACCGCCCGGGGTGCGCCAGCTTTGCATGACGGCGGCAAGCGGCAAGGAGAGCCGGGCCGCAGGCATGCGCAGGCGCAATGCGGCCGAGCGGCCCATCCATACGCCGATATCCGCCGGGGCGCGCGGATAAAAGCCCGGGCCCAGCAGGATATCCTCGACTGGCGCAAGGCAGACCCCAAGCTCGCGCCGGTCTTGGGAGTGAGGGTCGGTATCCGCCGGGCAGGCCGTGGCGGCGAGCAAGGTGACGTCCCGCAACTTTCTGGGGAAGCTGAATTGCGCGAGGCGGCGATGGCCTTCCTGCGTGATTTGCGCGCGGAATCGCTCGCCGCCCGCGAAAGCGTCCAGCACCGGCGAATAGGTGAGCGAAAAACCGGCGTTCAGGGCGATGGCGTGCAACCGGGCGCGCAAAGCGGCGAGCGCCGGGCCGGAGGTGATGCGGCGGGCGAATGGCCGGCGGGCCGGCGAGCGGCGGCCGGTCTCATGATACAGCGCACCGCGATTGCCAGTGTCGAAATAGGATTCACAGGGCAGGCCTTCGGCCAGCAGAATATCATGCCGGTCCAGCTCGACATGGAAATAGGTCATCGCCGCCCTGCCCCGCTCCCGCAGGATGGTGGCGTTGTTCACGAGATGCGTGGCAGGGATCAGCACGCCATCCGCATACACGCCATGCAACGGGGAAAGCCGCAGCTGCTGTGCGGGCAGGCCGGGGCCGAAAGCGCCGGGCTGGATAAGGATGGGCTGGGCATTATGCGCAGCTTGGGCGCCGAGATCCAGCGTGCGCCGGCCGATCCAGCGCACCGGGCGGCGCGTGCCGGACGCGGTGATCAGCGGGTCGCCGGGCTTCAGCGCCTCCACCGCGCGATAGCCATGCGGGGTGAGAAGCCTTGTGCCGCGCGCAAAACAAGGCAGCTCGTCCCCCAGAGTGATGAGCGACCCCCCCGCGTTATTCGAGACGATGCTCACGGCGGGCTGGCCGGGCGCGATGGCTAGGGCAAAGGTGGAGATGACGCTGCCGATGCTGTCGATGACGGTGATTTCGCCTCCCGCGTCGCTGACCAGGCTGGGCGCGAAACCGACAATGTCGATCGCATCCGTTCCGACCATGTTTTCCACGCCACCGAAGGGATGGGACGGGTCGTTCAGCGTGAGCATTGCGTCCGGCCCGAGGAAGTTGACCGCCTCGCCAGCACTGAGTGCGCCCGCGATGTCGAGCGCCGCCGATGCGGCGATTTCAATCGGGCCGGAGCCTGTGATGCTGCCCGACGCGAACAACGTGCCGCCTTCGGCAATCAGGATGCCACTATTCTGGATGGTTTCTGCATCCAGCACGCCATTGCCCTCGAACGCTCCGCCATTGATCTGGACCGATGGCGCGACGAGCGTGCCGCCGGTAAGGTCGAAGAGTCCGGCGTCAGTGAGTGCGCCAGTGAGGCTGATCGTACCGGCATCGGCGATGCTGCCTAGGTTTTCAACGAAAGCGGCGGCGTTCAACGCTGCATCGCCGCCGATTTGAACGATGCCGCCGCTTTGCGTGAGCTGGCCGGTGATATCGAGCCGCGCGGTGCCGCCCAAATTCAAATTCCCGGCGATCAGCGCAGAGGCGAGACTGGCCTGCGACGCACCGTCCAGCGCGAGGGTTCCGGCATCGGAAAGGCTGGTGAGCCCCAAGACGGCATTGCCGTAAGCATTAAGAGTCCCCGTACCGCCGATGCTGGCAGAGGCCGCCGAAAGCGTGCCGCTGAGATTGAGCGCGCCTGACGCGATATTTATAGCGCCTCGGGCATCGAGCGCGCCCAGCACGTCCAGCGCGCTGCCCGTGCCCAATGTGACATTGCCGGTGGTGGTGAAGGCGCTGGTATCGAGGACGAGCGTGCCCGCACCGCTGGCATCGCCAAGGGTCGCATCCGCGCCGAGCGCCACCTGGGCAGCGGCGTTGAAGATGGCGGTGGCATTGTCATCCACCAGCAGGGCTGTGCCGGAAAGCCCGTTGGACTGGATGGCATCGGCGAATTCGATCGTGGCGCTGACGATATCCTCGCCCGCCGCCAGCGGTGCGGTGACGATGGAAAGGCCGGAGCCAAGGGCGAAGCTTGCCGCCTGCGCTTCGCTGAACAAAATCGTGCTGCCGGCATTCACCGAGCCGGGGGCGGCGATGCCGATATCCTCCTCATCGAACAGGCCGTTGAGGATTCCGTTGCCGGTGAACGTGAGAACATCCGATACGCCGGTGCCGGTATAGGTGAGACCGGCCAGCAGGCTGTCCATGGCGGCGAGGCCGGATGCGGTGAGCGTGATGGTGCCTGCGGCGGCGATGCTGCCGGTGCCGATGACGCCATGGCTGACCGCGAGGGTGAGCGCGAGGCTATGGGTGGAACTGGCGATGAGTTGGAGGTCCAGCCCCTCCAGCGGCTGCGCTACGCCTGCGCTGGCGACGAAATTCGCAGCGGCGGGGGCGGTGCTGGGGGTGATGGGGCGGAGCACGACATCCGGATCGCCTTCGGCATCGAAGCCTTGGACCAGCTGGGTGCCGCTCGGCGTGCTCGCATGGATCTCGTAAGTGACGGTGTTGTTGTCGGAATCCAGCCCGGCGATGGCGAAAGAGCCGGTGGTAACGTTATAGAGGCTGAAATCCGACAGGCCGGGGAAGATCAGCTGGTCACCCGCCGCGAAGCCGGTGACGGTGCCTGAGAAGACCTGCGGCCCATTGATGACGAAGGCCCCGCCATCGCCGCCCAACATGCTGGCATAGATGCCGGAGACGGGCACGTTCCCGCCATTGCTGAGGAAGTTCAGCGACACGGAATTGGCAATGGTGAGCGGTGTGGCGTCGAACACGCCGTAAAGCGGGCTGACCGGCCCCAGCACCATCACGCCGCCGGGGGCGACATCGAGATTGGCTCCGCCGCTGACGATGCCCGCCGCGACCAGAAGGGTCTGCCCGCTTTCCACCGTCAGCGTCCCCGGCCCCTCGATGAGGCCAGATTCGGAGAAATTGCCCGCCTGCAGCGTGCCACTGCCGATGAGTTGCGATCCTGCGGCCAGGGAGATGGCTTGCGCGAAATCCTGCGCTTCCGCGCCGTCCGCCACCAACTCGCCAGAGAAATCCACCAGCGCGCCGGTGTTCAGGTATATCTGCCCGGACAGGCTGGCACCCCCTGCGATGATGAGGGAGCCGGATTCCACCAGCTCATTGGCGGAAAGGGCGCCGAAATCCAGGCTCGTGCCGCTCAGGAATAAATTGTTGTCGGGGAGCGTTAGGTCTGCATCCGGCGCGATATCCACCGCCCCTGCCCCGCTGAGATTGCCGAGCACGGCGGTGGTGCCGGTCACTGCCAACGTGCCGGCGAGCGTCTCGCCGCCCAGCAGCAGGGTTTGCGAGCCGAAGGTATAATTGCCGTTGGCCGCTGCCTTGCCGCCGATTTCCAGCGCCACCGCGCCATTGGTGACCGCGGCGGGCAGTACGCCGGAGCTATTGCGCAGCACGTAGCTCAGCGCCTCGCCGGGCCCTTCGCCGGCAAATTCCAGCCCGGCGAGCAGGTCGTTGAGGGCCGGAACGTCATTGGGGGTGAAGCTGAGTTGGATTTCGCCGGTGCCGAGTCCGGCGGCGGAGATGCCACTGGCATCGTTCCAGCCGGGCAGCAGCAATATGCCAGCGCCGACCGCGATGGTCATGCTCAGCGTTTCGTCCTGGCCCAGACCCATCTGGGCGAGGCCGCTCGCCGCCGGATCGCTCAGCAGCAGCGGGATGGTGATGGGCTGGTTGGGTGTCACGGTGAGGGTGCGCGGCGGGGCGACGAAAGCGGGGCCGGTCGTGGGGAGGATGTTCACGGCGATATCGGTTTGCGCTTGCAGTTCGGCGGGGTCGGTGGCGGTGAGCGCGAGTGTGTCCTGTGTTGCAGTTCCTGGCTCATTGAGTTCCAGGCTGGCGAGGGCGGTATTCACCTGGAATACGGTGCCGCTGAGGGTAAGCGTCGCGCCGTTGCTGCCCCCATTGCTGGTGATCGTGGCACCGCCAGTGCCACTGGCCGAGAACGCCGCAGCCGTATTGCCCGCGACGATGGTGAGGGTGAGGCGACTGGAGGCATCCGGATCCGCGATGGAAATACCTTCAGGCGGGATTTGTTCGAGCGAGGAAAGGCTGCCATTGGACGCGAGGACGGTCAGCGTGGCGGGGGCGGTAATGTCGAGCGAGCTGGTCACGTCGAAAGATTACACAACCTTAAGACGTTTACATAGCGAAATAACCACCCTTGCGCGATAATCTCCGGTATGGTGGCGCGCGCGCGTTCGCCGCATAGTACGGCCATGAAGACCGTGCATAAAAAACCCCGCGTTAAGCCCGTTAAATCAACGGCTTTGCCGTCACGCGAGTCGATCAAGGCGTTTCTGGCGGAGGCCGAACAAACCGTGGGTCTGCGGGAAATCGCGCGTGCCTTTGGCGTGGGGCCGGATGACAAGAAGGCGCTGCGCGGGCTGGTGCGCTCCTTGCAGGCAGATGGGCTGGTCGAGCGCGCCGGACGCAAAAAATTCACCGAGGCCGGGCGGCTGCCGGAGAATGCCTTGGTGGAGGTGACCGGGATTGACCGCGACGGCGAGGCCCTGGCGCGGCCGGTGGTATGGGATGGGCCGGGCCGCCCGCCGATCATCTTCATGCATGCCGAGGCGCGCGGCCAGGCGGCGCTGGCGCCGGGTGCGCGCGTGCTGGCGCGGCTGCGGCAGATCGGCCCGGATAAATATGAGGGGCGTACGCTCAAGCGCATCGCCGAGCGGGGCGGTAGCGTCGTCGGCGTGTTTCACCCGACGCCGCATGGCGGGCGGATTGAGCCGACGGACCGGCGGCAAAAATCCGAATGGCTGGTGCCGCTGGGCGAGACGATGGATGCGCAGAACGATGAGATCGTGCGCGCAGAGCCTTTGCCCGGTGCCAAGTTCATGGGGCCGAAACCCGCGCGTATTACCGAGCGGCTCGGTTTGGTGACCGATGCGCGCTCCGTCAGCATCATCGCGATTGCGACGCATGGGATTCCGATGGATTTCCCCGAAGCTGCCGTGAAGGAGGCGGAGCGCGCCAAGGCAGCGCCGCTCGGCAAACGCACGGATTTGCGCGATGTGAAGCTGATCACGATCGACGGCGCGGATGCAAGGGATTTTGACGATGCGGTGTTTGCGGAACCCGCACCGCATGGCTACCGGCTGATCGTCGCGATTGCCGATGTCGCGCATTACGTGAAGCCGGGTTCGGCGCTGGATAAATCTGCCAAAGAGCGCGGCAATTCCTGCTATTTTCCGGATCGCGTCGTGCCGATGCTGCCCGAGGCGCTCTCCAACGGCTGGTGCAGCCTCAAGCCCAATGAGGATCGCGGCTGCCTGTTCGTTGAGATGATGATCGACGTGCATGGCAGGAAACTCTCGCACCAGTTCGGGCGCGGGCTGATGCGCTCGGTGGCGCGAAAAACCTATGAGGAGGTGCAGGCCGAATTCGAAGATGATCCGCGCAACCATGAATTTTTATATGCCGCCTTCACCGCGCTGAAGGCGGCGCGCGATGCGCGGGGCACGCTCGATCTGGATCTGCCGGAGCGCAAGGTCGAGCTGGGGGCGGACGGGCAGGTGAAGAATATCGCGCCCCGCCCGCGACTCGATAGTCATCGATTGATCGAGGAATTCATGATCCTCGCCAATGTCTGCGCGGCGGAGGAGCTGGAAAAACGGCATCTGCCCTGCATGTATCGCGTGCATGCGCCGCCAAGTGCCGAGAAGCTGGATAATCTGCGTGCTTTTCTGGCCACGCTGGAGATATCTTTGCAGCCGGGCGACCAATTACACCCGCGCGACCTGGACCGTGTGTTGAAACAGGTCGCCGGCACGGACAAATCATCTCTGGTGAATGAAACCGTGTTGCGCAGCCAATCGCAGGCCGAATACAGCCCAGAGAATATCGGGCATTTCGGGCTTGCTTTGACAAAATACGCACATTTCACCTCGCCAATCCGGCGTTATGCGGATTTGCTGGTGCATCGGGCGTTGATTACCGGTTTAAAACTCGGCCGGGATGGGTTGAGCCCCGAGGATATGTCGCAGTTCGAAGCGACGGCGGAGCAGATCACCGCGACAGAGCGGCGGGCGACGCTGGCGGAGCGCGATTCCACCGACCGGTATCTTGCGCTCTATTTGCAACACCGCGTCGGAGAATCCTTCACCTCCAGAATTTCGGGGGTGACGCGGTTTGGCTTATTCGTCACCCTGCCGGAAAGTGGCGCGAGTGGGTTTTTGAGTATGGCTAATCTGCCGGATGATTTCTGGGTGCATGATGAGGCGTCCCAAAGTCTGATCGGGAAACGGACCCGCAGGACATATCAGCTGGCTCAGATGATCGATGTGCGGCTGATCGAGGCGAGGCCGGTCACCGGCGGGCTGTTGTTCAGCATCGACTCGCCTGGCGATTTTGGGCGCGATTTGTTGGGCCGCGCGACGCCGCGCGGGATGCACCGTGGGAGCCGGCCAGCTTCCAAGGCTGAGTCGCGCGGGAATAAGGCCGGCAAGGCCGAGGCAAACCACAAGGCCGGACCAAAACATAAGCCGAAACGGCGCCGGTGACCCGCGCGGCCTTGATCTTTTTTGCCCTGGTGCTGCTACCCGGCGGCGCATGGGCGCAGCCGGCCGTGGGGGCGGCGGTGTTCGGCACCGCGACGGCGGCTTCCGTTTGGGGGGCGGCGCTGAGCTATATCGCGCCGCGCTCGCTGCAGCCGCTGACCCTGCCGCAAATGACGATCTGGGGGCTGAACGGGCTGGCGGCGCTGGACCCGGACCTGAACACGACATTGCAGGGCGGCGAGATACGGCTCTATGGGCCGGACCAGCTGATCATCGCCGTGCCGGCCCCCGCACCGGATGATGCGCAGGGTTGGGGGCTGGCGGCGGCGAAGGTCGCGAGTGCGGCTTATGCGGCGTCTCCGGCTTTGCAGCAGGCCGGCACGCAGGGCGTGGTGAGCAGCTTTTTCGACGAGCTATTCAACCACTTCGACCCGTATTCGCGCTATGAGGCGCCGTTTCAGGCCGCGCAGGACCAGTTGATGGTGACCGGGCTGGCGGGCACGGGATTGAGCTTTGCGCGGCAGGGCAACAGCGTGGTGGTGTCAGCCGTGGCGTCGGACAGCCCGGCGGAGAATGCAGGAATCGAGCCCGGCGCGATCCTGCTGGCCATGGACGGCAAACCGGTCTGGCCCGGAGAAGTGCAGAACATCAACGATTCGATGAGCGGGATTTACGGCAGCTCGACCATACTGCGCCTGGCCGACCCGGCCGACCCCGCAACGCCGCAGGATGTGACGCTAAGCCGGGCGTTTATTCCACCCAACACCGTGTTCGCGTTGCCGGACCCGGTGCCGGGCGTGCTGGAGCTAAGAATTACCGGTTTCAACCTGGGCACGAGCGCGCAGTTTTCCTCGGCCATCGCGGCGGCCATGTCCGCACAAGCCGCCCCGGATGGATTGATTATCGATTTGCGGGGCAATCGCGG
>Ga0116226_10001932_pt1 | contig 17994 bp, 13 predicted proteins | sample S1TSphfallax_FD_89692 | JGI IMG/M metagenome (GOLD analysis project Ga0116226, IMG submission 89692) | Host-associated microbial communities from peat moss isolated from Minnesota, USA - S1T2_Fa - Sphagnum fallax MG | ecosystem: Host-associated > Plants > Peat moss > Unclassified | place: USA... | reverse complement strand
GAACCTGACCTTGTACCGGCTGATCCAGGAGGCGCTGACGAACATCTTCAAACATGCTGATGCGCGGGAGGTCAGCATCACCTTGGAGAGGATATCCGCTACTCCATCCATTCAGGCCGAACTCCGGTTGGAGGTCGTCGATGATGGTTGCGGCATGCAAACCCAGGTTTCCACAGCCCGTTTTGGCTTGAGTGGCATGCGCGAGCGGGTAGAGATGGCGGGCGGAACGTTCGTGTTGGAGAGTTCGCCGGGGAACGGCTTGCGCTTCGAGGCCCGCTTACCGGCCGATTGCTCCGCATGACCGGCAAGAGCGCCAAGCAGCCGATCAGCGTCCTGTTGGTCGATGATCACGCCGTGGTACGGGAGGGGTATCGCAGGCTGCTGGAACGCCAGGGCGAAATCGCGGTGGTTGCGGAGGCGGGGGATGCCTCGACGGCACATGCGCTGTTTTGCCGTTTGAATCCGCAGATCGTGGTCATGGATATTACCTTGCCGGGCACGAGCGGGATCGAAGCCCTGCGTCGCATGTTGCTGGTCAAGCCCGAAACCCGGGTGCTGATGTTCAGCATGCACGAAGAACCGATCTTTGCCCGGAGGGCGCTGCAGGCCGGCGCGTTCGGCTATGTCAGCAAGTCCAGCGCACCGAATGTGCTCGTGCAGGCGGTGCTCTGCGTGGCCGGCGGAAAGAAATATCTGGATGCGGAAATGGCGCGCAGCCTCGCGTTCCGCGACCTCGTCGTGGACCCCGCAGCGGCGGATGGTCTTTCGGCGCGCGAATTCGAGGTCTTGACCCTGCTTGCCCGCGGTCAATCGATCGACCAGATCGCCCAAGCGCTGAGCCTGCATTCGAAAACGGTGGCAAACCATCAGTCCGCGCTCAAGAAGAAGTTGGGCGCCACGACGGCGATCCAGTTGCTGAAGAGAGCCGCGGAACTGGGCTTGGCTCGGATACATTCATGAGTCGCTTCCTCCTGTTGTTTCTGGCCCTGCTCAGTTGTGGCGCCGGATGCTGCTTGGCGGACACTCACGAGGAACCGCTGTGGGAGTATGGGCTGGGCGTCGGCGCCGATGCGTTCCAGGCCTACCCCGGATCGAGCACGACGCACGTCTATCCCTTTCCGGTGGCGCGTATCGTCTACAACGGCAGCTTCTTCAAGGCGGATCAGAATGGCGCGCGCGGACTGCTGGTCAACAATAGCCTGTTTGAGTTCAACATCAGCGGCGACGGTACGCCGCCGGTCAACAACGTACGCGTTCGCTACGGCATGCCCGAGCTGAGAACCACCGTGGAGGTGGGTCCGGCGCTCAAGTTTCATCTGATTCCGGACGATGAGCGCGGCATCAAATTGGACTTGCTGCTGCCCCTGCGCAAGGGGGTCACACTCGCCACGTCGCCCAAGAACGTCGGTTGGGAGACGGAGCCGCAATTGGATCTGCGCATCCGCAACGCATTTCGATTGCCGGGCTGGACACTGGAGGTGACGAGCGGCCCGATGTTCGCGGATCGACGCTACCATGATTACTTCTATTCGGTAGCCCCCGAGTATGCGACCGCGCGCCGGCCCGCCTACTCCGCTCCGGGAGGCTACTCCGGAACCCAATTCGAGGTTGGATTGATCAAACGGTTCCCGCGCCTGCGCTTGAGCGCTACCTTGCACTACGACGAACTGCGCGGCGCGTCCTTCATGGACAGCCCCTTGGTCGAGCGCAGCTACGACTGGTCGGCGAGCGTCAATTTCGCGTGGATGCTTGGGCGATCCTCCCAAATGGTCCAAGTCGCAAACTAAAAACCCAGGCGCTCGGGCGTCAAACGGTCAAGTGCGCGCGCACCAGGTCCTCGGTCAGGTCACTGATCTTCCCCGAGACCACGAGCCGGCCCTTGTCCAAGATTCGCAAGTCGGTCGCGACGCGTCGCGCGAAGGGGAGTTTCTGCTCGACCAGCAGGACCGTGAGCTGAGTCTCTCGATTGAGCCGTTGGATGACATCGCCGATCGCAGCGACGATGTTCGGCTGGATGCCTTCGGTCGGCTCGTCGAGTATCAGCAGCTTGGGATCGAGGACGAGCGCACGAGCGATCGCGAGCTGCTGCTGTTGCCCGCCCGACAAGTCCCCGCCGCGTCGTCGCAACATGGTTTTCAACACCGGGAACATGTCGAACAAATGTTCCGGAATCGCGCGTAGCCGCGGCTTGCGAACGGCGAGGCCTATCTTCAAGTTTTCCTCGACGCTCAGCTGAGAAAATATTTCGCGGCCCTGCGGCACGTAGCCGATGCCCAAATGGGCGCGATCCTCCGCCGACAGCGTCAACAAGTCCTGCCCCTCGAACAATACCTTGCCCGAACTGCCGCCGAGCAAGCCCATGATGCAGCGGAGCAGCGTCGTCTTGCCCATGCCGTTTCGGCCCATGAGGCAGGTACAGGAACCGGCCGGTACGACCATGTCGACGTCCCAGAGGGTGTGGCTGCCGCCATAAAACTGATTGAAGCCGCGGATTTCGAGCATGTTATTCGCCGAGATACACTTGCTTGACCTTTGCGTCTGCCTGAATGAAGTTCATATCTCCCTGCGCAAGCACGCTGCCTTCATGCAACACCGTGACCGTCTTGGCGATCGAGCGGACGAACTCCATGTCGTGTTCGACGACGACCAAGGTGTGTTTGCCGGCGAGCGAGACCAATAACTCGGCCGTGCGCTCGATTTCCTGGGGCGTCATACCGGCAACGGGTTCGTCGACCAGCAGCAGCTGCGGCTCCTGGATCAGCAGCATGCCGATCTCCAGCCACTGCTTCTGACCGTGGGACAGGGCGCCGGCGCGCTGGCCGCGCAGGGTTGATAGACCGATCGTCGCGAGGACGGCATCGATGCGGTCGAGCTGCTGCGGCGTCGGCCGCGCACGCAACCATTTCCATACCGTCTTCGCACCGGACATGGCAAGTTCCAGGTTGGCGAACACGCTCTGGTTCTCGAACACCGTGGGCTTTTGGAACTTTCTTCCTATGCCCGCCTGGGCTATCTCCGGCTCGGTGAGCTGCAGCAAGTCGGTCGACTTCCCGAACCAGGCCGATCCCTGATCGGGCCGCGTCTTGCCCGTGATCACGTCCATCATGGTCGTCTTGCCGGCGCCGTTCGGCCCGATGATGCACCGTAACTCGCCGGCCTCGATATAGAGCGTGAGGGCATTGAGGGCGCGAAAGCCGTCGAAGCTGACCGTCACGTCCTCCAGGGAGAGCATCAGACTTTTTGCGGCGCCCGGCTCACTCATGCAAGGCACCCGGAGCGCGCCGCTTCGCCCGGCGGCTGATCGCGCCCACCACGCCGTGGGGCAGGAACAGCGTCACGCCGATGAACAAGGCGCCGAGGGCATACAGCCAAAAACTCGGCAAAGCCCCCGTGAAATAGGTCTTGGCGAAATTGACCAGGAAGGCCCCGACGACGGCGCCGTAGAGCGTACCGCGACCACCGATCGCCACCCAAATGACGATCTCGATGGAATTGGCGGGCGAGAATTCCCCGGGGTTGATGATGCCGACCTGGGGAACGTACAGCGCCCCGGCAACGCCCGCGATGATCGCCGAGAGCACGAATACCCAGAGCTTGTACGACTCGACCCGATAGCCCAGGAAGCGCGCCCGGCTCTCGGCGTCGCGGATCGCTTCGATGACCCGTCCCGCCCGGGAGGAGACGACGGTGCGACAGAGCAGATAGCTGCTCCCGAGCCCGAGAGCCGTGGCCACGAACAGCAGCGCGCGCGTGCCGGGTGCCTGGAGGCTGAAGCCGAGAATATCCTTGAAATCCGTGAACCCGTTGTTGCCGCCGAAGCCCATGTCGTTGCGGAAGAACGCCAACATGAGGGCGTAGGTCAGGGCTTGCGTGATGATCGAGAGATACACGCCGGAAACGCGGGAACGGAACGCCAGGAATCCGAAGACCAAAGCGAGCGTGCCCGGAACGAGCAGGATCATCAGCACCGCATAGCCGAAGGACTGGAAGCCGTGCCAGAACCACGGCAGCTCCTTCCAATTGAGAAAGATCATGAAATCGGGCAGTACGGGGTCGCCATAGACGCCGCGCGTGCCGATCTGGCGCATGAGGTACATGCCCATGGCATAGCCGCCCAGGGCGAAGAAGGCGCCGTGACCTAAGCTCAAGATCCCGCAGTAACCCCAGATCAGATCAACCGCGATTGCAAGCATCGCATAGGTCATGTACTTGCCCACGAGGTTCATCGTGTAGTTCGACAGGTGCAGTGCCGACTCAGTGCCCGGAAGCCCGTTTAGCAGGGGCACGATCACCGCGGTGCCAAGCAACAGGTACAGGAACCAACGGCCGCCGCGGTCGGCGCTCAGGGCGGCAAAGGGGGCGTTGACGAAGCTCTCACGCATCGGTGCCGCGCCCCTTCTGCGGGAACAGGCCGCGCGGCCTGCGCTGGATGAAAAGAATCAGGAACACGAGCACGAAAATCTTGGCGAGCACCGCTCCGACATAGGGCTCGAGGACTTTGTTGACGATGCCCAGGGAATTGCCGCCTACCTCGGTGCCCCACAAGTTGCCGACGCCGCCGAAGACCACGACCATGAACGAGTCGACGATGTAGCTTTGGCCGAGATTGGGGCCGACGTTGGTGAGCTGGCTGAGCGCGACGCCCGCGATCCCGGCGATTCCGGAACCCAAACCGAAGGTCAGTGCATCGACCCATTGCGTGCGCACGCCCATGGCCTTGGCCATGCCTCGATTTTGGGCGACGGCGCGCACTTCGAGCCCGAGGCGGGTGCGCTTCATGACGGCGAGCAGCCCGAGGAACAGCGCGAACGTGAAGCCGATGATGTACAACCGGTTGTAGGTGATCGCGAGCACGTCGTTGATCTGCAGCGTGCCCGCGAGCCAATCCGGGGTGATCACGGGGCGGTTGTTCGCCGAGAAGATGTCGCGCACCGCCTGTTGCAGGATCAAGCTCACGCCGAATGTCGCGAGGAGGGTCTCGAGCGGTCGCCCATAGAGATACCGGACGATACCCCGCTCGATCGCGACGCCGACGAGACCGGAGACCAGGAATGCGGCTGGAATCGCGACGAGAATCGAGGCTGCGATGTGGTCGGGCATGAGCAATTGCACGACGTAGGTCGTGTACGCGCCCAGCATCATCAATTCCCCATGAGCCATGTTGATGACGCCCATGACACCGAACGTGATCGCGAGTCCGATCGCCGCGAGGACGAGCACGGAGCCCTGGCTCAGGCCGTAGATCAGGGTTTGGATCGCCGCGTAGAATGACCGATAGTGCTCGATGCTGCGCAGGCTCTTCGCCGCTGCGGCGCGTACGCCCGGATCCGGCTCGCCATAGACGCCCTCGCCGGACTTTTCAACCATGGCCGACAAGCGGTTATAGACGTCGGGATTCAGGCTGTTCGCCAATTCAGTGACCGCGGCCAGGCGTGTTGCGGCTTGCTCACTGTCGAGATCGGCCAGCGCAAGACCGACCTGGATCTCGCGCTTGACGGCTGAGTCTCGCTCCTGGCTCAGCCTGTCGCGCAGCATCTGCTGCGTGCGGGGCTCCAAGGCGCGCAGCATCTCCTTGACCGCCGCCAGCCTTACACCGGCGTCAGGACTCGCGAGATCGTACTGCGCGAGCGCCACGCGGAGTTCCTTGCGCAACTGATTGTTCACGCCGATGGTCGTGAAATCATCCGGGGATTCCGTACCGGCGGTCGCACTGGTCAAAGGATCGGTGAGCTGCAGCTGATCCGCATGCTCCTCGCTGATCGTGCCCAAAAAAACGTGCTGGTCGCGCGTGCGCACGACGAGAGAATCACTGAGAAAGGCCTGTAACACCGCGCGCACATGCGGATCTCCGAGTGCAAGCAGCTGTTGAATGAGTTGCCGTTTGTCGGCGAAACTTGCCGTAGGCAAAGCTGCCAACAAAGATCGCAAATCGGGCTTCGCGTCGGCAGCGGCGTTCGTCGCGGGGTCGCCACTCACCGGTGCCACGCCCTGCGCCGAGGTCAGATCCCCGGGCAATCCCAGCGCGAGCATCAGGATCAGCGCACCCGGCATCGAGCAGGAACGGATTTTGGTCATGCGATTGCTCTCCTGCCCGAGTCAACTGCAATAATCGCGCCAGCGGCGCCGGTCGCCCCCGTGGACGACCGGCACCCTTAGCTCAACTCATTTAAAATTTTGTCCGGAACACACCTTGGTCTTCGTATTGTAGTTGCCGCAGTTCAGCGTCACCCAATCCGCCTCGGTGTCCCTGCTGCCCGGGAGGAAATCCGACCACGCATCGCCCGGCACTTCCTTGTCGGTCTTCCATACGACGTCGAACTGACCGTCGGGACGGATCTCGCCGATATAAACCGGCTTGGTGATGTGATGGTTCGGAAGCACCTTGGCCACGCCGCCGGTCAGATTCGGCACTTCGAGCCCCGGCAGGGTCGCGATGACCGTCTGCGGATCCGCGGTGCCGGCCTTGGTCACGGCTTTGACCCAGAGTTGGAAGCCGATCACGGTCGCCTCCATGGGATCGTTGAACGTACGCTTCGGGTTCTTGGTGTACGCATGCCACTTCGCGATCCATTCCTTGTTGACGGGGCTGCTCACGCTCTCGAAGTAGTTCCACGCGGCCAGGTGGCCGACGAGCGGCTTGGTGTCGAGACCGGAGAGTTCCTCTTCACCGACCGAGAAGGCCACGACCGGGATGTCCTCCGCCGAGATCTTCTCGTTGCCCAATTCCTTGTAGAAAGGCACGTTGGCGTCGCCGTTGATCGTCGAGACGACCGCGGTCTTCTTGCCCGCGGAACCGAAGGCCTTGATCTTCGCCACTTCGCTGGTCCAGTCGGAGAAGCCGAACGGCGTGTAGTTGACGATGATGTCTTCCGGCTTGACGCCTTTCTGCGTCAAATAGGCTTCGAGGATCTTGTTGGTCGTGCGCGGATAGACGTAATCGGTCCCTTCGAGCACCCAGCGCTTCACACCGACGTCCTTCATCAGGTAATCGATCGCGGGGATCGCCTGCTGATTGGGAGCAGCGCCGGTGTAGAACACGTCCTTGGACGATTCCTCACCTTCGTACTGCACGGGATAGAACAGCAAACCCTTGTCCTTCTCGAACACCGGCAAGACGGACTTGCGGGACACCGAGGTCCAGCAGCCGAACACGACCGACACCTTGTCCTTCTCGAGCAGCTCGGCGGCTTTTTCCGCGAACAGCGGCCAGTTGGAAGCCGGATCGACGACGACGGCCTCGAGCTTCTTGCCGAGCAAGCCGCCCTTTTTGTTTTGCTCGTCGATCATCATCAGGACCGTGTCCTTGAGCGTCGTCTCGCTGATCGCCATCGTGCCCGACAAAGAATGCAGGACGCCGACCTTGATCGTATCTTCCGCGGATGCAAACCCGCAACTCAAAGCGAGCAGCGACGGCGCCGTCCACTTCAGTATGTTCCCCTTGTTCATCGTAAAATCTCCTGTGATGCTGACGTTAGATTTGCAGTTGCAGTTTCAAGCCGTATTCTTGTTTCGACAGATCGCTGATGTCGTCCTTCTGATCTAGGAAGTACAAGCCGACGCGGGCGTTGAAGCCCTTGATGATGTAGTTCAGATCGACCTCGGAGGTCTTGACCTGATCCGAAGGCGTGTAGCCCGACGTATCGGAATACGCCGAATCGATCGACTTGTGGCTGTACTTGCCCAGGATTTGGACTTTGCCGATGCCGACGACTTGCGGAAAGAGGTAGCTCGCGAGCCCGTACCAGCCGTCGCTCGGGGTCGCTGAGGTCAGGCCATTGTCCTTGAGGTATTCGGCTTCGACCGACACCACGCCGAGGTTGGGCAACTTCTTTTCCAGCAAGCCATCCACGTTCCACACGGTCTTGCCGTCCTGATTCTGACCGACGAGGCCCAGCGATAGAATGTCCTTGTCGCCGTAGTAGGTGCCGTTCAGATAATAGCCGGGCTCCGGATCCCAGAAGTCCAGAGTCAAGCGCGCCGCGGTGAGGATCTTGCTCTTGTCGGCGACCGCGCTGTTCAGCGACTGGCCGTCGAAGGCGCCGACCTGCACCTTGAGAATGTTGAACTGGCCCCAGTAAGCAACGCCGTTGTCCCGACCGGTGGCGACGTCCGGATAGAAGTCCGCGACCCCGTCAGCATAGGGCGCCCAGTTATTGGCATAATAGGGGCCGTAGAGGTTGGCGCGATCGCTGGGCGGCAGGAAGCGGCCGGCCCAAATGTTGAACTTGTCCGAGAACTCAAAACGGCCGATCGCATCGAGCACGCCGACGGTATTCGTCCCGCTGCCCGTGTATTCGGTATTGAACGTGAATTTGATCTGGTTGGTGACAGCGCCGTTCACGTAGAGACGGATGCTGTCGAGCGCGAAGCCGTCGACGCTGCTGTCGCCGCTCGGTACCGTGCCGGGGCTGTTGATGCAGCCCTTGTTGCAATCGTAGAAATTGGTTTGCAGACCGGCCCCTACTGTGATGGGCGGCAGCGAAATGTCCGCCAGCGCCGTTTGCATGCACCCGGCGAGCATCCCGGCGCCGGCCGTGATACTGAGTCCTACCTGGCGGGCGCTCACCCGCCATGATCCCTTGGAATACATAATATATTTCCCCTGAGTTGTTTTGCCCTGATCGCACGTCACCGCGGTACGCTTTTGGTGCGAAAGCAACAAGCTTGCTCCCTGTTCCGGTGCACCAGCCGTCGCTTGGCGCTCCCCTTCCCCGAAGCAATGTCCCGTATCGCGTGGAGCTGCACCGTATGTGACACGGCGTTCGAATCGCCATGCGTCATTTGACGTAGCCGGCCAGGGATGCATGTGTCGCGTGTTTGCATCAAACTACGCGACATGGTTGGCGCCAGCAGAAATCGGCGGCTTTCGCGCTCGTGTCGCGAGCGGGACCCATGAGTGCGACTCAGCGCATCGTTCGCGAGCGGCGGCAGTACAACCAGTGGGTTGCCAGCCAGACCTTGGAGGATTACGCGCTCCGCTATACGGCGGAAAAGGCACGCAAGTCCTCGTTTCGCGTCGGCAATACCGCGCTAGGCCCGATCGCCTTCCTCGCCTGCGAGGCGATCGGCGGCTCGATGACCATTTCCTATGGGTTCTCGAATACTGCCTGCGCCATCCTGGTGTTCAGCGCCTTGATGTTCCTCATCGGCTTGCCGATCGCCTACTACGCTGCGAAATACGGCGTCGACATCGACCTGTTGACCCGCGGCGCAGGTTTCGGCTACCTGGGCTCGACGCTGACCTCGCTGATCTACGCGTCGTTCACGTTCCTGTTGTTTTCGGTCGAGGCGAGCATTCTGTCGGTCGCCTTGCAGCTGCTGTTCGGCATCCCGCTCGCGGTCGCGCATCTGTTGAGCGCGCTCGTCGTGATTCCGATCGCCATCTATGGCGTGAGCTTGATCAGTCGTGTGCAAATCGCGACGCAGCCGGTTTGGATCATCCTGCAATTTCTGCCGATCCTGTACATCGCGTTTGCGCATCCGGCAACGCTGTCGGATTGGGCGCATTACGCCGGTGTCGGAGCCGGCGGCACGATCAACGTGCCGATGTTGGGTGCGGCGACGGCGATCCTGCTGTCCTTGTTGCCGCAGATCGGTGAACAAGTGGACTATTTGCGCTTCTTGCCTGCCGCCGAGCGACGCCGCTCGTCGAGTTGGTGGTTCGCCTTGATCGCCACCGGTCCGGGCTGGGTGATCGTCGGTGCATTCAAACTCCTCGCAGGATCGTTTCTCGTCGTGCTCGCCTTGAAGCACGGGGTCGCGGCCGTGGATGCGAGTCAACCGATGCGCATGTATGTGATCGCCTTCCAGGAGGCGCTGGGCTCTCCGACGGTCGCCCTGGTGCTGACCGGGATCTTCATCATCGTCTGTCAGCTCAAGATCAACGTCACGAATGCCTACGCAGGCTCGATCGCCTGGTCGAACTTCTTCTCCCGACTGACCCACAGCCATCCGGGGCGCGTGGTTTGGCTGGTGTTCAACGTATTGCTCGCGCTGCTGCTCATGGAGATCGGGATCTTCCACGCGATCGATCGTATCCTGGGGATCTATGCGAATTTCGCCGCCGGCTGGATCGGCGCGCTCACCGCAGATCTCGTGGTGAACAAACCGCTGGGCTTGAGCCCGCGCTACATCGAATTTCGCCGCGCCTACCTCTACGACATCAATCCCGTAGGCGCCGGCGCCTTGCTGCTGTCGATCGTGACCTCCAGCCTGTCCTATCTTGGCTTCTTCGGCCCGATGGCGGAAATACTGGCGCCGTTCGTCGCCCTGCTCACCGCGTTCCTGGCGGCGCCGCTGATCGCCTGGGCGACCGGCGGACGGTACTACCTCGCACGGCCTGCGAACGACATCGCGGCTTCGGACCAGGAACTGCGCTGCTCGATTTGCGAGAACATATTCGAGCGGCCGGACATGGCGTTTTGTCCTGCCTATGTCGGCGTGATTTGCTCGCTCTGCTGCACCCTGGAGTCCCGTTGCCACGATGGCTGCAAACCGCATGGCCGCGTCGCCCGCCAGTTGTCGACCTTGCTCCTGCAGATCCTGCCGAAGAAATTCGCCGCAGCGCTCGATACGCGTGGCGGACGTTTCGCCGGGATCCTGCTGATCTGCAATCTGGTGGTCGGCCTGCTGCTATCGTTCATCTACAACGAGTTCCGGCACATCGCGCCGGCGGCCCGGGGCAGCGTCGAAACCACGTTGTGGATCGTGTATCTCAGTTTTCTGCTGCTGTCGGGCATCGGCGCGTGGCTGATCGTCCTCGCGCACGAGAGCCGCCATGCGGCGGAGGCGGAATCAGCGCGCCAGACCTCGATGCTCATGGAGGAAATCGACGCGCACGCAAAGACGGAGGCGGCCTTGCAAAGAGCCAAGGAGACGGCCGAAGCGGCGAACCTCGCGAAGACCCGCTATATCGTCGGCATCAGCCACGAGATCCGCACGCCGCTCAATTCGATCTTCGGCTATGCGCAGCTCCTGGAACGGGGCAGCGCGGACTCGGCGGACAATGCGGTGCGGGTGATACGCCGCAGCTCCGAGCATTTATCGAACCTCATCGACGGACTGCTCGACATTTCGCGCATCGAGAACGGCATGTTGAGGCTCAATCGCGATGTGGTGCAACTCGGCGTATTCCTCGACGAACTCGTCGACATGTTCCGCTTGCAGGCGCTCGCGAAGGGTCTCGAGTTCCGCTACGACCGGTCGAGCGCGCTGCCGGCCTATGTCCATGCCGATCAGAAACGCCTCGGTCAGATCTTGATCAATCTGCTCTCTAACGCGATCAAGTACACGGAGAAGGGGCATGTCGGCTTGACCATTCGGTACCGCGGCGAAATCGCGGAATTCGAGGTTACGGACACGGGACCCGGCATCGATGCCGCCGACCGGGAGCGCATATTCGAACCCTTCGAGCGCGGTACGGGCACGGCGGTGCGCGGCGTACCGGGCACCGGGCTGGGACTCACGATCACGAAACTACTCGCCCACATCATGGGCGGCGACGTGCAATTGCAGTCGACGTCGCCCGAGGGGAGCACGTTTGTGTTGCGGGTATTGCTGTCCCGGATCCGCGCCGACGTGACCGCGCCTGCACAGGTCGGACGCATTTGCGATTACCTCGGACCGCGGCGGCGCATTCTCCTCGCGGACGACGATCCCCTGCATCTGGACCTGGTTCAGAATCTGTTACGCCCCCTCGGATTCACCGTGTTCGTCGCACGCGACGGCAAGACTTGCCTGGATCTTGCCAGTCAGTGCCGCCCGGACCTTGCGATGATCGACATCTCCATGCCGGATATTTCGGGCTGGACGGTGGCGCAGGAGTTGCGCGCCGGGGGTGAGCTGCCCCACCTCAAAATCATGATGGTGTCGGCCAATGCCCATGAGTATTCCTCGCATATCGGCACGGTGCACGACGCCTTCGTGATGAAGCCCGTCCAGCTGCAACAGTTGCTCGAGCAAACGGGCTCATTGCTCAGCCTGAAGTGGATCCATCAACCCGAAGCCGGAGAGAGCGAGCGCGGCACATCGGTGGTGTCGGCCGGCGGGCTGAGCAGCCGCTCGCGCCATCACCTCGACGACTTATACCGTCTGGGCCGCATCGGCCATGTGCGGGGCATCGAGGTGAAGCTGCGTGAGCTCGAGTTGGAGGACTCCGCCAATGACGCCTTTGCCGCACAACTGCGATCCCTGCTCGCGAATTTCGACCTAAAACGCTACATGAGCGTCCTGGAGACCATGCGTGCTGATGGCTGAATCGACACCATCGCGACGCGATACGGTGCTGGTCGTGGACGACACGCCGGAGACCCTGAGCCTGCTCACCGACACGCTCGATCAGGCCGGCTTTACGGTGCTGATCGCCACCGACGGCGAGGCGGCCTTGGATTTGCTGCATCAGATCACCCCGGACCTCGTGCTCATGGATGCCCTGATGCCAGGCATCAGCGGCTTCGAAACCTGCAAACGGCTGAAACGCGACAAGCTGATGGCGCATCTGCCCGTCATTTTCATGACCGGCCTGTCGGAGACGGAGCACGTGCTGGCCGGCCTCGCGTCCGGTGGGGTGGACTATGTCACGAAGCCGATCGTCCTCGACGAACTGCTCGCCCGCATTCGGGTGCATCTCGGCAATGCCCGCCTGGCGTACGAAACACATGCGGCACTCGACGCCAGCGGGCGTTTCTTGTTCGCCACCGACCGCGCGGGACGCGTGCTCTGGTGCACGCCGAAGGCGCGTCAGCTCCTCTCCAATCCCACAGCGACGCGATCCTCGGAGCCGGCTTTGCCCGCCGACGTGATCGAACAGCTGCTGCGCTTCCGTCATACCGAGCAGCACGGCAGCGCGCGCTGCACGTTCGAGTTCGGGGGACGACGGCTGGACTGTTCCTTCGTGAGCCCCCTCGGCGCCAACGAACTCCTGTTCCGGCTTGCGGAAACCCAAGACGGTGACGCCGACAAGACTCGCCTGCAGCGTGCGCTGGCACTGACGGCCCGGGAAGCCGAAGTCCTGCTATGGATCAGCCGCGGCAAGTCAAATCGCGACATCGGCCAGATCCTCGACATCAGTCCCCGTACGGTCAATAAGCACCTCGAACAGGTCTTCGTGAAACTCGGCGTCGAGAATCGCGCAGCGGCCGCCGCGGTCGCGGTTCGCTGCCTGAACCGTTAGATACGATCGGCGTCAGCGACTCCACAGCAGTTTCCATGCGGATCAAAACATTCGCGGCGTTCAGACCTTCGTCGATCCGACGACCGGCAAGACGCAGGAACTCAGCAATCTCTACGACCATGCCTGGCAGAATGGATCCGACGAATACGTCATGAGCAACGATCCGAGCTTCAATCCGAATCAAGAACTGTCGGGCAACTGGAGCCAGCTGCAGGCCGTCAACCCCTGAATGGTCGGGCCCTCGCGGCCCTCGCCGCGACAGGCTCGAGGTCAGCGCCTCAGGCCGGCGAGCTTGCTGTGGGTCCGCGCCGCATCCTCGTCGGTCAGCAATGCATCCTGCCGGACCAGCTCCTCGAACTTCTCGGGGAGGACGGCGGGACTGAAGTAGAAGCCCTGGTACTGATCGCAGCCGAGCTCGGCGAGCAGTTGCAGCTGCTCGGGTGTCTCCACGCCCTCCGCGATCACCTTGAGGCGCAAGCTGTGGGCGAGCGAGATGATCGCCCTGACGATGGAGGCGTCTTCGGGGCGCGCGGTCATCTGCTCGACGAAGCAGCGGTCGATCTTGAGCTTGTCGATCGGAAAGCGGCGCAGGTAGCTCATACTGGAGTAGCCGGTGCCGAAGTCATCGACCGAGACCAGCACACCCATGCGACTGATGGATTCCAGAATATGCACCGACTCTTCGGCGTCACTCATGACCGCGGTCTCGGTCAACTCGATCTCGAGGAGTGCCGGGGCCAGCCCCGAGGACTCGAGCGCCCGGCGAATCTGCCCCACCAAGTCAACGATCCGGAACTGCGAGGGCGCCAGGTTGACGGCGACACGCATGGCTCGGGGCCCATGCTGTTCCCAGATCCTCGCCTGGCGACACGCCTCGAACAGCACCCACTCGCCGATGGCATCGAGCAGGCCGCATTCGTCGGCGACCGGGATGAACTCACCCGGCTGCAGTAGGCCGCGCTGCGGATGGCGCCAGCGGATCAGCGCCTCCGCGCTGTTGATCCAGCCCGTCGCCGTGTCGACCTTGGGCTGGTAATGCAGCTCGAATTGCCCGGCGCTCAATGCTTCGTGCAATTCGCTTTCGAGCTTGACGCGCTCGTGCGTGATCGTGCCCATGCTCTCGGTATAGCACTGCAGGTTGTTGCGCCCGAGCTTCTTGGCGTGGTACATGGCCGCGTCCGCGTGCGCCATCAGCGCATCGACGGTGCAGCCATCTTGCGGATAGAACGCGACGCCGATGCTGGGCGAGACGTGCACGTCGATGCCGACCAGCCGCATCGAGGGCTCCATGACCTTGAGCAGGCGCTTGCCGAGGTCCAGCGTGTCCGCGCGCGTCGTCGGCCCGTCGAAGACGATGACGAACTCGTCTCCCCCGAGGCGCGCGACGCTGTCGACGCCCCGAATGGCTCCCTTGAGCCGCACAGCCACCTCGCAGAGAACTTCATCGCCGATCCTGTGCCCGAGCGAGTCGTTGATGAGCTTGAAGCGGTCGAGATCCAGCACGGCCACCGCGAACTCATGTGTTTGACGACTCGCCTGCGCAATCGACTGGGTGATACGGTCATCGAGCAATAGACGGTTGGGCAGCCCGGTCAGAGAATCGTGCGAGGCGAGGTGCCGCAGTTGCCGGTTCGCCGCCTCGAGTCCGCGGGTACGATCGGTTACCACCCCCTCGAGGCCCTCGACATAGCGCTGGAGTGCGCGTGCGTTCTGCCACTTGCGGCTCAGGGCGCTCGCCGACTGTAAGATCTCGACGGGCTCGAAGGGTTTCTTGATGACGATGAGCTTGTCGGAGCGTCCAAGTCGCGCCAGGAACTCCATCCAATCGTAGTCGCTGTAGGCCGAGCAACACACGACCTGGATCTCTGGATCGACTCGCCAGAGGTTTTCGATCGTTTCCAGGCCATCCCAGCCGGGCGGCATGCGCATGTCGACGAAAGCCACTGAGTAGGGGCGCCCTTCGACGAGCGCGCGACGCGCCATGGCCACGCCCTCCTGGCCCTGCATCGCGGAGTCGAGATCGAATGCTGGTCGCGCCGCCGACGACCGCGGAGTGCCGAAGAGCGCCGCCTCCGCCGTCGAGAGCTGGGTGTCGTCACGGCCCCCGAAGATCTTCCGGTAGTCCGCGTGTATGGCCGGATTGTCGTCGATCATCAGCAAGCGATGCGTCATCAGTTCGGATTCATCGGCCACGGGACGACTCCGACTGGGTGATCGGCAGCGTCAGGGAGAAGGTCGCCCCCTGGCCGGGCCCAGCGCTCGTTGCGAGCAGCGCGCCGCCGAGATCTTTGGCCGCGAGCGCGCAGCTGTGCAAACCGAAGCCGTGGCCGTCCTTGCGGGTGGTGAAGCCGTGACTAAAGATGCGTTCGATATTCTCGGCAGGAATGCCGCAGCCGGTATCGGTGACGGAGATCAGCATCGTGCCATTGTTCGCCCGCACGCAGACGGTTACGCGCTTGTCGGCGCCCGGGGACTCGTCGCAGGCGTATTTGGCGTTGCGGATCACGTTCACGAGGATTTGCAGCACTTTGTGCTTGTCGACCAAAATCATAGGCACCTCTTGGAAATCGCGCACCAAGGTGATTCCATGACGGCTGATGGCGCCCTCGTTCATCCTCAGGCTGTCCTCGACGAGAATTCGAATGTCGACCATGTCGGTGACGCCGCCGCGGTGGGCGTAGCTCTGCTGCATCGCTACGATTTCCTTGATGTGCTCGACGTTGCCGCGCAGCGTCGCCAGCTCTTCGACCGCCTCATCACGCTCCGCGATGAGGGCGGTGCTGAGTTCCTGCAGATAGGCCGGCAGGTGTCTGCCTTGCGGACCCGTGAGAAAGGCCGTCGGGTCGGGCGCATGTTCGCGCAGCAGCGCAACGACCCGTTCCAGCCCGGAGCACTTCGACTGTCGGATCCGTTCGGAGACGAGGCTCGCCGAAACATTGACGCTGTTGAGCACGTTGCCGACGTTGTGCAAAACATTGGTCGCCACCTCGGCCATGCCGGCCTGCCGGGAGGCGACCAGCAGCTGTTTGTGTACGCGTTCGAGCTCCTGTTCGGCGAGCCTTCGCTCGGTGATGTCTTTGACCACTGCGAGACCACCGAGTGGCTGGCCGCCCGGGCCCACCATGCGCTGGGCGCTCGACAAGACGATGCGACGCTCACCATCCGGTCGGACGATCACGAACTCGGCGTCACGCACGGTGTCACCGAGCAAGACTCGCGCCAGCGGACGATGTTCCCGCGGCACCCGCGTCGCGCCATCCGGTAGATACACCTCGGAGGTGAGCGGGTAGGGATTGCGCGGGACAGCGGGTTCGGTTCCTTCGGACGGAATCCCAAGAAGCTCGGCCGCCGCGCGGTTATGGTGCGTCACCTGACCTCTGACGTCGCAGGCAACCAAGGCGATCGGGAGTTCGGCGATGACCGTGGCGAGCAGCGTCTGGTTCTGCAGCAGGGCGGCTGCCATCTGCTTGCGCGCGGAGATGTCGAGCAGAAATTCGACGGAGCACTCCGGCTCCGCACTACCGTCGCTGACGAGTGAGGTGGTCGCATGAACCCACACCGCGCCCCCGCTCTTGCGCAGGTAGCGTTTCTCGAGATCAAGGTGATCAATCGCTCCGCTCCAGAGCCGCTCGAGGCCTGCCGTGGTCGGCTCGAGATCCGCCGCGTGCGTGAAGCTCGCCATTGACTGGCCCGTGAGTTCCTGAACGTCGAAGCGCAGCATCGCGCAGAAGGCGCGATTGCAGTAGCGATAGCGGCCGTCACGGTCGACGAAAGCGATGCCGACTGGTGCATCCTCGACCGTGTTGCGGAACAAGTTCTCGATCCGCCGGGGGCTGGTCGCGCCCAACAGAGCGTCGATCTCTGGCCCAGCAATGCTCCGATCAGCGCTGTTCATCCGTTTCGGCCCGTCATTCCTTCGATGTCCTACTGTACGGCTCGGGGAAACCCTGAAGCCGCGCATTACGTCACATCGACTAAAAGCGACGGTCGCTGCACGAGCGGATTGTGATTTGCGTCTCAGCGCCGCAGCTGGAGCTCCGCGGATTCGAAAGCCACACCACAGCCGCCCAAGCCGCAGTAGCCATCGGGATTCTTCGCGAGATATTGCTGGTGGTAGTCCTCGGCATAATAGAAGTGTGGTGCGGCCCGGATTTCCGTGGTGATGGTTCCGTGTCCCGCAGCAGTGAGCCGCGCCTGATATGCCCGCCTCGACAAATCGGCGGCGTTCGACTGCAGCGGGTTGAGCACGTAGAGCGTGGAGCGGTACTGGGTCCCGACATCGTTACCCTGTCGCATCCCCTGCGTGGGATCGTGCGACTCCCAGAATGCCTTGAGCAGGTCTTCGTAGCAGGTCTTGGTGGGATCGTAAATGACCCGCACCACCTCGGCGTGTCCCGTGTCGCCAGTACAGACTTCCTCGTAAGTAGGATTCGGAGTGAAGCCACCGGCGTAGCCGACCGCGGTCGAGTAGACGCCGGGCAACTGCCAGAAGAGCCTCTCGACGCCCCAAAAGCAGCCCATGCCGAAGACGGCCTCGCTGAGTCCAGCGGGGAATGGGGGAAGGATGCGATGGCCGTTGACAAAATGCGACTGCGCAACAGTGAGCGGTGTCAGGCGTCCGGGAAGTGCGTCGTGCTCGGTCGGCATGGCCGATTTCTTGCGGAACAGCGCCATCGTGTGATCCTCCATTTTTTAGCCCTACGAGCATATCGGACATAAGGCACGACCGCTTCAAGGCGACGACTGCGTTGTGACGGATTCCCGATTATGATCGAAGCAGTTCTAAGAACGTAACGGAACCTCAATGATCGTCGTCGACTCCT
>Ga0116226_10001931_pt1 | contig 17995 bp, 15 predicted proteins | sample S1TSphfallax_FD_89692 | JGI IMG/M metagenome (GOLD analysis project Ga0116226, IMG submission 89692) | Host-associated microbial communities from peat moss isolated from Minnesota, USA - S1T2_Fa - Sphagnum fallax MG | ecosystem: Host-associated > Plants > Peat moss > Unclassified | place: USA... | reverse complement strand
CAACTATATCCCCACCGAGTTCCCGGACGGGTTTGCGGGGCTTTCCGCCGAGCCCTGGCAGGCGGATGTGATCCTGGCCGTCGCCCTGGCGGCGCACCGGATTGTGACCCAGAGGGCGAGAGGCGTGGCGGGCGTCTTCTCCGGCCGGCCCGCGCGGAAGGCGTGGGTTGTGGTCGTGGGCCATGCCCGGCGTGACGCCGAGATCGCCGAAATTCCCGAGGGCTTGAAGATCACCTTGCCGGGAGAGGACAGGACACTCGCCCTCACCGCCATCGCCTGGAAGCCGGGGGCGCCGCTGTTCCGCGCGCGGTTGGATGGACGGGCCTTTACCGCCGTTATTGCCCCCGCCGCCGAAGGTTTCGACATTCGTCTCCGGGCCGTCCGCCAGCGCGTGAAGGTCCTGACGCCCCTCTCCGCGGACCTGCACGCGAAGATCCCGGACAAGGCGCCGCCGGACACCTCGCGCATGGTGATCTCGCCCATGCCGGGCCTGGTGGTCTCCATGGACGTGGCCGTGGGCGAGGAGATCAAGGAGGGCCAGGTGGTCTGCGTCATCGAGGCCATGAAGATGCAGAACATCATCCGCGCCGAACGCGACGGGGTGGTGAAGACCATCGGCGCCAAGGCCGGCGACAGCGTCGCGGCGGATGACGTCCTGGCCGAGTTCGCCTAAAGCAATCGCATGTACGGCGCGGTCATCGACTGGCGGGCACTTTTCATGTCGGCGGCCGGCCGGGCGGCGCGGGGCCCAAGCCTCATGGCCGTCGGAGTTCTGTTCGCCGTCTCCTTCCTCTATGAGGCGGTGGCCGGCCCGACCCTCAAGCTCCTGACCTTCTGGATCGTCTATCCGCTGTTGCTGGCCTCGGGCGCCTGTGTCCTCTCCAAGCGCCTGCATGATCGCGGCCATTCCGGCTGGTGGGCGGCCCTCATCCTCACCGCCGCCCTGACCATCTGGCCCGCGCCGCACGGGGCGGCGGGGGTTCTCGCCCTGCCGGTGATCATCTGGGCGGTGGTGGAGCTGGGCGTTCTGCCGGGCGAACAGGGGGCGAACCGGTTTGGGCCCAATCCGCTGGCCACGGTGTTGGCCTGACGACGCGCTTTTGTACCTGGAGAGTTCATGAAGATCGAATTTGTTGGCGCCGAGGCCCCGTTCAGTGAGACCGCCGCGGCGGCCGTGTTTGTGCACGAAAAGGAAGGATTGCAGGGCGAGGCCGCGCGGATCGATGGTCTTACAAACGGCGCCCTGGCTCGGGCGGTCAGCGTGGCGCGGTTTTCCGGCGGGATTGGCCAGACGCTGGACGTTCTCGCCCCAGCAGGGATCGGCGCGGGTCGGGTGCTGCTGGTGGGTGCGGGGCCGGCCAAAGGCTTCGATGCGAACAAGATCGAGACCGCGGCGGCGCACGCCTATCAGACTGTGAAGGCGGGCGGAGCCCAGACCCTGGATCTGCGCTTGGGCGATGTCGCGCCCGATCTGGCGGCGTCTGCGGTCCTTGGGGTTCGCCTAGCCAGCTACCGGTTCGACCGTTACCGCACAACTGAGAAGCCCGAGAAGAAGCCCTCCGTTAGCGCCCTTAGCGTTAGCGTCTCGGACCCCAGTGGCGCGACCAGTGCCTATGAAACCCTGTCCGGCCTGGCGGACGCCGTGTTCTTCGCCCGCGACCTCGTCACCGAGCCAGCCAATATTCTCTACCCCGAGGAATTCGCCCGCCGGGTGAAGGAGCTCGCGCACCTGGGCCTTGAGATCGAAATCCTGGGCGAGAAGGAAATGGCGGCGCTCGGCATGGGCGCGCTTTTGGGCGTCGGGCAGGGGAGCGTGCGCGAGACCCAGCTCGCCGTGATTCAATGGAAGGGCGCCGCGGACCCCGAGGCCCAGCCTCTGGCGTTTGTTGGCAAGGGCGTCTGTTTCGACACGGGCGGCATCAGCCTCAAATCCCCAGATGGCATGGAGGAAATGGTCACCGACATGGGCGGCGCGGCCGCGGTGAGCGGGCTGATGTATGCCCTGGCCTCGCGCAAGGCCAAGGTTAATGTGGTGGGGATTCTCGGTCTGGTGGAGAACATGCCCGACGGGAACGCCCAGCGGCCGGGGGATGTTGTGACCACCATGTCCGGCCAGACCGTGGAGGTGATCAATACCGACGCGGAAGGCCGCCTCGTTCTCGCCGACGCCCTCTGGTATTGCCAGCAGCGCTTCAAGCCCAAATTCATGATCGATCTGGCGACGCTAACCGGCGCCATCATCGTCGCGCTGGGCAAGGATGTGGCGGGCCTCTTCAGCAATGACGATGATCTGTCCGCTAAGCTTCTGGCCGCCTCGGGCGCCACTGGCGAGACTCTGTGGCGTATGCCTCTGCCGCCGCAATATGAGCGGCTGATCGATAGCGCCGTGGCGGACATGAAGAATGTGGGACCCCGCTACGGCGGCTCGATCTCCGCGGCCTTGTTCATTCAGCGGTTTGTAAACGGTCTCCCTTGGGCCCACCTCGATATCGCGCCCACGGCGTTCAAGCCGGGGTCCACGATTCCGACAATCCCCAGCGGCGCGACCGGTTTTGGCGTGCGGCTGCTGGATCGCTTCGTCGCCGAGAACTACGAAGGCTAAGAGGTGAACGGGGAGCCCTGCGAGGTCTGGTTCTACCACCTCGAACGCTCGTCTGTGGATCAGGTTCTGCCGGAACTTCTGGAAAAGACCCTGGCCCGGGGTTGGAGGGCTCTGGTTCGGAGTGAGGACCCGGGTCTCCTGGAGCAACTGGACGAGAAACTTTGGACCTATCGCGACGAGGCCTTCCTGCCCCATGGCCTCGCCGTCGAGCCCCTGCCCGAGCGCCAGCCGGTCTTGCTCTCCACGGATGGCGCCAATCTCAATGACGCGGAGGCCCTCTTCGTCGTGGATGGCGAGCCGGGTGACCTGGCGGGCTTTGCGCGCTGCATCCTGATTTTCGACGGCCAGTCCGAGCCGGCCGTGATCGCGGCCAGGGGCGTCTGGACCCGCTCCAAGGCCGCCGGCCATCCGGTGGCCTATTGGCGTCAGGGCGAGAGCCGGGGCTGGGTGAAACAGGGCTAGAGCTTGTGCCTTTTTGATGGAATCCATCAAAACGAGAAGAACAGGCTCGCCACTTAAGTCTGGGAGCACGATTCAACGTTTTGTCGGTTCCGCCATAAACGCATCGTGCTCTAGCGGGCTTACGCGTCCCAGACTTTAACCCGCCTCCGCCATTCTTTGCACGGCCACATAGTCGATCTTGCCTGAGCCCAGGACAGGAATGTCCGTCGCCTTCACGATGCGGCGGGGCACGGCGATCTCAGCGGCGCCGGCGTGGTGGGCATGGGCGAGCAGTTTGGCGACATCCGCTTCGCGACAGTCGGTGACCAGAACAAGCCTCTCGCCCTTGCGGCCATCGGGGAGGGCGACAACGGCATGCCGAGCGTCCGGCCAGAGACTCGCCGCCAAGTCCTCCGCCGCGTTCAGCGAGATCATCTCCCCGCCTGCCTTGGCAAAGCGTTTCACGCGGCCAATAATCGTCACCCAGTGATCATCGCTGATGTCAACCACATCGCCGGTGTCGTGCCAGCCCCCTGGCGGGGGATCTAGCGCGCCGTTGTCGTCCAGATAGCCAGCCATGATGTTGGGTCCCCTCACAAAGAGGCGGCCGCCCTTGGGGATGCCCGGCACGGCCTCCAGCCGCGTCTCGATATGAGGCAAGAGGCCGCCGACGGTTCCACGGCGATTATCATCCGGCTTATTGACGGCGATCACCGGCGAGGCCTCGGTGGCCCCGTATCCTTCGAGAATGGGTAGGGCGCCGAACTTCTCGGCGATGAGATTGTGGGTCTCCTCCCGCACGCGCTCGGCCCCGCTGACCACGAACTGGAGGCTGGCGAAATCCGTGGGATGCGCGGCCCGGGCATATTGATTCAGGAAGGTGTCGGTCGCCAAAAGCAGGCTGGCCTTGGCGTCCCGGAGCAGTTCCACGATCACCTTGGTATGCAGGGGACTTGGATACTGAAAGGCCTTCAGGCCCCGGATGATCGGCAACATGACCCCCGCGGTGAGGCCGAAGCAGTGGAAAACGGGGAGGGGATTGAACATCACCCAATCCGGGTCGAGGGCGATATGGGTGGCCACTTGGTCGACATTGGCCAGAATGTTGGCGTGCGTCAGCATCACGCCGCGCGGCGAGCCGAAGCTGCCCGAGGTAAAAAGCACCACGGCGGGGTCGTCGGGCTTCTGCGCCGTGCGAAATTGCCGCGGCGCCAGGGAGGCGGCCAGGGCGAACAGGCGGTCCGTTAAGCCGATCTTTGCACGGACATCCTCAAGGTAGGTAACCCTGCAGCGCTCCTCGAGGGTGTCGATGATATCGTGCAGCTTGCCCTGCTCAATGAAGCGATGGGAGGTGAGAACCCGCGTGATCCCCGCGACCTTCAAGGCGCCGCGCAAATTGCGCAGGCCGGCCGTGAAATTCAGCATTGCGGGCGTCCGACCGTAGGCGTGGAGGGCGAACACTGTCACCACGGCCGCGCTGCTGGAAGGCAAAAGCACCCCTACAGTCTCCCCAGGCTTTGTCAGCCCCCCGAGCTTACGGCCCAGGGCGAAGCTGGCGCGGATCAGGTCAGTATAGGTGAGGGGCGCGCGCTCCTGATCCTCAAGGATGGGTTTGCCGGGACCATAGCGCTTGGCCGCGTCCAGCAGAGCGTCAAAAAGCGTCGTGCGCCAGGCCGGGAGGCTCTTAAGGTCTGGCATGGCGGGCTCCCCATTTTCCATGTCGCTGTGCCGCTCTCTTACTCTGCGTGTGCGCGCGCTTGGAAGCCGGGGCGCAATCGGGCGCTTGATCCTTAACGCGGGAGGGACGATTTACGGCCCATGACCACTGTGATCGACAGATTGAAACCCGACAGGACGGCCGCGGCCTCGGCCCGCCACCCTGAGAAGCGGGAGCGCCCTGACTCGCCGCGCCTACCCAAGCCGCCCTGGCTGAAGGTCAAGGCTCCCGGCTCGCCGGGCTATATGGTGACCCGCCGGATTGTCAAAGATCATGGTCTCAGCACTGTCTGTGAGGAGGCGGCCTGCCCGAACATCGGCGAATGCTGGAGCCAGTCTCACGCCACCATGATGATCATGGGCGAGACCTGCACCCGCGCCTGCGCCTTCTGCAATGTCGCCACGGGCGTACCCGGCGCCCTCGATTCCACGGAGCCTGATCGCGTGGCGCGCGCCGTGGCTCTGATGGGTTTGGCCCATGTGGTGATCACCTCGGTGGACCGGGACGATCTGGAAGACGGCGGCGCAGAGCACTTCGCCGCCACGGTTCACGCAATCCGCGCCGCGGCGCCCCAAACGACAATCGAAATCCTGACGCCCGATTTCTTGCGCAAGCCCATATCCGCCGCCGAGCGTGTGATCGATTCACGCCCAGACGTGTTCAATCACAATCTGGAAACCGTGCCGCGCCTCTATCCGACGGTCCGGCCCGGCGCGCGCTATTATCACTCCCTGCGTCTGCTGGAGCGTGTGAAGGAACGCGATCCAAGGATCTTCACCAAGTCGGGCCTCATGGTCGGACTTGGAGAAACCAAGCCAGAGATCATGCAAGTCATGGACGACATGCGCTCGGCGGGGGTGGAGTTCATCACCCTTGGGCAATATCTTCAACCGACGCCGAAGCACGTGCCAATCGACCGTTTCGTTTCACCTGAAGACTTCGCGGCCTTGGAGACCATCGCCCGTTCGAAGGGGTTCCTGATGGTGGCCGCCAGCCCACTCACCCGGTCCTCGCACCACGCCGGGGAGGATTTTGCGCGGCTGCGCGCCGCCCGCCAGGCGCTTGGCTGAGACCTTTCCTTGCGCCACACCCTGACCCGCCGCCTGCCTTACCGGCCGGAGCAGCTGTTTGAATTGGTGGGGGCCGTGGAGCTTTATCCAGAGTTTGTGCCCTGGGTGAGCGATATGCGGGTATTCAACCGCCGATCCGCCGGCGAGGGCGTTATGCTCCTGGACGCCAAGGCCCAGGTTGGCTTCGCCATTATCCATGAAAGCTTTTCCACCCGCGTGCGCCTGGACGCCCCAGGACTGGCCATCAACGCCGACCTTCTTTCGGGTCCCTTCCGCCGACTCGAAACACGCTGGCGGTTCATGGACGCGGAGGGCGGCGCGGATTTGAGCTTCATGATTGATTTCGAATTCCGCTCGCGACTGTTGCACACCCTTTTGGCCGCGAATTTCGAACGGGCCGTGGCGCGCTTGATTGGATGTTTTGAGCGCCGCGCCGAGGCGCTCTATGGCTAACTGTCAGGGCGTCCGTTCATAGGTCAGGCCCCTGGCGAGCCAGCAGCCGACCCGGACTCTAGTCACCGCCCCGGCGCCATCAGGCTGAAAGATGAGCGTCCAGTCGCCCGGCGGGGTGTGATCCAGGGCGCGGGGGCAGGGAAGGGCCCAGACATCCGGGCCCACAGGCTCCAGAAGCTCCATCCGGCTTTGTCCGAGGAAGCCTGAGAAGCCGCCATAGAGCGCGCCGCCCGCGTCGGCGATGGTAAGTTCGGCGTCCAGCTCGGCGCATCTGTAGACCCCCGCGCGCCCGGCGATGGGCGCCGCCCCCGGCGCAATTGGCGTCAGGCGACAGCGTTGATTATCTTTGGGACGATCCAGCCAAAGGCCGTCCGCCTTCAGCTCCAGTCGGCTGTCCCCGTCGGACGCGCCGCCATCGGTCTGGGCGGTGAGAACTTCTGGGTGATGTCCGAGCCGCAGCCGGAGCACATGGTCTGACGCGCGGGTAATCTGCGCCAGAATCTCCGTCTCAGGTTCAATCCACGCGCCTGTCATGGCGTCGGGCAAGGCCGCCGCTTCGGCGCGCTTCGCCTGCTCCCCGACGGCGGCCGAAAAAAGTTCGAAGGCGGCGCCGGCGGCGTCGGAGAGATGATTGAAGAGGACGACGACGGACAGGCGCTCGGCCGGGCAATAGAGCCTGTGACTGCGCCATCCGCGCAAGGCTCCGCCGTGACCGCTGATGTCGCGCCCGAATTTCTGGGATCGGGCCAGCCCAAATCCGTAGGCCGCCGGAGCGCCGTCGGAAAAACTGGTCGGGATGTTCAGGCGCCCATGCAGCGAGTCTGGATCCTCGCGCCCGGCGTCCGCCGCCCGCTCCCAGGCGATCATGTCATCCAGGCTTGCGCCAAGCCCCGCATCGCCGGTCCAGATGAGATTGTTGCGCGCGGGCCGAAAACCACTGGCCACATCTCCTTCATAGCCCTCGGCGCCATCCGTCATGGCGCGGGTGTCGGCGGCCAGAAAAGCGGTCTCCATGCCTAGCCGGTCGAATAGCCGCCGCCGCAGCAGGTCGGCGAAGCTCTCCCCCAGGCGGTCGCTGACAATATCACCCAGCAGCCGGAAATTCTGATTGGCGTAGGAATAGCGCGTGCCCGGCCTGAATTGGAGGGACCTCGCCCCGCTGATTACCCGCGTGGCCTCGGTCTCGCCAAAAGGCAGCTCGGCCGGCGCCCCGTGAAGCATGGCGAGCGCCCAGTAGTCGCGAAGGCCGGACTGGTTGTGGGCGAGATGGAGGGCGCTGGGCGCGTTTTCATCCAGGCGCGGCAGCCGCGCGGCCACATCCGCGTCTAGGACGGTGGGATCTGGAAAGGCGTCCAGCATCAGGGCGCATGTGAATTGCTTGGAGATTGAACAGATGCGAAAAAGGGTGCGAGGGGTGAAGGGGAGCCGCAGTTCGGCATTGGCGAATCCCCACGCGTGACGGATCAGTATTTCCCCATCCTTAAGCACGGCCACGGCGCCGCCAGGGCCGGGATAAGCTCGTGGCAATCCCGCAAGGATTTTCTCGAGCCGGGTCATGAGCCCCGGATTGGTTGTCATCGCAGGCGTTCCCGGAGCATTTCCAGAGCGGTCTGCACGGCCGCCATCTGGACCTCCCAGCGCGTTTCGAGCTCAAAGAGCTCCATGCGATGCTGCACCGAATGATTGGCGCGGGCCGTGGCGAAATGAACCGTTCCCACGGGCTTCATGGGGCTCCCGCCACCGGGGCCGGCGACCCCGGTTATGGCGATGCTGACGTGGGCGTGAGAGTGCTCGACCGCGCCTTCAGCCATCATCCGGGCGATGGGCTCGGAGACGGCGCCCAGATCGGCGATGAGGTCGCCGGAAATGCCCAGCAGCTCCTGTTTCGCGCGATTGGTGTAGACGACGAAACCTCGTTCAAAGACATCTGAAGCCCCCGGTATGGCGCAGATCGCCGCCGCCACGAGCCCCCCCGTGCAGCTTTCCGCCGTCACAATACGCAGGGATTTCTCCCGGGCGTCATCAATGACCAGTCTTGCGAGAGTGTCGATTTCCAGGGAGAACATCAAACGTCCTGCTGTGGCGCCGCGGAATGAGGGCCCGGGAGACCAACATCGCCGGCGCCGCTCTTTCAAGGGGCCAGGGCGCGTTCGGCCAGGTTTCAAGGGTCAGCCAGGCAATTCCACGGTCGCGATGGCCTGTGCCGCCAAACCTTCCTCCCGGCCCGTGAAGCCCATGGCCTCGGTGGTCGTCGCTTTGACGCTTACGGAGGATAGGGGGAGGCTGAGCAGAGCCGCCAGGCTTTCCCGCATCGCCTCGCGATGAGGTTTGATCTTGGGGCGCTCGCAAATCAGGGTGAGATCAAGGTTCACGACGCGGCCGCCCTTGGCGGCCACAAGCGCCGCGGCGTGCGCAAGAAAGACCGATGAGGCGGCGCCGCGCCATTGAGGATCGGTGGGCGGAAAATGATCGCCGATATCGCCCTCGCCGATGGCGCCCAGGATCGCGTCGGTCAGGGCGTGAAGTCCGGCGTCGGCGTCGGAATGTCCGATCAGGGTCTGACCGTGGGGAATCTTGACGCCGCAGAGCCAGACGCCGTCACCGGGACCAAATCTGTGGGCGTCAAAGCCCATTCCCACGCGCGTCACCCGCGACGCGCCCGCCAGCGCCTCGGCCATCTCGAAGTCCTCCGGGTATGTCAGTTTCATGAGACGCGGATCGCCGGGGGCAAGATGAATTCTCCCGCCAGCCCGCTCCACGACGCTTGCGTCATCCGTGGCAGTTTCGCCATTTGGCCACGCCGCATAGGCGGCCTCAAGGACCTCGCGACGGAAGGCCTGCGGGGTCTGGGCTCGCCATAATCCCTCGCGTGAGGCTGTCGAGATCGGCGATCCTCCTGGCGTCTGATGCTTGAGCGTATCGGCCATCGGGAGGGCCGGTAGCGCGCCATCATGTTGCAGCGCCGCTTCGGCGAGCCCCCTCGCCAGAGCGGGGTTCAAAAAGGGACGCGCCGCATCATGAATCAGGACCGCGTCTCCGGCGCCACAGGTTAGGGCGGAAATGCCCGCGATGACTGAGTGATGACGTTGGTCGCCGCCAGGAACGGTGATCCAGTTCTTGAGCCCCACGAAGGCCTCTGCCGCGGTTGACTCGTGGCCGGGCGGAATCACCACAACCACCTCCTGAGCCCCAGCCGCCAGGAGGGCTTCCAGGGACCATCGAGCCACCCGCTTGCCGGCCAGGATCCGCCACTGCTTGGCCGCGCCGGGACCCGCGCGCTGTCCAGAACCCGCGGCGACGATGACGGCTGAAAAACCCATGCCGTTCTTTAGGTTGCCGCGGCGTCCGCATCCAGGCTTTACGTGGAAGGCCACTCGTGCCTAAACCTTGGGCGCCGCGGGTGGGCAGAAAATGAGCATGAGTATCGCCGAGGAGATGATCTCGCGTTTCGGACAAGTGTGGCTCGCGCCGATGACGGGCGTCTCCGATCTGCCGTTCCGCCAGTGCGCGGCGAATCTTGGCGCGCGCTACGTCGCCACCGAAATGGTTGCGAGTGAGGCCTTGGTCAGCGGGCGTCCCTACGCTTTGCGACGCGCGGCGGCGGGCGACGGGCAAGGCGCCTTTGTTGTCCAGCTCGTCGGCTTCGATGCGCGCCTGATGGCGGCCGGGGCGGCGCACGCGGCCAAGGCCGGGGCTCAACTCATCGATATCAACTTGGGTTGTCCGTCCAAAAGCGTCACGGGGATCGCCTGTGGCTCCGCCCTGATGCGCCAGCCGGAGCAGGCTGAAGCTCTCGTACGCGCGGCGGTCGAGGCAAGCGACGTTCCGGTCACTGTAAAGATGCGGCTTGGTTGGGACGAGTCGTCCATCAATGCGCCCGAGCTGGCCGCCCGCCTCGAGGCCGTTGGCGCCCGCGCCATCACCGTGCATGGCCGTACGCGAAGCCAGTTCTATTCCGGTCAAGCTAACTGGCGGGCCGTGGCGGCGGTCAAGCGGGCCGTACGGGCGCCCGTCATCGTCAATGGCGATATTGTCGATGCGGCGACTGCTCGCCAGGCTTTGGAGCAGTCAGGCGCTGACGCGGTGATGATAGGTCGCGGCGCCATAGGCCGCCCCTGGCTGGCTTCCCAGGTGGCAGTCGAGCTCAGCGGCGCGTCCTTCGTCGCTCCCAGCGGCGAGGCTTTGACCGAAATTGCGCGTGACCATCTGGCGCGAAGTATCGCCTTTCATGGGGAACGCCACGGCGTTGTTATCTTCCGCAAGCACTTGGCGGCCTATATCGACGTAGCGGGCGGCGGACGCGAGCTCCGCGCGCGGCTATGCCGCATGGATTCCCGTCATTTGATCGACCACGCCCTGGACCAGCTTTGGCGCGAACCCGAGAGGCTCGCCGCGTGAAAACCCAATTGGCGAACGTCCCGGACTCAGGACTCGAAGCCGCGCGCGCCGCTGCCTTTGACCTCTGGCCCGAGGCGGCCGTGGTTCTTGATCGCCATGGGCGGGTGCTGATCGCCAATGAAGCGGCGCAAGCGATGTTTGGCCGGGGATTCGCGTACCTCTCGCGTCTATCGTTCCTGGCCGTCACCCCACCGCAATCGCCCCTGGCTCTGCTGATTGCGCGCTGCCTGGAGGAACGCAGCGCCGTGCGCGAGCGTGACCTTAAGCTCGACCTGCCCAACTCCTATTCCGTCATGGCGGACGTCGCCGCCACTCCGCTGATCGATGACAATATCCTCGTGACACTTCATACGCGCCCGGCGGCCGCGGCCGCGGAGCGTTCGGGAGATCCCGCCGGCCTGCGCTCGGTGATGGGCCTTGGGCAGATGCTGGCCCATGAGGTGAAAAACCCCCTGGCGGGCATTCGCGGCGCGGCGCAACTCCTCAAGAGCGGGGCCAGCGCCGAAGATATTCCCTTGGCTCAATTGATCGTGGATGAAACAGACCGGATCGCGCGGCTTCTCGACCGCATGGAAGCCCTGGCCGACGACGCGCCTCCGGCCCACGCGGATGTGAATATCCATCAGGTGCTCGACCGGGTTCGCGCGCTCGCCGCCAATGGCGTGGCGGATGGCCTGACGATCAAGGAATATTATGATCCGTCCCTTCCTCCGGCCTGGGGCGAAGAGGATCAGCTCATTCAGATTTTCCTGAACCTGATCAAGAACGCCGCCGAGGCCGCCCACTCGCGAGAGGATGGTCGCGGTGAGATCACCCTCTCCACCGCCTATCGCCACGGCGTTCGTATTCGCGGGCCTGGCGGGCGCGCCGCGCCGCTGGAGGTCAAGGTGACGGATAATGGTCCAGGCGTGCCGGCGCATCTGCGCGATCATCTGTTCGAACCCTTTGTCACCACCAAGGCCGCCGGCGCGGGCCTTGGCCTGGCTCTTGTCGCTAAGCTCGTGGCGGGCCACGGGGGCCTCATCGACTTCACGTCCGAACCCGGACGGACGGTATTCCGGGTGCTGCTGCCCGCCGCCGCGGTCTGAACGCGCTTTTCCCGTTAGGAACCTTAAGACATGCCCGCTGCCGCCCAGAAGATTCTCGTGGCCGACGATGACGCCTCGATCCGCTTGGTCCTGTCCCAGGCCTTTTCGCGCCTCGGCTACGAAGTGCGGGCCACGGGCAACGCCGCGACGCTGCTGAAATGGGTCACAGATGGCGATGGCGACCTCGTGATCACGGACGTCGTCATGCCCGACGGCAATGTGTTCGACGTGCTGCCGCGCATCCGCAAGCAGCGCCCAAAGCTGCCGGTGATCGTCATGAGCGCCCAGAACACGGTTCTCACCGCCATCGCCGCGGCAGAGGGGGGCGTCTTTGATTATATCCCCAAGCCGTTTGATCTCGATGACATGGCCGCCCTCGCCCGGCGCGCCTTGGAAAACCCCACCGACAAAGAAGCCGCCAAGGCCCAGGCCCGGGCGGTTCGGGATGAGCGCCTTCCCCTGATCGGCCGTTCGACGCCCATGCAGGAGGTCTATCGCTCCATCGCCCGGCTGGTCGGCGCGGATCTGACCGTCCTGATCCTCGGGGAGTCCGGGGTCGGCAAGGAGCTGGTGGCGAGGGCCTTGCATGATCTTGGCCGCCGCCGCGATGGTCGCTTTGTGCCCATCAGCCTTGCGGCTATTCCCCGCGCGCGGGTGGATGCGGAACTGTTTGGCCATGGCGACGGCGATGTGGGACGCTTGGTCGAGGCGGATGGCGGCACACTCTTCCTCGATGAGATTGGCGACATGCCGCTGGATGCTCAGACCCGATTGCTGCGCGTGTTCGACGGCGCGGAGCCGGCCACCAACCCCAAAACCGGCAGACGTCCCAATGTGCGGGTTATTGCCGCCACCAATCGTGATCTGAGGGGTCTGGTCTCACAGGGTCTGTTCCGCGAGGATCTCTATTTCCGTCTCAATGTCGCGCCGATCCGCGTTCCCCCCCTGCGGGACCGCGCGGAGGACATCCCCGAACTCGCGCGCGCTTTTCTCCTGCGCGCCAGTCGCGAAGGCCTGCCGTCCAAAACGATCGATCAGAGCGCGCTTGATCGGCTGAAGCTGCATGAATGGCCAGGCAATGTACGGGAATTAGAAAACCTGATCCGGCGCGTGTGCGCGCTATATGGCGAAGAGATGATCACCGCGCGGATCGTCGAACGCGAGCTCTCCGAGCAGGCGCCGCCCTCGCAAACCGAAGGCGCGGTCACGCTCTCGGCTTTGGTGGAGCGCAATCTCGCCTCCTATTTCGCGGGCCAGCCGGGTGGGGTGCCCCCCGTGGGCCTCTATGATCGCGTTCTGGCGGACATCGAGCGCCCGCTGTTCCAGCTCACCTTGGCCGCCACCAAGGGCAATCAGATGCGCGCCGCCGAGGTGCTGGGCCTCAATCGCAACACCCTTCGCAAGCGCCTTCATGATTTGGGGATCGAGGCCAAGGGCCGACCCTGAGGGCCTGAACTGTGGCGCCGAGGACGCGGCTGTTGCATTCGCGGCACAGGTCCCTAGAATCAATTCATGACCGCCAAGGGACTCGGCGCCGCCTCGCCCTCTCACGCCCGGACTGATCTCGCGGTGCCCGCGGATGAGGGGGTCGCGCCAGGCGTGACGCTCGCGCAGAGCCGCCGCGCCGTCGACTCGCAGGCCCTGATGGGCGTCTTTTTCGGCTTGGCGGCCAGCGCCACGGTCGTCGCCGTCGTGCTGGGCTCATCCCCGGATATGAGCGGGCCTCTGGGTCCCGCAAGTCCCGAGGTCCTCGTTCTTTTGGGAATCAGTTTCGTCCTCATCCTGGTTCTGGCGGGACTTTTAGGCTGGCGACTCCTGCGACTGGTGACGGCCCGCACGACGGACGCCGGCGCGCGCTTGCACTTAAGATTTGTGACCCAGTTCGCCTTGGCCGCTGTCGTCCCCGCCTTGATCGTCGCACTGTTCTTTGGGCTCTTGGTGACGCGCGGCGTCGAGAGTTGGTTCAGCGCACGCGTTCAGAGCGTGGTTGAAAACTCTCGGATCGTCGCGCGCTCCTATATCCAGGAGCAACAGAACTATATCAGCCGCCACGTAAACCTTATGGCGCAGGCCCTCAATCAGGTGGCGCCAAGCCTCGCTGATTCGCCGATCGCCTATGGCCGCTATCTGCGGGACACGACGGCCGAGGGGGGGTTCTCAGCGGCCTATCTGCTCGATCGTGACGGTCGTGTTTTGGCCCGCGCCGATACGGTGGGCGCCACCACACCTCTTCTCATTCCGCCCAAGGCCAGCTTCGCAGCCGCGGATGAGGGAGATGTTTCGGCGGCGCCGTTTGAGTCCGTCGATCTCTTTCGCGCCCTTTATCGCCTGAAGGCCTATCCGGACGCCTATCTCTATGTTGTTCGACCCGTGGACCCGGGCATCTTCCGCCATCTGCGCGAGACGGAAAGCTCGCTCCAGGCCTACCACCTCGCCCGGCATAGGCGCGCCCTGATCCAGGGCGCCTTCGCCTTGAGCTATCTCGAAACCGTGCTTCTGGTTCTCGCGGGCGCGATCTGGCTGGGCATGGCGACCGCCGACCGCATCGCCGCGCCGGTGGCGAGGTTGGTGCAGGCGGCCGGGCGGGTGGCGAGCGGGGATCTCACGGCGCGGGTGGACACGCGGGGTGATCCCGCTGAAATCGCCGTCCTGTCGCGCGCTTTCAACCGAATGACCTTCGACCTGCGTGAGCAGCAAGATGCTTTGCGAACGGCTCACGTGGATGCGGAGATGCGTCGGCTGTTCACAGAGGCCGTGCTGCTGGGCGTCAGCGCCGGAGTGATCGGACTGGACGCCCAGGGGCGGATTTCTGTCGTGAACCGTCAGGCGCTCAGCCTGCTGAATATTACCAATAAGGATAGTCAGGGCCGAACCTTGAGCGAAGCGGCGCCGGAGTTCGAGGCCGTCGCCGCGGCGGCCGCGAGCCGGGGCGGGGAGGCGGAGGCCGACCTTGAGGTCACCCGCCGGGGAGACACGCGCCTTCTGCGGGTGCGCGCCAGCCACGGGGCGGAGGGGCTCGTTCTGACTTTTGACGACATGACTCGCCTCGTTTCGGCGCAACGCAACGCCGCCTGGAGGGACGTCGCCCGACGTATCGCCCACGAAATCAAGAATCCGCTGACACCCATTCAGCTTTCGGCGGAGCGGCTACAGCGCAAATATCGCCGCGATATCTCTCAGGATGTGGAGGTTTTCGACCGCTGTATCGACACGATTACCCGTCAGGTGGGCGACATAGGCCGTATGGTGGATGAATTCTCATCATTCGCGCGGATGCCGGAACCCAAGTTCAGCCCCTGCGATATCGCCGAGCTGTTGCGGCAGTGCGTCTTCGCCCAGCGTGTGGCGGATCCTGGCGTTGAGGTGGAAATCGTCGGCGCCATCTTGCCGACGACGGTGATCTGTGACGGCCGCATCGTCGCCCAGGCGCTTACGAATGTGCTGAAAAACGCGGGCGAGGCGATCGCCGCGCGGCCCGCCCATGTGGCGTCACCACCGGGGCGCATCCAGGTCGCCCTGGTGTGCTCACCCGACAAGGTGGATATTGAGATCGAAGACAATGGCGTCGGGTTCCCTAACAAGTTCCGTGAGCGCCTGACCGAGCCCTACGTGACCACGCGCGAAAAGGGCACGGGCCTTGGCCTGGCCATCGTCAAGCGCATCCTTGAAGAGCATGGCGGTCGGCTCGTTCTGTTGGACGCCGCCGAAGGCGAGGGAGCCCGGGTGGTGTTGTCCTTTCCCGCGCCGCGAATCGGCGCAGGTGAAGAGGCGGCCCAGGCCGCGCGTAAGGTGCAGGCATGAGTAGTGACATTCTCGTCGTCGATGATGAGATCGATATTCGGGAACTTGTGGCCGCCATCCTCGAAGACGACGGCTATGCCGTCCGCACGGCGCAGAATGCGGAGGCCGCCCTGACGGCCTTGCGCGCGCGCAAGCCGGCCCTGCTCATTCTCGACATCTGGATGTCCGGCAACGGCATGGACGGCCTCGAGCTACTCGACCGGGTGAGGGCCCTCGATCCCGATCTTCCGGTGATCATGATCAGCGGCCACGGCACCATTGAGACAGCCGTCAGCTCTATTCGCCGCGGGGCCTATGACTTCATTGAAAAGCCCTTCAAGTCAGACCGGCTGCTTCTGGTCGTCCAGCGCGCCCTGGAGGCGTCGAGCCTGCGCCGCGAGAATCGTCACCTGCGCGCCCAGGCGGTTGTTCCCGAAGGGCTGGTGGGATCGTCCCCCGCCGCCCAACAACTTCGCGCCGTTATCGCCAAGATCGCCTCGGCCAATAGCCGGGTGTTGATATCGGGCCCGCCGGGCGCGGGCAAGGAAACCGCCGCGCGCCTCATCCATGCCGCCAGCCCGCGCGCCTCCAACGCCTTTGTGGCGATCAGCGCGGCGGGAGTGACGCCGGAACGCATGGACCGCGAACTGTTCGGCGAGGAGCCCACCGGCGAGCGTCCGGGCCATATCGGGGTCTTCGAGCGCGCGCATACCGGAACGCTCTATCTGGACGAAATCGCGGAAATGCCGCGCGAAACCCAGAGCCGCATTCTTCGCGTGCTCGTGGAGCAGCGGTTCCGGCGTGTGGGCGGTGAGATCGACGTGCAGGTGGATGTGCGGGTGGTTTCCTCGACATCCCGAGATCTTAGCGCCGAGATCGCCGCGGGGCGCCTGCGGGAAGACCTCTATCATCGCCTGAACGTGGTACCTCTGCGTGTGCCGGGCCTTTCGGAGCGGCGGGAGGATATACCCGTTCTGATCAACTACTATCTTGAGCGATTGAGCGCGGCGTCTGGCCTCGCCAAGCGCAATCTCGCGCCAGACGCCTTGGCGACGCTCCAGGTCCAGTCTTGGCCGGGAAACGTCCGCCAGCTACGAAACCTGGTGGAACGCATTCTCATCCTTGCCGGGGGGGATCCGAGCCAGGCCATCTCGGCCGATATGCTGCCGCCCGAGGCCAGCTCGACACCGCCGACGGGGGGTCTCGGCGCTGAGCGCATCATCGCTCTGCCATTGCGCGAGGCGCGCGAACTTTTTGAGAAGGAGTATCTGGAAGCCCAGATCATGCGCTTTGGCGGGAATATCTCCCGGACCGCCGCATTCATCGGCATGGAGCGTTCCGCCCTCCATCGGAAGTTGAAGACCCTGGGTTTTTCCGGCTCTCGCATGGTCGAGGAGACGGCTGACGGATGAGCCGGATTGCCTATGTGAACGGGCGCTTCACGCGTCATGCTCAGGCCAGCGTCCACATCGAGGATCGTGGTTATCAATTCGCCGATGGCGTCTATGAGGTTTGGGCGGTGTTCGACGGGTGTCTGGCGGACAGCGCGGGACATTTTGAACGCTTGGCCCGAAGTCTGGGCGAACTTAGGATTCCTGTCCCGCTCAGCCAGGCGGCGCTTGGGGTCATCCTGCGCGAAACCATCCGCCGCAACCATGTTCGCAATGGGATGGTCTATCTGCAGGTGACCCGCGGCGTCGCCCCGCGCGACCACCCCTTTCCCGCGGACGCCCTCCGTCCGAGCCTAGTCGTCACAGCCAAGTCGGTGGACATGGTCAAGAGTGAGGCGCGCGCGGCCGATGGCGTCAAGGTGATCACAGTGCCGGAGACACGCTGGGCCCGGTGCGACATCAAGACCATCGGCCTTCTGCCCAATGTCTTGGCCAAGCAGGCCGCCCGGGAAGCGGGGGCCGCCGAGGCTTGGTTTGTGGATGATCTCGGTTTGGTCACCGAGGGGGCGTCGAGCAATGCCTGGATCGTGGACGCCCAGGGCGTTTTGCGCACCCGGGACACACAGGCCAATATCCTGCGCGGTGTCACCCGCAAATCCGTCCTGGCCCTCGCCGCAAAGCTCGGGCTGACGTTTGAGGAGCGCGCATTCACCGTGGACGAAGCCAAACAGGCGCGAGAGGCGTTCATTACCGGCGCCGGCAGCCTCGTGCTGCCGGTGACCCGCATCGACGCCACGGTTCTGGGTGACGGCGCGCCAGGCCCTGTGGCGAAGCGGCTGAGAGATGTCTATATCCAGCAAGCGCGGCAAGACGCCGCGTGAAGACGGCGCCCGGCCTTGCCTCATCCCGCGAGGCGCCGACCACCATAAAATGGGAATTTCTAAATTGACGGTCGATATGAAGCAGAACCTCCAGGACGCTTTCCTCAACAGTGTGCGTCGCGCGCGCACGCCCCTGACCATCTTTCTCGTGAATGGCGTGAAGCTTCAGGGCGT
>Ga0116226_10001930_pt1 | contig 17995 bp, 13 predicted proteins | sample S1TSphfallax_FD_89692 | JGI IMG/M metagenome (GOLD analysis project Ga0116226, IMG submission 89692) | Host-associated microbial communities from peat moss isolated from Minnesota, USA - S1T2_Fa - Sphagnum fallax MG | ecosystem: Host-associated > Plants > Peat moss > Unclassified | place: USA... | reverse complement strand
TCAGGCTCTCTTGACTATGTTGTATCGCTCGACGGACTGCCTCTGTCGTGCGGGCGCACCCGTGAAGAACCTGTCCCACAGTGCCTCCTTCTGGCGTTCAGAAAAGTATGCACCATCTATCTCAGGGACTAAACAGCTAAGATGCTGTTCTGCCTCATCAACTAGGGTATCCCGTGTCTCTGCATTCAGACATGGAACCACACAGCTCGGGTGCCCCATCCATACTCGCGTCTCTTGCGAGGATGGGTGGGACGTATGCTGCCCAGACAACCGCCGTTCCGCCTGACGCGCCACGCTCGCCTGAAGCGCTATTTCGCCTTTGCCCATGCGGGTCTTCGCTTTTCAAGAAATGCCGCGACTCCCTCGCGAAAATCGGCCGTCTCGCGCGACCGTGCATTCGCCTCCATCGCCGCGCTGATTGCCGCATCGAGCCACGTCTTGTTCTGCGCCGCCAGCAGCCGCTTCGTCGCCGCGAGCGACTCTGGGCTGTTCGCAATCAGCGCGGCCGCAAGCGAATTGACGCGATTCGAAAGTTCCTCCGCCGCAACGACTTCGTTCACCAGCCCGAGCCTCTGCGCCTCTTGTGCATCGAAGATGCGCCCGGTCAGCAGCAGGTCCCGCGCCCGCTTCTCTCCAATCTGCAGCGTCAAGTACGCCGACACCACGGCAGGCACAAATCCGATCCGCACCTCCGTGTATCCCAATTTTGCCGCGGGTGTGGCGACCGTGAAGTCGCAGAGCGTCGCGATGCCCATGCCGCCCGCGATGGCCGCGCCATGCACGGCGGCGATGGTCGGCTTTGGCAACTCATACAATGTGCGGAAGAGCCTCGCGATCCGCTCGGCATCTTCGTGGTGCTCGGCGGCGCTCTTGCCGTGCATCTCCTGCAGCGCGGAGAGGTCGAGGCCAGAACAGAATGCCTCGCCCGCGCCCGCGAAGACGACCACGCGGAACTCGCTCGCCGCGGCCTCTTCCATCGCCGCGATCAACTCCCGCTGCATCGCCGGAGTCATCGCGTTACGGCGCTCCGGGCGGTTCAGCGTGATCGTGCGGATCGCACCTTCATCCGCGACCAGAATTGTCGAGTAGGCGGTCATTGCGCTACGGCCACCTGGCCAGCGGCGATCACCGCATTCGCCGCGATGATCTCATCCAGCGGCCCCAACTCCGGAAACTCCGCGCCAAGCCCTCGCAGCACATCGAGCAGCAACTCCGCGGGGATATTTCCCACCATCTCATCCTGCGCGAACGGGCATCCGCCGAGCCCTCCGATAGCGGCGTCGAACCGCCTGCACCCCGCACGATATGCAGCTTCAATGCCCGTCGCCGCACCGCTCGGTCGCGCATGAAGATGGACACCCAACTCGACTCCGCCGCACTCCGCAAGTACCTCGGAGACAATCTCCGCGATCAACGCTGGACTCGCCACCCCGACTGTATCCGCGAGCGAGATCGTCGTGACCCCGGCATCACGCAGCCACGCGCAAGCCTCACGCACCAGCGCCGCACTCCACGCATCCCCATAAGGGTTGCCGAAGGCCATCGAGAGATACGCCACGCAGCCAAGCCCCGCCTCTTCTGCAAGCCTTCGGATCGCCGCCAGGACTCGCAGCGCCTCATCTTGACTCTGCCGCTGGTTGCGTTCGAGAAACGTAGGCGAGACCGAATACGGAAATCCCAGCGTGTGAACACGGCCCGTTGCGATGGCGCGCTCCGCTCCGCGCACATTGGCGACGATGCCGATCACCTCCACATCCGCCCGCGGCGCGAAGAGCCGAAGCACTTCTTCCGAGTCCGCCATCTGCGGCACAGCCGTGGGCGATACGAAGCTGACCGCATCAATATGCCGGAATCCAGCCGCGACGAGCGAGCGCAGATACGCCGCCTTCACCTCTGCCGGAATGATCGCCGGCAGCCCCTGCCAGGCGTCTCTCGGGCATTCGACAATCTTGACCACACTCACCTCTAGCGTTCTGTCTTCAGCGTTCGCGCCACCAATGCCGTGTCATCTTGAGCGGAGATTGGCCGGCATCTCTGGCCAAACGGAGTCTAAAGATCTGCGGTTTGGGACCTCAAATTGCGCGAGGACATCCAAAAGGCCTCACTATCCCCGCGAAGGATTCACCTTCAGTATCTCGCGCGCGATCACCATGCGTTGTATCTCGCTCGTTCCCTCGCCGATGGTACAGAGCTTCACGTCGCGATAGAACTTCTCCGCCGGATAGTCCTTGATAAAGCCGTAGCCGCCGAACAACTGAACCGCCTCGTCGCAGATCCGCACCGCCGTCTCGCTCGCAAACAGCTTCGCCATCGACGACTCCCGCGTCACCTTGCGGCCTGCATCCTTCAGCACCGCCGCCCGCTGCGTCAGCAGCCGCGCCGCGTCGAGCTGCGTGGCCATATCGGCCAGCTTCCACTGGATACCCTGAAACTCCGCGATGGCCTTGCCGAACTGCCGCCGTTCTTTCACGTACTTCAGCGCCGCGTCGAGCGCCCCGCGCGCGATCCCCAGCGAGAGCGCCGCAATCGAGATCCTTCCGCCATCGAGCACCCGCATCGCGTCGATGAACCCCTCGCCCTCCGCGCCCAGCAGGTTCTCCTCGGGAATCTCGCAGTCCTCGAAGATCAGTTCGCTGGTGTCGCTCGCGCGCAGTCCCAGCTTGTTCTCCTTGCGGCCCGGTCGAAACCCCGGCGTCCCCTTTTCGACGATGAAGGCGGAAAGGCCGTGCGTCCCCTTTGTCTTGTCCGTCACCGCAATCACCACCGCCACATCGGCGTAGTGCCCATTGGTGATGAAGATCTTGTTCCCGTTCAGAACGTAGCGGTCGCCAATCTTCACCGCTGTCGTCCGCGCGCCACCCGCGTCCGATCCCGACCCCGGCTCGGTCAGCGCCCACGCGCCCAGCCACTCGCCGCTCGCCAGCAGCGGAATGTACTTGCGTCGCTGCATCTCCGTGCCCGCCAGAAAGATGTGGTTGGTGCCAAGCGAATTGTGCGCGGCCAGAGTAAGCCCGACCGAACCATCGACCGCCGACAGCTCCTCGATTGCCAGCACATAATCCACGTACCCCAGGCCCGAACCGCCGTACTCCGCGGGAAAGATGATGCCCATCAACCCCATCGCGCCAAGCTTGCGAATCACCGGGGAAGGGAACTCGCACGCCTCGTCCCACTCCATCACATGCGGTGCGATCTCGCGCGCCGCGAAACGGCGAATCTCCGCGCGCAGGCTCTCCTGCTCGTCGGTCAGAACGAACGGATAAAGGTTCTCGACTGCCTCAAGCTCACCAAGCATGTTGCTCCTTTGGCGCGGGCGTACACGCGATGCATCATACCGCCCCGGGCGACGCACTGTCTCAGAGACGTCGCTACAAGTCGGCTTCCGTCTCCGGGCGTCGCAGATTAGATGCCTCTTACGTCTGCAGCACGCCGGGATTGAACTTTGCCACGTCCGGGTTCAGCGCGCAGGCCTCAAGCGCCGCCAGCAGCACCTCGCGCGTCCTGGCGGGGTCGATGATCGCATCGATCCACAGCCGCGCCGCGCCGTATCGCGGGTCCGCCTGCGCGTCGTAGGTCGCTTTGATCTCATCGAAGACCGCCTTCTTTTCCGCATCCGAAAGTACCTTGCCGCCGCGCTCCATCTGCTTCGCCCGCACCTCTGCCAGCGTCGTTGCGGCGGAGGCCCCGCTCATCACCGCATATCGCGCCGTCGGCCACGCGAAGAGAAACCGCGGATCGTACGCCTTGCCGCACATCGCGTAGTGGCCCGCTCCAAAACTCCCGCCGAGAATCACCGTGATCTTCGGCACCACGCTGGTGCTCACCGCCGAGACCATCTTCGCCCCGGCGCGGATGATGCCCGACCACTCCGCGTCCTTGCCCACCATGAAGCCGTTCACATCGTGCAGGAAGACAAGCGGCACCAGGCTCTGGTTGCAGTCCATGATGAACCGCGCCGCCTTCTGCGCGCTCTCCGTGTAGATGACGCCGCCGACCTCCATGCGCTTCGTTCCCGCAGCCGGGCCCATCGCAACGGTCTGGCTCTGGTTCGTCTTCTGGTTCGCGACGATCCCGATGGCGCGGCCGCCGATCCGCGCGTATCCGCACACGACCGTGCGCCCGAACTCGGCCTTATACTCGTCGAACTCGCTGCGGTCGGTAATTCGCGCGATGACCTCGCGAACCTCATACACGTTGCTCGCTCCAGGTGCCGGGTTCAGCAGGCCGTAGAGATCTTCCGCCGCAAACTTCGGCGCATCCGCCTTCGCATCGAACGCGATGCGGCCGTAAGGCCCGCCGCCGCGCTCGCCCATCTTCCCCACCAGCGACCGCAGCCGCGCGAGGCACGCCGCATCGTCCGGCTCCTTGAAGTCCACCGTGCCCGAAATCTCCGCGTGCATCGCCGCCCCGCCAAGCTCTTCCGCTCCCGTCTTCTGCCCAATCGCCGCCTGCACCAGCGACGGCCCGGCAAGAAACAGCCCGGAGCCCTCCGTCATCAGCACCGTGTCCGTCATCACCGGCAGATACGCCCCGCCCGCGACGCACATGCCCATGATCGCCGTGATCTGTGGCACACCCAGCGAACTCATCACCGCGTTGTTGCGGAAGACGCGGCCAAAGTCGTCCGTATCGGGAAAGACGTCCTCCTGCAACGGCAGAAACACACCCGACGAATCGACGAGGTAAAGGGTCGGAATTCTGTTTTCAAGCGCGATGGTCTGCGCGCGCAGCACCTTCTTCGCCGTCATCGGAAAGAAGGCCCCCGCCTTCACCGTCGCATCGTTCGCGACGATCATGCACAGCCGCCCTTCCACGCGGCCGAGCCCCGTGACCACGCCCGCCCCCGGCGCGCCACCGTACTCCGCATACATCCCGTGCGCCGCCCAAAGGCCCAGCTCCAGCAGCTCCGTGCCTTGGTCGAGCAGCAACGCAAGCCGTTCCCGCACCGTCAGTCGGCCCTTCGCCCGCTGCGTCGCCACGGCCTTCAACCCGCCGCCGAGACGGATCGTCGCCTCTTCGGCGCGAAGCTCCGCCTGTAGCAACTGAAGCGCCTCGCGGTTCGCCGCGAACTTCCCGCTCTGCGTATCGACCGTCGAGTTGAAGGCATTGTTCAAGCTCACGCATCACCCGGCTGCGATGGTACACGCAACGCCTCGCCCTACGGAACCTCGGGCGCACTCACCAGATCATCCTGCCCCGTCTCGCGGATCCACAACAGTCCCCCAAATGTCAGCACAGCCGAGGCCGTCAGATAGTAGCCCACATAGTTCAGGTCGTAGGTCCGCGCCAGCCACGTCGCGATGTACGGCGCGAGCGATGCCCCCAGAATCCCCGCAAAGCTGAAGGCCAGCGAGCTTCCCGTATAGCGCACAGGAGTCGGAAAGATCTCCGAGATCACCGTGCCGAGCGGCCCATACGTCAGCCCCATCAGCGCCAGTCCCAGCGACAGCGTGATGATCGCGCCCGGTGTCCCGGCCTTGAAGATCGGCCCAAGAGATAGCCCGAAGACCGCGATGGCAACCGTGACCCACAGCATCACGCGGCGGCGTCCGCGCTCGGCCAGCAGCGCACCGATGGGGATCGTCAACGCGAAGAAGCACACCCCTAAGAGCTGCATCAGCAGGAACCGCTCGCGCGTGAATCCCAGCGCGCTGACGCCCCAGGAGAGCGCAAATACCGTCATCAGATAAAACAGCACAAACGTCGCAAGACACACCAGAATCCCCGCAACCAGCGCCTTCGCGTGGTCGCGAAACACCGCCACAAAGGGAACACGGACCTGCTCGCCGCGGGTCCGCGCCTGCTCGAAGACCGGCGTCTCCGTGATCGTGAATCGGACATACAGCCCCAGCAGCACCAGCACCGCGCTCGCCAGAAACGGCAGCCGCCATCCAAACGCGAAGAACTGCTTGTTCGTCAGAAGGTGCGAGAGCCCGTAGAAGACACCCCCCGAGAGAAAGAACCCCACCGGCGCGCCGAGCTGCGGAAACATGCCGTACCACGCCCGTTTATTGGGCGGCGCGTTTTCAACCGCCAGCAGCACGGCCCCGCCCCATTCCCCGCCGAGTCCCAGTCCCTGCCCAAACCGGCACAGTGCCAGCAGCAGCGGCGCGGCGACGCCGATCGACGCATACGTCGGCAGCGCGCCGATGGCAAAGGTAGAAAGGCCCATCGTCCCCAGCGCGAGCACCAGCGTCGTCTTGCGGCCGATCCGGTCGCCAAAGTGTCCAAACAGCGCCGAGCCCACCGGCCGCGCGAGAAACGCGATCCCAAACGTCGCGAGCGACGCAAGCACCGCCGACGCCGGGTCGGACTTCGGAAAGAACAGGGCAGGGAAGACCAGAACCGCCGCAGTCGCGTAGATATAGAAGTCGAAGAACTCCACCGCCGTGCCGATCAGCGACGCGAACAGCACCTGCGATGGCTTGTTGATCTGCCTGATGCCTTGGACTGCCGTGCTCATTCTCTCTCCCTGATGTTGCCTGTGACGATGCCAGCGTAGTGGGCCAGACATCCTGACCGGTCTCAACCGCTCGGGTGCCCCATGTCTCGGCCTTGAGACATGGGATGACAAAGCTCGGGTGCCCCACTCATCCTCGCGTCTTTGGCGAGGATGGGTGGGCTGTATCCCGCTCGGACAGCCGCAACGCAAACCGCAAGATGGCCTGATTAGGATAGACCCGCCAGCCCATAGGCGGCAGCTTGTAAGATGATCCTGCCCGCCGATTCGGTGCGGGCGGCAGCGCAGGAGAGATCAGGAAAGCATGGCCCTCGACACAGATCGCATCGCTTCGCCCGGCCTGCGGTTTCGCGTGGCGATGAAAGCGGAAACTCCGCTCCAGGTCATCGGCGCGATCAACGCCTACACCGCCCGCATGGCCGAGGCAACGGGCTTCCGCGCGCTCTATATCTCGGGCGGCGGCGTTGCGGCGAACTCGCTCGGCATGCCCGATCTGGGAATCTCCACCATGGACGATGTTCTGATCGACGTGCGCCGCATCACCGACGCAACCTCTCTTCCGCTGCTCGTCGATATCGACACCGGATGGGGCGGCGCCTTCAACATCGCCCGCACCATCCGCTCCGTGGCGAAGGCTGGAGCCGCGGCCGTCCACATCGAAGACCAGGTCGGCACCAAGCGCTGCGGCCACCGCCCGGGCAAGGAGGTCGTCACCACCGCAGAGATGTGCGACCGCATCAAAGCAGCCGTCGACGCCCGCACCGACCCCGGCTTCGTCATCATGGCACGCACCGATGCCCTCGCCAAGGAAGGCCTCGCCGCCGCGCTCGACCGTGCCGCCGCATACGTCGAAGCCGGCGCGGACATGATCTTCGCCGAGGCCGTCACCGAACTCGCCAGGTATGCGGAGTTCAAGCGCCGTGTCGACGTCCCCATCCTCGCCAACATCACCGAGTTCGGACAAACCCCGCTGTTCACCAAAGAGGAGCTTGCGGGCATCGGCGTGGACATCGTTCTCTATTGCTGCTCGGCTTACCGAGCCATGAATGCTGCCGCGCTCAACGTCTACAAGACCATCCGCGCCGAAGGCACCCAACAGGGCGTACTCTCACTGATGCAGACCCGGGCCGAGTTGTACAAATTTCTCGACTACCACGCGTATGAAGAGAAGCTCGACGCGCTCTTCCATCGCGCCGGGGAGAAGGAGTAGCTCCGATGCCCACGACAGGGACCATACCCGCACACAATGAATCGGCCGCGCCGCCAGCCTTCCGTTCGAAGAAGTCGGTCGCGCTCTCCGGCACTCCCGCCGGCAACACGGCCATCTGCACCGTCGGCCGCAACGGCAACGAACTGCACTACCGCGGCTACAACATCGTGGACCTCGCGGCGCACTGCGGTTATGAGGAGGTCGCGCACCTGCTCATTCACGGCAAGCTGCCGAATGCGGCTGAGCTTCATCAATACAAAACCAAGCTGCGCGCACTCCGCGGCCTGCCCGCGAGCCTCATTGCATCGCTGGAACTCCTGCCCGCATCGACCAATCCAATGGACGTCCTACGGACGTATGTCGCTATGCTCGGCTGCGTCGCTCCCGAGCCCGACGATCACAACGCCGCCGGTGCTCGCGACATCGCCGACCGCCTCATTGCATCGCTGGGATCGGCGCTCCTCTACTGGTATCACTTCTCGCGCTACGGCAACCGCATCGACGTCGAGACCGAAGACGCCTCCATCGCCGCGCACTTCCTGCATCTGCTGCACGGCCACGCGCCATCTCATGAATGGACCGCCGCGATGGAGACCTCGCTGGTCCTCTACGCGGAACACGAGTTCAACGCATCCACCTTCACCGCCCGCGTCATCGCCGGTACGGGCTCCGACATGCACTCGTGCATCGCCGGCGCAATCGGCGCGCTCAAAGGGCCGAAGCACGGCGGCGCCAATGAGGTCGCCCTCGAGATCCAACAGCGCTCGGCCTCGCCGGACGAGGCCGAGGCCGACATCCGCTGCCGCGTCGCCGCCCGCGAGGTCATCATCGGCTTCGGCCATCCCGTCTACACCGTGGGCGACCCGCGCAACAGCATCATCAAGCAGGTCGCGCACACGCTTGCACACGAGGCTTCACAGACGCAGCTCTACGACGTCGCAGACCGCATCGAGACCGTCATGTGGGATGCCAAGCGCATGTTCCCCAACCTCGACTGGTTCAGCGCCGTCGCGTACGACCTCATGCAAATCCCCGCCGCATTCTTCACCCCGCTCTTCGTCATCGCGCGGACCGCGGGCTGGGCCGCGCACGTCATCGAACAGCGCGAGGACGGCAAGATCATCCGGCCCTCCGCCAATTACACCGGCCCCGACGAACTCCCGTTCGCCGCGCTCGAAGACCGCGTGTAAAACGATTCAGGAGGCTGCTTGCACCACGGCGACAACACGCAACGTCCCGCGCCCGATCAGGTTCTCGTCGACATCGCCGACTACGTCTTTCACCATGAGATCGCGAGCGATCTCGCCTACGCGACCTCGCGGCTCTGCCTCATCGACACCCTCGGCTGCGGCCTCGAAGCCCTCGACTACCCCGCTTGCACGAAGCTGCTCGGGCCTCTGGTGCCCGGCCTCGAACTCCCCAGCGGCGCGCGCGTTCCCGGTACGCACTTCCAACTCGACCCCGTACAGGCGGCCTTCAACATCGGCACGATGGTCCGCTGGCTCGACTACAACGACACCTGGCTCGCCGCCGAGTGGGGCCATCCGTCCGACAATCTCGGCGGCATCCTCGCCGTCGCCGACTGGCTCTCTCGCGCGAACGCCGCCTCCGGTCTGCCGCCCTTGACCATGAAGACCGTGCTCACCGCGATGATTAAAGCCCACGAGATCCAGGGTTGCATCGCGCTCGAAAACTCCTTCAACAGGGTCGGCCTCGACCACGTCGTGCTCGTCAAGGTCGCGTCCACCGCCGTCGTCAGCCACATGCTCGGCCTCACCTACGATCAGACCATCAACGCCCTCTCGCTCGCCTGGGTCGATGGCCAGAGCCTTCGCACTTACCGCCACGCGCCCAACACGGGCTCGCGCAAGAGCTGGGCCGCCGGCGACGCCACCAGCCGCGCCGTCCGTCTCGCGCTGATCGCAAAGACCGGCGAGACCGGCTATCCATCGGTGCTGACCGCGCCTCGCTGGGGGTTCTACGATGTCAGCTTCGGCGGCAGGCCGTTCACCTTTCAGCGGCCGTATAAGTCCTACGTCATGGAGAACATCCTCTTCAAGATCAGCTACCCGGCGGAGTTCCACGCGCAGACCGCCATCGAAGCCGCGATGATGCTCCGCGGCGCGATGGACCGACAGGGCCGTACAACGGACGAGATCGCATCCATCACCATCCGCACCCACGAGGCCTGCCTCCGCATCATCGACAAGCGTGGCCCGCTCAACAACCCCGCGGACCGCGACCACTGCATCCAGTACATGGTCGCGATTCCATTGCTCTTCGGCCGCCTCACCGCGTCGGACTACGAAGACGCAGTCGCCGCCGACCTGCGCATCGACGCACTTCGCGCGAAGATCGCCTGCGTCGAGGAGCCCTCGTACACCGCGGACTATCACGACCCGGCAAAGCGCTCCATCGCCAACGCCCTGCGGATCGCGTTCACCGACGGCACCGTGTTGGAACGGACGGTCGAGTATCCCATCGGACACAAGCGCCGCCGCGAAGACGGCATTCCGCTGCTCCAGGCCAAGTTTGAAACAAACCTCTCGCGGCGCTTCTCCGATGCCCGGAAGAGTCAGATCCTCGAAGCCTCGGCGGACCTCGCCACTCTCGGAGCGATGCCCGTCCACGAGTACGTCGATCTCTATATCCCCGAGGCCTCCTGATGCAGATTCCCGAAAAGGTATTTCTCATCACCGGCGGTGCCTCCGGCCTGGGCGAAGCGACGGCGCGCATGTTCGTCGTTCGCGGCGCGAAGGTTGTCCTCGCGGACGTGAACCCGTCAGGCGAGGCGCTTGCCGCAGAGCTTGGCGCGAGCGCCGCCTTCGTCCGGACGGATGTCTCCTCCGAGGCCGATGGCCTTCGCGCCGTCGCTACCGCGCGAGATCGCTTCGGCGCGCTGCATGGCCTGGTCAACTGCGCCGGAATCGCGCCCAGCGAGCGCATCGTGCGTCGCGACGGCCCCCACTCGCTCGAATCCTTCACCCGCACCATCAGCATCAACCTCGTCGGCACCTTCAACATGCTGCGCCTCGCCGCCGCGGAGATGCTCTTGAATGAACCACTTGCCGACGGCGAGCGCGGCGTCGTCATCAATACCGCATCCATCGCCGCCTTTGAGGGCCAGATCGGCCAGGCCGCCTACGCCGCCTCGAAGGCCGGTGTCGCCGGGCTTACACTGCCCGCCGCGCGCGAACTCGCCCGCGTCGGCATCCGCGTCGTCGCCATCGCGCCCGGGCTCTTCATGACGCCCATGATGGCCTCCTTCCCGCTGGCCGTACAGGAGTCCCTCGCGACCTCCGTCCCGTTTCCGCCGCGCCTCGGCAACCCCGAGGAGTTCGCCGCCCTCGTCGCCACCATCTGCGAGGTCACCATGCTCAACGGCGAGACCATCCGGCTCGACGGCGCGCTCCGCATGGCACCAAAATGATTGCACCCGCCTCCGCGACGGAACCATGCGGCGGCGGCTACACTGAGATGCCGGAGGAGTAGGTATGCGTATCCTGTCCGTGATTCGCCAGGTCCTCGACGCCGAAGAGAACGTCCGCATCGCGGCCGACCGCGTCGACCTGGCCAGCAGCAAACTCGTCATCGACAGCATGGACGAGTACGGCGTCGAAGAGGCGTTGCGACTCCGCGAAAAACTCCCCGATGTCGAGGTCATCGTCATGGCCGTCGGCCCCGAACGCGCCGAGGCCGGCCTCCGCACCGCGCTCGCTCTCGGTGCCGACCGCGCCATCCTCGTCGAAACATCCGAGGCGCTCGACGTTATCGCCGTCAGCTCCGTCGTCGCCCAGGTCGCGCAACGCGAGCAGGCAGACCTCGTCCTCTGCGGCGGCCAGCAGGCGGACTGGGACTGCCAGGGCCTCGGTGCCGCGGTCGCCGAGCGCCTGAACTGGCCGCAATCCACCTGGACCACGAAGCTCGCCATCGAAGGCTCCGCCGTCACCGGCAAGCACGATGTGGACGACGGCACCGAGACCTTCGCCCTCTCGCTGCCCGCCGTCATCACCACACAACAGGGGCTAAACGAGCCGCGCTACCCCACGCTCCCCAACATCATGAAAGCAAAGAAAAAGGAACTGCGCCGCCAGCCGTTGGAAAGCTTCTCCGTAACCCCGCGCCTGAAGCTGCTCCATGCCGAAGTCCAAGTGAAGGAGCGGCTCCGCGTGATGATCGACGGCAAAAAGGACCCCGCCGCCTCCGCCACGCAACTCGTCGATCTCCTCCGCAACGAAGCGAGGGTGCTCGCATGATTCTCATCGTCGCCGAGCAGGCGAACGGCAAGCTGAGCAAGAGCACCCTCGAGATGGTCCAGGCCGCCCGCGATCTGGCCCGCGATTTAGGCAGCGAGGCTCCCGTGACCGTGCTGGTCCTCGGCAGCGGTGTGGCCGGGGTCGCGGCGGAGGCGGCAAAGCTAGCCGACCAGGTCCTCGTCGCCGACCTTCCCGCGCTCGAACACTACGACCCCGAGCTCTGGTCCGCCGCCGTCGCGCAGATCGCCACCGAAGGCGAGACCTCGCTGGTCTTGATCGGCGGGGGCCGCGCCGGCCGCGAGTTCAGCCCCCGCGTCGCCGTCAAGCTCGACGCCGCGCTCATCGAGGACGCCATCAGTCTCAAGGTCGAGCAGGGAAGCATCGTCGCGGAGCGCTACAGCTTCCTCGCCCGGGTCACGGAGCGCTTCCAGGCGGTCGCGCCTGTCGTGGTCGTCACGCTCAAGCCCGGCTCATATCCCGCTGCATCCGCCCTTCCCGAACCCTGCGAACAGTTCGACGTGGAGCTGAACCTGCCCGCCCGCCGCGTCCAGGTCACCGGCCGCGAGAGCGTCAAGTCCGGCCGCGTCTCGCTCACAGAGGCCGAGATGGTCGTCGCCGGAGGCCGCGGCGTCGGAACCGCAGAGGGCTTCACCGAGCTCGTCGAGGGCCTCGCCGACCAACTTGGCGCGGCCGTCGGGGCCACCCGCGCCGTCGTTGATGCGGGATGGCGTCCCTACTCCGAACAGGTCGGCCAGACCGGCAAGACCGTGCAGCCCAAGGTCTACTGGGCCATCGGCATCTCCGGCGCGGTGCAGCATCTCTCCGGCATGGGCAAGAGTAAGCTCATCGTCGCCATCAACCGCGACGCAGACGCGCCCATCTTCAAGGTCTCGGACTACGGCATCGTCGGCGATGTAAAGGAGATTGTCCCGGCTCTGATCGAGAAGTTGCGTACCTAGTCCCATTTGCCGTCATTCTGAGCGCAGCGAAGAATCCCCGCATTCCCTGTGATCCGCCACGAACCTCAACTGTTTCCGATGCTCTCACCCCAACAACAACTCGCCTTCCTCGCCTTCGCCGCGCTCTCCCTCGCCTCCGCCGCCTACACCTGGCGCGGCCTCTATCGCCGCATCTCCGCCGGCCGCGCCGACACCGACGCCCGCTTCGACCGCACCGTCCAGCGCCTTTGGTACGCCCTCGTCACCACGCTCACCCAGAGCCGCACCTTCCGCAAGCGCCCCTGGGTCAGCTTCTTTCACGCCTTCATCTTCTACGGCTTCACCTTCTATCTTCTCGTCAACCTGGTCGACGCGGCGGAGGGCTTCCTGCCCTTCATCATCTCCTCGACGAACCCCGCCGGACTCGCCTACAACCTGCTCGCGGACCTCCTCAGCGCCGCCGTCCTCATCGGCGTCATCGCGCTCGTTCTTCGCCGCTTTCTTCTCCCCAGCCGCCGCGACTTCACCTTCAACCCGCGAACGCTCCTCCATCCCGCCATCAAGCGCCAGTCCATCCGCCTGGACTCGCTCATCGTCTCCGCCTTCATCCTCTTCCACGTCGGCAGCCGAGCCATCGGCGCTGGCGCGAAGCTCGCAGCGGAAGGCCCCGACCCCTTCCAACCCTTCGCGACGCTAATCGCCCACGCCATAAGCCCCGAAAACGCCCACGACTGGCGCGTCTTCGCCTACTGGGGAGCACTCGGCAGCGTCCTCGCCTTCCTCGCCTACTTCCCCTTCTCGAAGCACATCCACATCTTCATGGCACCGCTGAAGTACGCCGTCGCCCGCGGAGTGCCCTCGGGCGTGCTACCCGCGCTCGACCTCAACCTCGAATCGGAGTCGCCGCAACTCGGCGCGGCCAAGCTCGAGGACCTCGCCTGGCCGCGCCTGCTCGACGCCTACGCCTGCATCCAGTGCAACCGCTGCCAGGACGTCTGCCCCGCGACCGCAACCGGCAAGGCGCTCAGCCCGTCCGCGCTTGAGATCAACAAGCGCATGGAGCTGAACGACCTCGCCCGCGGCCCCAACGGCTTCGGCTCGGGCGCACCCAGCCCCAATCCGCTGCTGCAATTCGCGCTCTCCGCCGAGGCCGCCTGGGCCTGCACCACCTGCGGCGCCTGCATCGAGGTCTGCCCGGTGCAGGACGAGCCGATGCTCGACATCATCGACATCCGCCGCCAGCAGGTCATGGTCGAGGGCGCTTTCCCGTCGCAGTTGCAGTCCGCCTTCCGCGGCATGGAGCGCTCCAACAACCCCTGGGGCATCAACCACGACAAGCGCCTCGATTGGGCCGAAGGCCTCGCCATCAAGACCACCGACCAAAACCCCAACCCCGACGTCCTCTTCTGGGTGGGATGCGCGGCCAGCTACGATCCCCAGTCGCAGAAGACCGCCCGCGCCGTCGTGCAGCTCCTCGACCACGCCGGCGTCGACTTCGCCGTGCTCGGCAAGAGGGAATGCTGCACCGGCGACACCGCCCGCCGCTCCGGCAACGAATATCTCTACCGCCAGCTCGCCGACCGCAACGTCGCCACGCTGAACGAGGTCAATCCGAAGCTGATCGTCGCCACCTGCCCGCACTGCATGAACGCCCTCGGCAAGGAGTACTCCCAGATCGGCGGCGACTACAAGGTGATGCACCACACCGAGTACCTCGCCGCCCTCGTCGCCCAAGGCCGCCTCGCGCCGGATGCGGGCACCGCGACAGTTGCCTTCCACGACCCCTGTTACCTCGGCCGCCACAACGGCGTCTACGACGCGCCGCGCAACCTCCTCAACGTCATCAGCAACTCCGTCGTCGAACTCGACCGCAACCGCGAGAACTCCTTCTGCTGCGGCGCGGGCGGAGCGCAGTTCTGGAAGGAAGAGGAGCCCGGCGACCAGCGCATCTCCGACAACCGCTACAACGAAGCCGCCCGCAAGCTCGCCGGTGCCTCGCAGCCTGTCCTCGCCGTCGGCTGCCCCTTCTGCAAGAGCATGTTGGAGAGCACACCCGGCAAAGGAGAAACCCCCATCGCCGTCCGCGACATCGCGGAGCTTCTCCTCGAAGGCGTGCGGCGAAGGACCGGCATCACCACGGCCGTGCCCGCGCTGGAAATCACGCAAGCGGTGGCTCCAACTCCCGCCGCCGCGACGCCCATTTCGCCGGCCCCTGTACCTGTTGCCGTCCCTCCGGCCGCTGTGGCCGAGATCGAGACCGCTGCTCCGCCACCGCCGGCCGAACGCAAGAAGTGGTCGCCGAAGGCCGCCTCGCCCGCCGCCACTGCCGCTTCCGGTCCGTCCGCATCCATACAGGCCGAATCGAAGGCCGAGGCGCCGGAACCGCCTCCGGAGCCGCCCACGCCCCAAGATGAAGCTCCCAAGCGCAAGACCTGGACGCCAAAACGCCCGTCAAGCTAGCCTCCTTCTCTCAAGCTCGCGCCACAAATTCTGTGCCATCCTGAACGTTCTGTGCCATCCTGGTCGCAGTCGGTGTCACTTCGAGCGCAATACTGTGTCATCTTGAGCTCAGTTTGGCCGCTTCTCGGGCCAAACGGAGTCGAAAGATCTGCGGTTCGGCATTTCAAACGATGCAACCGCCCTAACGCCCCACCGCCACCGCCACCGAGTTTCCCCCTCCCAGGCACAGCGCCGCCACGCCCTTCCTCACATCGCGCCGGATCATCTCGTGGACCAGCGTCACCAGCACTCTTGCCCCGCTCGCACCAATCGGATGCCCGATCGCCACCGCACCGCCGTTCACATTCACCTTCGCCAGGTCGAGCCCCAGCTCCCTCGTCACTCCCAGAGCCTGCACACTGAAGGCCTCGTTCAGCTCGTAGAGATCGACCTCGTCCGCATTCCATCCCGCCTTCTCCAGCACCTTGCGGACGCCCGTCACCGGTGCCAGCATCACCCACCGTGGCGCGACGCCGCTCTGCGCCTGCGCCCTGATCCGCGCCAGCGGCGTCAGCCCCTGCGCGGCCGCCTGCTCCGCGGACATCAGCACCACCGCCGCCGCCGCGTCGTTCAGCCCGGGAGCGTTCCCCGCCGTCACCGTTCCATCTTTCTTGAAGGCCGGCCGCAGTCCCGCGAGCGCCTCCAGCGACGCGTCCTCGCGAACGCTCTCGTCCCGATCGAAGACCGTGACCGCGCCGCTCTTACCTGCCATCCTCACCGGCAGAATCTCCGCCGTGAACCGCCCCTCGCGCTGTGCGGCCGCGGCCCGGCGTTGCGACTCCAGCGCATGCGCGTCCTGCTGCTCGCGCGTGATCCCATGCTTCTCCGAGACCAGCTCCGCCGTCATCCCCATGTGCTGGTCGGAGTGCGAACACCACAACCCGTCGGTCACAATCGAATCGACAACCTTGCCGTCGCCCAGCCGCATCCCCTTGCGCGCCTGCGGCAGCAGGTACGGCACGTTCGACATCGACTCCATCCCGCCCGCGACCACGATCTCCGCATCGCCGCACGCAATCGCCTGCGCTCCCAGAGCCACCGCCTTCAACCCGCTGCCGCAGACCATGTTCACCGTCACCGCCGCGACCGTATCCGCCAGTCCGCCGCCCAGCGCCGCCTGCCGTGCCGGATTCTGCCCCAGACCCGCCGCCAGCACACACCCCATAATGCACTCGTCTACATCGGCAGGCGCGACGCCAGCGCGGGCGACCGCCTCCCGCACCACCAGCGCCCCAAGCTGCGTCGCGGCCAGATCGCTCAACGCGCCCTGAAACCTGCCGACCGCCGTCCGCACCGCCGAGACGATCACCACATGCCGCATCTTTGTTACCTCTTCTGCCAAAACCCCTTGCGAGTACAGTGCGTCAGCGATCCTGAGCGGCCTCAACAGCTCGGGGGATGTACGTGTCAGAGATCCCGTCTGGCCTCAACAGCTCGGGTGCCCCATCCATACTCGCGTCTCTTGCGAGGATGGGTGGGATGTATGCCGCACGCATTACCGCCGTCCGGCATCTCGCACACCGCTACCGCAGCCCGACCGTCTGGAACGGCAGCCCAGTCTCCGGCCAATGCTCCGGCTGGGCGTTCACATTCGGCGCAATCCCCGCGGCCGCCTGTACCGTCACGTTCCAGCCATCTACCAGCACCAGCGCGTCGCCGTGAAGCTCCTTTACGTCCGCCGTGATCGTCACCGTCTTCGCTTCTCCCGGCATCAACGACACATAGTTATCGCTATAGAACACCGGAAGCACCCGCCCGCCGGACTGCTTCTCATGCAGTTGCAGATGCGTCATCAGCGCCGGTGTCGCGCTCGTGTTCTTCAGCGTCACGGTCACGGTCGCGACCCCGGCGGCATCCGTGCGCGCGACTGCCGCATCAAGCGTCACCACGGGCAGTGTATCGAGCGCCGTCAGGTCGTCCGGGTGCGCCGCAACCGCGTGCCAGTAGACGTTCTCAGAGAGCACCTTCCCGCCCGCATCCGTCAGCACCGCCTTCACCAGATACACCGGCGACAAGCCCTCCGGCAGCTCCAGCACACCGAGACTCGTCGCCGTATACTCCGGCGCAGAGACGGGATACCCATGCCTCCCGGCAACCGTCCCGTCCAGGTTATAGAACGTCACCTTCGCCGTCGCACCCGCAACCGTCCCCGGCAGGTTGTTGATGACCTGCAGCTCGCCGTTGCTCTCGTTCAACTGAATATGCACCGCCTCAGCCGCGCTCTTCACCGCGAAGAGCGAGCTGTTCGGCTCCAGGTCGTAGTGGTACAGCTGCCACACGAAGCTCGGCTGCGCCGGATGGCTCATCCACGTTATGATGCCGGTCGTCGGATGGAACATCACCGCGTTCCGCCCCTCGTACATTGCGCGGAAGGCCTCGTAGTTCGCCATCTGTGACTTCCGCACGAAGTCCGCCAGGTTCCTCACCTTGCTGTAACGGCTCGCGATCATCGCCGGATACGTGTCGCTGCCCGAGGCGCCCTTGGCGAAGTCGTGCTCCGCCCAGTCGTCGGTGATCGTCTCCCAGTCCTTCTCCGGCATCATGCCCTGGATCGACTCGATCGTCGGCACCGAGACGCTGCCGGTCTCGGTTTTGAAGGCCTCGGTGATGGTGTAGAACTCGCGCGGCGTCC
>Ga0116226_10001928_pt1 | contig 18003 bp, 13 predicted proteins | sample S1TSphfallax_FD_89692 | JGI IMG/M metagenome (GOLD analysis project Ga0116226, IMG submission 89692) | Host-associated microbial communities from peat moss isolated from Minnesota, USA - S1T2_Fa - Sphagnum fallax MG | ecosystem: Host-associated > Plants > Peat moss > Unclassified | place: USA... | reverse complement strand
GTCTGCGGCGCCTTTGCCCGAAGGGGTTTCAAGGCTGGCCCGGCCGATCTCATCGGAAATCTCGGTCATGCCCGCACCATTGCTCAGCCGAACCACGAGGGCAAGACTCAGCGCATGCATGGCAGCGGGATTATCTTGTCGCTCGCGTGATCACAGCATAGAAATCCGCGTGCCTCGAACGAGTAGGATCCTATGCGGACCAAGGAGAAACGCTTCAGTACATTTCTGCGATCGCTGGCTCATGTTGTGATCGCAATGGGTATTCTGACGTCGAATTGCTGGGCAGAGGGGCCACCGAAAGCGCAGCCCGTGCCGGTGACCGAGACGATCCATGGCATAAAAATGATAGATCCATATCGCTACCTGGAGGATCCCGATAATCCCGCGACACGGCGGTTCATGGCCGAACAAACTGACTATGCGCAGCACCAGCTTGAAAAATTTCAGGGTTACCCGGCCCTCAGCGACGAGTTCGACCGTCTGACGCGAATCGGCATTCTGACCGATCTGTCGGTGAATGGCCCCTATCTGTTTTTCCGTCAACGCAGCGGCGTCCAGAATCAGCCGATACTCTATGTACAGCGAAAGGGCGACGCCGAGCCGCGGGCATTGATCGATGTCAATCGATTGAGTACGGCAGGCACCATTGCGCTCGATTGGTACGCGGCCTCGCCCAACGGCAAATATGTCGCCTATGGCCTGTCCGACGATGGAACCGAAATCAGCACGCTGCATGTCATTGAGGTCGCGACCGGCACAGTGCTTGACGAGGCGATCGACCCGGCGCGTGAAGCCTTTGTGGCCTGGCTGAACGATGAAAGCGGCTTCTATTACGGGCGTCCCCGCGCAGGCCGGGTTGCTGCGGGTCAGGAAGTCTATGAAGTGCGGATATACCGCCATCGACTTGGGCAACATCCGACCGGTGATGGCGATACGCTGATTTTCGGCGACGGGCTCAATCTCCCGAAAACATCAATTCCGGTCGCCAGCGTGTCGGATGATGGTCGCTTTCTCGTTTTCACGGTGCATCACAGCAGAGCCAATAACGAGATTTGGATTCAGGACCTAGCGAGCGATGCGCCAGCCCGACGCGTGACGTCTGGTGAGGCCGCCGACTATACGGCGCAAATCTACCAGAACTCGCTCTATCTGCTCACCAACCTGGGTGCTGCACGCTACCGCTTGATCCGTGCGCCGGCGACATTTCCGGACCCGCCGCAATGGCGCGATATCGTGCCCGAATCGGATGGCGTGCTGGTTGATTTCCAGATCGCCGGCGGAAAGCTGCTGCTACAATACGAAACCGATGCGGCGTCGCAACTCGTCGATACCGAACTGGATGGTACAAATCCGCAGCCAGTCAAGCTCGCCGGGTTCGGCTCGCTGACCAGCATTGCTGCCGCGCCGGATCGATCAGATGCATATTACGTGTTCGAATCCTATGACACGCCGCCGTCGGGCTTTCGCCTGGATATGAATTCGGCGATTTCCTCGCCCTGGCGGACGGTCGATGGCGAGGGGCTGGCACCTCATATCATGTCCGTTCAGCAGAAATTCTTCGGGACCGAAGATGGAACGCGCGTGCCGATGTTCCTGGTCGCGCGTGCGGGCACCAAACTCGATGGACAAAATCCGACGATCCTCACCGGCTATGGTGGCTTCGGCATCAGCGAAACGCCATATTTCTCCCGGAATATCTACGCCTGGGTCGCCGCGGGCGGCGTGTGGGGGTCGGTCAATCTGCGGGGCGGCGGGGAGTACGGCGATCTCTGGCACCAGGCCGGTATCTTGGGCAGACGCCAGAACGTGTTCGATGATTTTACAACGGCAGCGCATTTTCTCATCGACGAGGGCTGGACCAATCCGGAAAAGCTGGGGCTGTACGGATCGTCAAACGGCGGGTTGGTGGTTACCGCCGCGGTTACTCAGCATCCGGACCTGTTTCGCGCCGCCGTCGCCAACGTGCCGCTCACCGATATGCTGCGCTATGATCGGTTCGGGATCGCCCGCCTATGGGTTCCGGAATTTGGGACCGCCTCGGATCCGGCCCAATTCGCCTATCTCCGCGCCTACTCGCCGTACTGCCACGTCGTTCCGGGCACGCGCTATCCGGCGATGCTGTTTCTGACCGGTGAGAGCGATACGCGGGTCGCACCGTTGCACGCGTTGAAAATGGCCGCTTTGATGCAGGAAGAGGCGGAAAACGGTGCCGATCCTGACCGGCCGATCTTGCTGCGCGTGGCGGACCATGCTGGCCATGGCGCCGGCAAACCGCGGAGCGAGCAGCTTGCTGAGAGTATCGATGTCTATAGTTTTTTGTTCTGGCAGCTCGGGTTAAGACCTTAACCGGCCGCAGGGGCTTTTTCGATCGCCGCTTCGATATCCGCAAAGCTGGGCTGATTTTGGTGCTGCAGCACCATTCGAGCACTCTCGACGGCCATGATCGGGGCGTAGCCCTGCATGTAAGCGACGATGCCGCTCTTCAGGCAGATCAGGTAGCGTATGTCCTCGTCCGCCAGCGCCTTCAATTGCGTGGCCATCGGGGCGATGAACCCGTAAGACATCCACACGCCAAAAAACGTACCGACGAGCGCGCCGCCGATCAGTTCGCCGAGCACGGCCGGCGGTTCGGTGATCGAGCCCATCGTATGGATCACGCCCAGCACGGCGGCCACGATGCCCAGCGCCGGCATGCCGTCCGCCATGCCTTGCACCGCATGAGATATTTCCAGCGCCTCGTGATGCTGAATTTCGATCCTGGTATCCATCAGCGCTTCGAGTTCGAACGGATTATCCGCACCCATGATCAGCATCCGAAAGAAATCGCAGAAAAAATCCGTCGCGGCATGGTCTTTGACGAAGGAGGGGTAGGCCTTGAACAGCGAGCTTTCCGACGGCTTTTCGATATGGCTTTCAAGCGCCATGGCGCCTTTGGCTTTCGCCATCTTGAAGATGGTGTTCTGCATGACCAGCAGTTCAAGGAAGTGCTTCTTGTGATATTTCGGGCCCTTGGTCATCGCGATCAAATGCTTGACCGTGCCCCGGCGCACTTCTTTCGGATTGCCGATGATAAAGGCGCCAACCGCCGCGCCCAGAATGATGACGAATTCAAAGGGTTGCCACAGCACGCCGATATGGCCGCCATTGAGCGTATAACCACCGAACACACAGCCTAGAACGACCGCGATGCCAATGAAGACATTCATAATCTTACCACGATCCATCCGCCGCCGGACATTGGCGCGCAGAGGTCAGTTTGGCCTACCTATGGTTAGTTTTACGTTAATCCGCGGACCGCACGACAGGGCGACGGTTCGACGCAGTGTCGACGCCGTCATTCAGCGAATCTGGGGCTTGGACAGTCGGCCGTAATCGCGTTACCGTTCGATGACGACTCGGCCACCATGTTCAGGAGATGCAGTATGGCTGTTCAGAATCGTATCCGAAGCTTACGCGACAAACACGCCTCGATCGACGATGCCATCACCAAGGAGACGGCCCGTAGTCTGCCCGACGAGATCAGAGTGTCAGAGCTCAAGCGCGAAAAGCTGCGTGTCAAGGATGCGATCGTTGAATTGTCAGGCGGTACATATAGCTGAATGGCGCATCCTCCCCCGCATAGCGGGGGAGGAACGTCGCCGAGTGCTCTAAACTTCTTCGACTTCCTGTGCCTCTGCCGGCAGGCGCCCGGCGCGACGGCTCTGGGCGATGGCCGCTTCGAAATCGGCCTGGCTGCAGAGTTCGATGATGATCGGGCTGCGCGGCTTGATATTGGGTGAATTCCAATGGGTCCGATCCCGTACCGCGGCGATCGTTGGCTTTGTGGTTCCGATTAACCGTGAAATCTGCGCATCCGACAATTCCGGATGATTGCGCAGGATCCAGGCAATCGCATCGGGCTTATCCTGCCGCTTCGAAATCGGCGTGTAGCGCGGGCCCTTTTGCTTGGTGTGGGGCACGGGATGTGCCGCCGCCGATAGCTTCAGCCGCAACTTGGGATCGGTTTCGCAGCGCTCGATCTCATCCTTCGTCAATTGACCGTTCGCGATCGGATCCAGCCCTTGCATCATGGTCGCGACTTCGCCGTCGGCGATCGCCTGAATTTCAAGCGCGTGCAAACCGCAAAACGCGGCGATCTGCTCAAAGGTGAGCGTGGTAAACTCGACGAGCCAAACAGCCGTCGCCTTTGGCATGAGGGGAAGCGCCATCCTCATCAACTCCTGACAACAGATCAAGGGCCGGCGGGGGGAACAAGCCCCCCATCCCGACCCAATATGACCGGAAAATGAAACGAATTAGACGCTATATAATCGAGGTGACGCGCCAGGGGAACCCTTGCTGCGCAGGCCTGGCTGAAATTGGCTGAAGCGGCGCATCATGCCAGATCCGCCACAGTGAGCATGATCTTGCCGATATGCTCGGAGCTCTCCATCAGCCGATGCGCCGCTGCGGCGTCGGCCAGAGGAAATTGGCGATAGATCACCGGCTTGATCTCGCCGCGCTCGATCCGCGGCCAAATCTCAGCTTTGAGCGCGGCCGCGATCACGCCTTTTTCCGCGGGCGGTCTTGCCCGCAGGGTCGAACCGGTCAGGATCAGGCGTTTGAACATGATCCGCCCGAGATCGATTTCGGCCCGCGCCCCGCGCAGGAAGGCGATCGACACGATCCGGCCATCGGTTGCGGCAGCCTGGATATTGCGGGCGACATAATCCCCGCCGACCATGTCGAGGATGATATTGGCGCCGCGGCCGTCGGTCGCCTCCTTGATCACGGCAACGAAATCCTCGTTCTTATAATCGATGCCGCGCGCCGCGCCCAACCGCTCGCATTCCAGCACCTTGGCGGCGCTGCCCGCTGTGGCAAAGACCTTGGCGCCAAAGCTCTTGGCCATCTGAATCGCGGTAACGCCAATGCCACTGGTGCCGCCATGGATCAGCACCACGTCACTGGCGGCGCAGCGCGCCCGGTCGAACAGGTTGCTCCAGACCGTAAAACAGGTTTCCGGCAGGCTCGCCGCCTCGATCAGACTGAGTCCGGCCGGGACCGGCAGCACCTGAACCGCAGGCACGGCGGCATATTCGGCATAGCCGCCACCGGCCAGCAGAGCGCAGACCGGATCACCAATCCGAAACCCCTCAACACCCTGGCCCATCGCGGCGATCGTGCCTGCGACCTCAAGGCCGGGCAGGTCTGACGCGCCGGGTGGCGGCGGGTATGCGCCCTGACGCTGCACGATGTCGGGGCGATTGACCCCAGCCGCCGCGACCCGGATCAGGACTTCGCCTTCTCCCGGCTGTGGCGTCGGCCGCGTCGTCAGGGTCAGGGCGTCGGGACCGCCAAATCCGGCAATCTCAACCGCTTGCATGGTTGCGGGCAGGTCACTCATCGACTGGTTTCCTCATCGGTTCGACAGGGTTGCTTAAGCCACGCGCTGTTAGGGTGCAAACGGCTTTGCTCTTACGGTGGCACCGAGCCTATCGAAAACTGCGCAGGTGGCTTGCGGTGGAACGGCATGGCCCGGCTTGACGGCCAAGCCTCGGCGGCCCTATAACCCGCAACCCCGATGATCGTTTAATCATATGCGAGCGTTTTAATGGCTCACCATAAGTCAGCAGAGAAGCGTTACCGGCAGACGCTTCGGCGTACCGAAGTCAACGGTTCCCGCGTCAGCCGTATCCGGACCTTTGTGAAAAAGGTCGAGACCGCACTCGCGTCCGGCAACAAGGAAGCCGCGGCGGCAGCGTTCGAGGCGGCGCAGCCGGAACTGCATCGGGGCGTGACCAAGGGCGTGCTGCACCGCAATACTGTGGCGCGCAAGCTTTCCCGCCTGAACGCACGGATCCACGCGCTCTAAAGATATCAGCGCCGCGTTTTCGCGGCCGCTCAAGCATAAATTACTTTGATTGCCAGCCAATCGAAGTAATTTTTTGCGTCTGCAGAGTTGATTTCAGTTTTGCGAAATATTTTTTGCGTTCCTTATTCGGTCCTGTTGTCACGTAGCGGGCTCTTCGCTAATGTCTCGTTCTGCCATGACGATTGTATCTGCTGACTGATATCACGCACGCACTTTGTAATTTTGCATGCTCGGCAGGGCCATCGTAAGGCTGGGGGCGACTAACTAACTCACCCAGACCCGGTGTTGCGGGGATTTCCGTCTGATACCTTGTGTCAGCGCGGGTATCTCATTGTCCAGACCGGCTCCCTTGTGTGAACCTTTTGGGGGGCATCGTGCACAGCCAATATTGCGCAAGGTGGGGTTGGTCGGGGGATCAATTCCTGAGACTATGCTCCGGTGCCGCGCCATGGTAGTGGTTGAACGTCCTGCGACGCAGGATATCGTCGACGAGCAATGGCAGCGTGTCCGCTCCCGTCTCAGGATAGAGTTCGGCGAGGCGGCGTACCGATCCTGGCTTTCGACTCTCGATTTGCGCAGCGTCGATGATGCAACGGTCCTGATCGAGGTGCCGACCCGCTTTCTGAAAGATTGGGTCGTCGGTCACTATCTCGATCGCATCCGGTCGCTGTGGATTGCCGAGCGCTCCGAGATTCGCCGGGTGGATGTGGTGGTGCGGTCCTCCGCAATCCCGAATGCCGCGCCCGTTGCCGAGCGGGAACCCGAGCCGGTACCGGCTTCTGCCGTTGCGTCCGCGGAAATTGAAACCGACCGGGAGATTTCCGCGCCGCTTGATGCGCGGTTCACCTTCGAGAATTTCGTTGTCGGCAAGCCGAACGAATTGGCGCATGCAGCCGCGCGGCGGGTGGCCGAGGCGGCGGTCGACGGGCATGTCGGTGCGCCTTTCAATCCGCTGTTTCTCTATGGCGGTGTCGGGCTTGGCAAAACCCACCTGATGAACGCGATCGCCTGGCATATCCGCCGTCATGCACCGGCGCGCCGCGTGATTTATCTCTCCGCCGAAAAATTCATGTACCAGTTCGTGAAAGCGCTCCGCTTCAAGGATACGGTCGCGTTCAAGGAGCTGTTTCGGTCGGTCGACGTGCTGATGATCGATGATGTGCAATTCATCAGCGGCAAGGATTCGACCCAGGAAGAATTCTTCCACACCTTCAACGCGCTGGTCGATCAAAACCGCCAGATCGTGATTTCCGCCGACAAGTCGCCCAGCGATCTCGAGGGCATTGAGGAGCGGATGAAATCGCGGCTGGGCTGGGGCCTTGTTGCCGATATTCATCCAACGACCTATGAGCTGCGGCTCGGCATCTTGCAGTCCAAGGCGGAGCAGCGTGACGCCGAAATTCCACCGAAAGTGCTGGAATTTCTGGCACATAAGATCACGTCGAATGTGCGCGAGCTGGAAGGGGCGCTGACCCGCATCACCGCGCACGCACAGTTGATCGGCCGGTCGATCACGCTGGAGAGCGCGCAGGATGTGCTGCATGATCTGATCCGCGCGAATGATCGGCGGGTGACGATCGATGAAATTCAAAAGCGGGTCGCCGAACATTTTAATATTCGGACCAGCGACATGCATTCGGCTCGGCGCGCCCGTGCCGTCGCCCGGCCGCGTCAGGTTGCGATGTTTCTGTGCAAGCAGCTAACGCCCCGATCATTGCCGGAGATCGGCCGGAAATTCGGCGGGCGCGATCACACGACCGTGATGCATGCGGTCAAAAAAGTCGAACAGCTCATGGTCGAGGACCGCTCCTTGGCCGAAGATGTCGAAATGCTGCGGCGCATGCTCGAAACCTGATCTTATCCTCCCCCGCTGGATTGGTGAGGTCTGCGACAAAACTGTGCTGATCGCCGCGTTTGTGCTATATCGTTCTTCCGCAGGGAATGGCGATTGCGTGCCTGACTCGACGGGGCGGCCAAGGGCTGGTCGTGTGTCGTTAACTTTCCTGATATGGCGCGCTTTGGTGCGATTCACAGACCATGAAAATCACAATTGAACGCGCGGCCCTGCTGCGTGCCCTAGGCCATGTGCAAAGCGTTGTCGAGCGGCGGAATACGATCCCGATCCTCTCGAATCTGCTGCTGCGGGCAGAGGGCGGAGCGCTTAGTCTCAGTGCCACCGACATGGATCTTGAGGTGGTGGAAAATGTCGCCGCTCAGATTCGCAGCGAAGGGCGCACCACGGCCCCGGCCCATACACTATACGACATTGTTCGTAAGCTGCGTGATGGCGCCCAGGTTGAGCTCGATGCGACCGGGGATCGGGGCAATCTGACGCTGCGCTCAGGCCGCTCGACCTTCACGCTCGCCTGCCTGCCGGCGGAAGATTATCCGCTGGTATCGGGTGGTCAGTTCAGCCACGAGTTCCTGGTCGCGGCCAAGGATCTGCGCAGCCTGATCGATCGGACGCGCTTTGCGATCTCGACTGAGGAAACCCGCTATTACCTCAACGGTATCTATCTGCATGGCGCCAAAAGCGGCGAAGTGCTGGTGCTGCGCGCCGTTGCCACGGATGGCCATCGTCTGGCCCGGGTCGAGCTGCCCTTGCCGGCCGGCGCCGAGGGCATGCCCGGCGTCATCGTACCGCGCAAAACCGTTCAGGAAGTCCGCAAGCTGCTCGACGAGACCGAGGGCGGCGTTCGGATCGCGCTCAGCGAGACCAAAATCCGCTTCGATTTCGGTGACGGGGTGCTGACCTCGAAACTGATCGACGGCACCTTCCCGGATTATGACCGGGTGATTCCGGCCGGCAATGACAAGATCCTCGAAGTCGATTGCAAGCTGTTCGCCGAAGCGGTCGATCGGGTGTCGACGATTTCGACCGAAAAGAGCCGCGCGGTGAAGCTTGCCGTGGAGCGAGGCTCGCTCACCCTGTCGGCGACCAGCCCGGAAAACGGCACGGCGTCGGAAGAAATCGAAGTCGGCTATAACGCAGCGCCGATGGAGATCGGCTTCAATTCGCGCTATTTGCTGGATATCACGCAGCAAATCGAGGGTGAAGGCGCCCAATTTACCATGGCCGATTCGGGCTCGCCGACCATTGTTCGCGATGCCGGCGATTATTCGGCGCTCTATGTCCTCATGCCTATGCGGGTGTGACCACGACAATGCTCGCGCGGAGCCCGGGTCACGCTGTCTCGCTGGGGGCGGAACAGGTGCGGGCCTGCGTGCTGCGCCTGGATTTGGACCATTTTCGCAATTACCGATCAGCGCGTCTGGAAACGGACGGGCGCCCGGTGGTGCTGACCGGTGCCAATGGCGCAGGGAAGACCAATCTGCTGGAAGCCATCTCGTTCCTGGCGCCTGGACGGGGCTTACGTCGCGCGCGGCTGTCGGAGGTGGATTGCCGCCTTGATGAAGGCGCCGCACCGTGCTGGGCGGTGTCGGCACGGCTGTCGACGCAATCCGGTATGGTGGCGATCGGGACCGGGCGCGAAGCCGTCACGGAGCAGAGTGACCGGCGGGTGGTGCGGATCGACGGGCAGGCGGCCAAGAGTCAGACCGCACTGGCGCAGCATCTCAATCTCGTCTGGCTGACGCCGCAGATGGATCGGCTGTTTCAGGAAGGGGCGGCACCGCGGCGCCGCTTTCTCGACCGGCTGGTTTTCGGCTTCGATCCGGATCATGCGGCAAGGCTGGCGAGTTATGATCAGGCGATGAAGGAGCGCTCGCGGCTGCTGCGCGCCGGACCTGCCGATCCATCGTGGCTTGGGGTGCTGGAAGACCGCATGGCGCGGGATGGCGTCGCGATTGCGGCCGGTCGGCGCGACATCGCTCAGCGGCTGGATGAAGCGGCATCGGACCCGGTTGATGCCGCGCATTTTCCGGTGGCACGGATCGGGCTGGAAGGGCCGGCGGAGGGCTGGCTCGCCGATATGCCGGCGCTGGCGGCCGAAGAGCGCTTAAAAGCCGAGTATGCGGCGACCCGTCGGCTCGATGCTGAAACGGGCGGTACGTCGGTTGGGGCGCATCGTGCCGATCTGGTGGTGCGTCACGCGGCCAAAAATCAGGCGGCGACGGCGTGCTCGACCGGCGAGCAGAAGGCATTGCTGATTTCGATCGTGCTGGCCCATGCCAGGCTGCAAACGGGCCTGCGCGGTGTCGCGCCGATCTTGCTGCTGGACGAGATTGCGGCGCATCTGGATCGGCCACGGCGTGCCGCCCTGTTCGATCGGCTGCTGTCGCTCGGCAGTCAGGCATGGCTGACCGGCACGGAGCCGGAAACGTTTGAATTTCTTGGCGAAAACGCCCATTTCTTGAGTGTGGGGGATGGCAGAGTTAATGCCGGTCCCGACCCGTAGCGGCGGGTCATCGCGCGCACCGGACGTCTCCGGCATCCCCATCCTGAAGACACGTTTAATCGGATAAGAGACCCTCATTATGAGCGATGAAATCCCGCAGCCGCCGGATAATGGCGAGGAAGCCTATGGCGCGCATTCGATCAAGGTCTTGCGTGGCCTTGATGCGGTGCGCAAGCGGCCCGGCATGTATATCGGCGACACGGATGACGGCTCCGGCCTCCACCACATGGTCTACGAGGTCGTCGATAATGCGATCGACGAGTCGCTGGCCGGGTGGTGCGATACGGTCCTGGTCACGCTGAACGCCGACGGATCCTGCACCGTGTCCGATAATGGCCGCGGCATCCCGGTCGATCTGCATGAGGAAGAGGGTGTCTCGGCGGCCGAAGTCATCATGACCCAGCTGCATGCCGGCGGCAAATTCGACCAGAATTCCTACAAGGTCTCGGGCGGCCTGCACGGTGTCGGCGTCTCGGTCGTGAATGCGCTGTCCGCCTGGCTCGAACTCACGGTCTGGCGGGGCGGGCGGGAACATCGGATGCGCTTCATCCATGGTGATGCCGAAGCGCCGCTCATCGATGCCGGTCCGGCCCCGACGCTGCCCGAGGGCGGTAAGCGCAGCGGGCCGCGGACCGGAACGCAAGTGTCGTTTCTGCCCTCGACCGAGACGTTCACCCAAACAATTTTCGATTTTGCGACACTGGAGCATCGCCTGCGCGAGCTGGCGTTTCTGAATTCCGGCGTGACCTTGGTGCTGACCGACGAGCGGCAGAGTGAGCCGAAGATCGTCACGATGCATTATGACGGTGGACTTGAGGCCTTCGTCCAGTATCTCGATCGGTCAAAGCAGCCGGTGCATACCCCGCCGATCGCGATCAAGGGCGAGCGCGACGGCATCACCGTCGAAGTTGCGATGCAATGGACCGATTCCTATCACGAGACGATGTTGTGCTTTACCAACAACATCAACCAAAAGGATGGCGGCACGCATCTGGCCGGCTTCCGCGGCGCGCTGACCCGCACGGTCAATCAATATATGACCGAAAGCGGCATGTCGAAAAAGGAGAAGGTCGCGCTGACCGGTGACGATGCGCGCGAGGGCCTGACCTGCGTCCTCTCGGTCAAGGTTCCGGACCCGAAATTCTCCTCGCAGACCAAGGATAAGCTGGTCTCGTCGGAGGTGCGGCCGGTGGTCGAGACCATCGTGGCCGACAAGCTCAATCAGTGGTTCGAGGAGCATCCGAACGACGCCAAACGTGTGATGGCGAAGGCGATTGAGGCGGCGTCGGCCCGCGAGGCGGCCCGAAAGGCGCGCGAACTGACAAGGCGCAAGGGCGCGCTCGATATCGCCAATCTGCCCGGTAAGCTCGCCGATTGTCAGGAGCGCGATCCCGACAAATCCGAAATCTTCATCGTCGAGGGCGATTCGGCCGGTGGTTCGGCGAAGCAGGGGCGCAATCGGAAATTCCAGGCGATCCTGCCGCTGCGCGGTAAGATCCTCAATGTCGAGCGCGCGCGCTTCGACAAGATGCTGTCATCGGACCAGATCGGCACGCTAATCGCGGCGCTCGGCACCGGAATCGGGCCGGAAGATTTCGATGCCGGCAAGACGCGCTATCACAAAGTCATCATCATGACCGATGCTGACGTCGATGGTAGTCATATCCGCACGCTGTTGCTGACCTTCTTCTATCGGCAGATGCGTGAGCTGATCGATCGCGGCTATCTCTATATCGCGCAACCGCCGCTTTATCGCGCCAAAAAGGGGGCGACGCAGGCGGTCTATCTCAAGGATGATCCGGCGCTGGATGCCTACACGATCAGTGCGGGCCTCAATAACGCCGTTCTGGTTCAGTGGGATGGCGAACAGCGCGCCGGCAATGATCTGCGCGATCTGGTCGAAAAATGCGGTGCCTATCGCAGCTGGTGCGAGCCGCTCGCCCGCAAGATCGGCTCGATCGATGTGGTTGAGCAGACGGCACTCGCCGGCTTGTTTGCAGCGGGCGTCTTCGGCGATCCCGAGCGCGCCCTGGCCGCGGCTCAGATCGCCGCAAAACGGCTCGACCGGATCGCTGCGGATGGCGAACCCTGGCAGGCCGGCGTGGCCGAAGGCGAAGGCGTGACACTCGCCCGCACGGTGCGCGGCGTACAGCAGCGCTACACGATCGACCCGATCTCCGCCCGCAGCGTCGAAGCCCGCCGCATGGAAGACGCGCGCGCCAACATGGTGCAATGCTTCGACCAACCGGCAAAGCTGGTGGTGAAGGAAACCGAGCACCAGGCCGCCGGCCCGACCCGCCTCATGGAAATCGTCCAGGAGCTGGGCCGCAAAGGCGTCGATGTGCAGCGCTATAAAGGTCTCGGCGAAATGAACCCGGACCAGCTCTGGGAAACCACGCTCGACCCGAATGCGCGCACGCTGCTCCAGGTCAAGGTCACGCACGCGGATTCGGCCGAGGAGACGTTCTCAACGCTGATGGGCGATGTCGTGGAGCCGCGACGGGAGTTTATTCAGAATAATGCGCTGAATGTGGTGAATTTGGATGTGTAGGAGCGCCGGCGGCAGGGCGGGAGTGCCTGCCGCTGCTGAGCCTTTTATGCGGTGTAATGCAGCACGACCCCCTGTTCTTCTAGTGCACGCTGCAGTTCGGCCACATGTACGTTCGAGACCGGAACGTTTGATTTAGCCGCCAAACTTGCGGCGACGCCCGCGCCTTCGCCTATAATCATAAGGTGCGTTTCGGTTCGTATCGATCCCCAAGCGACATGTGAGCAGGAGATGCATACGGAAACCAACAAATTATCCAGCTCATCAACATTTGGTTGAAGTGCCTTGTAAGGAATTTCATAAGGAGGGACTTGAGCTAAATTACGTGGCAGAAAGGTACCTTCTTGGTTGACGTGCTTTACACCGTCCGGATATAAAGCGACAGGATGAATATCAATATCATACGAGCCAATACCAATCGAGTCTGTTTTTGTGATATTTGTCTGAAGGTCTTTTACCGTCATAACTTGCCGTCCGACCAATCGACGTGCTTCGCGGATATATAACTGAACCGGAAAATTTTCAGTATTTACAAATTCGTCTTTCGCTAAGCCATACGAATTTACTTCATCTCTATAGTGTGCTGGAATTCTTGGGTCTGAGGAGAGAAAATAAAGCCATCCCTTAATCCAATCCCTGTGATGAAGCTCTATCGCGGCACGTTTGACAGTGTCAAGCTCTGCATAATCCCACCGAACGGGAAAAATATTCGAGTTCAAGTCAAATTTATGATTTTGTGTTGGGGTCGGATCAAAACTTGTGTAATTTGTTTTTAATGGGATATAAAGATCCGGATTATAATTGGCTGGTTTTACCCAAGATCTTTTATTTCCTGCTTCATTTGAAAGGCAGAGTCGGTATGCATAGGCCTGGACGCAGTTATCTGCTGCACCCACTGCGCGTTTCGGTGCTGGCAAAACGCTTGGATAAAGCTTTCCAGGGCTTTCATACGCAGAAATTGGGATTGTATCTGGAGAAATATTGTATCCCGCGGCACTTTCACCATACTGTGAACGTGACTCTCGTCCTATTGTCCATTTAGCGCCTGCGGCGGCCAGGAAATCTCCTTCATAAGATGCGTCTATAAATGTCTTACCTGGTACGATTTCATGCGTATCAAGGGCAATGGCAGATATCTTTTTTCCAGAACGATGCACTGTCTTCAAGGTGCCATGGATAATTTTTACCTTCGATTCGTCTAGCATTTCTCGAAATACGAGCTCGGCGACATGCGGCTCAAATTTTTCCGTGAACGGCAAATTATATTTGCGTCCAACGCGATTGAAAAAAGAAAGGGTCATCCCGCCATAGGTTCCGTGAATGCTGCCGTCAGTGGCGCCCAGCCCCTGGGCAGGCATGCCGCCAAGCGGAGATGTCCCCAGGATCAGAGCAACGCTGCTGCCCTGATTCGACGCTGAACATGCCGCCAGAATTCCGCTCGGTGTGCCGCCATAGATCACAACGTCGTAAGACGTCGCAGCCCAACCAAATCTTGGAATAGCCGTCGCAGAGACTAGGGTCCCCGCACTACCGAGTAGAAATTTCCGCCGTACCGGATGCATCGTTCTAAACTCCATAGCCTAAAAGTTAGATATATTTTTCAACAGAAGCGCGAATTTTAGTCAAAGCGGCAAACTGCCGCAACGTGTATGACGAGCGCGACCTTCTTCACCCATAGGCGATGATCGAACCATTACGAACCAAATCATATTGCACCGCTGAGACATCCACCTTCGCGACGGCGCCTCCCGTCTCTATGGCCAGGCTAGCGGCGGTTCCGGCGGCCTCGCCGATGGCCATTAGCTGCATTTCGGCACGTAGGCTGCCCCAGGCGATATGCGAGGCGGAGACGCACACCGAGACCAGCAGATTATCGACTTGCAGAGGGTGCGGCTGCAGGCAGCGAAACGGGATCTGATAGGGTTTGGTCTTGCTGAGCGAGCGCGGGTCGATCAATCCTTCAAGCAGCGTGTGGCGCTTACCAACGGCATAGAGCGAGGTGCCATGGATATCGACATCGAACGAGCCGATCGCGATCGAATCCGGCTTGGTCACCGTATGTTGCAGGTCTCTTAGCGTGAGCGTGGTACGCCCCACTAAACGGCGCGCCTCGCGGATATAAAGCTGCTGCGGCCAGTTGCCGGTTTCGGTGAATTCATCGCGGGCGAGGCCATAGTGATTGACTTCATCGCGATAGTGCGTCGGGATCCGGTGATCCCTGGCCAAATAATAGAGCCAGCCCTCGACCCATTGCCGGTGAAACAGCGCGCTCTCCGCGCGCTGTTTTCGGGTGCCGCCGATATATCCCGTTGCCGCGCCATAGACGTTGGTGTTGCAATCGAACTTATGGTTTTGCGTCGGCCCTGGCACGAAATTCGTGTAGCTGCTGTTGAGCGGCACATAGCGATCAGCATCATAGGATGGCGGCTTGACCCAGGGGCGGCGATTGGCCGGCTCATCCGACAGGCACAGCCGATAGCCATAGCTCTGAACCGCCGCATCGGCGCTACCAGACGGGCGGTTTGGCAACAGCTCGATTCCTGGGTATAATTCGCCGCTCAGGTCATAGCCGGTAATGTCGCGCAGGGTCGGGCAGGCATTGAATCCGGCGATGGGTTCTTTATAGGTCTCTTTCGATTCGCGGCCGATGGTCCAACTGGCCCCGGCCATCGCCATAAGATCGCCCTCATAGGACGCATCGATAAACACTTTCGCGCTGATCGGCGCCCCGCGATCCAGTGTTAAGCCGAGAATTCGTGCCCCGTTCCGATGGGCCGCGGTCAGCTCGCCACCAATCACGGTGACGCCGGCCTCCGCGAGCATGGCAGTGAAAACCTCGCGCGCAACATACGGCTCGAAATTATAGGCGACAGGCACGTGGTAATACTGGCCAACGCGCTGGAAAAACAAGCTGGTAAAGCCGCCGATGGTACCTTGATGCACGCCGTCCGAATAGCCGAGCCCTTGGGCCGGCATGCCGCCCAAGGGCGACGTGCCGAGGATAAGCGCGACCTTGCGCCCCTGGAACGCCGCTGCGTAAGCGGCCATGATGCCGCTGGGTGTGCCGCCATAGATCGCGATATCGAACGGCGCAGCGGCCTCGGCAATGCGTGGCACCAGCGTCGTCGACGCCAACACGCCCGCGCTTCCGAGCAAGAATTTGCGCCGTGTTCGCTGCATCCCAGATTGCCCTTCACGCTCGTCACATCAATTGATGCGACAATCGGAAGCATGATGGGCTGCCAGAATTCAAGTGAATAATTGACGCAATGACCATGAGGAAAACGGCCGACTTGCATCGAACGCGGACGGGCCGCTTATCCATAAAGCTTATAAGTCTCCCGAATTCCGCCACTGCCAAACCGCGCCGCATAGCCCGGAAACACCGTGGCAAACAGTTCTTGATCCGACAAACCAAACCATTTCAGGATCGGGTAGACATATTCCTCGACCGAATAGCTTGGGATTAGGCGGCCTTGGCCGACGTCGTAGGTCGTGTTCATCACGCTCTCGGCGAAGATCGGGTAGTGGCCGTAAATCTGGCCGCCCTTGACCGCGCCGCCGAGCACGAGTTGATTGCCGCCCCAGCCATGATCGGCACCGCTGCCATTGTTGGTCAGGGTCCGGCCAAAATCCGACGCGGTGAATAACGTCACCGATTTCTTGGTCTCGGGCGAGAGATTGTCCCAGAATTTGCCGATGCTCTCGCTTACCGTGCGCAGCAGGTCCGGCTGCTCCTTCATCAGATTGTGATGCATGTCGAAGCCGGTGATCGAGATGAAGAAGGTCTGGCGCTTGGTCTTGGTATCCTTGAACCCGGCGATCATGTTGGCGACCAGCTTGAGTTGCGCCTCCAATTTCGATTGCTCGGCGGGCTGCCAGGTTGGGTAGGCATCTTCGTGGAGCCGTGTCTTGACCTCGTCGAACGCCTCCTCGGCCTCGACGCTGGTCTGCACATAGGTCGATTCGAAGATGTTGCGATAGACCCCGCTCATCAGCGCCTTGGTCGCCGATGACCGGGCATAATCGACTTCCACCGGCAATGCGGCGCCGCTCTCGGGTGCGGCGGCCTTGGGGTCATAGCCGCGCAAGGGTGTCAGGCCCTTGACGTTCATCGAATAGGGCACCACCCGATTACCGGTTTGCAGAATATTGCTGCCCGACATCGAAATATTGAACGCGAATTTCTGGCCGGCGCTTAAGTCGCGCTGCAACACATCCATCGCGCGCCCGGCCCAACCGATCCCGGTGCGCTTGTCCGGCATACAGCTCTGCCATTGCTGCTGCTGGTCCGAATGCGAAAACAGCCCGAGCGGGCAATCGGCGCTGTCGTTCTTATAGGCATCGACGCTGGCAAACGGCTTTTGCAGCGAGCCGATATTGGAGACGAAGGCCAGCGACTTTTCCTGGAACAGCTTCTGGATCTCCGGCATGCGCGGATAGATCCCAAAGCTGCGGCCCGGCATGTTGGAGGGCTGGATGCCGAGCAGCGCGTCCCGTCCCTGACCCGGGGCTGCGATGCCGAGCCCGCCGGTCCCGACATCTTCGTGGGATTCGCCGAGCTTACCGACGCCGCCGCGCCGACTGAGATAATAGGCATATTCATCGCGATTGGTCGGCGCCAGCATGTTGAAACTGTCATTGCCGCCGAGCAGAAAAATACACACCAGCGCCTTATAGTCGCCGGTGTCGCTGGCCTGAGCGGCCGCGACCTTGGTGGCGAGCGCCAGATTGACCGCGCTGGAGAACAAGCCCGTGGTACCGAGCGCCGCGCAGCCGGCCTGCGTGAGGAAGCGCCGGCGGGGCAGGGGGGATTGCATAGCGTCGTTCCTTCCGGTCATTTCTGCACCGAATAATCGGGCGAGAGCAGCGTCAGATAGATCGCAAGCTTAGCCCGTTCGCGCCGGACCTTGTCACTCCCCACCGGGGACAGTTCGGCCACGGCGTCGGTGATGATCTTCCGCGTCCGGTCGCTCATCATGCCCGCGGTCAGCAACACATCGACATTATCGACCAGCATCTGCGGATTGTCCGCGAGCGCGATCTGCGGCGAAAGATCGAGCGTCGGGAGTTGTGCCTTGGCACCTTTGCCGCCCTTCTCGTCCAGGATGTCGAGGAACAGGTTCGGCAGGGTGAAGGCGGTGTTGGAGTCCATGATCTCGAACTCCGGATCGACCACCAGAATCTTGCCATCCGATGCGCCGCGATTGCGCTGGGCCACCACGCCGGGCGATTGATAGGTC
>Ga0116226_10001927_pt1 | contig 18011 bp, 13 predicted proteins | sample S1TSphfallax_FD_89692 | JGI IMG/M metagenome (GOLD analysis project Ga0116226, IMG submission 89692) | Host-associated microbial communities from peat moss isolated from Minnesota, USA - S1T2_Fa - Sphagnum fallax MG | ecosystem: Host-associated > Plants > Peat moss > Unclassified | place: USA... | reverse complement strand
TCGCGATGCGTATGCCGGCGTGCTGAACTATGTGCTGGCGCGGCCGACGACGACGCCGCATGCGGATATCTCGGAGACCGCCGGGGATTTTGGCAAGAGCGAATTGCAGGGCGATATCAGCGGGCCGATTTACGGTGATAAGGTGCTGGGCGAGGTGTTCGGCGATTTCGATACGTTCAATGGAACGTATCACGACAGCATCTCCGGCGAGAATGGCGGCGGCTACCAGAAGAAGGACGCCGGCGCGCTGCTGGATGTGAACTGGTCGCCGAACATCACCACGCATATCGATGCGTATTATGGCTATGATTATTTCGGCAACCCGGCGATCGAGGCGATCAAGCCGAACTGCGGCTCCGGCATTGAAATCAATCCGGATGGCTCGCCTAATTTCGCGGCGCAGAACCTGGTCTGCGGCCAGGTGAAGACGAACGGCACGGTGCAGATCGGGAATGACTCGGCGGCCGATAATGCGGGGAATGCGCGGCGGACATTTTACATTTCCGGCAAGAATACGTTTTCCTATGACTGGGGCACGATCGATTCAGTCACCGGCGCCAGCCAGGTCGATGAGGAAGCGATTCAGCTGTTCGACGCCAGCTCTCTCGGTGAGCCCTACCAGCTCGCCAATATCGCGACTCCGCTGGTTCCCAACGGCAATGTCGCGGATGAGCATTCGTTCTACGGCTCCGCCAGCAATACCGGCAATCTGAGCGAGGAATTGCGCTACAGCTCGCCGCAGGATTTGCCGGTGCGCGCGGGTGCTGGCACGTTCCTGTTCAGTGAGACCCGGTTCGACCGGGCCGCGGCCAGCCTCTCCGAACTCGGCATTCCGACGGGCCAGACGTTTTACGCCGGCAATTTTGGCGACCCCAGCAATTTTGCGACGCCGACGGGTTCGGTGGGGCCGAACGTGAACGCGGATAAGCACACCACCAATGAAGAAGCCGGATTTGCCAGTCTGGAAGCCGATCTTCTTCCGAATCTGACGATCGCCAGCCAGTACCGCTATACCTGGTATCACCAGAATTTCCGCATCACAAACAACGAATATACCGGCCCTGGGGGACCGGCCTATCATTCGGCGGAGCAGTATTTTTCCACCAATGAATCGATCCGGTATTTTCCGATTCCCGACCAGATGCTCTATTTCGCCTTCGCCAATGGCGAGAAGCCGGGCGGCTTCAACTCCGGCGCGCCGGCGGCACAGGCGCCGTTCGGGCCGGAGACAGACCTGGATTTTGAGGGCGGCTTCAAAACCCAGTTTTTGGCGAACCATCTGCAGGTCGATGCCACCGCCTATCATGTCGATGTGAATAATTTGCAGCTGTATGTGCCGCTGGCGGACGGCACCGAATATATTCTCAGCCAGGGCAAGACGCAGAATACCGGGTTTGAGGTGGATGTGCGCGCCTTGCCGTTGGACGGGCTGATCATTACCGGCGGGTTCAACTACAACAATCCCACCTTCCTGAATGGCCAGTACGACGCGGCGGATGCGTATAACTGCGCCGAAATTCCGGCCTGCCTGGCGACGGAAAAAACGGTCGGCGGGCTGCTGGAGGAACCGGTGGGCGGCAACACCGTGCCGCTGTCGTCGAAATACACGTTCTCGGTGGAGGCGGAGTACGACTATACGCTGATGGATCAGTACCCGGCCTATCTGCGCGCGGATTACTCCTACAAATCCTCGCAGTTCACCGATCCGTCGAACCTGACGAGCATCGGGGATTCCAGCATCGTCGATGTCTTCGCCGGCGTCACGCGCGGGCCCTATACGCTCAGCGTGTATGTGAAGAACCTGACGAATGACGAGGCGGCGAACTTCTTCCAGTACGACTCGACGCTGGATTATTTCAATAAAGTACCGACGGTAAGCCTGGACCAGGGGCGCACCTTCGCCTTCACGGTGGCGGCAAAGTTCTGATCACGATGGTCCGCGACGGACGGCGATGGCCGGCGCGGACGCCATGTTAAAACAATAAAAAGATTTTCGGCCTTCAGTTTGCGCCTCGGCTAACGGGAGAATGCGGCGCGGACGGCAGGCCAAAAGTTTTTTGGTGTTTTTTTAAAAAAGCACGCCGTTCATTTAATACCTAATGCACAACGATTAGGCTAAAATAACAGGGGCTTTGACATGCAAATTAAATTTATTCGTGCCTGGCTTTCGGTAAGTGTTTTTAGCTGTTGTACAGTCGGTCTTATCCCCGGCGCTGTCGCGCAGACCGCGGCGGCTTCGCCAACGCAGGGGCTGCAGACAATCACAGTAGTGGCGCGCAAGCACACCGAGAATCTGCAGAAGGTGCCGCTGACGATTACGGCGATTACCGGCAAGACGCTGAAACAGGCGCATGTGGAAAATCTGCATGACATCGCGGAACTCACGCCTGGTATCAACGTGTCCGACATCGGGGCCGAGGTGGGCACCTCCATCACGATTCGCGGTGTCACCGATCTGACCTACGGCGTCGGTGTGCCGGATGTCGCGACGTTTTTGGACGGCGCGTATTTGCGCGATCCGGCGGCTATTAATATCGCCGCAATCCCGCTGGCCGACGTTGAAGTCGTGAAAAGCCCATCCAGCGCGCTTTATGGGCGCGACGCGTATTCCGGTGTGATCACCTATTTGGCGCAGCGGCCGTCGACCATCCCGCATGCCGATATTTCGGAAACCGCTGGCGATTACGGCAAGAGCGAGCTGCAGGGGGATATTTCCGGGCCGATCTTCGGCGATAAGGTGCTGGGCGAAGTCTATGGCGATTTCGATACTTTTAACGGCACCTATAAGGACAAGGTTTCAGGTGCCACCGGCGGCAGCTACCAGAAAAAGGATTTCGGCGCGCTGCTGGATGTGAACTGGGCCAGCAATATTTCCACGCATATCGACTATTATTATGGTGACGATTATTTCGGCAACACCGCGGAGGAGACGCTGACGCCCAATTGCGGCCCGGCATTGCAGCCGGCGATCGTTGGGGGCAAAGCGGTGCTTGCCAGTTCAGACTCGCTCTATTGCGGGCGGATCAAGACCAACGGCACGGTGGAAATCGATGGCAATACCGGAAGTTCCGATGAGCCTGGCAATGTGCGTCGGACTTTCTTTATCACTGGCAACACACAGGCGGTGTTTGATTGGGGCACGCTGGAATCGCTCTCCGCGGCGTCACAGATCGATGAGCGCGCTTACCAGGTGTTCGACGCCTCCTCGCTCGGCGCGCTGTTCCCGCTGGTTTATAACGGCACTAACACGCTGAACGGGAATTATATGTATGAGCCGGCGTTCTACGGCGGCGGCAGCAATACCGGCAATGTCAGCCAGGAATTCCGCTACACCTCGCCGCAGAACCAGCCTATCCGCTACGGCGCCGGCGCCTCGTTCTACAGCGAAACGCGGTTCGACACGTCCTCCGCCACATTCGCGGATGGCAATATTCCGGCCGGCGAACAGGTTTATTCGCCTTTCGGCATCTATGGCATCAATGACACCGCCACATGGGGAACCAGCAACGGGCAGCCAGGACAGAATTATAACAAGAGCATCCAGACGACCGATGAAGAGTCCGGCTTCGCGGATGCGGCGGTGGATCTGCTGCCGAATCTGACGGTTTCCTCCGAATATCGTTATACCTGGTCGCTGCAGCAGTTCTCGATCATCAAGAACCAGTACACGCCGACGCTTTATCCCTATACATACGGCGATGATATTCATGCGGCCAACCAGTATTTCTCCTCCAACGAGGCGATCCGCTATACCTTCCTGCCGAACGAAATGGTGTATTTCGCCTTCGCCAACGGCATCAAGCCCGGCGGGTTCAACGGCGCCTCCACCGTCAAGGCCGACACCTCGTTCGGCCCGGAGAGCGATCTGAACTTCGAAGGCGGCGCCAAAACCTCGCTGTTTGCCAACCGGCTGCAGCTCGATGGCGCCGTGTATCATATCGATACGCAGAACGTGCAGATCTACTCGCCGTCCTCCGATCCCACCAACCCCGCCACCGTGATCAAGAATTTCGGGCAGACGAGCAATACCGGATTCGAAATCGACGCGCGGGCCCTGCCGGCGGACGGCCTGACGTTGAATGCCGGGTTTAACTATAACAACCCGACCTTCAACTCCGGCACCAAGGACTTCGCCGATACGTCTTATTGCTTCCTGCTGGCGAGCTGCATCAGCCGAATCAAATACACGACCACGGCCGCGCATATCGCCTACATCCCCATCGCCGGCAACGCGCTGCCCTACTCGTCGCAATATACGCTTTCGGCGGCGCTGGAATATGACTGGCTGGCGATGGATGAATACCCCGCCTATATCCGTGGGGATGCGTCCTACAAATCGTCGGAATACACCGACCCGGCCGAACTGACCAGCATCGGTGCCGGCACCACGCTGGACGCGTTCGCCGGCATCGCCAAGGGCCGGTACTCGCTCTCGGTCTATGTCAAGAACATCACCAATGACGAAACGCCGACGGATGCGCCGTACAACGTGCAGCTGAGCAATTTCCAGAACGTGCCGACGGTGGACCTGCCGGAGGGGCGGACCTTCGCCTTTACCGTCGCGGCGAAGTTTTAGCCGCAGTTCGGGCAAGGCGAGCGCCGGCCGTTAAGGCCGGCGCCTGTTGAAGTAAGGAAGAAAGCAGTTACTTTTTTAAAAAAAGTAACTGCTTTCTTTTTTGCTTACCGCCTCTTTTGATCGCTGTCGGTTTTGACAAGATGGATGGCTTCGCAAGGGCTCGTAATGACGTGGAGAGGCTTGGGGTTGTGATGAGCGACGTTATCGATTCGCCGGCCGGGACCATCGCGCGGCTTTCGCCGCCGGCTTTGTTTGGGTTCAGTTTGGGCATGATCGGGGACAGGATTTTCCGGGATGCACCGGCGCTGTTGTTGCTGTTGTTCATGACGAATTATCTGGATATTCCGCCGGCGATGGCCGGGACGGCGATTTTTGTGCCGAAAATTTTGATTGTGTTTGTCGATCCGCTGGTGGGGACTTTGTCCGACCGGCTGGATACGAGGTGGGGGCGGCGGCGGCCGCTGATGTTGCCGGGGGGGATTCTGGCGGGGCTGGCGGTGGTGATGTTTTTTCATGTGCCGCATTTTGGCGCGCCGGTGGCGGAGGCGGCTTATTTGAGTTTGATTATTTTTTTGGGGTTTACGGGGTATTCGCTGTTTACGGTGCCGTGCCTGGTGATGGCGTCCGAGATTGCGGAGGGGGCGGAGGAGCGGCGGCGGGTGATGTCGTGGCGGGTGGGGTTTATGGCGGTGGGGCTGTGTTTCAGCGCCTATGCGGGGGCGTTTGTGCAGTATTTGGGGGGCGGGCAGGCCGGGTATCGGCGGATGAGTTTGGTGTATGGCGCGATTTGTTGTGCGACGATGCTGATTACGGTGGCGGCGAGCGGCAGGCTGGCGGGGGCGCCGCATACGGGGCCGGCGCCTTCGCTTGTGTCGCAGTTTCGGGTGGTGGCGGGGAACCGGCGGTATCTGATGTTGTTGTTTGTGGGGTTTCTGCAGAAGCTGGCGGAGGGGGTTGGGTATACGTCGTTTGGGTATTTTTGCATTTATGTGGTGCACCAGAATTTGTCGGGGATTGGGGATGTGGTGCTGGCGACGGTGGCGGGGCAGATCTTGACGCAGCCGTTGTGGCTGAGGCTGAGCAAAAGATACGCGCCGGTGACGCTTTATACGTGGGGGGTGCTGGGGTGGTGTTTGAATTTGGTGTTGTGGCTGGCGATGGATGGAAGGTCGCAGATTTGGTTGTTGCCGCTGGGGCTGGAGGGCGGGGTGGCGGCGGGAGGGTTTCTGATGGTGACGTTGGGGATGTTGTCGCAGCTGATGGCGGCGGATACGGCGGCGACCGGGCAGGACCGGGAGGGGGTTTATAGCGGGCTGTGGCTGGCGAATGAGAAGCTGGCGTTTGCTGGGGGGGCGCTGATTGTGGGGGTGGTGATCGGGTTGTTTGGGTTCGTGCAGAGTTCCACCGGCATGGCGGCGCCGCAGACGGCGCGGGCGGTAGTGGGGATTGGGTTTACGTATTGCGGGATCAACATGCTGATTTATTTGACCTCGATCTTGTTCATGCGGGCTTATGCGCGGATGAGTGCGTGATGATTCGGCGTGGCTTTGTGGATGTGGGGGGGCGGGCGGTGCATTACCGGCGGGCCGGCGCCGGGCCGCCGGTGGTGATGCTGCATGGCTCGCCTGGTGACGGGCAGATGCTGACCACCGAGATTTTGGCCTGCGCGGAACATTTTACGGTGTTTGCGCTGGACACGGCGGGGTTTGGGTATTCGGACGCGCTGGTGGGGGAGGTTCTCACCGTGCCGGACCTCGCGGCGGCGACCGCCGCGGCGATGCGCGCGCTTAGCCTGCCGCCGTGCCCGGTTTATGGCACGCATACGGGGGCGGCGATTGCGATTGAGCTGGGGGTTGGCTTTCCGGAGGTGGTGACCGGCGTGGTGCTGGAGGGGCTGCCGGCGTTTACGGAGGAAGAAATCGAGGCGCTCTTTGGCGGGTATTTCGCGCCGCTGGTGCCGGATCCGCTGGCGGGGCATCTGACCACCACCTGGATGCGGTTTCGCGACCAGTTCACGTGGTTTCCGTGGTTGTCGCGCGACGTGACGCGGCTGAACGCGATTCCGCGGCCTGATGCGGAAGACATCGATCTGTGGGTGACGATGTTCTATCGCTCTTGCAAGACGTACCGGCCGGCTTACCGCGCCGCGTGTTATTACGGCCAGGCGGCGATCCGCGCCGCCGCGGCTTTGCGGGTGCCGGCGGTGTACACCGCGGCGGTGGAGGATATGTTGTTTCCGCATCTGGGCCGCCTGCCGGCGCTTGGGGAGGGCCAGACGGTGGAAAAACTGCCATCGGCGGAGCCGGCGCGTTCCGCCGCGATCATCGCTTTTCTGGCACGGTTTCCGGCCGCCGGTGACGCCCCTGGGGAGCCCGCGATTAGTCCGAACAGCGCAAAATTGTTTATTGGCACGCCGCATGGCCAGGTTTTTGTGCGGCGCTACGGTGATCCAGGTGCGCCGGCGGTGGTGCTTCTGCATGACGCCCCTGGCACCAGCCTGGGGCTGTACGAACTGGCCACCGCCCTGGCGCCGGCGCACCATGTCATCGTGCCGGACCACCCCGGCAGCGGGCTTACCGGCCTGCCGGGCGGTGGGGACATTCTGGACGCCGCCGCCGATAACGTGCTGGCCGCCACCAGCGCGCTAGGGGCCGGCCGCTTCGCCGTCGCGGCGCTGGGCTGTGGCGCCGCGGTCGCCGCGCGCCTTAGCCAGCGCGCGCCGGCCCGCATCACCACACTCGCCGCCGCCGCACCTCCCCATGGCGACACGGCGTTTGCAGGCCAGGTGGCGCCGGAGATCGCGCTTTCCCCCACTGGCGCGCATTGGCTGAAAGCCTGGCTGATGTTGCGCGACGGGCAAATTTACGACCCGTGGTTCGACGGCTCCGTCGCGGCGCAGCGCCGCACCCAGGGCAATTTCGACGCCACCTGGCTGCACGACCAGACCGCCGGGCTGATGGAAGGGCGGGCCACCTACCACCAGTTTGCGCGGGCCGCGGCGTCGTGTGCTGCGGCCGAAACTCTGGCCGCGTGCCCCGCCGCCGTCACGCTGCCTGCCGAATCTTTTAACGCCGCCACGCTGGCCGGTATTCTCTAGGAGTCTTTTCATGTCCCTGACCCTCGAACAGGCTACCAGCTATGCGCAGGACGCCCTGGCCCGCGCCGCATCGCGCGGCAATGCGGTCAGCGCCGCGGTGCTGGATGCCAGCTTTCACCTGAAAGCCGGGCTGCGGGCCGATGGGGCCGGGACGGCGACGCTGGATATCGCCATCGCCAAGGCGCGCGCGGCATTGTCCTTTGGCTGTTCGTCGCGCCAGATTGCCGATGCGCTGGCGGGAAACCCGGCGGCCGTGCCCTCGGTGCTGGCGGCGCTGCCGCTGCCGGCGGTGTTTCTGCCGGGGGCCGTGCTGCTACACGATGCGGCCGGCGCGATCATCGGCGCGATCGGCGTGGCGGGCGGGGCGCCGGATGATGATGAATGGGCGGCCGCTGGGTAGAGCGGGGAAGAAGCCGTTACTTTTTTTGAAAAAAAAAGTAACCAAAAAAACTTCTGAATTCGGCGGTGTTGAGGGGTCATGGTATGGCCGCTCGGGGGGCCGGGGGAGACACGGGGCGCCCCATTGCTCAAAGGCGCGCGGTCTGGAACACTCCGGCCTTCCTGCCTGAAGATATGTTGGGGAGAGTCGGCATGCCGTTGGGGCATACCATTGGTGACTGGGTGGCGGATGTTTCGACCGGGTCGGGTCCGCGGTATCTGGCGATTGCCAATGCCATTGGGGCGGCGATGGACCGGGGGGCGCTGGCGCCGGGCGACCGGCTGCCGCCGCACCGGGCGCTGGCGGCGGCTTTGGGGGTGGATCTGACGACTGTGACGAGGGCGTATGCCGAAGCGCGCAGGCGCGGGCTGCTGGATTCGGCGGTTGGGCGGGGGACGTTTGTGCGCCGGGCGCCGGGTGACGAGATGCCGCAGGTGATGGTGGATATGAGCATGAATATTCCGCCGGCGCCGGCGGATGTGTCGTTGCGGGATTTGCTGCGGGATGGGCTTTCCCGGGTGCTGCGGGGGGCGGCTGTGGCGACGCTGATGGCTTATCGCGCCGGGGCGGGGTCGCGCGAGGAGCGGGCGGCGGGGGCGGCGTGGCTGGCGCCTACGTGCGGGCCGCTGCCGGCTAGCCGGATCGTCATCGCCTCCGGCGCGCAGCCGGCGATGGCCGCGGTGTTTTCCACGTTTCTGCGGCGCGGCGACGTGGTGGCGACGGAGGCGATGACCTATCCGGGTTTCCGCGCGCTGGCTTTTCATCTGGGGCTGGTGATGGAGGGGGTGGCGTGCGACGGCGAGGGGCTGCTGCCGGAGGCGCTGGACCAGTTGTGCCGGCGGCAAGCGCCGGCCGCGGTTTACTGCACGCCCACCATCCAGAACCCGACCACCGCCACCATGGGCCGGGCGCGCCGGGCCGCCATCGTCGCCGTGGCGCGGCGTCATGATGTGAGAATTATCGAGGATGCGGCGTATGAACTTTATTTGCGCGACCCGCCGCCATCGCTCGCCGCGCTGGCGCCGGAGCGGGTTTATCATATCGCGACCACGGCGAAATCGCTGAGTCCCGGCCTGCGGCTGGCCTATGTCGCGCTGCCGGAGGGCACTCAGGCGGCGGTGACGGCGGCGGTCCGCGCCACGACCATGATGGCCTCCCCCCTGCTCGTGAGCCTCGTCACCAGCTGGATTAGGGACGGCACGGCCGGCGCGATTCTGGCCGGTATTCGCGCCGAGGCCGCGGCGCGGCAGGTGATGGCGGCGGCTATTTTGCCGCGTGAAATGGTGACGGTGAATCCGGAGGGGCTGCATATTTGGCTCAGCCTGCCCGCCGCCTGGCCGCGGCAGGATTTTGTGAGTTACATTCGGACGCAGGGTCTGGCGCTGGTGCCGGCCGACGCGTTTGCGACTTCGGCGGACCAGCCGGTGCCGAACGCCGTGCGGGTGGCGCTGGGCGTGGCGGCGGACCATGGAAGGTTGGAATCGGCGCTGCGGGCGCTTGCGGCGGCGCTTAAGACGCATGCGGGCAGCCGGTTTGAGCATGTTGTGTAAGTATGGAAGCCGTTTCCGGCGTCTGAGCGGCCAAACTATGGCGGCTCAGACGCCGGGGGTCGCAAAAGTTTTTTGGTTACTTTTTTTCAAAAAAGTAACTACTTTCTTTTTCCGTTGCTCAAACAGATTACATTTTAGTCAAACCCGACTTGAATTGTATGGATGAAGTATTTTTGACTTCCGGTATGCGGAATAAATAGGCTAGAATGAGCGTTATTTAGGCCGAGGATTATGGTTGTTTGCTGATAATTTAATCGATAGTTTCGTTCGGATTGATGATTGTATGGATATACTTTCAATTATTGTATGGTTTAAAATACAATAATTGTCTGCTTTTATTGAATTAAGCGTTGGCACGCCGCTTGCTGGTTCACTCTCATCTTCACCACAGCCAGGAGACTCGCGATGCCTAAAGTCGAAAAAACCCCGAATGCCACCGGCGACTACCTCGTCGATTACGAGGAGAAGGTTTTTGAGGATGTGAAAGCCAAACCCGGCGAGAAGGCGCTGGTGACGTTTCATACGGTGGCGTTTGAGGGCTCGATCGGGCTGGTGAATATTCTGCAGGCGACGCGGATTTTGCGCAAAGGGTTTGAGACCTCGGTGCTGCTTTACGGGCCGGGCGTGACATTGGGCGTGCAGCGCGGCTTTCCGCGGCTGGGGGACGAGGCGTTTCCGGGTAATCAGACTTTTACTGTGAAACTGCAGAAATTCATGGAGGAAGGCGGCAAGGTTTATGCTTGCCGGTTCGCGCTGCAGGCGCTGTATGGCCATGGTGAGGGCGCGCTGCTGCCGGGCATCGTGCCGATCAGCCCGCTCGATGTGCTGGATATTGTGCTGATCCATCGCCGGGATGGCGCGTTCATTCTCGATACCTGGACGCTCTGAGCATGGCTTCTGGGCCGGTGATTCGGGCGGCTGCTGTCCAGCGTGCCCCGATGCTGGACGAGGCGTGGGGCACGGTGGAGGTGGTGTTGGATTCGATCCGCTCCGCCGCTGCCGATGGCGCCAGGCTGATCGTGTTTCCGGAGACTTTTGTGCCGTATTATCCGTATTTTTCATTCGTGCAGCCGCCGGTTTCGATCGGCGCGCGGCATATGAAGCTTTATGAACATGCGGTCGTGGTGCCGGGGCCGGTGACGGAGGCGGTGGCCAGGGCCGCGCGCGAGGCCGGCGCCTTTGTGTTGCTTGGGGTGACGGAGCGCGACCATGGCACGCTGTATAACACCCAGTTACTTTTCGGTGATGACGGGCGGATTTTGCTCAAGCGCCGCAAGCTGACGCCGAGTTTCCATGAGCGGATGATATGGGGCACCGGGGATGCCAGTGGGCTGACCGTGGTTGATACGATGATCGGTAAGATCGGCGCGCTGGCTTGCTGGGAACATTTTAATCCGCTGGCGCGCTACGCGCTGATGGCGCAGCATGAGGAGATCCATTGCAGCCATTTTCCGGGCTCGATGGTAGGGAAGGTGTTTGCCGATCAGATCGATGCGGCGATGCGACACCATGCGGCCGAGTCCGGATGTTTTGTGGTTAACGCTACCGGCTGGCTGAGCGAGGCGCAGATTAAGTCCGTGACGGCTGATCCGGTTTTGCAGAAGGCCATTTCCGGCGGCTGCCATAGCGCGATTATTTCGCCCGAGGGCAACAATCTGGTGGCGCCGTTGCGTGAGGGTGAGGGTATATTGCTCGCCGATCTTGATATGTCGCTGATTATTAAGCGCAAACGGATGATGGATAGCGTTGGGCATTATGCCAGGCCTGAACTGCTGTCGCTGCAGATTAACCGGCACGCCGGTGCGGCGATGCGTGAGGCGAATTTTGGTTTTAGGGAAGGATCGACTGATGGATCAGACACTATTGCCGGCCATGTTGACCCCGTCCAGCCATCTGATTCTGGACCTGCAGTCGCTTGGGCTGCGGCTGACTGACCACAAAAAATTTGGGCTGAGTGCCCGTCGGGGCGGTGCCGGGCCGACCGACCATAAGGCGATTACCGTTGGTGACCGGACGGTGATGGTGCCGGTGTTTTCGGATGGGGCGCGGGAGTCGCCATTTGAAGCGACGGGGCCGGGGCTGGATGGCAGTGCGGTGTTGCTGCGTGATGGTGAGCCGGTGGCGAAAATTTCTTACCCACGGCAGGCGCGATTTTATGCGCTGCAGACGTTTGATGGTGTGCCTTACTGGAAGATTGCGCAATTGCATGGCGCGGATGTGCTGGCGACCACTGTGTTGCAAAACTGCATCCGGTATGCGGACCGGGCGACTTCTTGCCAGTTTTGCGCGATCGGGCAGTCGCTGGAGGAGGGGCGGACGATTGCGCATAAGACGCCGGAGCAACTGGGAGAGGTGGCGCGCGCGGCGGTGCTGCTGGATGGTGTGAAGCATGTGGTGCTGACCACTGGGACACCGAATGTGGTGGACCGCGGAGCGGCCGTGCTTTGTGAATCGGCCGCCGGGATTCGCGCGGCGGTGGATATACCCATTCAGGCGCAATGCGAACCGCCGCGGGACCATGGGTGGTTTCAAAAATTGCTTGATTCCGGGGTCGATTCTTTGGGCATGCATCTTGAGGCGGTGACGCCGGAGGTGCGCCGGAGAATTATGCCGGGCAAGGCGACGGTTGCGGTTGAGCGGTATTTCGACGCGTTTGGGGCGGCGGTGAAGATTTTTGGCCGCGGGCAGGTGAGCACGTATATTCTGGCGGGGCTGGGCGACACCGCCGAGGCGATACTGGAGGCGTGTGAGCGACTGATTGCGATGGGCGTTTATCCGTTTGTGGTGCCGTTTGTGCCGGTTGCCGGGACGAAGCTGGCGCGCGCGTCTGCGCCGTCTCCGGAATTTATGCGCCGCGTGCTGCCGGTTCTGGGGCGCATGCTCAATGCCGCCGGTCTGCGCTCGGCGGATGCCAAGGCGGGGTGCGGGAAATGCGGCGCCTGTTCCGCGCTCGCCAGCTATGAGGCGGAGTGATGTCGATTCTCGGGGAAGCGGAGTTTTTGCCGCCGGCGCCGTTTTTCGCCGGCGAGTATCGCATCGAGGCCGCGCGCCATTCCTGGCAGCTGGACGGGTGTTTTGCTTTGCGCCGAAAAGTCTTTTGTGTGGAGCAGGGGATTTTTGCTGGTGATGATCGCGATGCGGCTGACGATGACTGCGTTCTCCTCGCCGCTTCGTCTTGCATGTTTGGGCATGAGGATGAAATCGTCGGCACGGTGCGGATTCACCAGCCCGAGCCGGGATTGTGGTGGGGTTCGCGCCTAGCTGTGGCCGCGCCGTTCCGCCAGGTTGGTGGACTGGGTGCGGCGTTGATTCGGCTGGCGGTGGGGACGGCGAAATCGCACGGGGCGAAAATTTTTCTAGCGCATGTGCAGGCGCAGAATGTGAAACTGTTTGAAGCGATGGACTGGCGGCGGCTGGATGAGAAGATCATCCATGGCCGGCCGCATTATCTGATGCAAGCGGATATGGAAGCCTACGCGGCGCTGGACGGCGTGGCTTTGCGCGTGTTGCCGCCGTTGCGCCGGCGCGGCCGATGAACCTCGCCGCGCTCTGCACGAGCCTGCGGGATGCCAAGGGGATTGCGCATAAGCGTGATATCGCCACCGTGCTGCGGCGGCTGAACGTGAGTGGAGAGTCCGCGATTGCGGTTGGGGATGACTGCGCGGCGATTCCGGATGGCGATGGATTTTTGCTGTTTTCCATTGAGGGATTTTTGCCCGAATTTGTCGCGTCCGACCCGTATTTTGCCGGCTATTGCGCGATGATGGTTAATCTTTCGGATGTCGCGGCGATGGGCGGCCGGCCTATCGCCCTGGTCGATGCACTGTTCGCCGAAAATGGTGATTTTGCCAAGCCGGTGCTGGAGGGTTTGGCAACGGCATCGGCGAAATACGGCGTGCCGGTGGTGGGTGGGCACAGCAATATTCGCGCATCATCCGCCGGCTTGTCGGCCGCGGTTCTGGGCCGGGCCAAAAACCTCCTCACCAGTTTCGACGCGCGGCCCGGCCAGTCCATCGTCGCCGCGATCGATTTGCGCGGGCGCATGCGCGAGCCGGCTTTGTATTGGGATGCGTCCACCACGGCCGACGGCGCGCGGCTGCGTGGCGATCTTTTGTTGTTGCCTGAAATCGCCAAGGCCGGACTTTGCCGGGCCGCCAAGGATATATCGATGGCGGGAACGATTGGCACGGCGCTGATGTTGCTCGAAGCCTCGAAACTGGGCGGCGTGATCGATCCAGGCGCCATCCCGCGCCCGCCCGGCATCGCGATCGAGCGATGGCTGATGGCGTTTCCGAGTTTCGGCTTCTTATTAAGCGTGGAGCCGGAGAATGTGGATGCGGTGATTGGCCGTTTCGCCGCGCGCGACATCGCCGCATCGGTCATCGGCACCACCAGTTCATCCCGTGTTGTCCGGCTGCGCGACGGCGCCGATGAGGAAATTTTCTGGCGATTTGAGACAGAAATTTTAACGGGCTGCGCCACCGGCGAGGTTTTGGAAAATGCCTGAACTATCCTTTCGCCTGCGCTGGCCGGATGAGACGGAGACGTTGAACTACTCCCCCTCCACAATCGTCACGCATTATTTAGCGCCAGGCAACACCTACGAAATTGGGGATTTTATGCAACGGGCCCGGCGGGCCCTGCACGCGGCCTCCGCGCGGGTTGAACAAAAATACGGCCATCCTTGCAGCCGCGCGCAGGCGACTTTGGAGTCAATTGAGCATCGGGCGAGCCAGTTTGCCGAGCGGCACGGCGCGATGGTGACCGTGATGGAGCTGAACCCATGAGCGCTGCGTTAAAACCTATGCCGGAACACCATGAACTGGTGATCATCGGTGGCGGCCAGGCGGGGCTCTCGCTCTCCTGGCATATGCGCCAGGCCGGTATCGACCACGTTGTCCTGGAACGCCAGGAGCGGTTTTACGCCTGGAAGCAACAGCGCTGGGATACTTTCTGCCTCGTCACCCCCAACTGGCAATGCCAGCTGCCGGGCTACGCCTACGCCGGCGACGAGCCCCATGGTTTCATGGTCAAGGATGAGATTGTGCGGTTTGTAGAAGGCTTTGCCAACAAGTTCGACCCGCCGGTGCTGGCAGGCGTGGACGTGACGGGTCTGGCGCCAAGCGTGGACGGCTTTGCCCTGCAGACCAGCGCCGGGCAATTCACCGCGCGCCAGGTGTGCATCGCCACCGGCGGCTATCATACGCCCATCACGCCCCGCATGGCGGAGCGTCTACCGAAACATATTTTACAGCTCCACGCCAACGAATATCGCAACGCTGCGCAGCTTCCGCCCGGCCGCGTCCTGGTGGTGGGCACCGGCCAGTCCGGCTGCCAGATCGCCGAGGATTTGCATCTGCAGGGGCGAATCGTTCATCTCGCGGTTGGCGGCGCGCCGCGCGTTTCGCGGTTTTATCGCGGGCGGGACGTTGTGGACTGGCTGCAGGATATGGGCCATTACGATCTCGCCATCACCGATCACCCGCTGCAGGAGGGGGTGCGCGGCAAAGCCAATCATTACGTAACCGGCCGGGATGGCGGCCGGGATATCGACCTGCGGAAATTCGCGCTGGAGGGGATGCGGCTGCACGGCCATCTCGCCGCGGTCGAGGGCGAGATTTTGGCCTTTGCCGATGATTTGAAAAGAAATCTGGACCAGGCCGACCAGGTGAACGACCGGATCAAGGACAGCATCGACGCCTTCATCGCCCAGCAGAACATCGCCGCGCCGGCGGAAGCCCGGTACACGCCCGTCTGGGAACCGCCGGCGCGCAATCCGCCGCTTGATCTGGCGGCTGAAAACATCACTTCCATCATCTGGTGCGTGGGATACCAGCCGGATTTTTCCTGGGTGCACGTGCCGGTGTTTACCGGGCGGGGGGCTGCCAGCCACCGGCGCGGCATTACCGCGGTGCCGGGGCTGTATTTTCTTGGGCTGCCCTGGTTGCATACGTGGGGTTCTGGCCGCTTTGCCGCCATCGCGCGGGATGCGGCGCATCTGGCAAGTCATATCACCAGTTTCACTCCGGCTGGCGAACGCTCGCGTTAGAAAGTAGTTACTTTTTTGAAAAAAAGTAACCAAAAAACTTGTGGTCCGCTTCACGCCGTGTTGGACCGCTAGCGGTCCAAACCCCTGGCGAAGCGGACCAAAAGTTTTTTTGCTTCTTTTTTTTTCAAAAAAAGAAGTCCTTGCTTCCCTTTCCCTATCGGTTGCGTCGCGCGCCAGCGGCTATATTGTGGGCTCACCTGGAAACGCTAAGCGGAAAACCGCCGGAGAGCTGCGCATGACTGAGCTGATCGACCGTCCTTTGCTGGATTTTCTGTTGCATGACTGGCTGAAGCTGGGGGATGTTCTGGCGCGGCCCGCATTTGCGGAGCATTCGCGCGATAGCATTGGGGCGATGCTGGATACGGCGGAAAAAACCGCGATGGTTCATTTTCTGCCGTTTTTCAAAAAGGCAGATCGGGAGGAGCCGTATCAGGACGAGGATGGCGCGCATGTGATTCCGGAAGTGCGCGGCGCCATTATGGCCTATGCGGAGGCCGGTTTTGCCGCGGCGCCGTTTCCGGTGGCTCTTGGTGGCCTGGGCGTGCCGCTGGTGGTGCATAACGCGGCGATGGCGTATTTTAATGCGGCGAACACCGCGCTCGCCGGCTACTCCATGCTCAGCGTCGGCAATGCCGGGATTTTGGGTGAATACGGCACCAGGGCGCAGACCGAAACGTTCATGGCGCCGCAGCTGGAAGGGCGCTGGACGGGGACCATGGCGCTTTCCGAGCCGCAGGCCGGCTCGTCGCTGGCCGATATTTTGTGCCGCGCGGTGGCGGATGGCGAGGATGCGCTGGGCCCAAGATACCGGATTTTCGGCACGAAGATGTGGATTTCTGGTGGCGACCACGACGCCGCCGATAACATCGTGCATTTGGTGCTGGCGAAAATTCCAGGGCCGGATGGCAAACTGGCGCCTGGCACCAGGGCCATTTCGATTTTTGTCGTGCCGAAATATTTGCCGGACGGGGAGCGCAACGATGTTGTGCTGGCCGGCTTGAATCACAAAATGGGCAACCGCGGCACCACCAACACGCTGTTGAATTTTGGCGAGGCGGCAAAATTCAGGCCGCAAGGCGGGGCCGGTGCGGTGGGCTGGCGCGTTGGGGAAGTGGGGCAGGGGCTGGCGATCATGTTCCGGATGATGAACGAGGCGCGGATTGGCGTGGGCCTGGGCGCCACCATGGCCGGCTATCGCGGGTTTCGGCTGGCGCTGGATTATGCGCGCGTGCGGCCGCAGGGCAGGCCGGCCGGCAGCCGGGACGTGGCGTCGCGGCCGGTGCCGATTATCGAACATGCCGATGTGAAGCGCATGCTGCTGGCGTGTAAGGCCTATAGCGAAGGCGCGCTGGCGCTGATTCTGTATTGCTCGAAACTGGTGGATGACACCCGCACCGCCCCCAGCGCGCATGCGCGCGAGGCGGCCGAAGCGGTGCTGGGCCTGCTGACGCCGGTGGCGAAAACCTGGCCTTCGGAATATGCGCTGGCCGCCAACGACATCGCGATTCAGGTGCATGGCGGCTATGGCTACACGCGCGATTTCGACGTCGAGCAGCTGTACCGCGACAACCGGCTGAATCCGATTCATGAAGGCACCACCGGCATCCAGGCGCTGGACCTGCTGGGCCGCAAAATTTTTCGGGACCAGGGCCGCGCTTTCGGCGATTTCGCCGCGATGATGCTGGACCAGGCCGATGCGGCAGGCGATGACTTCGCCACCGAGGCGGCTTCGCTGCGCGCGGCGGTCGCGGACCTGAAATCGGCCATCGAGACTTTGCGCGGGGCCGGCAGCGAGGCTGACATGATGGGCAATGCAACGAATTTTTTATCCGCCTTCGGGCACACCGTGCTTGGCTATATCTGGCTCTCGATCGTATCCGCCCTGCCAGGGTCGGCGCTTTCACCCGATGCGGCGGAAGGCCGGCGCGCCGCGGCGCGGTATTTTTTCGCGTTTGAAATGCCGAAGGTCGCGGCCTGGCTGGCGCCGATACAAGCTGGGAATCGGCTGACGGTGACGATGAAGGAGGGCTGGTTTTAAGACCTCCAGCGGAGACCTGATTTAAAAAAACGTTCGTCGTTCGGATGGCTGCGTTTGAATCGACCTTTGCAATGAGCGGGTGACCGCATGGCGATCCGGCTGGACATCTGCGGTAAAATATTACACCATTTTATGGCTTATGCCGCCGGTCAAAAATTTTTTGGAGTCGCCCCTGATGCCGTCAGAACGCGAAGTCACGCCGGTCGGGGCAGGGTAGGGTGGCGGGCCGCCTCGCTGGTAAGACCGCGATTATCAGTGGTGG
>Ga0116226_10001926_pt1 | contig 18015 bp, 8 predicted proteins | sample S1TSphfallax_FD_89692 | JGI IMG/M metagenome (GOLD analysis project Ga0116226, IMG submission 89692) | Host-associated microbial communities from peat moss isolated from Minnesota, USA - S1T2_Fa - Sphagnum fallax MG | ecosystem: Host-associated > Plants > Peat moss > Unclassified | place: USA... | reverse complement strand
GAAGCGGATGGGCGACGGCGGGGCGGCGTGAAGCTGGCCGAGGGAGGCTGCAAGCAGGAAGGCTGCGGCGAACTGTTTGGGAGTGGACTTCGAGAAAGACATAGGGGGTCAAAAACTAAGGGGCGGCGCGAGCCGCCCCTTGGGGTTAGTGTAACCGGACAACCGCGGTTAGAAGTAGTACTTCACCGCAAGGGTTACAAAACGCGACCCGGTTTTGAAGGCCGGAACGCCAGTGGTAGAGGTGTTGGTGTTGGTGGGCGAGAGCGAGTTCACGGTTACGTTCGAGCCGTTCGATAGCACGGTGGACTGCTGATAGAAGTGAAGAGATTCGTCACTGTTGTTCGCCAAGTCGAACTGACGGATCGGGTGGTTGAGCCAGTTGGTGGCCGATGCGCGGAACTCAACCCTCTGAGTTTCGGTGACGTGGAAGCTCTTGTAAATTCCCAAGTCGGTGTCGAAGTAGTTGGGGTTGCGCATGTACGGCAGGACGTTCGGTCCCTGCTGTCCGTAGGCCGGAGGGGTGAAGCAGGCAGGGTGGAAGCGCTGATCGCTAAAGTGCAGGCCCTTGCGGGGATCGCAGTTGAGAGTGGGGATCAACACGTTGTACGAGCCGGTCCCGAACCATGTGGAGGGCGTTACCTGATCTGCCACCAGTCCGTTGGGCAGCTTAACGGTTAGATCGGGCAGTCCGGGGTTGGCTACCGTCGGGTAGGTCAGGTTATTCGGCGTATAGTTAGCGTTCAGGTTGCCGCCTGTGGAAGGCTGCAATGGAGCGCCGCTCTGCCAAGCAGTGTAGCCGGAGAGTTTCCAGCCATTGACCGCTCCCTCGCCCAGCTTGCTCAGCAGGCCGTCGCCGTGCAGCAGGTTGGGAGTAGCCCAGTTGTAGCTGAAGTTCAGGATTTGGGTGTGGTCGTAGGCAAGCGGTCCGTAGTTGTTCCGTAGAACGAACGGATCGACTCCGGTTCCGTTGCCGTTGCCGTTGTTGCTGCCGCCGTCGCGGATGCCGAGCACCTTGCTGAAGGTGTAGTTGGTGATGAAGGTGATCGGACCCGACTGCTTCTGGAAGGAAGCCTGAAGGCCGTTATACCTCGAGTAGGGAGCGTGGGTGAGCAGGAAAACGCTCTGATAGGCCTTCAAGGGATAGAAATCGTATTTGTTGAAGGTTGCGGAGTACTGTTCGCGAAGCGTTGAGCCGGCGGAGCCGCAACCGGTGTAATCTGTAGCACCTACCTTGCCGGCGGTGCAAGTTGGGGCAGCCGGAGACACCTTTAAGTTCAGAACGGGATCAGTCTGGAAATAACCGCCGGGCTGGACGTTGTTCAGGTTAAAGAGGTTGCTGTTGGAGCCGTCCTCATACTCATTGGCGCTGCGGTTGCCGATGTAGGAGAACTCGAGCACCGACCGCCAGGGCAGAGCCTGGGAGATGGTCGCGTTCCAGTTGGTGGTGAAAGGAACGCGGCTGTCGCCGATCTGCATGCCGTAGATCGTGCCACCGTTCGCGGCAACGCTGTTCGGAGGAGTGAAGTTGGCGACGCCGCCAGGATTGTTGTTCGGGTCGTTGGAGGTCGGGCTGTTGATCATCGCGTAGCCGTTGTACCAGTTCGGCGTGGTGAAGCCGAACGAGCCGACCGGCAGGCTGGCCGCGCTGCCGACCTCGGTGCTGGCCTGGTAGTAGTAGGTGCCGAGGCCGCCGCGGAAGACCGTTCGGCCATTGCCGAAGATGTCATACGCGAAGCCGAGGCGCGGAGCGTAGAAGAAGAGCCGCGACGGGAAGCCCGAATGCGGGATGCTCGGGTCATTGGCGTGCCAGGAGATGCCGGTGTTCGGGTAGGCGCTGGCGTTGGTGCTGTTGACGTAGGTGGCCGGGTTCCAGACATCGAAGTCTGTGCCGTACCACTGGCCGATGTGGTCGGCCCTCAGGCCAACGTTGATAGTGAGCGACTTAGATGCCTTGAACGAATCCTGCCCGTAGATCGACCACTGATGCCACTTGATGGCCTGGGTCACGTCCTTGTTCTGCTGATTGTAGGACTGAATGTTGCCCAGCATCTCGTCGGCGAGGACGTTCCCGGTGGAGTTCGGGTTCCAGCTCTCGAAAGCGAGAGTGCCGTTGTCCGCAGAGTTGCTGTTTTGCGTGTTCGCCTGGGTATCCCAGTAGAAGCCGACCTTCAGCGTGTGATTGCCGACAATCTTAGTGAAGTTGTCATAGAAGGCGGGAACCTGCTTGATGCCACCGAAGGATCCCGAGCTCATCGGATAAAAGTTGAAGCTGGCCAAATCGCCGCTGCAGCAATAGCCGGGCTCGAAGTTCGGAATCTGCGAGGTGGTGTGGCCGAAGAGGCCATTGACGTTGAAGCCGAGGTTCTTGCGGTCAACCTTGGACGGGTCGGACAGTGCGTAGGGGTTCTTGAAGTGCGACCAGGTGAAAACGAACTCGTTGGTCGTGGTCGGGCTGAAGACGTGGGTGTAATTCGACAGGATCACATACGACTCGGTCTTGGATGCGGCCGGGCTGGGGTAGGGGAGGGTCTGCGGCTCGGTCCACCAGATGGCGATGGGGGCCAAGTCATTTTCGGTCTGGAAGGTGTAGGAGCCGGTCACCTTGTCGTTGTCGCTGATGGCGTAGTCGACCTTACCGGTGGCCTCCCAGCGATTCTGCGGGGTCTGCTGGATGTAGCTGTAATTCTGGTAGCCGTTGGAGGCGCTGGGAGTGATATTGGTATGCGGATAGAGCTTTAGGATGCCGGCAAAGTTGGGGTCGATTGCCGATGAAGGCAGGTTCGTTGTGGTCACACCGGCTGCCGCGTTGGTGACGTTCGGCTTCAGCGGGGCATAGAAGGTGGGGTACTGGGAAATAGCTCCGGACGGGATGCCGGGATTGCTGAAGTCGCCAGCGAGCTGCGCGGCGTTAGGCACGTTGAAGAGCTTCACCGATCCGGCAGGGCTCTGCTTCATGTACTCGTAGCCGCCCCAGAAGAAGAGCTTGTTATGCGCCTGGTTGAAATGCGTGAACTTCGGCAGGATCACTGGGCCGCCGACGTTGCCGCCCATGTAGTAGTAGCTTTCGGCCGCGTTGGTGCCGCCTTGGCTCTTCTCAAAGGCGTCAACCGAATTCAGTGTGCCGTTGTGGGTGTAGAGGTAGCCTTCGCCATGGAACTGCGATCCGCCGCTGCGGCTGAAGGCGGAGAAGATCACTGGTCCCTTGGCGTATTCGGCGCCGTAGTTCGAGACCAGCACCTTGACCTGCGAGACCATGTCGGGGTTGATGTTGGCGATCTGGGTGCCGTCGTTGCCCGGGTCGACCAGATTAGCGCCGTCAAGCAGGAAAGCCATGGTGCCGTACGGCTGGGTGCCATTCGAAGAATAGGCTCCGACCGGGCCGTTGTTGGTGCCGACCACTTTGGCATTGAAGGTCGAGCCCGTGCCGCCGCCGCTGTTGAGCGCCATGCCGGGAAGAATCTTGAGCAGCTCGCCCGCGTCGCGTCCGGCCAGCGGGAAATCGTTGATCATCTGGGTGTTGATGGTGGTGCTGATCTCGGCGGTGTCGGTGGGGACGACCGCGTCGGCGCCCGCAACCACGTTGACTTCGGTTGAGTTGCCGCCAACGTTCAGCTTGATGTTTGGCACGTCGCGGTTGTCGCCCTGGTTCATCACAACATCATTTTCCTGCCAGCTGGAGAAACCCTTGGCGGAGATGGTGATGGAATAGGTGCCTGGCTGCACGGCGGTGATGACGAAGTGGCCATCGCTGCCCGTGGTGGTGGCCCGTTCGTCGCCGCTGTCCTGGTTCTTGAAGAGCACCTTGGCGGCTGGAACGACGGCACCCGACTGGTCGTAGGCGGTGCCGCTGATGGTGCCGGTGAGTTGTTGCGCATTGGCGGCCGGCGTGGCGGCAGCGAAGATAGTTAGTAACAGGCAGACAAGGCTTGATAAAGACAACGCCTTGACCATACGCGCCTGGAGGCGTGCACTGGACTTTCTCATAAATTCCCCTCCCAAACTAAACAAAACAAATCTAGCCATGCTTTTGCGGTCGAACTTCCGCCGCTCGGCGTGAGACGTTTCCTATTTCCGATTTCGCTTCGACGGATCGAGCGAACACCGGTCAAACCTTGTCAGAGCGCGAGTCAATCCGGCGGTCTGTTTCGCTCTGGAAAGCCAACTCCGTCTGCAGGTTTTCTTAAGTGAAGATGAAGCAAAAACCAACATTCCAATTCAGCACAGGGTGTATATCGATTTAGTAGCCCCTGATATCGTTATCACTTGTGCAGAATTGTTGATACTCCGCCGAGAATACGACTGTCAAGAGGTTTTTTCTGAGTGTGCGACGGAGCGGGCCTTTGCGGTTCTAATTCGGGTCTGCTCGGGGGGAACGACGGCAGTTGGAACGCCAGCCGCCGGGCTGTGTTTGCCTCGCGCAAATCTCTGGCGCACATCTTTAGCGCAAATCTTTAGCGCAAATCTTTAGCGCAAATCTTTAGCGCAAATCTTTAGCGCAAATCCGAAAAAGACTGCGGAGACACCCGCGCTTCACGTTTGGTATTGTCGAGAGGTAGGGAAACGAGACGCGGCGAAGGGGCGATTTGCGATCAGGACACAACTTGCATTGGCTCTGGGTCCTGCTTCTGGGGCTGACGCCGGTGTTGTGTGGCCCGGTGTTGGGAATGGCGCAGCAGGGGGCGGGGGATTTCGACGAGATCGTCCAGAACGCGGCGGCGGCGCGGAGCCAAGGGGACGTTGGCCGGGCCGCGGCGCTCTATGAGCAGGCGGTGGCGCTGCGTCCGCAATGGCCGGACGGCTGGTGGTTTTTGGGAACGCTGCGCTACGGGGCGGACGATTTTGTTCCGGCGCGGGACGCCCTGACGCACTATGTAGATCTCAAGCCGGACGCCGGTCCGGCGCTGGCGCTGCGGGGGTTGTGCGAGTTCGAGATCGGGCAATATCCCGAGTCGCTGGCGGATTTGCAGCGTGGCATCGCGCTCGGGGCGGCGGTCCAGCCGCGCAATGCCAAGATCCTGCTGTATCATGAGGCGTTGCTGCTGACGCGGCTGGGGAGCTTCGAGAAAGCGATTGGGAGGTACACGAGCTTCGTCAACTCGGTCGAACCGGGGCACGCGAGCGACGATCTAACAGTCGCGATCGGGCTGGCCTGCCTGCGGATGGCGGTGTTTCCCAAAGACGCGGACCCCGCCCAGATGGAGTTGATCGGGATGACCGGGGCGGCGGCGGCGAAGATGATGGCGGGCGACGTGGACGGCGGACGGCGGGCCTTCGAGGAGGTTTTCCAGAGGTTCCCGACAGCGCCCAACGTACACTATTGCTACGGCTACCTGCTATTCGCAAAACAGCCCGAGGAGGCGGTCGCGGAGTTCCAAAGAGAGCTGGCTATCGCTCCGGGGAATGCGGCAGCCGATGCCATGCTGGCGTGGGCTTATGGATTGCAATCGGACTTCGCAGACGCTCTTCCCGCTGCGGAAGCCGCGGTGAAGGCGGATCCGTCGCTGGCGATTGGGCAGTTGATGGCCGGCAGGGCGCTGACGGAGACCGGGGATCCGGCTGCGGGGCTGCCGCATTTGGAGGTCGCGTTGCAGTTGGAGCCGGGAAGCCTGGAGGCGCACCTGACGCTGGCCAAGGCTTACTCCAAGTTGGGGAGAAAGGACGACGCGCGCCACGAGCGTCAGCTGTGCCTGCAGATCGCGGGCAAGGGGGTGGGTGGAGTTGCGAATCCGTAGTGTTCGCGGCGTGTGCAGGCGGCTCGCCTTCTTTGGGTTGCTGCTTGGCTGCCTGTCGGCGGCATCGCAGACGAAGACGCCCTCGGCTACACCAGCAGTCACTTGCGCGACCTGCCATGTGGAGCAGGCCTCGACGCAGCCGGAGAGCCAAATGGGGCGGGCGGCCGAGTTGCCGGGCCACAATCCGACCCTGGAAACGCATCCCAAGCTGGCGTTTCGGAGCGACGGCTACAGCTACTCAGTCGAAACCGTCAACGGGCAGAGCCGCTACTCGGTGACCGACGGCACGCGGACGATTACGGTCCCGATTCTCTGGGCGCTGGGCTCCCAAGCGCAAACCTGGGTGCTTGAATATGAGGGCAAGCTTTACGAGAGCCAGGTGAGCTACTATCCCTCGGTAGACGGTCTGGCGATCACGACGGGCGATGATCGCCGCCATCCGGCGAGCCTGGAAGAGGCGCTGGGGCGTCCGATGGCCGACGAAGAGGCCAAGCAATGTTTCGGGTGCCATACGACCAACGCGATCGTCGACCACAAGCTGGACTTGGCGAACGCATCGCCAGGAGTGTCGTGCGAGCATTGCCACGTCGGCGCGAAAGCGCATCTCGCGGGAATTCTGCAGGGCGACGCCAACTCGGTGCCGCCGAGGCTGGGCAAGCTGTCCGCCGAGGACATGTCAAACTTTTGCGGGCAGTGCCATCGCACCTGGGAGACGGTGGTTCGCAACCACTGGCTCGGCCAGGCCAATGCCCGCTTTCAGCCCTACCGGCTCGCCAACAGCAAGTGCTTTGACGGGACCGACGCGCGAATCAAGTGCGTAGCCTGCCACGATCCGCACCAGAAGCTAGTGCGGGACTCGCCGAGCTACTACGACCCGAAGTGCCTTGCCTGCCACGCGCCGTTGCTGCCTACGGTCGCGTCGAGCGAGCCCCACGGGAAGGTCTGTCCAGTGGCGAAGTCGAACTGCGTGAGCTGCCACATGCCGAAGGTGACGCTGCCGAATGGGCTGGTTCGTTTCAGCGACCACCAGATTCGGATCGCGAAGGCTGGCGAAGCCTATCCGAACTGACAACTACTGCTTCCCCGGACCTTTGCTTTGCTGCTCGGCGGTGAGTTTTGCGACGATTTCCCGCTCTTTGGCTCCGTCGGCCGGCCGGTGCAGACGGTAATATACGGTCGCAAGCTCAACGTGGGGCTCAAGCCAGCCGGGGTCTTCTTTAACGATCTCCTCCAGGTCTTTGGCGGCGTCGGCATATTTTCCCGAAGTGCTCTTCCACATGGCCAGCTCATAGCGGGCAATAGTGGAGGATGGTTTGAGGGCGAGGGCTTTGTCGAGATATGGCTTCGCTTCGTCGACGTCGCGGCGCTTGTAGAGGATGGCGCCGAGATAGAGGTTTGCGTCAAAATCGTTGGGATCGATCTTCAGGGCGGCGCGAAAGGCCGGCTCGGCCCCCGCCTGGTCGCCGGTTTTGTCCCTTGCCATGCCGACAAGGGCGTCGATGCGGGGCAGCTGGGGATTGAGCCGTTGGGCGGCCTCGAGGTCTTTGCGGGCGTGGTCGAGTTCATTCATGTCGAGGAGGGTCGATCCCGCGAGCAGATAAGCGTCGGCGCTTTGTGTCGACTCCGCGACGTTTTCGAGGCGTCGCACTCCATCGCGGCGGCTGCCGGAGGCGACCAGGGCGGTGCCCATAACGTATTCGAAATCGGGATTGCTGGAGTTGGCGGGTTCGAGCGGCGTCAGCATCGCGGCGGCCTCCGGGCCTCGGCCGAGGCGGACTTCGCTGTCGCCTAGCAGGATGGCGAGCTGAGGATCCTGCGGGCGGGCAGCCCGCACCGTCTTGAACTCGCGGCTGGCATTCTCCAGATCCCCCTTCTTATAGTAGGCGAGTCCGATGTCCATCTCGACCGCGTCTTTGTCGGGCACATCGGGGAGGGCGAGCCGGTATTGCGCGATGGCTTCGTCGAATCGCCCGCTTTGGGCGAGCGCCGCGCCGAGATTCACCCTGGCTTCGACCATCTTGGGGCGCAGTTTGAGTAGCTTGCCATAGTCGGCGATGGCGGTGGGCAGGTCGTTTTGCTGCTGGGCTTCGACGGCGCTGGCGAAGAGTCGGTCGGCTTCGGACGGTTGGGCTGGCGCGAGAGCTGGAAGGAGAAGGAGGAGCAGGACGACGGTGCGCATCGTTTCAAGGATAGCGCAACAAGGAGAGGGTAGCGGTGGTCCGCAGCTCCGCAAAGGCTGCGCGGCCGGAGTTGTACCGAATCGGGAATGATTTGAAATATCTTCAACAAAACCTGGTTCCGCGAAGCCGCAAGTAAGGTACGCTGAAGTCGTCCTTGAAAGTGGTTTGCGGTTGGTCGGTTGCGGTTCAAGGGAGGTTCCAGTGCTTGCACGCTCCGTCTCTCTCGCTCTCTCCGTCTTGCTCTTCGGCTGCTTCGGGACTTCCCTGCTCGGCCAGACGGCGGTTCCCGACGCGAATGGACGCCTCGTCTTCAAGGCGAACGCGCGGATTGTGGTCCTCGATGTGGTGGCGACCGGTCGTGACGGCAGGCCGATTCCAGGGATGCGCAAGGAGGACTTTGCTCTCACGGAGGACGGAAAACCGCAGCAAATCATTTCGTTTGAGGAACATGCCGCTGGCGACGCGACCCCGGTGGCGCTCCCGGCGCTGCCGCCGAATATTTTCAGCAACTTCCCCCGCGTCAAGCCGATCGACTCGGTAACGGTCTTGCTGCTCGATGCGTTGAACACCCCCATCGAAGACCAAGGTTTCGTTCGGGGGCAACTGCTGAAGTACTTGCAGACGGCGCAGCCCGGCCGACGGCTGGCTATTTTCACCTTGGGAACCCGATTGCGGTTTGTGCAGGGCTTCACCGACGATCCGGCGGCGCTGGCCGCGGTCTTGAACAGGTCGAAGAACGGGGCCGAGGCGAAGAGCGGGGCCAACCCGCGGCCTTCCGCTCTGCTGACGACCAACTCGGAGAGCGAAGCCGATCGGCAGTCGGTTGGGGTGCTGTATGGCAATTTCGCGGCGAACCCGTCCTCGGTGAACCTGGAGTCGCTGCAGTCGGTGCAGCAGTTTCAAGCCGAGCAGATCACGTTCAAGACCGACGAGCGGGTGGATTTGACGCTCGACGCTCTGCAGCAGCTGGCTCGGTATTTGGCCGGCATTCCCGGACGGAAAAATGTGATCTGGTTCTCCGGCGGCTATCCTTTGAATCTCTTCCCCAATCCAGATTTGGCGGACACGTTTGTGGCCGAACGCAAATACGAGCGCCAGGTGCGGCGCACCGACGCTTTGTTGAGCGCGGCGGAGATTGCGCTTTATCCGATCGCGGCGGAGGGGGTGGCGACCGATTCGCTTTACGCGGCGGATCAGGCCTTCAACGGCAAGCTGAACATGCGCGAGGCGATCCAAGCGGCGACCGAGCACCCCGGCCAGCCGCAAACGCAATCGCTGACGGAGCAGGCGCAAGGGGCGGAGATCGACAGCCTGCAGAAAGACTCGGCGCAACGCAACGGCGGCCACACGATGATGGACGTCATCGCCGGAGACACGGGCGGCGCGGCGGTCTACAACACCAACGGCATCGACAACGCGGTCAAGCGGGTACTCGATCACGGTTCGCGCTACTACACGCTGACGTACACTCCGACGAACGCCTCGATGGACGGCCGCTATCGGAAGGTCGCCGTCGCGGTGGCTCAGGCCAAATCGGCCGGCGTGGCGAATCTGGCCTATCGCCGCGGCTACTTCGCCCTCGACCCGAAGAGCGAAGACGCGGCGAATAAGAAACCGGCCACCAAGCCAGGCGCGAAACTGGGCAACGACCCGCTGCATCCGTTTATGGGGCCGGGCATGCCGGAGTCGACGCAGATTCTCTATGCCCTGCGCGTGAAGGCGGGCCCGGCGCCGACAACGCTGGATCCCACGCCAGAGCTGGAAAATCATGCGGCGCCGGTCATGGATTCGTTCGGCAGAACGCAGATGGTCAGCCATACGGACCTGGTTCCGGGCTTCGAGAACAGTGAAATCAAGCACGCCGGCGACAATCCCAGGTTGAAGGGAAAGTTGACTCGGTATGGCATCGACTTCGTGATCGCCGTGAGCGGCCTAGAACTCGACGCCGGGCCGGACGGCGCTCGGCGCGGCTCGATCGAGTCGACTCTGGTCGCCTACGACCGCGACGGGAAGCCGCTGAATTGGCTGGTTCGGCAGATCGATTTGACGCTGGACGCGGCCCGGTACGAGAACGCGCGGCAGAATGGGGTGAGTTTTCATCTGGAGATCGACGTTCCGAAAGAGGGGGCCACTTTACGGAGCGGGGTCTACGATCTGGAGTCCAGCCTGGCGGGGACGTTTGAGGTTCCGCTTAAGAGCGTTTTGGTGGGGCAAGCGCCGGGTCTGAAGGCGCGTTAGGGCTGGCCAATGATCCGGCGCGGCGAACTGCGAGGCCGGCGTCGGCTCAGCGGGGCTGGACCGCGACTGGGATGGTTAGTTGCATCGAGGCTCCGGATTGCCCGGTCACTGTGACCGGCGTTCCACCTTTGAGATAGGGGGAGATGATTTCCGGCCGCGCCCAGTCGAGGCCCCAGCCGTCTTCAATTGCGACGATGCGATACTCGCCTGGGGCGGCGTCGCGAAGCAGGAAGCTGCCGTCGGAGTCGGACTGGTCGCGGCGGAAGAGGTCCGGGCTGGCGGCTGGGTCTTTGGGCACCAGTACGATCATGACTCCCGCTTCGCCTTTACCGTTTTTCTTGGCGAACCCCTCGATGCCGGTCTTGCCTTGGGCTAGCGTGACTGTGGCCGATAGGCGGCTATCGTGAACTACGATTCGCCCGTCGGTGGTGGCACCGGCGGAGGTCTGAATCGAAACGACAGCGAGCGGGACGCTCCTGTTTTCGGCGAGGACGATCCACTTGCCGGGGGGCACCGCATCGAAGCGAGCGGCAGATTTGTCGGTTGCATACGCCGAGATCTGGCGTCGGATCGCGTCGTCGGAGACGAGAATGAGGTTCAGCGGCGTCGGATGGACGGTGCCGTCGGCCATGCGCAGCTTGATATCCACGCTGTAGGCGGGAGAGCCGGCGGAGAGATAGACCTGCTGGCTCTGGGCGGTGTCGAGTTCGGCGAGTCGATGCGGGTTCCACTGCTCGACGGTGTAACGGCCGGGCGCGATGCCGGCAAACTCCATCAAGTCGGAACCCGGCGGCCCGGGCTGCGCGGGGGCGGAAACTGGGAAGTCCTGGTTGCCAAAGATGGTTTGGCGAATCGCTGGCCGGAGATTCGCGTCCTGCTGCGCGGGGTTTGCCTCCGCCATGTGAACGGTGATGTGCATGGCGGGGACGGCGTGCATGGCCATGTCGGCTTGGACACGGTCTCCGCTGGCAATCTGAATGGGGGCGGCGGCGGCTTCGTCGGTGGTGCCGGGGTAGTAGGTGACTGGGTAAGCGACGTCGAGGGCCGCCTCGTCAGCAGAGGCTTCGTCGTTTGCCGCCTCGTCGGCGGAATGAAACGGGTGGGTGGCGAACCATGGGTTGGCGGTCGCCGCGAGAAAATAAGCGCCGGGAACCAGATCCCAGAGCTCGAAGAGGCCGGTATCGTCTGTGGTTCCCTGGATGGATTTGACCAGATGTTCGCCGAGGCCGCCGCTTTTGGTGCGGCGCATCAGCAAGACGGTCGCGCCTTCGAGAGGTTCGCCGGCGTCGTCGGTGACGAAGCCGCGAATCATGGCTCCGGGGTTGAGCCGAAAGGGGATATGCTCGGTGTCCTGGCCGTCGCCGGTGACGATCGCGGAGCTGAATTCTTCGTGCGCATCGAATTCGTTCGTGATGTAGCCGCGCCGGGAAGCGACAAGAGCGTACTTGCCTGCGGGCATGGGCGCCAGCTCGAAGCGGCCATCGGCGCCGGTCATCGTGGTCTGCAGCATGTCGCGGGTAGAGATGCGGCACAACGTGAGCGTCGTTTGCGACAGGAGTTCGCCGGTGACCGAGTCGGTCACCGTGCCTGCGATGGGGTAGAGCTTCGCAGGGGTTGGCGCGGCCGCGCGGCGGGCGGGCTGTTGAGCGGGCGCGAGGATCGGGGTCAGCAATATTGCGAGGAAAACAATGGCGGCAGAGCGCAGCGACTTGGTCTTGTAGACGCCATGCGAATTTTGAGCAGTGATCATAGTGATCATTTGGAGACCCCTTCCAGCAGCAGGCTTGCGTCGGCTCGGGGCGCGAGGGTGATTTTCTGGCCGGTGCCAAGCTGGGCGAGGGCGTCGGGGTTGCGGAATTCGATCGACTGCGGCGTTCGGAACGCGAAGACCCGATAGGTTCCCGGCGTCAAGTCGTCGAGCGTCGCCTCGCGATCGCCGAACTGCTCAAGCTGGGTGCCGGAAAGCTCCTGCAGGGAGTCGAACTCGGGAAGGAGATAGACGTAGAGGGTCGTCCCTTCGCCGGGGGTCTCGGCGGCGAGCGTGATCGGCATGTGTACGGTGAGTTTCGCGCAATCGGTTCGCAAAACCGCCTCGATCGGCGGCCCGGCTCCGCCGGCTCCCGCGACCCAGGGAGTCCGCGCCATGCTTTGGCCGGCCGAAGTGACGGAGCCGAGACAGACGCCTTTCTGGCCAGCCGAGGCGGAGATCCAATAGGCTCCGGGCGAAGTCGGTTCCAGCTCATATGCGCCGTCGGCGGTCTGGAGAGCCTGCGAGTCCAGATTTCCTCCCCCGTCGGTATTGCCCTGCCCGGCGAAAGAATTGACGGGTGAGGCCGAAAGGGAAAACGGCGGCCCGGTCTCGTCATCCTCCGCTTCGGCGGTCTTGTCGGCGCCACCGACGCTTGGCGCGGCCGCCTTGGGCGGAGTTGGCGGGGCGGGCTCATAGCGCAGATGAATGGGCGTCGGAGAACCCAGCGCGAGGGGCAGGCGCAGACTCCGGTTCGGCTGGCCGTCGACGCTGAAATCAAGCGAGCCCAGTAGTATTTTGTCAGCCGCTTCGCTTCCCGGCGTCGACGGACCGCGGACTTCGGCTTGCGCCGAGGCAATCAGCGTGTAGGCACCGTCGGGCAAGTAGGCGCAGAAGGAGTGGTTCTTCTCCTGGTGGAACGGGTAGTCGAGATCCTGTCCGGAGCGGTCGAGCAGGGTCGGGGTCACCTCCCAGTCGGGCCCGGTTGGAGTTCCCGTTAGCTTGGCTTCGACCAGATGAAACTTCGTGGGATGCAGGATGAGATTCGCCTCAGCGTTTGCGCCGCCGGCCAGGACGATGCGGGCGGCGGCCGCCGACTCCTGGGCGTCGGGGTAGAACTGGGCGGCGTAGCCGGAGATCTCCGCGGTGGCGTTCGCGTCGCAGCTCGGCTCGACGGCGAAACCGCTGTCGGATTCGGGTTGAATCAACAGCAGATAGGTGCCGTCTGCGAGTCCGGAGAACCGAAACGCGCCGTCGGGGGTAGTTTGGTGGTGCTCGCCTTCGGACCAATTCGCCCGTCCATCCACGACGGTTTTCCGGATCAGCGTGATGCCGATGCCCTGCGCGGAGGTTCCTGTGGAAAGGGAGACGTGGCCGAAGATCGCGTTGTTCGGCGAGAGCGACAAGCTCAGGTCGGGCATGCCGCTGGCGACTCGCACGGTGGGAGCAGAGTTTCGACCTTCGCCATCGAGGAACATTTGCGCGCCAAAACCCGGCTTGATGACACCGAAGGTATGCAGCCCTGCGGGAATGCCGTGGATCTCGAACTTCCCTTCTTCGTCGGTGAGCGCGGCGCGCTCGGGCGAGCCGTAGATTCTCACGAGGGCTCGCTGGAGCGGCTGGCCGGTCGCCGTATTCGTGACCGTGCCGCGCACCGTCACGGGCGGCCCGGATGGCGGCGTAGACTCGGGAGCGTTCCCAGTTTCTTGCGACCTGGCTATCTGGGCGCTCACAACCGCCAGTCCGATGGCAACGATTGTCCGACACATGACAGAGATTGGCCAGCGCGTGGCCAGGATTGCCCGGCGCAGGAGACGCTTGCCGGAGGCCGAACCCAGAGTCTTCATGGGATTCATAGCTTACTTTGACATCTTCAAGGGTTTGAGGCAAACGGCGGAAATCCGATGGGCCGCGCGAACCAGATTCACGGGGCCGCATCGATGGTGGCGGGAACGATATTCCAGCCGCGAAGAGCTAGCTTGAGCGGCTGTTTGGCGTCGGCGTTGGGGAGATCGAGCGTGACGAGGCGCTCTTCGCCGGGCAGGAGCGAGATGTAATTGTCGCTGTAGAACGCGGGGAGCAGCTCGGCTCCATCGGCTGGATTGGAGGCGACGAGCTTGGCGTTGAGGGCGAATCCGGGGCTTGTGTTCTTGAGAGTGACTTCGATCTTGCGACCTTTGCCGCCGGATTGAACAGGACGGGCGGCCAGCGTGACACGCGCCGGGGCAAGGCTGTCGAGCGCGCGGTAGCCGGGGTCCGCGGCAGCGCGCCAGTAGAGATTTTGCGAGAGCAGCGCGCCGTCGCGGGCGCGCAGGGCGAGATGCACAAAGACGGTCCCGTCGCCGAGCAGCGGCGCGAGGTCGAGGTTGAAGCCACGGGTCACGTCGTCCATCGGGGCGTCGAGCGTCGCCTCGCGATGGAGGAGCGGCTTTCCATCCAGGGCGTAGACGTCAGCGTCGATTGTGGCCTGGAGGAGAGGCTCGCGGGTAGTGTTGATGACCTGCACATCGTTGGTGGCGAGATCCAGTTGGGCGTGGAGGGGTTCGCAGGCCTTTTTGGTGCCGTAATACGAGGCTTGGGTGTCGTAGTCGGAGCTGAGAATGCCCCACAACATGCTGGGCCAGGAGGGCTGGGTCATCCAGAGGAGGCGGCCGCTGTTGGGCGCCCAGAGGTGGGCGTTGAAGCCCTCGAAGACAGCCCGATAGTCGACATAGTTCAACATCTGGGCCTGGCCGACATACTCCTCAAGACTGCGCGCCATGCCGAACTGCGCCTGCATATGCTTGTTGAACTCGTCGTAGGGATGCCAGTTGTGATAGGCCCAATCGTCGGTAATGGGCCAGCGGTCCTCTTTGGGGAGCCAGCGGCCGAACCATTCGAGGGTGGGGAGGGACGGAGTTCCGACCTCGACGGCGAAACCGGGATCGAGCTTGTCGTAGTAGTCGGCCGGGTCCTCATAGGAATATGGGCCGCTGGGCTGCAGGTTCACCTGGTTCGACGAGGGGGAGTAATAGCGAGTGCCGTCGAGCGAATGGGTGAGCGCGATCAGCCCCTGGTTGATGATCGGCTGGGGAACGCCCTCGTTGCGGCCGCACCAGATGGCGATGGACGGATGGTTGCGGTAGCGAAGGATGGTGTCGCGGGCGTTGGCGAGGAAGAGCTGCGGGTCCTCGGCCTCGGCGTTCGAGTCCATGGTGACTTCCCAGAAGTCGTTCCAGATCAACATCCCGTATTCGTCGGCGAGGTCGTAGAAGACCTCTTCGGTGTTTTGGCCCTGCCAGTTGCGAATGGTGTTGAGGTAGGCGTCTCGGTCGTAGCGGAAGAACGGCTCCAAATGCTGGCGGGAGACTCGTTTGCGGGAGTCGTCCATGCCCCAACTCCCGCCTCGGACGGCGATGCGGACGCCGTTCACTTTGATGGTGAGATAGGGTGTGGCACGGGTGTCGCCGACGGCTCGAAAGGTCGGGGAGTGGTCGTCGCCGGGGGCGATGGAGGCTGCCCATCCATCGGGAACCTGCCTCATGCCGTCATGGGTGACGTCGACTTGCGGGTTCGGGTCCTGGCGGCCGACGGTGGGGTCGTAGTCGACGCGGCGCAGGGCTCCTTGATTGTCGAGCAGGCTGATCTCGTAGGTGATTTCGCGGATTCCGAAGCGAAGCTTCTTGACGACCGGCTCGGCGCCGTCGGCTGCGAAGGTCGCGGTCAGGTGGTAGAGCTCCGGCTTGCCGTAGCCGTTGGGCCACCACAGCCGGGGATGGTCGAGCCGTAGCGCCGGGTATTCGGCCGGGGAGAGGCTGGCGATCATGCCGCCAGCGGGAACGGTGAGTCGCTTCCGCACCTCGACGCCTTCGAAAGAAGCGGTCAGTGTGCCTTCGATGGGCTGGTTGGAGGCATTCTGCAGCGGAAGATCCAACGCGACCTCGGCGGTCGAAATGTCGGGCAGGGGAAGATGGGTGACGACTTGCGGATCGCCAAATGAGACGGCTCCGGTGGCGACGAGGCGCACGTTTTGCCAGAGGCCGGTGTCGCGGTCGCGCATGGGCGGGTTCCAATCCCAGCCCTCGGAGGCGACGAAGGTGGGGCCGTCGAGCTCCATGGCACCGCCGTTCAGGCCGGCTCCGTAGGCGATGGATTGGACGTTGGGGATGCCGGGATGCGGCGGCGGCGAGATGCGAATCGCGAGAGCGTTCTTTCCGCCGTTGGCGAGCAACTGACTTACGTCGAAGCGGCCCCTGGTGAAGGCGCCGGCGACCGAGCCGAGCCGTCGGCCGTTCAGCCAGATCTCGGCGCGGTAGTTGATGCCGTCGAAGATGAGCTCGACATGAGGAAGAGTTTGGGAACGGATTTGGCTTTGGGGCGAGGGGAACTCGGCGCGATACCAGTAATCCTGGCGGCTAAGTTTTTCGGGGATGTCGAGGTTGTCGAGTCCGAAATCGGGGTCGGGGTAGCGGCCGCGATCGATCATGGTGGTGAGGGCCGTTCCGGGGACCGTGGCGGGCATCCAGGCAGAGGCGTCGAAGTCGGCGGTAGAGATTATCTCGGGCGTCGCGGCCACTTTGGGCGCCTCGGCGAGCTTCCAGCCGCCACTGAGAATCCAGTCGCCGGGCGACTGCTCGACGAGCGTCGTGGTCGGCGGCGGCAAGGGAGCGGCGGCCGGCTTGCTGAAGGGAGCGTTGCGCTTCGGCATCGTCCACGGCTCTTGTGGCGCGGTGTTTCCAGCGAACTGGACGACCTGGACCGCCCAGGGCTTCGAGCCTTCCTCGAAGACGATCAAGTCGGGATCGGGGCGCTCGGTCGCGAGCTGGGCGAGTTCGGCAGACGAAGTAGCGCCACGGGCGAGGGTGAAGTCGGCGATGCGGCCGCCGAAGTGCGGACAGGGGAGCTTCGCGCATTTCTGCACCGGGGCCATGACCAATTGCGGAGCGACCGAACCAGTTTTCCATGGGCCGCTGGCCGCCTCGGCTCCATCAATATAGAGGCGGGCGATGGAGCCATCGAAGGTGGCAGCGACAAAGTGCCAGGCGTTGCGGGAGAAGGCTTCGGGGGCGGATAAAATGCGGCCGCTTCCGGCGCTGAGAGCTGGCTTGCCGTCGAGGAGGGCGAAGAATCGGGAGTCTTCGGCGGAGGGATCGCCGACTCCGGCGATCAGGGCGTTGGCGGGAGAGATGGGGGCGAATTCGACCCAGGCGGAGAGCGTCCACGACGTGGCCGGCTGGAGGATGGGGTCGGCGGCGGGCAGGGGCTTGGCGAGGCCGCGGCCTCCCACCAAAATATGGGCATTGTACGGACCATAGTGGTCGAGCGGGAGGAATGGCAGCTTAAGGTGCAGGGTCGGAACGCTGGCGTCTTGCTGGGCGGGGGCGGCGGCGCAGGGCAAAAGTGCGATGGTGGCCAACAACGCAAAGACGAGCCGCCGGAATGCGGGCGAATGGCGATCCTTCATTATCGAACTCCTGGTACTAGACCCTCGGCGGCGGGATTTTGGGTTGCGATCGATTCATGATTATGGGCGGGTTAGGCGAAATCGAGGGTGAGCGAAGGCGGCGCGTCTTCCAGGGCGGCGGCGAAGGCTTCGACCGGCTTTGGTCCCATCTTGAGGGTGATGCGGGCACCATTGGCGATTTCGCGATGGTTGAACCAGGCGCGGCGCTGGGATTTGCCGTCGAGGGCAAAGCTTTCGATATACACATGGGACGGGTCGGCGCGGTGGACTTCGATATCGAGCAGCTTGCCTGCGGCGAGCTGGACAGTGGCGCGTTCGAAGAGGGGCGAGCCAAGAATATAGTTGCCGCTGACGGCGTCGACCGGATAGAAGCCGAGTGCGCTGAGCAGGTACCAGGCCGACATCTGGCCGACGTCTTCGTTGCCTTGCAGGCCATTGGGTTTGTCGAAGTACATGGTCTCCATGAGGCTGCGGGCGCGGGATTGGGTCTTCCACGGCTGGCCGGCGTAGGCATAAAGGTAGGCGATGTGATGGGAGGGCTCGTTGCCGTGGGCGTACTGGCCGACCATGCCGGCGATGTCGGGCGGGGCGTCGGCGGGCAGCGTTGGGGCGGCGGCGAAAAGCCCGTCCAGCTTAGCGACGAAGGGCTGGCGACCGCCGAAGAGCGCGATGAGT
>Ga0116226_10001925_pt1 | contig 18015 bp, 21 predicted proteins | sample S1TSphfallax_FD_89692 | JGI IMG/M metagenome (GOLD analysis project Ga0116226, IMG submission 89692) | Host-associated microbial communities from peat moss isolated from Minnesota, USA - S1T2_Fa - Sphagnum fallax MG | ecosystem: Host-associated > Plants > Peat moss > Unclassified | place: USA... | reverse complement strand
TTTAAATTTTATATTATCTTTAATAATCAAAATCAATGATCATGATTTCATGATTCATTTAGAAAATAGAACAATTTTAAAGTAGACTCATTGTTTTCTCATCAATATTTTCCTATTATCTTTACTCAAAATTGAACATATCAAACATCTATAGTATAAAGTGTAAAAATCCAAAATGAAAAACATGAAAACTTGTGGTTCATAACCCAATAAAACTCTAAACTACATAATTTGTCTTTATTTTATTCTCAAGCAAATCTCTAAATTTGTGTGTGTAAAACAAAACAATCTCACAATCCTCCTCAAATTTGAAAACTACATCCTAGGTTTTTTTTCCTTCCAAAAGTAATTTGAAAATCAACTCATGAAATGTTTTAATCCTACCAACTAATCAACCATCTTCATCATGCCTTGTTGAATGTCTATCATTCACATGGTAACATTCTACCTTGTAAAATCTTTGCCATTCACCTAGTAACATTACCTTCCCTTCACATGGAAATCCTTGTTATAGTAAAAAATATGTTCTTCAAGACGTTATGTTAGCCATTTGTGGTTTGATTTGCTCATCTTGTGTTGTTGATATTGTTGTTTGCACCTCAATCTGTGCTCTTGTGGTATCTTGAGCTACTACATTCATTTGAAGAATTAAAACCTCAAGCAACAGTTATGTTGTACCTTGTTGTATTTCCTTATATATGTGTTCCACCACCTATTTTGTGCATCCAACTAACTTTCTATGTTCACTAATGTCATTAGTTGTTTGTTTTGTTCCTTGTATAAGAATTTTTTGTACCTATTATTCAACCTTTTCATTTTGAAGATCTTGTTTTCCTTTGAAGTCATGTGGTTCCTCCTCCTTTTGCTCATGCATTGCTCCATTACACTCAACTTCTTTTGCCTCATGTATTAGAATAGATGGCTTTGAACTATTAGGACTCATGTACATAAAGTTTGGAAAAGCCTTTTGAAAAGCAAATGTAAAGGGGTGAAAATGTGGCCCCAAACATTACCTTCATCAAGAAGGTAAGGCCAAGGGAACAAGGTCAATTCCTTATTACTCCCAAAAAGAACTACTTATTTTGCTTACTCTACTACAATTACTCAAGAGTAGTTAAGAGTTGATGCAAAAAAAAAAGAAAAAAAGGTAGGGTTTACATGTCATCTAAAGAGAGACCTACCATATTGACTGTAAACTACTTTAATAATGTAAAAAGAAGAAAGCAAAAACAACAAAGAGACATAATATGAAGGTTTGGGCAGTGACTACCCTAAAAGTTTTTATAATACCTTCAATGCATCAAAACAAGGTCCTATGGGTCTACAAGCCTTCCACATGACTATTGTCCAACCTTCCCAACACACATAAACCCTCTAGGGGCGTTGTCTATGATTTGCAGTCCCTCAAAAAGCCTTGTCATTGTTGCTTACTATTTATAGCCACTACAAACTCCTTTGATTATTACTTACCATCTTCAACAATTTCATGTACCTTATAAACTTCAACTTCCAAGTATTTTTTCTTCCTACTACCATATATACTAGTTGCTACCTTATTGTGGCAGCAAGTAATTAACTTCATGCCCCCAAAGATTAAAAATTGTACATACATTCTTACCCTTTTTTGTAAAAGAAATGCAAAATTACTATACAAAATGTAACACATTATGGAAGCTTAAACTATGTTACCTTCTTCATTTTTCAATAGGATAAACTCACACAAAACACATGAAGGTTTTTCAATCATTTTTCATTGAGATAACACACAAAGGTCAAAGCATGGTTTGGATACCTAAAAGGACTATCTCCTTTTATATCCAATGGACCCCCTCACTTAAAACATGTTGTTATAACTCAATGGCACATTCATATTGAAAGTTTGATTTTTTTTCATTGATAGATACATTATTAAGGTATTATTTTATGCATAGCATGTCAAATTTGAACAAATTTCAAGATTTCTATTAAGTCTAGGAAAACAAATCCAAGATTTTGTCTCCTAAGAAAAATAAAGTTCCAAGATTCATAAGGAATGTCTAAACAATTTTTTTTAGCCCAAGATTCTTACCATAAACACCTTAAGTACTAATGTACATAAAATCTATGAGTGTGACAAAAGCCAAGTGCCTTATAGCAATGTAAAAAGTTTCAAAAAATGAAATTTTTAGGAATTTTGGGCCATTAATAGAACATGGCCCACATTGAATAAATTTTACTATTTTTACCTTCATAAGTGAAAATAATAGATATTCTAGATGCTTATATAAAATTTGGAACAAAATTATTTCATTTGACATAAAAAAAAAGGGAAGTCTAAGATAGGTCATAGGAAAGGTGAAGAAAAAGGTGAAATTGAGTGTCCTAGAAGTGGGTCCTTAATGTTTTAAATGGGGTACCCTAATCATGCTTAGACCCACAAGTACAATACATTTCCAAATTACCACCTCCTCTCTAATGTTACACCACACACCTTTCCAAAGAATAGCTTCCCATTCCCAACTCCAAACTCCAAACTTATCCAATGTTGTAGAATCCCCAAAATCCTCCTCTAATCCTTTTCTCCACAAAGCCACACAAGGTCGACATTGACCCCATGAAAATAGGGTCTTTATCCTAATCCTTTTTCTAAAATTTCATAGGTGATTGGGTGGATTACACCTAACCACTCATTACCATGAACTACTTAATCCCACTAGTTTCACCCCTTTGGTAAGAGATGGTAAATCTACCACTAATAACTACTAGTTACTAGGATCCCTATGGCACTAACTAGTTTAGAGTTTTTTACACCTTAATGGTAGACAAATGCCTTTTGTACTTATTTTCATCCTTCCTATGTGCAACTAAATTCTAATACATTTTTTTCCTTGAATTACATTTCCGCTAACTCCCACCACTCATCAAGTTCAACATTGGAATCATCCATCTATTTTTTGGTACATAGTATAGAATAATATTACACCAAATCATCATATTCCTCCAATTTGTTGCCAACATACATAGGATCCAAATCCTTATACTTCTCCAATAAATCATCCAAATTTGTCTTGGTTTTTAGCATCTCCTTCTATAGTGTTAACACTTCCAAGACTACCTTCTCCTTCTCCTCTTTTACTTTTTATCAATGAAACTCCTTTCCTTCAACCATAGACTTCATTTGTAAAATTTATGAAGACATATTTTCAATTGTATTATTATTGGTCTCTTGGTCTTGCAACTATAGTTCCTTCTCCCACCCCAATCCATCCTTCTTATGTTTATAGTTTATTATTGCCTTCTAATACTATTGTTATGTCTTGTTCTATGCCTTTCCTTTCTTTTTTAGTTTTTAACATTCCTTTTGTAGAATTGTCCATTCAACCAACCTCTTATTATGTTTTTTTTCTTTGTTGTCTACTCCATCATTTCAGCATTTATTTTTTTCCATTTCCATTTTCTATTTCTTCCAACCACCCATTTGCTTATTATATTTGTCATAGCCTTCCTACTCCTTCTACATTTGCCTGAACAATCCTTGTTTTTCTTGTTTTACTGTGGTTAATCTGATTTTTAATGACTGCACCTTTAAACCCAAATTACCCATCTTCATGCTAACTATAGCCATTGCTTGAAACATCTCAATAGTTTTGTTGCTCTCCATGACATTAGTTGGCATATCTTTTACAAATTTAGGTGCAAAGTTCTATGGTGTTTCCTTCTTAGATCCATTTCATGATGACATCACCTTATCACGCATCTATAAACCTAGCCAATTTCCAACATTTTCCCTTTTGTTGACCCTAATCTATTTTGTGGCACTAATATTGCAACTAATTTATAATCATTGAATAATGGTTTTGGTAAAACCATCTGGGGTGCTTGAGGTTGCTATGGTTGTTGCTAATTTATTTATGGTTATATTACACGTACATCCATTGTAAAATCTTCATAAACCTCCATCTATTCATGATAATCATAAATGTCATTTATTGCATCTTGTTACGTTTGCCGATGTTATGTTTGTTTTATTACTACCAATTATGGTGATCTACTTTGTTTTCTCTTCATTTGCTGCAATCATTCCTTCTTGTATTTTTCCTACACTAAATTGTTTTTGTTATGTGGTTTAAAAGGAATATGTTGTGTAACCATTCTTGGGATTGTAACTATAGGTTGTTTTATATTCCTTCGCATATATTTTTGAGGTTTGACATCCTCCCTTGACTTCCTTTTCAACTCCAATCCTTTTCCAATCTCAACTTGTTCTTTTTTTCCCCATGATCTATGGAAATCCCCTTGATGCTCCTCTCCTATTACCCATAACATGTTGGGTGAAAGTATGAAATTAAGAGCCACAAAGTGTGTGGACAATCCTTAAAAACTATTTTTTGAACTTTTGAAAAATCACCATGGGAACTTTATATATATATATATATATATACATGTTTAAGTTTTAAAATAAATTCTTATACTTTCAAAGTTGCAACTAAATTTTTTTCATGAGAATTTCACAACGTTTCAACAGTCTTTTTAAGAGTCACCACTTACAAAAATCATGTGGAATACAAGTGGTTTTTTTGTTTCAAATGTATTTTTTCCTTATCAAATGTTCACCAAATCATTTCAGTTTTTTTGTGAACTTTAATATATTTCACAAGAAGGGATCCATGTGTTCAAAATATTCAAAAACTAAAAATGCATATACCCTTTTAGATTTTACTCAAACATTTTAAAACACAATTATAGTTTTGAATTTGTAATCATGGTTCAAAATAAAGTTATAGATTTGACTATAATGTAAGGCTTGATGTAGAAAAATTTGAATTTTTATCATGTTATATGTCATATTTGGCCTCAATTTTGATATTTAATTTGAAAAACTACGTGAAAAATGCAAGATAAACTAATTAAAAATTTGCCATGTGGAAAATACAGTCCTTGGAAAGGACCATGACCTTGGCACGATTGATCCTTTTTTCATGCTCTCACCATGTTGCATTTCCTCCTTGGTTCTTTTTACTTTTTATGGGTTTCTATTGTTTTTTTATTTGTAACCCCATAATCTTATTGAAACATGTATTTGAACAACCTCTCCAAAACTAATGTTGAATTATAGTTTTCTTTTTTGTCCTCTTATTTCCCATCCACTTACATCTTGGTCCATCTATCCAATTCACTACACAAATTATTGAACATAATATATGCCCAATCCACCTCAAGTCCTTCCTCCACCTTCATGAATGTTAATGCATTCTTGTTGTTCATGTAATTTACCTTCTCCCTTTGGTATACCATAGATATTACAATTGGGTATCTAATGTTAACTAACATCTTGCAATTCTTAACATTCCACTTATCTGCATTTATGTATGGGGGTTTTATTTCATGACTAAACAACAACTCCTCTACCAACATTTTGGTCACTTGTCCCTTTGAATCCTCAACATACCCATTCTAATACACTTAAAATGAATTAACTATTATTTGTTTGCCAATGACATACACTATGCCTTTCTTCCCAAAAGAAATCTTAGACCTTGTAATGACAAAAGTGTCAAAAATTCTACCAAAGCATCATATTCTGGTTCCTTCCACTAAATGTTTAACAATGTGACTAATATTGCCTTACTAACCCATGCCTCTTCTCCCTCCCCCATCTTTTTCCACATTTCAACTCTCTCGACATGTTTGGAATAATTATGTTTGGTTGGAATAAAAAATAGTCTTCTTTCATTTAGAATCTTAATTCCTCTATATTCCAGAGTCTTTTCATCCATCTTCCACATATGTTATTTTCTTTCTTCAATTCTAGAGCATGGTAAGTTTTCCAAACTTGGTTGAGATGGTGGGGTAGACATGACTTTTTGCCTTGTCATTTGTGGTTGCATTTCTTCCAACGTAATTTCTATAATTTCCTGAACTTTTAGCATTGTTGTAATCAATTGTTGTTCTACATTGATGTTCTTTTCAATGGTTTCATCACTTGAATCTAAAATCTCTAGCGGTTTTTCCATTGTTACACCAGGTCATGTCGTAACTCTTGCTCTCTTGTTGAAAATGCCTCTCCGCAACCTCTCCAACACAACTCATATTAACAATTGAATATTGTATACACACCAAACTACTACACTAATCTTTGTTTCAAACCTTTTTCCCTCCTCACACTCAAAGATGATGGTGATTTCAAAGGTGAAATCACTACTAGCAACACAATGTTATACACTGGTCCTTTGACCTATCTTTCCAATTCCTCTTGCAATTCTCATTGTCTTGCAAAAATTTCTTCCATGTGTTCTTTTTTTCCAAGTTTTTTCATTCTCAATTGCTTTGCAACTCTCTGTGTTTTTTCTTCCCTTACTATTCTCTATAATCTTTCAAACACATTTTCTTCATTCATGTTGTAACACATGTTGTAAATGCAAAATACAAATCCATTACCAAGAAACTTCAAATGTTAAGAAGTTCAACAATGATTCCCTCCTCCCATGTTTTCTTTTAGGGTAGCTTATCATTTTTGTTTTAAATAATCATTTCTTTCAAACACCCATTCAATTCATGGTGATTTTTCTCATGTACATCCACGTGGAAGTAGTTAATGTCCGTCAATGGTCCAAACACACTATTATTTTCTTTGTTCATCCATATTTCATCATAGCCACATGTCCATTACTAAGATACATCCCAACTCATAAATATGTACAGTCAACTGATTGAATTATTGGGTTAACCGATTCTTCTGTGATTGTGACCACCATGCTATCATCCCTCATTCGTGGTCAATGTGGCACTACTTTGTCATTTGCATCTTCCCATATCACTATCATCCTCAACTCCTTTTCATGATTTATCAATTTATTGTGGTTCTTCCTAGTAAATCGATGTTTACATTTTAGTTGTTTACACCTCATATTCAATAAATTTGGATGGTTTCAATTTGTTAATATTAATGAACACGGGATTAGGTTCAAAGTTAGTGAGTATCATTATTAATATCATATTGTTACGCAACACATATTGTACTTTATACAATTCAAACCATTTCCTAGTGAACTTCCCAAGATGTGACTTACTCCCCTTTGGAAACCATAAAACAAAATCATCGAATTTGAACTATTTTTTTGTATTCTTTTGTTGACTCCGCAAAGCCCTATTCCATTGATGTGTTCCTAATTTCACCTTAGATTGCAATCTATTTTCCTGCAACTTCTCTAACTTTGAAACCATACTTGTTAAAATTCTCATAGGATTCCCTTTTCTATGGTCACTACTAATTATTGGCAATACGTATTTTGTAGGCATTAAAGGATGTAACCCATAAACAAATTGGTATGTTGTATATCATGTAACTACTTTGTATGTTTTTTTGAAAGAAAATAAAACTATTGGTAAATGTTCATCCCAATTTGTTTTATTCTCACTAACCAACTTAGTCAATTATGTTCCCAACACCTTATTAATGGATTATGCTTAACCATTTCCTTGTGGGTAATAAGTAGTGGAATTGACATGTTTTTAGTAAGAAATGGTATGTCAAATGCTTGATAATATCATTAATAATATGCACACCCTATCTGTGACTATAGTTAGTGGACATCCAACTTGGTAAAAATGCATTCATACATAAATTTTGTTGAATTAACTACATTATTTGTCCTAAACCTCTTAGCTTCGACCCATTTTGTTACATAATCTATGGCCACCAATATGTAATTGTTCCTTATATACCTCCATGTTGGTTTTATTAGTCCCACAAAATCAAGTCCCCGTTTCATAAATGGTTCCTCTGGCAAAATTGTGATTAGCTTAACCAAATTTTGTGTAGCCGACCTTCTAGTGCATTGACATGCATCACACGATCTACATGAATCATTAGCATATTTATACATTATAGGCCATTAATGCCCTATTTCCAAAATTTTATTTAATGTGATTTCGATTGCACAATGTGCTTTTGTTGCTCCTTCATGTAATTCCTTCATCACCCTTTATGTTTATGTGGTTGATAAGCATCGCCTCAATCTATTGTCCTATCCCATCTTATACCAAACACCATTCTTCATTGCAAAGGGTTCAACCCTCTTGGCCAACCGTTGCTTTTGTCTTATTAACAAAGACTCTTCCATCTATCAAGTCTATAAAAAAGTTCCTGACATCATTCAACCATTCTGGTTCTATTAAAAGCAAACTAACATTTATGGTCTATTTTGGGACTCCTACGAGTTCTGTGGTATCAGGCAATTTTTAAAAAAACATCTACAATTACATGAATCTTGCTTGGTTTGTATACTACTATGAAGTCCTACTTTGTAAACAATAGTAAATATTTACCTATTTTCCTTGTGAGCTTAGTAATTAGAAGCATAATTGTTGCAAAAATCTTGATAAAACATTTATAAAATTGTGCCATGCCATTGAATACTTGAATTTGTAGTGAATTATATGGTACAAGCATGTTCACTATCGCTTGTATTTTCTTTGGATCAGGTAGCTTACCTTCCTTTGAAACAATAAATCTAATAATTATTCCAAAAAATACCCTAAAAGCGCATTTTTATGGGTTTAAACTAATTTTATATTCCTTGCATTGTTGAAAACATAATCTAAACTTTTGCAAGTGAATCTCCATGCCACAATATATTGTGAAATCCTCCAAGAATATATTCATGAAATTGTATAAATATTCTCTAAATGCCTTTGTCACAACTCTTTGAAATGTTGGAGGTCTATTATTCACTCCAAAAAAATCACCTTCCAAATAAACACTCCCCAATTTGTGACAAGCGTTGTCTTATATTGTCTTTTAAAGCTATGGATACTTGATGAGACCCATAATATCCATCCAAAAATCAATATGTCTCACACCTTGCCATTGTGTTTAGTACCTCGTATGGGATGGGTAATGAAAAAGGATCCTTCTTCATTGTTGCATTCACCTTTTTAAAATCCACACAAATTTTGAGCTTCCCATTCTTCTTTGGCACTACCATAATTAATGACAACGATGTAGCCTCTTTCACAAGTTGTATAAAACTTGTTGCTAACAATGTCATGTTTCACCACTACAACACAATTTGGATTAACCTATATTTGGCATGATATGCTAGTGGTATGGTTATATCCAATTCAATTTTGTGTTGAGCTAACTTTAATGGAGTGCCTTTCAAATCTTTGTACGTCCATGCAAAGACATCCTTGTACTCTCAAAAAAGTTCCTCCAACCCCAGCACCTTCTCTGGTTGTAATTTAAGATTCATCTTCACCATTTATGGTTCTTCCTAAGTCCTCAATTTGAATTTTTTTTATTATTGTTCTTATGTTAAATGTCTAGTCAATTATCTACAACTCTTGAGCCTTGACCTTTGCTAGGATTTCATCTATCTAAACATTCCCTAGCCGGTGTTTGTAGTACGTTTTTAGATACATTTTTTTTTCTAGAACAACTTTTAGTTCGTATTTATTTATAATTTCTCCTTCTATTAAAACAATTTTTTTATTACTCAATTTTGTATTATGATTTTTGACTTCAATACTTGTGTGGTTTGATTATATGGTTCCTACAAATTGAAATGTATCCAGTAGACTAATAGTGCCTATGGAAAACAATTATAATTTTGTAGCAAATATGATATCCTCCTCTTCATCAGTGATACCATTATGGTAATCATAGCATAAAAACACTTATGATCTTTTCACCTCTACTCCTAAGTGCTTAATCACAAGTATGGTTTTAAATATTCCATTCCCTAGAATGATCATTGTGTAGTTTCCCCAATCATGTGTTACTTTAACATCCCTCAATCATGGTTCCTTAGTATCATGGAATAACTAACATCTATTACACTATTCTATAACACAATATATATTTGGTATGTTGTGAACATATATATTCAGATCATGAATAAATCCCACTGGCTTTATAGTGGTCTAATTTACCATCCTTAGATTATATGGTGCGGGTTTAAGCTTTGGCAACCCCAACTTCAATTTTCATTGTTTCATAATGATGTTAATTCCATATCCACCATCTAACAAAACAACCTCTACAACTTGAATAATCGCCATATGGTTATCAATCACTATAGCTGCTATTACTACTTCTAGTACTATAAATGGTATTGTTTAAAAAAAAACTATTTTTGTTACACAATATGATTTATTTAATTTCATTTTTTGCCATAGATATTTTTTCAACTCAATAGCCATCTTTAGTAATTGCCCCAAGTTCAAAATATAACTAGTTTCCAACATTTGTTTACAACTATCTTGAATTATTTATTTTATCAATATCTATATACCCTATGAGATTACAAATTCTAGAAGCTTAGGAATTTTTATAGATATGTAGTATTGAGTATACCAAGCCATATTGTGTTCCATCCTTCCATTTATGTAGAAAAACCTTCACTTGTAGTATGTGCCTTCTATAATTGTTGTATGGTGTCTACCATTGTTTTCTTTAATTTCTCCTCCTCCCAATTTATAGTACTTTTGTTCTTCCTTGGTTCTCTCTCTTGGAACATTTGTTCTTTTGTGATTTTGCTTTTGGTAGCAACATTTACATCTACTACATTCACATATGTAGTGTGTTTTAATATCAACTACCACTTTTCCATATGAAGTTAATACATTTTTCCTTTCGAACATATTTTGCATCTTTGTAAATTTTGGATAGTCTATCATCTTGTGTCCATTTAAACCATAGATATGACATGCATATGATCCAATATTATGAGCTTTTTGATATTAAATGGTAACCTTTTTTGCTACTACATTTGGCTCCTTTTTCTTCTTCACTCCACACATGTTTACATTGTGGTTATTTCAACCACAATTTGTCTAGTATTTACTAACCTTTCTTGTTTTTGTATGTGGTTTTGGTGTTGTTGTAGATTTTCTGATTTGTGGTACTAATAGTGCACTTTGGGCTTTTACATGTGTCATTTATTCTTCACACAATAGAGTTGCCTCCTTATGTAACTATAACATGGTCCTCATCATTCCTACAATTACAACCTTTAGATAGGACTATAATTTCGCTTGAAACACAATGGTAAATTATTTATGGTTGGTGTTTGCAAAAATCCATGAACCAACTTTTGTATGTGCTCATAGTACACTTCAATTCATTTAGTCTCTCCTTGCTTAATGTTCTTGAGCTCCATGTAAATTTGTTCGTCATTCTGAGTCTTACAACAACATTTACAAAATGTTTGGGTTAGTTCAGAAAAATTATAGTCAGGAAAATATGACATGTAATTATGGCATTAATATGATGTCATCTCTTTTAGTGTATAACTAAATACATTGATTATGTACTCCTTAGATGTTTTCCATTTTCTTTTATGGCTACATTAAATACCTTCACATAAACATCTGATCTACATTTTTCTTGTAATTTGGATACTTTAAAGCTAATCAATATGGCTTGGCCATTGGAACCCATACTTTAGGATTTACCACCAATTCAATTTTTTGTCTTTCACAATTTATTGGAATTGGTAGTGGCCATCCCATAGATTTGTTTATTTGTGTTGTCATAATCGGTGTTTTGTAAACCGTTTGAGGTCTTGAAATGGGTATTACTACCATGTTTGTAACTCCATGAGTTTGGTATATTCTTCATCCAAATTGAGTTCTCATTGGTACTTAGTATGTACTTTGACTATTTTCAAATTGTTTCCTTCTTCGTGATGGCTCATACTCTTGTCTAAGCTTATGAGCTATTGTAATTATACTGGCATTAGATATCTAATTTGTTGTTCTTGTGAAACAATAATCAATGTTGAAGTATCCCATTCATCATTATAGGTATTCTTGATGATGGTGTTAACTTTTTAGATGACCTAACTTCCAATTATATAGTAGTCATATGTACTTTTTATGGCATAGAATTTGATATTACAAAAAATAGTTTTGCTCTATTCACACTAGAAAATTACAAATCTTATTTACAAACTATATTTCACCCAAAACAATTTCCTACATCCTTTCTTATAAATTATTTTGAATATGTCCTCTCAACTATGGTTTTTCTCCAAAGTCTTTGTCCAACTTTTGTTGTCCCACATGTCTAACAAATCCGTCCTTCATTTCATTATCAATTTGTGGACATTTTATGATCACATGTTCTCCAACTGTACGAAAAACACATATTTTGGAAAGAGTTTGAGGCAACCTAGCTAAATCCATATAGAATTGCAATTTCTACATTTTGGATTCATTTTTTTCTTCCAATTCCTTTGCTTCTATGGTATGTTTGAAATGGTAATGCCTAGAACCTCTTCTAGAACATTCATATGCGCATCATCATACATAAATGTTCTTGGGTAATTTGCACCTACCCACTCTAGAATGTTAAGAATGTAGTTATCTTCCACATCTCAATCCTCTACTAATTCATGATACTCCAACGATCCTAACTAGTACACAAATGGTAAGTTTGTGCACTTGTTGTAATCACTTTAACTATTCACAGACTCTAAACTTGAAGAATTTCCAAGGTCCATCAATAATAATTTGTCCCTTGAATTTTTCACTTCTTGATGTTCTTGAATAACAAATGGCGTTTGGAAAACAAGGATAACCCTTTTCTTTTAGGTATACATTAAATTTGATCCCCCTCATTGGATTTTTTTTTTTGTAACCTAGGCGTTTCTCTGGACCCCTTGTCCACCTCTCTTCGCTCTCCAACTATGATTGAAAACACCCAATGTCCTATAGGTTGTTCTTTTGTTCACAAATTTTTTGGTTACAAAATTGTACACTTGTTTGATGTTTCATACACTTGTTTTGCATCCTAATTTTCTTTAAGTTTTGAATTCATGTTTTGGTGCATTGCTTCTTGATCCATCTACCTCCGCAAATTTTGAATTACCATCCAATTCACATTGTTATGTTTATTTTCAATTTCTTTCAACTTCTTGTATATTTTGACTTGAGTCCTTACAACCTTCATTTCCTACTTCCAAAAACCTTGGAAATCAAAAGTTTCCAAAAACAATATTGCATCTTCTAAATTTTGACATCTACAAAAGGTAAAATTATCATGAAGTCCAAAGTTTTGAAGATATATTTTTTGTTTTTGCTTCAAAAACAAATTTGTCACTGATATGGTCACCAAATGTTAGGCATAGATTTTACTTAGAATGGATTTCTACCTAATAACAAAAAAATACAAATTATATTATCAAAAGTACTTACAAAATACGCAATCTATGGTTTTACTCATTCTAATTCATTTGCAAACTTTATTCACATTTTTTTATTACAATTATTGTTTCCTTATTTCCCAAAATTTGTATTATCCTTAATAATAATAAAAATTGTGATTAAGATTTCATGTTTCATTTAGAAAACACAATAGTTTTAGATTATATTCATTGTTTCTTCATCAATATTTTACTATTTTCTTTACTCAAAATTGAACATATCAAACATTTGTAATGTAAAGTGTTGAAATCCAAAATGAAAAACAAGAAAACCTATGGTTCACAACCCAACAAAACTCTAAACTACATATTTTGTTTCTATTATATTCTCCAACAACTTTCTATGTTTGTGTGTGTGAAAGAAAACAATCTCCCAATCCTCCTCAAATTCCATAACTACATCCTAAGTTTTTTTCCCTCCAAAAGTAATTTGAAAATCAACTCATGAAATGTCTTAATCTTGTCAACTAATTAGCCATCATCTTGCCTTGTTGAATCTCAACCATTCACCTAATACATTCTACCTTGTAAAATCTTTGTGATTCACATGGTAACAAAAAAGATATTGAACAAAGGTTTTTATGTATAGCATCAAAAGATGAATTTAATGCATCACTAAACAACCAATGATCATACAATTGGTCCAAAACACAAGGAGTCACAACAAGGGGAAAAAAATCAGCAATAATTAAAAAATGTGCCATGTTAGAAGAGGTGGGACTCAACCAATCACCTTCACAATAGTTTGTCTATTGTAACAAAGAAGAACAACCTTTTGAAATTGCAAAGCCTTCTAAAAATGATGATATGATAACAAAACTATAAAAGAAAATTAATATTAGATGTTAATATTCTAACTTCCAACAAAAAATGAAAAATCAAAATGAAAAAATGTTTTGAAGTTGAAATTTGAAAACTACTATGTCTTCATTTGGGTATTGAGTTTTGTTGAGCAAAAACCAAAATCAATACATGTTTTACTCCACTCTTGTCTACCTTTCCCAAAATTGTTGGGCCAAGTTATGCATTTTTGCAACTCTCATTATGCAAATTTAATAGAAAAATATTTCAAGCCTTTGTAGAATTTTTCATGTTTTAGCATATTAACATGCCTTTGAAAATGCATGATCAAAATTACCTTGAAAACTTTCTTCCATGCACAATGCTCCACTTCACATCTTATAACTCAATTCAATGTAATAATCATTACATGAAGACTAGACCTTTCATCTTTCAGATAAACAATGATTTTTTTTTTTCAAATCATACTAATCCAATAGTTTTGTTAAGCTTATAGCCAAAACCTTGCCCTATAGTTTTGATAGCCTTGAATAAACCAATAATGATCTATTTTGGCAGCCAATCAACCCCCAAAAATTTAATATTTGGAGAAAAAAAATTATGAGCCCCTTTTGACATCCACAAATGAAAATTTATAATGGAAAAAATACAATTTTCTAAGGATGGCAACAAATATGATTTTTTTTTTCCACCAATTTAGTTAAAATATTTTGAATTTTTTTTTGAAAATATTTTTAAAACAACACACAAATGCATGGCTAGACAGTTAATTAGATATATTCCAAAAATTGTACAAGTAAATGGTTGTTGACAATTAAACCTAGCTTAAATCTTCCACAAATTCGTTTTTATAGCACATCATCATTTTTGAAAAACAAATTTAGCAAAGAAATTTGAGATTGAACTTCCAAATGCATTCAACCTTTCTTTTATGGTTGTATTTTCACACTTCTTCTCATTAGACTATTCATTTCTCACTCAAGCCTTTATTATAATATAATGTTCTACATCCATGTCTTTATTCAATGTTATTATTCCACTATTTTTGTTATATGAAATTAAACATTTCTTTGATTTTTTTCTTGAATTTAGAACATTGAGTGAACAATTATAGCAAATAATACAAAACATAATTTGTGCACTACTTTATTATCATTTTCATGAAAAATGATGAACATAAAGAGTTTTTATTTTCCATCTTCCATAGTTTTCTTTTAACATGCAATAAAATTTGGGGGTTCATTTTTTTTCTTTCTCGAATCCTTTTTCATTTTTAGGATTTTTATCCATTTTTATTTTTAGAATTGGCTATTTTTCTAAAATGTTTTCAATATATTCTTCATCCAGATTAATTCACATTTTTCAAAAAATTTGTCTTTTTTCCATTTCCAAAGGACTATTTGATTTTCACATGAAAAAATAACCTAATTAAGAATAGAATATATATCTATATGCAACTAAGATTAATTTATGTTTTCATAACTATGTATATTTTGCAAAATCAAAATGTAAATGATAATTTACACAAATGAAAAAGTACAAAAACCAATAGAAAAAATTAAACATTTTTTCTCTACTCATCACATTGCAAATTATGTGTAAATGCAAGTGTCAAAAATGTTATAATATACAAATCTTGCACAACAAAACACACATTTTTATTAGTATTAAAATAAGGGTAAAAACAAGTTACATTAACTTATAGTCCATTGTATTGTTTTCATGGATGAGCATTTTTGAGTTTGAATCATGTCAACACTAAGGAATTTCACAACCTAAACCCTAAAACATAACCCAAGCAATAAATCAAAAAGTTAACCAATTTATTTTATCCCTGCCATGGTGAATTAATTTATATTTGTATGAAAAAATGTATGTATCTATAATTGTGTACTAAATTATGCAAACTTTTTCCAAAAACAATTGAAATGAGCAAAACAACAATCCTTACACATCAAAACAAAAAAAAACAAAAGAAATAACACAAATGAAAAAACCATAAGCAAGACCATCGATGTTCTAGATGTTCCAAGACTTACACAACAACAAATGGGGTACATCACAAACTTCCTTAGGAAATATTTCAATATGACTATAATGAGCCATTAGATTTATGTTGTTTATTAAGTTTTTTGCACATCATTATTGCATATTTTTCATTTTATTATTTGATTATTGATAAAAATGCTTGTTGAAATATATAAACATAATGAACAATGATTTTAACTTATTAATTGCATGATTATGATGATGAAAAGAATAATGGTTTGTCATTTTACCATAAATTTCATGACAAAAATAATTTTTTTACCACTCAAGGATATTTAAAATTATATCATTTAAAAAAAAATGTTTATGTTCATACTATGATAGTAATGATAATTTAAAGATTTAGATTTGTTGAAATAATTTTAAAATGACATTTGATCCAAATTACATTATATACTAGTTCCCATTATTATTACATAATTATTTTTCCCCATGAAGTTTGTGATGCAAGTATCAACAAAAGGTTCAGAGTACAAAGGAACATAACAATAAGAGTTTATACCTAACCAAAAGTAATGGCATTGGAGTAGAGAAGTAGCACTAGGTGGTAGTAGTTAGAACAACATTGTAATAACAAAAAGCAACAACACTAAAATAACAAGGAACAATGTCATCAAAACAATGTAGCAATAGCAACAAGAACAATGGTGTTGAAATGAAAAAGGAACAATGATGATGGTATTAGAACAATGCAATATCAACAAGGAATGATGAAGTCGGGGTAGCACAACAATAACAAAATGATGGTGTTGGAACAAAATAGTAATAGCAATAGGAACAATGTTAAAACAAAGTTGTATCAACAAGGAACAATGTCATTGGAACATAATAACAACAACAAAGAGTGGTGAAGGAAAGGAAAGAAACTCCAAACTCCAATATTCAAAAACTCAAATACTAATGGAAGGAAGGATAAGAAACTTAAAACTCAAAACCTCATGAATGCAAGGTGGGGCCCAAGCTCATGTTGGGCTTGTTTTATTCTCATGGAAGTTATGCCTTTGCAAGATAGTTGTTGAAAGTTATTGGATGCCACCTAAGATAAGCCCTTGGATACCTTAGTCACCATAGTTTAAGGTTTCAAATAGTTATGGTATCCAAGGGCTATAAACATAGACCCTACACTCTACATAATACCCTAAAACATCAAACCATAGACTTTAATCCTTAGATACCTAGACCCCTATACTTGACAACTAGACTTGGGTACCTTTGATTACTTTACTCAAATATCACCATTTTGGAAGGTATCAAAAGACTTGGTTGTCAAATGTGAGTTCTCATTCATGTGAAAATTGGCAAGTTGGTTATCTAATCAAACATCTTTTTTCATAATACCCAAATTAGTTTTCAATTTGTGAACATGAAAGCAACAAGAAGTGTTATAAAAACTTGTAGTGGATTAAAAATTCACATCGTTGAACAACCACACATTCAAAATTTTACCTTATTTAATATGATGTGACAAGGGGATGGAATTGTATCAATTATTTTTGTGCGAAATTTTTCGTCATTCCAAAATCTTAAATGCTAAATACAAAAACTAGTTGATTTTATGATTTGTCACCTAAAAATAAAAATTAATTCAAGGAATAATGAATATATTTATGCTACATACAATATAATAAAACTCATTTTCTGTTTTAGATTTCAATAGTTTGAATTAGTCAACCAAAAAATGGATCACCTCACATTCCTTTTCATCTTCCATTTGAAAACTATTTTTTTTCAAAATTTTAATTTATTGCATACTTATGGTTATCACTTTGAAAAAAACTCATTTGCAATATGATAATTATCAAACTTTTCACATGGTTCTCAAACCTATTCCATTCATATGGAATCATGATGTTTAGCAAATACTACAAATTTCATAAAGATTAAAAACTATTTCAATTTTTTTCTTGAAATATTTGCAATTTTTATTACCTTCTGACAAACGTTTGTTCTTGCACAAATGTATTCTAACATCACATTG
>Ga0116226_10001924_pt1 | contig 18021 bp, 21 predicted proteins | sample S1TSphfallax_FD_89692 | JGI IMG/M metagenome (GOLD analysis project Ga0116226, IMG submission 89692) | Host-associated microbial communities from peat moss isolated from Minnesota, USA - S1T2_Fa - Sphagnum fallax MG | ecosystem: Host-associated > Plants > Peat moss > Unclassified | place: USA... | reverse complement strand
GGCTTGATCGCCAGCGGCGCCCTGGGGTTTCTCGGCTTCATCGATATCTCGTTCAACCTCCTGCACGGTCTCTATGCCCCGGCGCTGCTCCTCAAGGACGGCGGGCTGCTCATGGAGGCGGTGATCAATATAACTTGTGTATCCGGCGCGATCTGGTCGATCTGGCGGCTGTGGGGACATCCCTTGCGGCGGGCGGAAGACCGGCCGAGTCGGCTGATGGGGCCGCGCGAGAACGACATGCCGGGGGGATGAGGGTTTCCTTGCGGCCTCGTGACACTCTACATCCCGCCATATGACGCAGACCCTAAGCCCCGATATTAACGCCGCCTTCGCCGAGCTCGCCGACGAATTCGACATCTTGGGCGATTGGGAGGAGCGCTATCGCTATGTTATCGAGCTGGGGCGCGATCTGGCGCCGCTATCCGATACGGAGCGCTCGGAGGCGCACAAGGTGCGGGGATGCTCCAGCCAGGTCTGGCTGGTGAGAGACCCGGGTGACGACGGACGCTTGAGGTTTCGCGGCGATTCCGACGCCCATATTGTCCGAGGGCTGATCGCTATCCTGCTGCGACTCTATTCAGATCGCCCGGCGGCAGAGATCCTCGCCTTTGACGCGCCAGCGGCCTTCGCGAAACTTGGCCTCACAGGCGCCCTGTCGCAACAGCGCGCCAACGGCCTCGCCTCCATGGTGGCGCGCATCCGGCGGGAGGCCGGCGGCGCGCCCGCGCCTCCATAAGGATCCTGATCTACTTCCCTTTGCGAGTGACCGCGCGGCCGCCCTGGCCGAGACCCATTTGCTTGGCGAGGTCGGATCGGGCCTTGGCATAGTTGGGCGCCACCATGGGATAGTCCTTAGGCAGACCCCACTTGGATCGATAGTCCTCCGGGCTCAGATTATAGCGCGTGCGAAGGTGGCGCTTTAGCGACTTAAACTTGCGGCCATCCTCCAGGCACACAAGAAAATCTGGCGTAATCGAGCGGCGAAGTGGCACGGCCGGCTCTTTTACAGGCGCTTCAACAACCTCCACCGCAGTTGTGACGCCGGTAAGTGCGCGATAAACGCTTTGGATAAGCATCGGCAATTCGCCTGGGGCAATCGTGTTTTTTTCGACATAAGAGGCGACAATCTCCGACGTCATCTCAATTATTTCCGGCTTTATATCCATGATATTTGCTCAGTTCTCCAGTGGAGTTCGATTGTTCATAAGAGATGATGAAAAATGGCCACTCACACTTATGGACGTTCGCTGCAAAAGACAAGAGAAACTCAAAAGAATGAGCATTCTGGCCCAGGTTAAGGCGCCACCGGCGCGTGATCGTTAAAGGATGTTAAAGGATCGCCAGGTCACATAGCTTTCCACGCCCTAGCTGAAGTTGGGCGAGGTCCAGTCAGGCCAAACATCTGGCATGTCGCGTGACACCCGATTCGGGTAATCGGCGGGGCGCTTTTCAAGAAAGGCGCTGACCCCTTCCTTGGCGTCGGCCGCCGCGCCGCGGGCCTGGATCGCTCGACTGTCCGCTCGGTGGGCTTGCATGGGGTGGTCGGCCCCCGCCATGCGCCAGATCAATTGCCGGGTCAGGGCGACGGACACCGGGGCGGTGTTGTCGATGATCTCCCGCGCGAGAGCGCGGGACGCCGGCAGCAGATCCTCAGGCTCATGGAGGGAACGGACGAGGCCCTTGTCCAGGGCCTCCTGGGCGGGAAAGACCCGGCCCGTATAGCACCATTCCAAGGCTGTCTGGACGCCCACGAGGCGGGGCAGGAACCAGGATGAGGCAGCCTCTGGCGTGATACCCCGGCGGGCGAAGACGAAGCCAAAGCGGGCCGTCGTCGAGGCCATTCGCATGTCCATGGCCAGTTGCATGGTGACGCCAATTCCCACGGCCGGGCCGTTCACCGCCGCAATCACGGGTTTGAGGCTGTCGAATATGCGCAAAGTGACACGCCCGCCGCCGTCGCGCTGCACCCCATTCACCCGTGCCTCCAAGCGCAGCGGGTCGGCGCTGGCGGCAAAATCGAAGGTGGCCCCGCCGGAGGCCAGATCCGCCCCCGCGCAGAAGGCCCGGCCGGCGCCCGTGACGATGACGGCTTTCACCCCGTCGTCGGAGTCCGTCTCGTCAAAGGCCGCGATAAGGTCGGCCATCATGCGGCTGGTGAAGGCGTTCAGCCGGTCTGGCCGATTAAGCGTGATGGTGGCGATCCCATCCTCCACGCCATAGAGCAGGGTCTCGAAGCTGGGGTGGGTCATGTGGGGTTTCCTCTTGGGTTTCGGAGCGCCACCGGACCCGACGCGCGCGGGCTTTACGAGGGCGCGATGCAGGGCATAAGACGTCGCTTAAGATAAAAAAAGTCGAGGAGACGTGCATGGTCGAGGAATTGCGCGCGGACTATGTGGTGGTGGGCGCCGGCTCGGCCGGATGCGTGGTGGCCGCCCGTCTCTCGGCGGACCCGCGAAACAGGGTGGTCTTGCTGGAAGCCGGCGGCGACGACCGGCCGACCAAGAACCTTCCACAATTCATGTCCAATCTGATGATCCACGTGCCCGTGGGCTATGCGCGAAACCTGAAGAACCCCCAGGTCAATTGGAACTATGAGACCGATCCCGATCCCTCCTGCGCGGGGCGGGTCTATAGCTGGCCCCGGGGCAAGGTGCTGGGCGGCTCCTCCTCCCTCAACGCCATGCTCTATGTGCGCGGCCAGCACGCCGATTATGACGGTTGGCGCCAGCTTGGCTGCGCCGGCTGGGGCTGGGATGACGTGAAGCCCTATTTTCTGCGCGCCGAGCACCAGGAGCGCGGGGCCTGCGATCATCACGCGGTGGGCGGCCCGCTGAATGTCTCCGACATCACCGAACCGCACGCGGTTTCCGACGCCGTAGTGGCGGCCTGCGAGTCAGCAGGCATTCCGCGCAACGCGGATATCAATGGCGCGGACCAGGAGGGCGCGGGCTATTATCAGCTCACGGTGAAAAACGGGCAGCGCTGCTCCACCGCCGTGGCCTATCTGCATCCGGCCATGAGCCGGCCCAATCTGAAAGTGGAGACCGGCGCCCTCGCGCAGCGGGTGGTCTTCCACGGCTCACGGGCTGTCGGCGTGGAATATATGCAAGGCGGCGAGCGGCGGATCGTGCGCGCCGACCGGGAAGTGATCCTGTGTGGCGGAGCGGTCAATTCGCCTCAGCTTCTGCAGCTTTCCGGCGTGGGACCGGGCGCACTTCTAGCCGAGCATGGCATAGCGGTGGTGAAAGACCTGCCGGGCGTGGGCAAGAACCTTCAGGACCATTACCTGATCCCCATGACCTGGCGTCTCAAGGCCGGGGTGATCTCGGTCAATGAACTGACCAAGGGTGCGCGGTTCCTGGGCGAGACCCTGAAATATGTCTTCCAGCGCAAGGGCCTGCTCACGCTTTCGGCCGCCCATATCGCCGCCTTCTGCAAGTCACGGCCCGACCTGGCGGCGCCGGATATCCAGTTCCACATCCTGCCCGCCACCACCGACACCTCGGGCGTTGGCGAAGGCGGGGCCATGGAGCTTGAGGACAAGCCCGGCCTTACCATCGCCCCCTGTCAGGTGCGGCCCGAGAGCCGGGGCCATATCCGGATCAAGTCCCCCGACCCGGCGGTCCATCCCAGCATCCTGGCCAACTACCTGTCCGACCCGCTGGACCAGGAAGTCGCCCTGGCGGGGATCAAGTGGGGCCGCAAAATCGCCGCCCAGCCGGCCCTTGAACCCTATATCGACCACGAGATGCTTCCGGGGCCGGCCCTTGCCACGGACCCGGCGCTGCTCATGTTCTCGCGGATGGCCGGCCAGACCCTCTACCATCCGGTGGGAAGCTGCCAGATGGGCTCAGGGCCGAACGCCGTGGTGGACGCGGAGTTGCGGGTGCATGGCGTTAGTGGCCTGCGCGTCGTGGACGCCTCGATCATGCCGCGCCTGGTCTCGGGCAACACCAACGCCCCCACCATCATGATCGCCGAAAAGGCCAGCGACATGATCCTCGGCAAGGCCCGCGCCGCCGCCCTGGCGGCCTGATGAGCCATCCCAGCCACCACGCCCGGACTCACCCGGACAAGGCGGCCTATGTGATGGCCGGCTCTGGGGAAACCGTCACCTATGGCGAACTGGAGGCGCGCTCGAACCAGGGCGCGTCTCTCTTTCGCCGCCACGGTATCGCGGCGGGCGAGGCCATCGCCATCTTCATGGATAACAGCCCGCGCTATTACGAAATCCTGTGGGCGGCGCAGAGGGCGGGACTGCGTTTCACCTGCGTCTCCTCCAAGCTTACCGCGGGGGAGCTGGACTATATTCTCAAGGACAGCGGGGCCAAGGCGCTCATCGCCTCGGGCTCCCTGGCCGACGCCGCGAGGGACGCCGCCGCGGCGCTTCCGGGCCTTATCCTATGGATGACCGAGGGCGCCGGTGGCCCTTTCGCGAGCTTTGAAGAGGCCCGCGCGGCCATGCCCGTCACCCCTATCGCCGATGAAAGCGGCGGTTCGGCGATGCTCTATTCATCCGGCACCACGGGTCGGCCCAAGGGGGTCAAGCGGCCGGAGACGGGCCCTCAGCCGATCGACGCGCCCAACGCCCTTGCCGCGATCGGTCAGGTCCTGCTGGGGTTCGGGAGCGAGATGATCTACCTCTCCCCCGCCCCGCTCTATCACGCCGCGCCGCTCGGCTGGTCCATGGCCGTCCAGACTCTAGGCGGGACGGTGGTGGTGATGGAGAAGTTCGACGCTGAACTGGCCCTGGCGGCCATCGAACGTTTTGGCGTCACCTGCGCCCAATGGGTGCCCACCCATTTTGTCCGCATGCTGAAGCTTCCGGCGGAAACCCGCACGAAATATGACGTCTCTTCGCTGAAAAGCGTCTTCCACGCCGCCGCCCCCTGCCCCGTCCCGGTCAAGGAAGCGATGATTGAATGGTGGGGACCGATCATCCACGAATATTATGCGGGGACGGAGGCTAACGGCTTCTGCTTTATCAGCGCGCCGGAGTGGCTGACCCATAAGGGGTCGGTGGGGCGGGGCCTGAACGCCGCGGTGAAGATCTGCGATGAGAACGGCGAGGAGCTGCCGCCCCGGGCCGAGGGCGGCGTCTTTTTCGCCGGCGGGGCCAGCTTCGAATATCACAATGATCCCGCCAAGACCGCCGAGAGCCGCAACCAGCATGGCTGGACGACGCTCGGCGATGTGGGCTGGCTGGACGAGGAGGGCTATCTCTATCTCACCGACCGCAAGAGCTTCATGATCATTTCCGGCGGGGTGAACATCTATCCTCAGGAGATCGAGAACCTTCTGATCGGCCATCCCAAGATCGCCGACGTGGCCGTGGTGGGCGCGCCGCACGAGGAGATGGGCGAGGAAGTCGTGGCGGTGGTCCAGCCGGCGGATTGGGGCGAGGCCGGCGAGGATCTGGCGGCGGAGATCTCCGCCTTTGCGAGGGCGAGCCTCTCACACGTCAAGGCGCCCCGGCGGGTGGACTTCATGCGCGAGCTTCCCCGCCACGCCACCGGCAAGCTCTATAAGCGACTGATCCGCGACGCCTATTGGGGCAAGGCGGAAGCGGATATTTTCAAGACACACCAGAAGGAAGCTTAAGAACCATGTCAGCGGTGGAAATGAAGGACCTGCCAGGTCTGGTGGGGACCGAGGTTGGGGTATCGGATTGGCTGGAGGTTACGCAAGATAGGGTGAACCAATTCGCCGAGGCCACCGGCGATCACCAGTGGATCCATGTGGATGTTGAGCGCGCCACAAAGGAGATGGGCGGGCCCATCGCCCACGGCTATCTGACCCTCTCGCTCATTCCCTTCCTGTCGCAGGGCCTGATGCCGGTGAAGGGCGTCACACGGGGGATCAATTACGGCTCCGATAAGGTGCGCTTCACCAATATGGTCCGCATCGGCAAGCGCGTGCGCCTTCGCCAGAAGCTGCTCAGCGTGGAGGAGCGCTCCGGCGGCCTTCAGCTCAAGAACCAGTGCACCATCGAGATCGAAGGCGAGGACCGCCCCGCCTGCGTCGCCGAGACGATTTCGATGATTTATGGGTGAGGCGGCGCCTCGTCCATTGGATTACTAATCGTCTTGCATCCTGTCGTGCATTGGACAAGCTTCGGCCATGGCGACGCCCGTCCCGATCAGCGTCGCTGAGACGCCGGAGTTCCTAGCGGCTACTCGGCGAATTATGGACGAAGAGGAGCGTGGCTTGCTGGTGGATTATCTTGCCCGCAATCCATTGAGCGGCGATCTGGTCCCCACGACTGGCGGCGTGCGCAAGCTGCGCTGGGGCTAGGATGGGCGCGGCAAGCACGGCGGCGCGCGGGTCATCTACGACTTTCATAGTGAGGCCATGCCGATCTTTGCCTTGACGGCCTATGCCAAGAATGATCGCACCGACATCTCTCAGGCGGACCGTAACGATTTTCGACGCCTGACCGGGCTGCTTGTGGATCGATATTTAGGGAGAGGGCGATGACGAGCGAAATCGCCGATAGCATCCGACGCGCGCTTGAGGAGGCGCTGGCCTATGCCGACGGAACGGCGGATTCGAGCCAGTTCGGCGTATATGTCCCACAGGATATCGACGTGAAGGCGATACGGTCCAAGCTGGACATGACCCAGGAAGAGTTCGCCGGACGCTTCGGATTCAGCATCAACACTCTGCGTCATTGGGAGCAGGGCCGCCGGGTACCCGAGGGCCCGACCCGGGCATACCTCCTCGTCATCGACCGGAACCCGAAGGCCGTCCAGAAGGCATTGAGGGTGGCTTGAGTTCCTTCTTGATTGACGGAGTACGGCCTTGTGGCAAAACTATTTGCTATTTTCGGTGGCGATAAGCGCAGCTCTCGCGAGCGCAAGCAAGATCAACGCCGAGATCGTGAAACAGGCGTCGGTCGACTGTGGCAAGGGTGAGATCTGCCTCTACTGGTGGCCGAAACTTCCTTCCATCAAAGGTTGGCACACAGATCCAGCCGCGAATACGGCCCGCGGCGGCAACGGAATTAACTCTCGCGTGCCGGACGGCTTTACATTCGCGAACGCAGACGTGGTCATTCACGGAGCCGCCACTTACCGGGCGCGATACGAATGGGAAAACCCTGCTTCCAAGTCACTGGGTGCGTTCATCACCGATGATCGGGAAAGCTTTTCCAGTAAGCATCCGATGACGCGGGTCACGGGAGCCGCACCTTTGATCACAGCCGACGGCCAGAAGCTGCGCTCAATGATTTACATTTCGCCAAGCGAAAACACCTGGGAGCAAGTCGCTTATGGGCTCGAGGACGACTACTATCTCGTCTTCACCATCAGCGCCCGCAGTCGCGCCGCCTTCGAAGGGAACCTCCCCGCTTACCACGACCTCATCATGCACTACCGGAAGTGATCCCTTCCAACTACCGCGACTTTCCTAAAGCCAGATCCGCGCCAAACGCCAGAAATACGAGGCCCGTTATCCGGTCGATGGTCCGAACCGCGCCGGGGCGATCCAGGAGGCGGCGCACGCCGTGGGTCGCGCCCATAAGGAGGGAGAACCAGGCGAGGCCAAGGGCCACATGGATCGTGGCCAGGAGGAAGCACCAGGGGCCGAAGCTGACGCCCGTGGGGACGAACTGGGGCAGAAAGCTGACATAGAAGACGCCCACCTTGGGATTGAGCAGATTGGTGAGAAGTCCCCTGCGGAAGGGATGGCCTCTAGGGGTGGGCGCGGCGGGATCGGTAAAACCCTCGCGGCGCGAGAGGATCAGGCGCAGCCCCATCCAGATCAGATAAGCCGCGCCGGCGAAGCGGATCAGGGCGAAGAGGCGGTTTGAGGCGGCGAGGACCGCGCCCAGGCCCAGGGCCACGGCCGCGCCCCAGACAAGACACCCCGCGCCAACGCCAAGGGCCGCCCGCCACCCCGCGCGCCGGCCCTCGGACGTCGTGGCGCGCAGCACCAGGGCGGTGTCGAGCCCCGGCGTCACGGTGATGAGGCCGGCGGCCAGGAAAAAGGCGATCAGCGAGGCCAGGACGGTCATGTGGGGAGGTTTGGACCTGAATGAGCGGACCGCCAAGGCCGCGGCTTGACCAGGGGCATGGGTATCGAGACGGTGGGCGTGTGATCAATTGAGACTAAGGCGAGGAACCACCCGGTGACAAAACAACGCCTGCTACCGTTTTTGACTCTCGCCGCCGCACTCGTCGGCCACGGCGTCGCCGGCGCCGAGACCTATACCCTTCAAGCCACCCCCCAGACTGTGGAATGGGGCCACTATGATCCGGCAGCCAAACCGGTCCTGACCGTTAAGTCCGGCGACACGGTCACCATTCACACCCTGATCACCAATAGCCCTCAAGGCCTGGAAAAGGCTGGCGTGCCGCCGGACGAGGTAGAAGATTCCCTAAAGTCGATCTTCGATCACGTCACAGACAAGGGTCCGGGCGGCCATATTCTCACCGGCCCTGTTTATATCGAAGGCGCGGAGCCTGGGGACACCTTGGAGGTCAAGATCGTGAAGATCGATCTGGCCATCCCCTACGCGTACAACGCCTTCCGGTTCGGCTCGGGCGCCCTGCCCGACGACTTCCGCTATGGGCGGATGAAGATCATACCGCTCGATGCAAAGTCCATGACGGCGCGTTTCGCGCAGGACATCACCATCCCCTTACAACCCTTTTTCGGCAGTATGGGCGACGCTCCGCCGCCGGAGATCGGACGTTATGACAGCACGCCGCCCAATATCATTGGCGGCAATATGGATGACCGGGCGCTGGTGGCGGGAACCTCGCTCTTTCTACCGGTCTGGGTTCCGGGCGCCCTTTTCGAGGTGGGCGACGGCCATGCGGGACAGGGTAATGGCGAATCCGATATCACCGCCCTGGAAACTTCTCTGGTGGGGACCTTCCAGTTCATTGTCCATAAGCATACGGGCCTGGACTATCCCATGGCCGAGACCCCCACGGCCTATATCGCCATGGGCTTTGACGATGAGCTCTCGGGCGCCACGCGCAAGGCCCTTCACCACATGCTCGACTTTCTGGTGGCCCAGAAACACATCACGCGGGACGAAGCCTACATGCTAATCAGCGTCGCGGGCGATGTGGAGGTGACCGAGCTGGTGGACCGCAACAAGGGCGTCCATGTGGTCATGCCCAAGGCCATCTTCACCGGACCATAATAACCATGGAGGCGTGGGTCGCGCCTGGCGCGGCGAAGTTCGTCGCGGCCAAGACATTGAAGGCGCTGAGCGTGCGTTCGGACGCGAAGGGCGCGGCGCAGACGGGAAGCTTCCTCATCGCCATCGGCGTCACGACGACCACGATCATCCTGATCCCTGCGTCGGCGATCCTCGCGCTTGTCCCGGTTCTGCTGATCCACGGCGTGCTGCTCAACTGCCTCTATGCCGGCCAGCATGAGATGAGCCACTGGACCGCCTTTCGCACCCGGCGCCTGAATGACGTCTTCGGCCATCTGTTCGGCTTGGTGACACTCAACCCCTTCCTCACCGACCGCTGGATGCACTTCGCCCATCACCGCGCCACGCAGGATCCGCGCCGCGACCCCGAACTCATGGGCATGACGCCCTATACCCGGGCAAGCTATCTGCTTGATCTGGTCGGGATCGACTTCTGGCGTCGGCGGATAGGTGCGATCATCGCGACGGCGGCGGGTCGGGGCCTTGAAAGCGCCTGGTGGCTGGGGCCGCGCGAGCGACGGCTCGTGATCTGGGAAGCACGGGCGCATGTGGCGATCTGGGGAGCCATCGCCGTGGCGTCCGTCGCCTACGGATCAGCCGATGCCGTGCTGTTCTGGATAGGACCCCTATTTACGACCAAGGGTTTGCACCAACTCCAGAACACCGGCGAACACACAGGGATGCCCCAGACGCCGGATATCTTCGTCAATACCCGCACACTTAAGGGGCCCGCGCCCCTACGCTGGCTGATGTGGAACATGTCTTACCACACCGCCCACCACGCCTATCCGGCGACGCCCTTCCACGCCCTGCCCCGGCTACATGCCGAGATTGCCCGCAATCTGCCACATCCCATCCCCACACTGAGCTATATCGCGGCCCAGAAGGCGATCTTCGAATCGCTTCGGAAGTAAGGACGCGGCATGGCGCGGGACGGACAGACAACCGGCGAGTTCTTCGTGGCCGGGGGACCGCCCCTGGCCCGCGCGGCGGCGCGGGATCTGGCCATCTCACAGGTGCGGGAAGTCGCCAATGCCGGCTTTGGCGCGCCGGATCTGGCGAAGTTCTGGTTCGGAGAGGGCGATCAGCCGACACCCGCGTTCATCCGCGAGGCGGCAGCCCAGGCCCTGGCGGAGGGGCGAACCTTCTACACCCACAATCGCGGCGCCGCGGACCTGCGCGAAGCTCTGGGCGGCTATTTGCAAGACTTGCACGGCCGCCCCATTCACCCTGACAGCCTCTCGATAACCAGCGGCGGCGTCTCGGCCCTGATGATCGCCATGCAGGCGCTGCTGGACCCCGGAGATCATGTGGTCGCCGTGACCCCCGTCTGGCCCAATCTGGTGGAAATCCCGCGCATCCTGAACGCCACGGTCACGCGGGTGGGCCTGCGGGCCGAGGAGGGGGTATGGCGGCTGGACCTGGATGAACTCCTGCGCGCCATCACGCCGGGAACGCGCCTCGTTCTCCTCAATTCACCCAATAATCCCACCGGATGGATTCTGCCGCCCGAAGATCGCCCGCCCCTCCTGGACCATTGCCGGCGCCTCGGCGTCTGGCTCCTGACCGACGACGTTTATGAGCGGCTGGATTTCGGATCCACCGGCGCTCCCGGCTCCTTCCTGACGCTGGCCGACCCAAATGATCGGCTGATCAGCGCCAACAGCTTTTCCAAAGGCTGGCGGATGACCGGCTGGCGTCTGGGGTGGCTCGTGGCGCCGCCCTCTCTGGAGCCGGAGATCGGCAAGCTGCTGGAATTCAACACCTCCTGTCCCCCTGACTTCCTCCAGGCCGGGGGCGTGGCAGCCCTTCAAGGCGCGGCCTATATCGATGAGCTGCGGCTTGAGCTGGCCACCCGGCGGGATCGGCTTTGGACCGGCCTCGCCGCCATCCCGGGGATCGAAGCCGCCCGCCCCGATGGCGGGATGTATGTGCTTTTCCGCGTGGCCGGAGAGAGCCGGTCCGTGGCTTTGGCCAAGCGCCTGATCGCCGAGGCGGGACTGGGGCTCGCGCCAGGCGCCGCCTTCGGACCCGAGAGCGAGGGCTGGCTGCGCTGGTGCGTCGCCACCGAGGAGGCGGCCATGGATGAGGGGCTGAGCCGTCTCGCCCGATGGATGCAGCGCGGGGGATAAGCGCGGCGCCACCGTTCAGTTGATGTTCAGACGCCCTTCTGTAGGTTCGCGACGTGTCTGGCAAATTGATCCTTTTGGTCGCGCTGATCTTTGGCGTCCTGGCTCCCGCCGTTAGCGCCTTGGCGCAGCAGAACCGGCGTGGCGGCGCGCCTGCCGAAGCGCCACGCGCCATGGCGCCGCGCGGTATGTCTCAGCTACAGGGCGCGCCGTATCCCGCCCCCCGCGCCTATGGCGGCTATCCGCCCCCGCCCGCCTATGGCGCCCCAGGCTATGGCGGCCCTGTCTATGCAGCGCCCTATGGTTATCCGGCCGGCGCGCGCCCGGGCGTCCCGGGATCACCCCCCGGACCCGATTGGCGCCAGCAACAGGAGGCGGCCCGCTCCGGCGTCCGGCGCGGTGAGTTCGCGCCGCTCGGCCAGGTAATCGCCCGTATCCACGAGCGCACGCCCGGGCGCCAGCTCGACACCGGTCTGGAATATCAAGGCGGACGCGCTGTCTATCGCGTCCGCTGGATGACGGCGCGGGGCAGGCGCGTGGATTTCCTGGTGGATGCGGCCAGTGGCGCCATATTGGGCGAGAGGTAAGAGGCTCATTATGCGAATCCTGCTGGTGGAGGATGATCCGGACCTGGCGCGGCAGCTGAAACGCGCCCTGGCCGACGCCGATTATGCGGTGGACCATGCCGCCGATGGGGAAGAGGCGGCGTTCCTCGGCGAGACCGAACCCTATGACGCGATCATCCTGGATCTGGGTCTGCCCAAGATCGACGGGACGGCGGTGCTGGAGGGCTGGCGGCGGGCCAAGATCGCCATTCCCGTCCTGATCCTCACCGCGCGCGGCGCCTGGAGCGAGAAGGTGGCTGGGTTCGACGCCGGCGCCGACGACTATCTCACCAAGCCCTTCCACACCGAGGAGCTTCTGGCCCGCCTGCGCGCCCTGCTGCGCCGGTCCGCGGGCCATGCGTCGCCGGGCCTCGTCTGCGGGGATCTGCACCTGGATCCGAAGGCGGCGCGCGCCACCTTAAGCGGCGAGCCCCTGCGCCTCACCTCCCTGGAGTACCGCCTGCTGCACTATCTAATAATGCATCAGAGCCGGGTGATCAGCCGCACGGAGCTGGTCGAGCATCTCTACGATCAGGACTTTGATCGGGATTCCAACACCATCGAGGTCTTTGTCGGACGTCTGCGCAAGAAGATCGGCCAGGGCCGGGTCGAGACAGTCCGGGGCCTTGGCTACCGGCTGGTGGACGTGGAAGGCGAGGCGCGCGAGGCGTGAAGGCGCCCTGGGCGCGCGGAGTGGCCCCGTTTGGCCGCCCGTCCCTCGTCCGGCGCCTCGTTCTCCTGGCCGCCGCCTGGAGCCTTGCGGTCGTGGTTCTGGCGGGCCTCGCCATGTCCGCCTTCTTCAGCCACGCCGCCATGCAGCGGTTCGACGCGTCCCTCTCCGAAAGCCTGGACACTCTGGTCGCCGGCGCCGGTGTGCAGAACGGCCAAGTGGTCCCGCCGGATCTTACCGAGCCCCGCACCTTAAGGGCCTATAGCGGCGCCTATTGGGAAATCTTGGCGATGAATGGCGCCGTGACCAGCGCCGACGCCCGTTCGCGATCCCTGTGGGACCGGACCCTGATCCCGCCGCCCCAGATCATGGCCCGGGCGGCGCAAAGCCCGGGCGAGGTGGTCTTTTACGATAGCCAGGGCCCCCTTAATCAGCCTCTGCGTGCGGCGGTGATGCAAGGCCGCCTGCCCGAGCTTTCCGCGCCCATCTATTTCCTTACCGCCGAGGATCGCACGCCGGTGAATAAGGCGGTCAGGGCCTTCGCCACCGCCATCGCCCTCTCGCTCACCCTTCTGGGCGCGGGCCTGATCGCCGCGGTCATCGTGCAGGTGCGGGTCGGGCTCTCACCTCTCTTCGCCCTGCGGCGGGAGGTGGCGGCCGTGCGCACCGGGGAGAGCGAACGTATCGCCGGCGTCTATCCCAGCGAACTCGCGCCCCTGGCCGCCGAGCTCAATGCCCTGATGTCCCATACTCAGGAGGTGGTGGAGCGCCAGCGCACCCACGTGGGCAATCTGGCCCATGCCCTCAAGACGCCCCTCTCGGTGATCCTCACTGAATCCCGCCAGCATCCAGGCGCTCTTTCCGATGTGGTTGTCCGCCAGGCCGAGACCATGGGTCAGCAGATCGACCACCATCTGCGCCGAGCCCGGGCGGCGGCCAGATCCCAGGGGCCGGGAGAGCGCACGCCAGTCGCCCCCGTGATGGAGGAATTGGCCCGCACCTTGGAAAAGATCTTCGCCGCCACGGTCAGCGAGGTGGACTGGCGGTGCGCGCCCGACCTGGCGTTCCTTGGCGAGCGGCAGGACCTGATGGAGATCGCCGGAAACGTCATGGAGAACGCCTGCAAATGGGCCCGTTCCTATGTGCAGGTCGCCGCCGAAGCCTCTTCGCCTCGCCAGTTCACCCTCACCGTGGAGGATGACGGCCCGGGACTGGATGCGGACAAGCGGGATGAAGTTCTGCGGCGCGGGGCGCGGCTGGACGAACAGATCCCCGGTTCGGGCCTCGGTCTCTCCATCGTCGATGAACTGGTCCGCGCCTATGGCGGGGGGCTGGAGCTGTCGGACTCGTCGCTCGGCGGGTTGAAGCTGGTGATCACACTGCCGCGGGCTGAGGGGTAAGGGAGCCTTCAATGCCGCCTGCGCTGGGTCGGCGCGGCCCTTTTCCGTCAGTCTTTTGAGGTCACCAACGCAAAGCGTAGCGGCCGCAGAGCGCGCCAAGCGCGGCCGTCAGGGATATGCCGAGAGTGTACCAAAATGCCACGAACAAGGCCGAGCTCTCCGTGCAGTGGAGGCCATAGACGCTGGCCCCCGCCGCCCCCGCCAGCAACCCCGCCAAGGCTCCGCTCAGCACCAGCCGGGTGGGCGCCATCAAACGCAGGCCAAAGAGGACGGTGATCAGGATCGGGATCGACAGAGCCACAATGAAGCCGGGGCAGACGGCATAGGAGCCGCCCAGGAACATCGGCCAGCGTAGCGCCGCGGGCGCCCGCAGGGTCTGCAGAACGCCGATAAGAGCGATGACGGCCACGGCCAGGAACACGAGACACATCAGGGGCGCCAGGCGCGCGCCCGGCCTGCCCGCCCGCTCCACCAGGGCAAAGGCGAAAAGCGCCAGACTAAGCGAATAGGCGGCCTTCATCCAAAACGGCGCCGCGCCCATGGCGAGACGAAGATCGGGCCTCAGGCCGAGCCATCCCAGCATCAGGCCGCTCGCCGCCACCACGCCAGACAAGAAAGCGAGCCCGAGCAGCCAGGTCGGGGCGCTCGTGCGGACCGGCTTGAGCTCCGCGGCCAGGCCGGCGATGAGATCATCCGTCCGCATGATCGCCTCTCTTCGCGAACCGGTCCGAAAGGGCGTGAAGCCCACGATGCGCCCGCACCTTGGCCGCCGTCTCGGTGAGGCCCTCGTCCGCACCCGCCTCCGCGCTGGACCTACCCTCCAGCTTGGTGCGCTCGATCAGACGGCGGGTGCTGGGCGCGAGGCTCGCCAGCATGCGGTCGAGATCAATCCGCGCCAAGGTCGCGCCTGTCTCATCGTCGGCGAACAGAGGCCCGGCGGCGTCAAGGGGAACGGTCTGGCGGCTTCGGCGTCGACGGTAGAGGTCGATCAACTTGTATCGCGCGATGGCGTGAACCCAGGCGGTCAGTGGGTAGTTCGGATCATAGGTTTGCCGACGGGTGTGCATGGCGATCAGCGTCTCTTGAACTAGATCTTCCTCATCGGCGGCGAGATCGGCGCCAAGGCGACGGCGGAAATAGAGGCGCAGTCCATCCCTGACCGCGCCGAGCAACAGCCGATACGCCTTGGCGTCCCCCGCCAGCGACGCCAACATCAAAACCTTTAAGCGCGTTTCCGCGCCGATGAGGGTCAAACGATCAGACCTTTTTTTCTAAGATCTCATTTCGACGAATGCGGGCGAGGCGTTACACGGCTTGGGCGTGGCCGCATCAAAAATTGTGGCGGGCCGAGGCGTAACCGTTCTCCACCCAAGCGCGAACTCCTCGTTTAACCGGGCCGATGATGGCTGCGGGGGCCGGAGTTTTCACCATGGACAACCGGACAGGACGACGCCTGATCGGCGTCTTGATAGGTCTCTTCAGCTTCGCCGGCCTTGGCGCCCAGGCGCAGCCCGCCGCCGCCGTCGTGGAGCTTTTTACCAGCCAGGGCTGCTCGTCTTGTCCCCCGGCCAACGACAATGTCCGCGCCCTTGGCGACCGACCCGACATCCTGTCCTTAAGCTTCGGTGTCACCTATTGGGACCAACTCGGTTGGAAGGACACCTTCGCAAAGTCGGCCTTCACCGCCCGCCAAGTGGCCTATGCCCGTGCGCTCCATCACGATGGACCCTTTACGCCGCAGGTCGTTGTGGACGGCCGCGCCGACGTCGTGGGTGCGCGCAAAGGTGAGATCGAGGCGCTGATCAGCCGCACCCGTCTCCTCGGCGGGCCCGTCATTGATATAAACGGGCAGACGGTGACGCTTGGCGCCGCGCCGCGTAACGGACCGGCCGCGGACGTATGGCTGGTGCGCTACGATCCCCGCGTCGTCGAGGTCCCGATCAAGGCGGGCGAGAATAACGGGCGCACCTTGCCGCACAAGAACGTGGTGCGCGAGCTCATCCGCCTCGGGGCGTGGTCGGGCAAGGCCGAACGGTTCCTGGCGGCGCCCTCGGCGACCCCCGGCCTCATGACCGCCATCCTGGTCCAGACGCCCGGCGCCGGCCCGATCCTCGCCGCCGCCAGGGCCTGAAGCGCGGCATTCCAGAGCTTCCCGGCCCCGCCACCCCGTGTCGCGGGACCTGAAAGGCGCATCCGCAAAGTGCGGTGCGCGACCATCTCAGAAAGGCTCCCACCATGATTTTTCGTTCCAGGACTCTTTGCTCCAACCTGCTTCTCCTCGCCGTCACCGCCGCCCTCGGCCTCGGCGTCACCGCCGCGTCGGCCCAGGACTCCATGTCCGCCGATCACATGACAGCCGCGCCCATGAAGAGCGACACCGCGAAAGGCGGCGCGATGAAGGCCGATCATATGGGCGCCAAACCGAAGGCCAAGACGACCAAAGCCATGAAGCCTGGCCCTGTGAAGTCTGGCGCCATGAAAGGCGACATCATATCCCACGATGCGATGTCCGGGGACGCGATGTCCGGCGACGCGATGATGCCGCGCTAAACGATTTTGGCCGCGCCGGCCTTCCAAGGTCGGCGCGGATCATCGCCCGCCCGGGCCACTTTCGTCCGCGGCGGAGAGGCGGGGTTAAGCAAGGCCGATATTCCACCTGAAAAAATGTGGCCATCTGGACTCGGAATTGAGTTCGTGACCGTAAGGACTCAGCCCTCGCGCCGCGCCGCAAACCCTCTATATCAGCGGCCATGACTTGGCTTCCCAGATCCCGCACGGCGCGGCGACGGCTGTTTGTGCTGGGGGCGGCCGCGCCGATCCTGGTGCTGGCGGCCGGCCTGGTGCTCTATGGCCTGAGGGGCTCGATTTCCTATTTCTACACCCCGGCCCAGGCCCTGGCGGCCCATGTGCAACCCGGACGCGGCATCCAGCTCGGCGGCCTCGTCGAGCGGGGCACGGTGGAAAAGCGCGGCGACGGCGAAGTGGACTTCGTGGTGGCCGACCGGTTCGCGAAGTCGGATGTGGTCTATCGCGGGGAACTGCCGGATCTCTTTCGCGAGGGTCAGGGCGTGGTCGCCACGGGCGCCTATGACCGGGCCGGCGTCTTCATCGCGACCCAGGTCCTGGCCAAGCATGATGAGAAATACATGCCCCGCGAGGTGGCCCAGGCGTTGAAGGCCCAGGGCGAGTGGCGCGGGGACGGCCAGGCGCCCGCCTATGACCGGGGCGGCGCGGCCCAAAAAGGCTCGTAAAACCTCAAGGCGAACGCGCCGGTCACGCCGTCGCCCCAATTCCGCTGCGGTTAAGCCGTGACACTAACCGAAAGGTAACTTGTCAAGGCGCCCCTCCCGCTTATGAGGGAGCGTCCCTAAATCAACATCGCCGGTGAAAAGTTAAGCCGGCCTTTGAGGACCCTAAGAAGAATGCCCGTGAAGACCTCTCATGTCGTGGCCGCCGCCCTCGCCGGAGCCGGTATCGCCGTCGCGGCCATGGCCGGCGCTTCCCTACGTCCCGGCGCCTTCGACGCCAGCGGCCTTGGTCATCTCATCAAGGTGGCCACGGAGCCGGTGGTCGCCTCCGCGCCCGGCGCGCCCATGTCTTTCGCCGACATCTTCGAGAAGGTGTCCCCCGCCGTGGTTTCGATCCGCGTCACCTCCAAGGCGGAGACGGGGGTCATGCCCAATATGCGGGGTTTCCCCGGCCTGCCCTTCCCCTTCAACATGGTTCCCCCGAACGGCGGTGGCGACGACGATGATCAGGACCAAGGTCAAGGACCGGCCACGCCGCGTCACGCGCCCAAGCAGATGTCCTCGGGCTCCGGATTCTTCATCTCCCCCGACGGCTACATCGTGACCAATAATCACGTCATCGAGAACGCCGATGAGATCAAGGTGACGCTACAGGATGGCCGCGAGCTGAAGGCCACCGTGGTTGGCCACGACGAGGGCACGGACCTGGCGGTCATCCGCGTCGCCGGGTCTGACTTTCCCTATGTGAACTTCGAGAACCGCGCCCGCCCCCGGGTCGGGGACTGGGTTCTGGCCGT
>Ga0116226_10001923_pt1 | contig 18023 bp, 17 predicted proteins | sample S1TSphfallax_FD_89692 | JGI IMG/M metagenome (GOLD analysis project Ga0116226, IMG submission 89692) | Host-associated microbial communities from peat moss isolated from Minnesota, USA - S1T2_Fa - Sphagnum fallax MG | ecosystem: Host-associated > Plants > Peat moss > Unclassified | place: USA... | reverse complement strand
GGTCGCGCCGTTCCAAGCGGCGCTCGCCGATGCGAAGGTCGACGTCAGCAAGATCGACGAGATCGTCATGGTCGGCGGTTCCACGCGCATGCCGCTCGTACAGGAGCTCGTCAAGAAGCTCACCGGTAAAGAGACGCTCAATCAGTCCGTCAATCCGGACGAAGTCGTCGCCATCGGTGCGGCCATCCAAGCCGGCGTCCTCGCCGGTGAAGTGCGCGACGTGGTTCTGCTCGACGTCACGCCGCTCTCGCTCGGCCTCGAAACGCTCGGTGGCGTGTTCACGAAGCTGATCGATCGCAACACGACGATCCCGACGAAGAAATCGCAGATCTTCACGACGGCCGAAGACGGCCAAACGTCGGTCGACATTTCGATCTTCCAAGGCGAACGCGAGATGGCGCGCGACAACAAGAGCCTCGGCCAGTTCCGTCTCGAGGGAATCCCCGCGGCACCCCGTGGCATCCCGCAGATCGAAGTCGCGTTCAACATCGATGCGAACGGCATCGTGAACGTCTCGGCCAAGGACCTCGGCACGGGCAAAGAACAGACGATCACGATCACGGCGTCGACGAACCTCTCGAAAGACGAAGTCGATCGCATGGTTCGCGATGCGGAAGTCAGCTCTGCGGAAGACGCGCGCAAAAAAGAAGAGGCGGAAGTGCGCAATCGCGCGTCGAGCCTCATCTACTCCACGGAGAAGTCGCTCAAGGAAATCGGCGATAAACTCGACGATAGCGCGAAGGCCGATGTGGAGACGAGCCTCGCCGACCTGCGCAAGGTCAACGAGAACGGCACGGCGGACGAAATCAAGGCCGCGACCGACAAACTCGAGCAGGCGTCGTACAAACTCGCCGAAGCGCTCTATCAGAAGACGGGCGCTGCGGCCGGAGCGAACGGCGCGCAAAACGGCGCGTCGGCGAACGGCAACGGAACGGCCGACCACGACGAGACCGCACCTGCGGCCGAAGACGTGATCGACGCCGAGTTCAAAGAAGCCAAGTAGCGGCTCGATATGGACACGGAAGCACAGGCGGCGGCGGACGACCTCGGGTCGGACGCCGCCTCTTCCCCCACAGCACAGAGCGAACTCGAAGCGAAACTCGCGGCCGCGGAAGCGCTCGCCGAAGAACGGTATCGCGAACTACAATACGCACGCGCGGAAATCGAGAACGTCCGCAAGCGTGCGGTACGCACGGCCGAAGATCGGTTACTCGCGGGCCGCAAGGCGATGCTCGGCAAGTTCTTGCCGGTGCTCGACAACTTGCAGCGCGCGATGGCGTTCGAAGACGGCGGCGGCCTCCGCGGCGGCTTGAACGCGACGCTGAAGAATTTCGAATCGCTGCTCGCGAGCGAACAGATCGTGGCGATCGAGACGGTCGGCAAACCGTTCGACCCCCACGTGGCCGAAGCGATTGCGACGCGCGAGTCGCACGAGCACGAAGACGATATCGTCGTGGAGGAAGCGCAGCGCGGATACCGCCTCGGCGAAGATTTACTGCGCCCGGCCATGGTGGTGGTCGCGAAGAAAGTCAGCGCGCCGTAACGCACGGTGAACTACAAAGACTACTATAAAGTTCTCGGCGTGCCCAAGACGGCCGCCGAGAAAGACATCAAATCGGCGTACCGCAAGCTCGCGCGCAAGTGGCACCCCGATGCGAATCCCACGAATCAAAAACAGGCCGAAGAGAAATTCAAAGAGATCTCCGAGGCCTACGAGGTGCTCGGCGATTCCGAGAAGCGCCGTAAATACGACGCGCTCGGAAGCGACTGGGAAAACGCTGAACGCCAAGCCGACGCGCAGCGTCGCTATCGTTCGCAACAAGCGGCCTCGGGCGCGCAGAGCGATCCGTTCGCGGGCGCGCAGTTCTCGAACGGCGCCGGCGGCCCGAGCGGCTTCTCGGACTTCTTCGACTCGTTCTTTTCCGGCGTCGGCAAGCGCGGTGCGCCGGGCGCGCAACGTTCGCCGTTCGCCGAACGCGGCGGAGATCTCGAAACCGAGATCGATCTAACGCTCGCGGAAGCGTTCGCCGGCGGCCCGCGTACCATCACGCTGCAGATGGAGGACAATTGCCCGCGCTGCAACGGCACGGGCACGTCCAACAACACGATATGTCCGCAATGTCACGGCACCGGCCGCGTCATCGCCAACAAGCGGTTCGACGTCACGGTACCCAAGGGCGTCCGCGACGGTCAACGCATTCGCTTAGCCGGTCAGGGTAGCCGTGGCGCGGGCGGCGGTCCGAATGGCGACCTCTATCTGGTGGTGCACTTGAAGACGGACCCGAAGTTCGAACGCAAAGGCGACGATCTCTACGTGGACGTGACGGTCGATATCTACGACCTCGTCCTCGGTACCGAGGCGCGCGTCCCGACGATGACCGGCGACGTGACCGTCACGATCCCACCCGGCACGCAGAACAACAAGCTGCTTCGGCTCACCGGCAAAGGGATGCCGAAAGTCCGCGGTTCGGGCAACGGCGACGAGTACGTGCGCCTCATCGGCAAGCTTCCGACGCAACTCTCGGAGCGCGAGCGCGAACTTTTCGAAGAACTCGCGGCGCTGCGGACGGCGAAAGCCTAACCCGCAGCTCCGAGATCAGCGAAAGGCGGCTTGGCCCGGCCCGGGATCGATCTTATAGTCCTTGAGCTGCCAGCGCTCCACGACTTGATCGCCTTCGTAGCGCCGCCGCATCAAAATCAGGCCCGTCTTCTTCGAGACGTCGAGCACGTCGAGCGTGATGCCCTTATCGCTCGCCGGATCGTCGGGACACGACACATCGGTGTACGGAAGTTCGATTTCGTCCGTCGCCTCGCCATCGATATCCGGACCGTCGTGCTCGCGTAATGACTCGCGATGCTCGCCAAAGCAAGCGAGCACGTCGCCCATGTTGGGCCCGAGGATGCTGTTGCCGCGCAGCGAGGTCATGTCGTGATCGTGCACGCCACGGTGCAGCTTGAAGAACGACATGTTCGCACGATAGGCGAGGATGCGGTCGCCGCCGTCCCATTCGATCACGGATCCGCTGCGCGTGCCCGCCACCACCTCGAGCTTGGCGTGCTGGGGCTTCTCGAACTCATAGAGCAACTCGTGGTCGCTCGTCTGGTCGCCCATGACCTCGTGCTCGACAATCCTCACCTGATAGGAATGCAGGTTCGTCCAGAGCGACTCGAGCCGATCGAACGTATCCCCAGCACTCGCCTGGCCGGCGAGTGAGAGTACCAAGACGCCCGACAGCAACGCAGCACCTATTGGAAGGAACACCTCCACAATTTCGCCCGCCCCCCCGCAGGCGCCCTGCGATGCGGGCAACTTCTACGCCAGTGGACGGGTCGAAAGAGCGATGCTAGGCGGTCCTCCGACCCACTTGATGTGGTCGACCATGTTCAATCCCGAGAAGCCGAAAATGAAACGGCGCGTCAATTGGCGACGCCTCGGCGTGCTCTTTCTTCCGTATTGGCGACAAGAAGTTGCCGTGCTCGTCTGCATCCTCGTCGCCTCGGCTCTCGGGCTCGCGCCGCCGCTCCTCACGCGTCACCTGATCGACGTCTCGCTCGCGCAACACGACGTCCGCGCACTGTGGCTCGACGTGGGCGGCATGATCCTAGCGGCGGCGATCGCGTCGCTCATCGGCGTCGTACAAGGCTACTTCAACTCGCTCGTGGGCGAGAGCATCATGCGCGACATCCGCACGAAGCTCGTCTCGCATCTGCACAGCATGCCGATCTCGTTCTTCACGAACACGAAGACGGGCGAGATCATGAATCGCGTCTCGAGCGACGTCGATAACGTCGACAACGTCGTGACCGGCACGCTCGTCCAGATCGTCACCAACATCGCCACGATCTTGACGACGATCGTGACGATGTTCGTGCTCGATTGGAAACTCTCGCTGCTCGCGCTCGCGGTCGTGCCGCTGATGATCGTGCCGCTCTCACCCGTCGGTCGCCGGATGTACGTCGTTCGGAAGCAGACGCGCGAAAAGCGCGACGAGATCGAAAGCCTCACGCAAGAGACGCTCTCGCTCTCGGGGATCACGCTGATCAAATCGTTCGTGCGCGAGCGCTTCGAATCGAAGCGCTTCTTCGACGTCTCGACCGGATTGATGGGGCTCGAAATCAAGCTCGCGATGGTCGGCCGCTGGTTCATCGCGTCGATCGCCGCGATGGTGATCGTGGGCCCCGCAATCGTGTGGCTCGGCGGCGGCTACCTCGCGATCTTCTACGGCCTCACGATCGGAACGATCGTCGCGTTCGTCGCGCTCCTCGGGCGGCTCTACGGTCCGGCCTCGACGCTCGCCGGCATCCAAGTGCAGATCGTCAGCGCGCTCGCCGTCTTCGAACGCATCTTCGAATATCTCGACATGGCGCCCGAACCGTCGGGCGCGATCGACCTTCCGAACGTCGCCGGCGGCATCGCGTTCGAGGACGTCCACTTCGCCTACACCGCGGATCGCTCGGCGCTGAACGGCGTCGACTTCACGATCGAACCGGGCCAGGTCGCGGCATTCGTCGGCCCGTCCGGCGCGGGCAAGACGACGATCACGCAGCTCGTGCCGCGTTTTTACGACCCGCAGAGCGGACGCGTGCTCGTCGACGGCATCGACGTGCGCGAGGCGAAACTCGATTCGCTCCGCTCGCACATCGGCATCGTCACGCAAGAGACGTATCTCTTCCACGATACGATCGGCAACAATCTCCGCTACGGGCGCGAAGACGCGACGCAGGCCGAGATGCACGAAGCGGCGCGCGCGGCGAACATCGCCGGCTTCATCGAGTCGCTTCCCGAGGGCTACGATACGGTCGTCGGCGAGCGCGGTCATAAACTCTCGGGCGGCGAGCGCCAACGCTTGGCCATCGCGCGCGTGTTGCTCAAAGACCCACGCATCCTCATTCTCGACGAAGCGACGAGCGCGCTCGATTCGGAAAACGAAGCGCTGATTCAGGCCGCGTTCGACAAAGCGATGAGAGGTCGCACGAGCCTCGTGATCGCGCATCGCCTTTCCACGATCCTCGCTGCCGACGTCATCTTCGTGGTCGATCGCGGTCGCATCGTCGAACGCGGTACGCACGAGGAACTCCTGGCGGCGAGCGGCACATACGCGCGCCTGTACCGGACGCAATTCGAACGCGCGAGCAACCCCGAGCTCACACCCGCGCCCACGTTCTGAACCGCTGAGGACTTACGCCCGCATCGCCGAATGAGGCGTCGCACATGCTTCCGGTCGAACCGGTCGTCGAACCGCTCCTCCGGGTCGAAGGCCTGACGAAACGTTTCGGATCCAAAGTTGTTTTGGACGGCCTGACCTTCGCGTTGAATCGCGGAGAGATCCTCGGCTTGCTCGGCCCGAACGGCGCCGGCAAGACGACGACGTTTCTCTGCCTCAACGGCTTGATGCGGCCCGACTCCGGTTCGATTTTCTTCGACGGCCGTAAACTCGGTGGCGAACGCGGCCGACTCATCTCGCTCATTCCCGAGACGCCGGACGTGTATCCGATGCTCACGGTGTGGGAGCATCTCGCGTTCGTCGCGCGGAGCGCGCGGCTCGCGCCCGGATGGGACGTGCGCGCCGAAGAACTTCTCGCATCGTTCGGACTCGAGGACCAACGACACACCCTCGGCCAGGCGCTTTCGAAAGGCATGCGTCAGAAGACGCTAATCGCGGCGACCGTGCTCGCGGGCGCGCCCGTGCTCCTCTTCGACGAGCCGATGATCGGCCTCGACCCGCGCGGTCAGCGCGAGTTGCGCGCGCTGATCCGTTCGCTCGGCGCCCTCGGCACGACGATCGTGATGAGCACGCACCTGATCGAATCCGCCGAGGCGCTCTGCGATCGACTGATCTTCATGAAGTCGGGTATCGCGGTCGCCTCCGGCAAGGCGGCGGAATTGCGCGCGCGCGCGAGCGACGGCGACCGAACGCTCGAGGACGTTTTTCTCGAGATCACGGCATAGCGTGATCGCCTGATGCGCGCGCTCGCGTATTTGGAGTGGCGCTACGCCGTGCATCAGGCCGCCGCGATCTGGCGCGCGCCGCTGCGTCTCGCGATCTGGTTGCCGTATCTCGTATCGCTCGTGTTTCTTTCCGCCGCGCGCATCCTCGGCTGGCAACACGCCACGTTCGGGAGCGTGTCGCTCGAGCCGGACCGGCTCACCGGCATCGGCGGACTCTACATGGGCGCGCTCGGAATCACGATCGCGATGTCGGCCGCGGGTCGCGTGAGCGGCTTTCGCTCGACGGCCGAGGCGGTGTTCTTTTCGAACTCCGGCATTCGGCCGCTCGAGATGGCGCTCTGGCTGCAATTGCGCAAGCTCGCGACGAGCGCACTCCGTTGGGCGGGCGCGCTCGTATACTACTTCATCATCTTCTTCCCGCGCCACGCGACCGCACTCGGCGCCACGACCGCGTTCGTCACCGCGTTACTCGCCGTCGCGCTTCTGATGAGCGTCGAGTTACCGATCTTCTTACTCTCGCGCGGCACGTTCAATTTCGGCCTTCGCGCGTTCGGTTGGATCGTCGCGATCGCGGGCTTCGGTTACGCCGCCATCGGCTTCGCGGGGCCGCGCATCTGGCAGCCCGCGATCGCGTTCGTGCGCGCCGATCCGGGCGGCGCCGTACGATCGATCCAGAGCGGCAGTTCGAACGCGCTCACGCTCTTCTGCGCGCTGCTCGCAATCATGCTGCTCGCGATCGCCGGGCTCGCTCGCGATTCGCTTCCCGAACTATACGCCGTCTCGCGACGCGCGCTCGCGCAGATTCGGCGCCGGCAATCCGCGACGCGGCAGACGCGTTACGACGCCGTCGTCTCCACGCCGGCGACGCGCATTCCACTCGGCGCGCTCTCGCTCGCGTGGAAAGACTGGATCGGCTTTCGGCGCGGCCAGGGGACGTTCGCGCTCTTCTTCGGCGGATGCGCGTTTTGGGCGCTCTGCGGTGCGGCGTTCGCGTACGCATCCGTTGCGTTCGACGACATCGGGCCGATGGTCACGCTCTTCGGCTTGAGCGCGCTCTTCGTGTTGCTGTTCGCACCGCAGGGGGCTGCCGCCGGGCTCGCGAGCGATCTCGGCAAGCCGCTCTTCTGGCTCGGCAGCGACGGCTTACGCGCGCGCCTCCTCGCATGGACGCTCGGACGCTCGGCGCGCGGCGGCATCGCACTCGCACTCGCACCCGCGTGTGCGGGCATCGTGCTCGGAAAGTGGCAACTGGTCGCCGCCGCCATGCCGGTCTGCGTGTGCTCGTATTGGTCGCTCCAAGCGCTCGGCGTCGCGCTCTACTCGGTGTTTCCGAATCCGGTCGACGGTCGTGGCCCGATGGTCTTCTTCCGCACGCTCGCGACGCTCGCGTACGTGTTCCCGGCCTTCGTCGCGGGCATCGTCAGCGCCGCGCTCGGCGCCGACGCGCTCGTCTCGGCATTCGTCGCCTGCGCGACCCTCGCGGCCGAAGGCTACGGAGCGATCGAATTCGCGTCGTCGCGATTCCGTGAGACGGGCGCCGAAATGGCCCTCGTCGCGAACGCTACCTAGCCATGTCAGCCTGACGGATTCATCGTACTTCTGTCAGGCTGACAAATTTGATATAATATTGTCAGCCTGACAAATTCACCGGAGGGCCTCGCTACTTGCCGAACCCGTTTCATCCAGCTCCCGGTGCCCTCCCCACGCAGATTAGCGGCCGCGAGGGCGAGCTGGCGGCAATTCGGGAGGCGGTTCGGCGTGCCCGAGCGCGCGAAGCCCCGACCCCGCTCGTCATCGTCGGCCAGCGCGGGATGGGAAAGACCGTGCTCCTGCGCTCGCTCCGCGATCTGGCGGGGAGCCACGCGCTGGCAATTCCAATCGAGACCCTACCGAAGCACAGTCTCGCGTCCCGGCTGCGAGAGAAGCTCGACGACACGCTCGCGAGCGTCGAGCCGCTTCCAGAACGCGCCGCTGCGGCCTTAGGGAAGGCGCTGGAGCTGCTACCGAAGTTCAGCTACGAGCTCCCGAATGACGGCGGAGCGATCGCGCTCGGAGCTCCTTCAGAACTCGAGCCCCATCCCGATATCGACCGTCGGTCGCTCGTCGCGATGCTCGCGGCCCTACACCGCGCGGCGCGGGCGGCGAAACGCTTTCTCGTCTTGACGATCGACGAAGTTCAGGACGCCGATTTCGATTCGATCGAGACCATCGCAACGCTCGTCCACGAGAGCGCGCAAGGGGAATCGCCTATTCTTCTCGCCGTAGCCGGACTAAGCGAGACGCGCGATCTCATCGACAAACTCCGAACCTACGCACAGCGCTGGGACCTTTTCGATCTCCGATTCTTGACGCTCGCCGAAACGATCGAATCGATCCGGGAGCCGATCGTGCAACAGGGCGCGTCGATCGACGAAGACGCACTCTATTTACTCGCCACAGAGAGCGGTGGATACCCTTACTTCATTCAAGCGTATGCATCTGCCGCATGGGACGCCCATCGTGGAAAAACGATTTCGCTTGACGATGTCGAGAAGAGTTTGATCGACGTGAAGCGTCGTAACGAGATGAGTTTTTACATACGCCCACTCTCGAAGTTAACTCCCCGCGAAACACTCTTCGCCCTCACGTTAGCGCGGCTCGGGCCCGGCCCCCATGCAATCGGCGATGTCGCTCGAGCTCTCGCGACGACCGCCCCCGCAATCAGCTCGCTCCGCGCTTCGCTCGTGAAAAAGCATATCGTATCGTCTCCGATCCCAGGGCAAATCGAATTTCGAATCCCCTTTACCGATCGCTTCATTCTCAAACACGAAGACGAATACGATAGTCTCGACGTACGAGCGGTACGCCTAGAGTTCGAACGAAGGGCGGGCAGAGGGGCGCGCTAGACCGTTACTTCGTTTCGATCGTCCAGCCGCTGACGTTGACGAACGGCTGCGCGTTCACGGAGATCGAGCGCGTCTCGACGATGTTGAGCGCTCTCACTTCGCCTTGGCGGACCTGACCGTCGATCGCGAGGGCGACGCTGAGGCCTTGGCGGCCGCCGCTGGGGCCGCCGGGACCGCCGCCGGGACCACCGCCGGCGGGGTCGCCGTCACCGGCGTCGCCGCCGCCGCTCTCGCTTCCGCCATCCGGTGGGCCACCGCCCGAGCCGCCCCCAGGTGGGCCACCGCCGCCCGGAAAGCCTCTGCCGCCGCCGCCGAAGCCGCCGAATCCACCGTGAAACCCGCCGCGGCGGCCGCCGCCGCTACGCGAGCCGCGGTTCTGCGGCGGCGCGACGACGAGCTGGCCGATGCCGTGGAAATCGAAGTTGCGGCCGCTCACGCTTGCCGCCTCGATCGGGACGACGATCGGATTGGCCGCATCGCGAACGTCGGGGAGCGTTACGTTCGCGTTCCATCCCGCGCGTGGGTCGCTGCCGCTCGTCGTCGCGAGCGTTTCCGTGGCGCGGTTCAACCCATCGATCACGTCGATCAGCGCGAGGTCCGCGTTCGCGGCTTTATCGGCCTTCGGAATTTGCAGCGTGCCGTCGGGGGCGATGGAGAGCACCGTCAACTGGCCCGGCGGATCGCCGGCAACGCCGTCGATCGTCAACGTGGTTAGCGCTTTGCGGCGCAGCACGACGTCGCTGACGACCGTCGCGGGACCCGATGTGGTCTGCGTCGTCCGGGCGACTCGCAGACGCACCGTTCCGTTCACGGCTGGCAGAATGCCGAGTCCCGGAGCGTCCGCACGTGCGGGCGTTACCGCTTCGCCGAAGCCGTTTGAGAACTCAGCGATCCCAAACAGAAGCGCGGCCGTCGCACGAGACCACGAACGTTGTTTGCACCACATACGTTCAGGCTAACCGACGTGCCTTAAGGAGAGCTTGGAAGGCCTTCGACTCGGCGTTACGCTCCGACGGTGGCAGCCACGCGAAGCGGGGCGGCCGTTGCCTTTTTCACGTCGTCGATGCTGACGCCCGGGGCGCACTCGCGCAACACGAGGCCGTCGGGCGTAATGTCGATGACGGCAAGATCGGTCATGATGGTGTTCACGACGCCTTTGCCCGTGAGCGGAAGCGTGCAGCGCTCGAGGATTTTCGGCGACCCGTCTTTGGCCACGTGTTCCATCATCACGATCACGCGCTTCGCACCGTGCACGAGATCCATCGCACCGCCCATGCCCTTGACCATCTTGCCGGGAATGATCCAGTTCGCGAGGTCGCCGTTCGCCGCGACCTGCATCGCGCCGAGGACCGCGAGATCGATGTGGCCACCGCGGATCATTCCGAACGACGCGGCGCTATCGAAGAACGACGCGCCCGGCTGCACGGTCACGGTTTCTTTGCCGGCGTTGATGAGATCGGGGTCGACCTCGTCCTCGTACGGATACGGGCCCATGCCGAGGATGCCGTTCTCGCTCTGCAGCACGATCGTGACGCCGGGCGCCACGTAGTTCGGCACCATCGTCGGCATGCCGATGCCGAGGTTCACGTACTGTCCGTCTTGGAGTTCGCGCGCGACGCGCGCCGCGAGTTCTTCTCTCGTCCAAGCCATGTCGTTATGCCCCGCGCTTTCTCGTGGTCGTGCGTTCGATTCGTTTGCCTTCGCTGCCCACAACCACGACGCGCTGCACGAAGATGCCCGGTGTGTGAACCTGTTCCGGGGTTAGCTCGCCCGGCTCGACGAGACGTTCCACTTCGGCGATCGTGATACGCCCGGCCATCGCGCAGAGCGGGTTGAAATTCTGCGTCGCTTTATTATAGTACAGATTGCCGTGGGTATCGCCGATCGTCGCGTGCACGAGCGCGTAATCGCACACGATGCCCTCCTCGAGCACGTACTCGCGCCCGTTGAAGATGCGGACTTCTTTCTTCGGCGACGCAACCGCGACCGAGCCATCGCGCGCGTACCGCCACGGCAGCCCGCCGTCGGCGATCTGCGTTCCGACACCGGCCGGCGTGAAGAACGCGGGAATCCCGGAGCCGCCCGCGCGCAGGCGCTCGGCGAGCGTGCCCTGCGGCACGAGTTCGACCTCGAGATCGCCCGAAAGGTACTGGCGCTCGAACTCTTTATTTTCGCCGACGTACGAGCCCGTCGTGCGGCTCAGGCGACGGTTGTCGAGGAGCCGTCCCAGGCCGAGTCCATCGACCCCACAATTGTTGCTGACCGTCACGAGGTTCGTCGCGCCCTGCGCGAGGAGCGCCTCGATCAGGTGCTCGGGGATGCCGTTGAGCCCGAATCCACCGACGGCCACGGACGACCCGCTCCGGATATCCGCAACGGCTTCCGCAGCCGTCGCCACCACTTTGTTCATCGCCGGGAAGTTCTTCCGAACAGGCGCGGAAATCCCGCGTGCCGTCGGCGCAACGACGCCGTTACGCCCACTCCACGGGACGAGCCGAGACGTGAGACTCGAAGCCCTTGAGCACGACCGCCCCCGCGTCGCCGAAGCGGATCCGCTTGCCGATGCAGAGATCGGCCACAACGTTCGAAACGAGAATTTGGCCCGGGCCGGCGTGGGCGCAGAGTCGGGCCGCGAGTTGGACGGTCGCACCGAAGAGATCGTTATCGCGCCCGACGGGCTCGCCGGCGGCGATGCCGATGCGCACCTGAAACGACCGATCCGGATTGTCGAGCGCATCTTGCTGCAGCGCCTTCTGCACGTCGATCGCGCACCGGATCGCCGACGCTGCCGAGACGAAGACGGCCATGATGCCGTCGCCCGTATGTTTGACCTCGCGACCGCTCGTCTCTCGGAGCGCGTCGCGGACGATCGCATCGTGAGCTTCGACGAAGAGCATCGCGTCCTCGTCTCCGAAACGTTGCGTCATCGCGGTCGAGTTTACGATATCCGTAAAGAGAATCGTGCGCGTTCCCGGATCGTTCGAACCCCCGTGGTCGGCAGGCAACAGCACGGCGCCTCCCGCGTCCGTGACGAACGGACCGAGGAAGAGCTCCGTGAGCTCGGGGGTCACCTCGATGATGCGATCGGCCGGCGCACCGTGCGCGAGACGATGCACCTCGATCGCCGCCTCCACCGTCGGTGCCTCGCACATGCAGAAGAGCTTCCCGGTCGATTCGTTGAGCCAATACTTCGTATAGTCGACCGCAAAGGGGCCCTGCGCGTCGATATCCTTGATGTGTTCGGCAGCCGCGACTTCGGACGTGACGCCCGGTATCTCGTGGATGTCGATGAATAAGGGCATGTTCCGTGACTTTTCGACAACACAAAGGGCGCCTTCCCGCGTATTTAGTGCCCGACGCCCTTATATCGATTCAGACCAAAGCGCCAGAATACGTATGCTGCGCCAAAGAATATGAGTCCGACCGCCGGAGTCAGCAGGCCAACGACGGGCGGCAATCCGAGCGCGCCCTCCGACTTGTGCAAGAAGTACGTCGCTGGAAAATAGTTCATGAATGCGAACGGGAACACGAACGTTAGAAAAAGACGCACGCCGCGCGAGTAGATGCCGATCGGATAGCGCGTGAATTCTTGTTCGAGTTGTAAGACGATCCAGCGGAGTGCATCGACGCGCACGAACCAGAACGCGATCGTCGCGACGATCAAGTTGATCGCGAGTTCGATCAGCGTCCCGCCGAGAACGACGAGCGGGACGCAGAGCACGAAGATCGCGTCCACGCGCACGCCGCTATAGACGGTCGCAACCACGAAATAGCCGAGCGCGAGGATCAATTCGTCCGGGAAGATCTGGCCCGGAATCGCGATGACGGCGAAGAGCGTGTCGAGCGGCCGCACCAGCAGCCGGTCGAACTCACCGTCGCGGATGTACTCCGGCACGTTCGCGACGCCGAAGAACACCGTGTCGTGAATCGCATGCGCGAGCATCCACAGCCCGTACAAGAACGCCATGTCCTTGAAATCCCAGCCGTTCATGGACGGGAACGTGTGCAGCACGACCCACAGCGTCGCGATCGCCGTCCCGTGGTAGACGACCGTGAATGCGGACCATAGCAAGAAGTTCTCGCGGTACTCGAGGGCCGTCAACAGGTTGATGCGCCAGTGTTGGCCGTAGACCGCGCGCATGCGACGCGACGTCATCTACCCGCCCTGCACGACGATGCGGCGCGAGCCCGCGCGCCAGAGCACGACGCAGACGATCGCAAGCCCCACGAGCCACGCCGCCTGTATGCCGAGCGCCGATGCGTAGCGATCCGGGCCGATCTCGCCGACGTAGATCAGGAGCGGCGTCGAGAACATCGCCGCGAACGGCAACGCGAAGAGCACGTGCTGGAACGCGAGCGGAAAAAAGATGAGCGGGACGAGTTCGCCGCCGAGCAGATCGGTGAGGAACGTGACGATCAACTGCACCGCGTTGATCTCGAGCGTCCAGAACGCGACGCAGTTCAAAATAAAGTTGATGCAGAAGCCCACGAAATACCCGAGCACGAAACTGAGCGCGAACGTCGCGAGTGTCGTGGCCGACGGCACGTCGATGTGCACGATGAGCAGCGCGAGCGCGAGCGCCGGCAAGACGAGCGCCGCGTGGAAGAGCACCTCGCCCGTGCCGTCCGCGAAGAAATAGAGCGGCACGAGGATCGGCCGCATGAAGTCGCTCACGATGCTTCCATCGTGCAGCTTGTCGTAGAGGGAGCTCACCTGATCGATATCGAGCACGAGGCCCATGAGCAGCGCAACCGCGGAATACGTGAGAATTGCGTGGAGCGGCAGCCCGCGGGGCGCGGCGTTGTGCGCGTAGAGCGCGACCCACACCATGCGCAACAAATACATGCGTAGCACGAACGAGCCGATGCTCGTGAAGACTTCGAAGCGGTAGGTCGCTTCGCGCGCGATCGCTTTCTTCCCGAATTCGACGTACGGTTCGAAACGGAAGCGGGGGCGAACGGCGAGCGCCATCAGCCGCCGATCGGGAGCGGCTGCGCGCGGTAGCCTTCGGTGTAGATGCGCCGCACGATCGAATCGATGTCGGGTTCCTCGATCGCGAGATCCGTGATCCGATACGTATCGAGCACGCGGCGGATCAGCGTCTCGGCCGTGACCTCATGGCGATTGAAACGCAGGCGCGCGATACTCCCGTCACGCTCGTGAATCTGCGCGCCTTCAACGGAGATCTCCGGATAGTTCTCCGCGAGCGTTATGACGAGCGTTCGATAGACGCCATATTCCTCGCGTAGCGCCGCGAGCTGGCCATCGTAGATGACCGTCCCTTCGTCGATGAGCACGATGCGCGGCGCGAGGCGCTCGACGTCGGCGAGATCGTGCGTCGTGAGAATCACCGTCGTTCCGCGCTCGCGATTCATCGTCGCGACGAACTCGCGAATCGCTTCCTTCGCGACGACGTCGAGCCCGATCGTCGGCTCGTCGAGAAACACGATCTTCGGATCGTGCAACATCGCCGCCGCGAAGTCGCCGCGCATGCGCTCGCCGAGCGAGAGCTGACGGACCAGCGTCTCCATGAATCGATCGAGATCGAGAATCTCGTTAAAGTGACGCATGTTCTGCGCGAACCGGTCGTGCGGCACGTCGTAGATCGCGCGCAAGAGTTCGAACGATTCGCGCAGCGGCAGATCCCAATAGAGTTGACTGCGTTGGCCGAACACGACGCCGATGTTCTGCCCGTTCTGCTGGCGATGTTTCCACGGCACGATACCCGCGACGCGCACGCTGCCGGACGTCGGGACGAGGATACCCGTAAGCATTTTGATCGTCGTCGATTTGCCCGCGCCGTTCGGGCCGAGGTAGCCGACGATCTCGCCTTCCTGCAGGGACAGGTTGACGTTCTCGACCGCGACCTTCTCTTCGTACTCGCGGGAAAACAGCGCGGCGAACGCGCCACCGATTCCCGGGCGACGGACGACCGAGCGAAAGACTTTCTTGAGATCGACCGTCTCGATGATCGTCATTCAACGCGCCACTTTCAACGGTTCGAGGAAGAGGACCGCTATCGTATAAGATGACGGAACTCAACGGCGGCGACGTGCGTTGAGTGTATGCTACCGGCTCCGCCTCGGAACCGGGCAAATGAATTCATTTGAGGCGATTGGGGGTGAGTTACTACAATGGCAATGAAGAAAGCAAAGAAGAAAGCGGTCGCGAAGAAGAAGAAGTAAGTCCTTCTCCTCTTTTAGAAATCGTAACGTCTTTTTAACAAAACGAGCGCGACCGGATTCCGGAGCGTTCGTTTTTCTTTTGAGGTCGAAGCAAACGCCGGTGCGACGCCGAATAACGTCCTTCCCGAACGAAACCTTGGAGCACGAAGCATGGCAATAGCACCGCCGCCGAGCGGACCTTCCGCCGAAGACGAAGCGATGATCCTCGAGGTCGTTCGCGACCTCGTCCGCGAGCGCGTCGCGCCGCGCGCCGCCGAAATCGACGAAAAGGGCGAGTTCGCACGCGACATCTACAAGCTCTTCGCCGAGAACGATCTCCTCGGCGTCCCGTTCCCCGCCGAATACGGCGGCGTGGGCGGCTCGTTCCTGACGTACGTGAAGGTCGTCGAGGAAGTCTCGAAGGCGTGCGCCTCGAGCGGCCTCATGATCGCCGTCCAGGAGCTCGGCGCGCTCGCGATCATCATCGCCGGCAACGACGAGCAGAAGAGGCGTTACCTGCCCAAGATCTCCTCGGGCGAGTACATCGCGGCCTACGCCCTCTCGGAGGCGGGCAGCGGCTCCGACGCGGCGGGCTCGATGCGGACGCGCGCCGAGAAAAAAGGCGACACCTACGTTCTCAACGGCAACAAGGTCTGGATCACGCAGGGCAGCGTCGCCGACGTCATCACGGTCTTCGCCGTGACCGACCCGGAAAAAGGCCCGAACGGCATCAGCGCGTTCGTGGTCGAGAAGACGTTCCCGGGCTTCAAGGTCGGCAAGCTCGAGAAGAAAATGGGCATCCGTGGGTCCCCGACCTGCGAGCTGATCTTCGAGAACTGCGAGGTCCCCGCCGCCAACATGCTCGGGCCGGAAGGCACGGGCTTCAAGACGGCGATGAAGGTGCTCGACAAGTCCCGTCCCGGCATCGCGGCTCAGGCGCTCGGAATCGCTCAGGGCGCGCTCGACTACGCGGCCAACTACGCGCGCGAGCGCATGGCGTTCGGCAAGCCGATCGGGCAACAGCAGGGCATCCAATTCATGCTCGCCGACATGCGCGTCGAGGTCGAAGCCTCGCGCCTCCTTCTCTACGAAGCCGCGCGCAAGTGCGACGAGAGTTCGCCCGACCTCACCTTATGGGCGGCGCTCGCGAAGCTCAAGGCGGGCGATACGGCGATGAAGGTCACGACCGACGCCGTGCAGATCCTCGGCGGCTTCGGCTATAGCACCGAGTATCCGGTCGAGCGGATGATGCGCGACGCCAAGATCACGCAGATCTACGAAGGCACGCAACAGATCCAGCGGCTCGTGATCGCACGGAGCCTCGTCGGAAAAAAGTAGGGATATCCCCCATTACGTTCGTGTAGGGCGGCGACGTAAACTGTGCGACATGAGCACCGTTTCACGTCGCCGTCACCTATCCACCGACGCTTACGGGCGTGTGGCCGAAGAACGCGGGCACGTAGTGTCCGGCAGCCCACGAGATCGCGAACACCACCGCGCCGAACGCGACGATCTCGAAGCCCTTCGCGAACGGATTTCTGCCGCCGAGGCGGCCGGCGTACGAGCCGATGCCGAAAAGCGCGATCACGGCCAAGACGAGCCCGACGAACATAGCGTTTGCGATCGAGAGTCCGGGCACTGCGTAGGGGATCACTGGTAGCGCGGCGCCGATTGCGAACGACGCCATCATCGCGATCGTGGAACGGAAGCCGCCGCCCTCGGCTTCGCGAAGATCGATGCCGAACTCGTCGCGCACCATTTCGTGCAGCCAGATCTCCGGGTTCTTCTCGAGCCGCTTCACGATCATGAGCGCTTCGTCGTCGGTGAAGCCTTTGAGGCGATAGTAGGCGACCTGCTCGGCGAACTCTTCTTCCGGCTCTTCGAACATCTCGCGCTGTTCGCGGTCGATCGCGTTCTGCACGACCTCGCGCTCCGCTTTACCACCTAAGTATTCGCCGACGCCCATCGAGATCGCGCCGACGAGCATCGAGAGGAAACCCGTGATGAGGATCGTGCCGCGGTCGACCGTGGCGCTGCTGATGCCCGTCACGATGCCGAGCGTCGTCAGCACGCCGTCCTGCGCGCCGAAGACCACGTCGCGGATGCTGCGCTGGTCTTCGAGTTTGCGACGCTCGGGCGTATCGGGAATACGCGCCGCATGGCGCCCGTGATTCTTCACCGAGACGGCGCGGTTGTCCGTATTGATGGACAGGGAATTGCGCTCGACGCTCATGTGAGGTGCGTTCGAAGCGCGTGGGCGGGCAGGCCTTCCTCAGCGCAAAGTTAGGCCGGCCAAGCGTTTGCCGGGCACCGAGCAGCGACGCGAGGCGCGGGCCGCGAATAGCACCGGATGCCCCCGGAGAACGACGACCTCAATCCCAACCCGATCGTCGCGATGGCGATGCGTATTCGCGCCCGCAAGGACGTCGGCGCCGCGATCGACTCCGCGACGCCGGCGACCGCTGCGACGCCCGAGGCCGACGCGGCCGGTTCGCTTGCGGCGTTCGCCGATGCTCTGCAAGTCGGCTCGCGGCGGTTGAACTCGATCCTCGGCAAGAACGGCATGACGTTCGTGCGGCTCGAGAAGCCGTTGCGCGTCCGGCTCCGTTTCGGCGAAAAGCGTGTCTCGCTCGACATCGACGAGCCGCGGCAACTCGTGATCGTCAAAGGCCTCGGGCTCGACGGCGAATATCAATTCGACGGGGCCGGGAACGAGCAGGCGCTCATCAACCTCTCGAAGCTCTCGACGGACGAGGGCTACGGCGCGCAACTCACGCCGAACGTGCTGCTCAAGACGATCACGGAGGACGCGGCGTTACCGCGCCCCGCGCATCTCGACGGGCTCGGACCTATTTCGCTTTAGGCGCCCGCTTTTTCGGCGCGCTCTTCTTCTTCGCGGACTGCTTTTGCTTGAGCGCCGCGAGCGACGTGCGCGTTTTCGCGCGCGCCTTTTTCTGCAGCGTCTTCGCGACGATCGGCTCGCTCGGACAGATCGCGTTTACGGGGCAACGCTCGCACAGCGG